>Ga0315334_10000019_pt1 | contig 170449 bp, 160 predicted proteins | sample M150034915metaG_FD_205555 | JGI IMG/M metagenome (GOLD analysis project Ga0315334, IMG submission 205555) | Ammonia-oxidizing marine archaeal communities from Monterey Bay, California, United States - M1 500m 34915 | ecosystem: Environmental > Aquatic > Marine > Intertidal zone | place: USA... | reverse complement strand
CAGGGCAAGAGGATTAGCATTCATAGGGACGGCGGTGAGTCGGTCAGGTTTGTTGTTTTGGCGAACTCAAAACTAACCGGTTTTACCGCCGTCTCCTACTTTTTCACGCTAACCCGCGATGAACCTTATTTTTTCGTGCCCTTTCGTGGATTTAGTGGCCAAAAAATTCACTACAAAGGCTCCAGATAATCCACCAGCAGCTGAAGATTGGTCCGCCCCCGGAAGGTATTAGCATCCGGCTTATAAACCACCCGCGCGCCACTCCGGGTAAAGTCCGGCACTTCAGGCCCGGTATTGAAGGCAATGCCATCAATAATGCCCCCGCCCACAACCGGCTGCAGCACCAGCTTCAGGTGGTTCTCGCCCACAATCCGCTGGCTCACCACCCGGAATTCGCCGTCAAATACCGGCTCCGGAAAATGCTGGCCCCAGGGGCCGGCGCGTTTCAGCAGGTAGGCGGTGTCCAGGTTCAGTTCTTCCGGGGCCAGGGGGCCGTCGGTGGTGATGGCCGCCTCAAGGTCTTCCGGTTTCAGGGTATCGCGCACGGCCTGGTCGAAGGCGTTGCTGAAACGTTCCAGGTCGTCCCGGGCGATGGTCATGCCGGCGGCCATGGCGTGGCCGCCGTATTTTTTCATCAGGCCCGGGTTCTTCGCGTCGACCACGGCCAGGGCGTCGCGGATGTGAAGGCCCGGGATGGAGCGGGCGGAGCCTTTGAGGTGTTCGCCGTCGTCGTCGGGCGCGAAGGCGATGGTCGGCCGATGGGTTTGTTCGCGGATTCGGGCGGCCAGGATGCCGATTACGCCCTGGTGCCAGTCCTGGTCGAACAGGGCCAGGCCCCAGGGCAGGCCTTCGATGTCGAGGGACATGGAGGCCAACAGGTCCTGGGCCTGGGCTTTCATGTCTTTTTCGATGCTGCGGCGTTCGCGGTTGAAGTTGTCCAGTTCCCGGGCCAGGCGCAGGGCTTCGTCGCGGCTGTCGGCGAGCAGGCAGCCGATGCCGATGCTCATATCGTCCAGCCGGCCGGCGGCGTTCAGGCGTGGGCCAACCACAAAGCCGAGGTCGGTAGCGCTGATTTCGGTGTAGTCGCGGCCAGCGACTTCCAGCAGGGCCAGGATGCCCGGTCTGGCTTCGCCCTTGCGGATGCGACGGATGCCCTGCTCCACGAAAATCCGGTTGTTGTGGTCCAGCGGCACGACGTCGGCCACGGTTCCCAGTGCGACCAGGTCCAGCAGGCTGCCCAGGTTGGGCTCCGGGTCCGGCAGCAGGTTGTTGTCTCGCAGGTGTTTGCGCAGGGCTGTCAGCACATAGAACATCACACCCACGCCGGCGGCATTCTTGCTCAGAAAAGGGCAGCCGGGCTGGTTGGGGTTCACGATGGCATCGGCATCCGGCAGTTCGTCACCGGCCAGGTGGTGGTCGGTGATGACCACCTTGATACCCAACTCCCGGGCGGCACGCACACCCTCGATGGCGGAGATGCCGTTATCCACGGTCACCAGCAAGTCGGGCAAATCGCCTTCTTCCTGCAACCGGTGGATGATGCCCGGCGTCAGGCCGTAACCATCGGAGAAGCGGCTCGGCACCCGGAAGTCGATGGCTGCCACGCCCAGCATGGACAATCCCAGCATGGCCACAGAGGTACTGGTGGCGCCATCGGCATCGAAGTCCCCCAGCACCATCACCCGCTGTTTTTGCACAATGGCCTCGGCCAGCAGTTCAACCGCGCGATCAATGCCGCGAAGCTGCATCGGTGAAGCCAGGTGTTTCAGGGTGTACTGGAGCTGGTCGTCGGAGTGCACACCGCGGGCGGCGTACAGACGGCGAAGGATGGGGGGCAGGTTTTGCCCCCAGCCCGCCACATCGGACGGCTGGGGGCGACGCAGGATCTTTTTAGGAGTCATGCCGGATCAGGCGTTCTTCCAATGCTTGGCAATAAAGCCCTGCACCTCGGACACACTGTTGTCCAGAACGGTATAACGCTCTTCCCGCTCGAACAGGTCGGCCATGTGGGCCGGCAGCTCGGGCTTCACGCTCAGGCCGGATTCGGCGATGGCGTCCGGGAACTTGGCCGGGTGGGCGGTACCCAGGGTGATCATGGGCACGGCACTGTCACGACGGCAGTTGCGGGCGGCACGCACGCCAATGGCGGTGTGCGGGTCCAGCAGGTATTCGTTCTGCTCGTAAATTTCCCGGATGGTATCGCAGGTGGTCTTGTCGTCCACCGCATCGCTGTCGAACAGCTTGCGGGCGTGCTTCCAGCGATAGTCTTCGATGCTGACCGGGCCCTTGGCGGCACGCTCCAGCAGGTCTTTCACGGCAGCGCCATCACGACCGTGCAGGTCAAACAACAGGCGCTCGAAGTTGCTGGACACCATGATATCCATGCTCGGCGACAGGGTATGCTCCAGCTGGTGCTGCTCATACTTGTTGCCGCTCATAAAGCGATGCAGGATGTCGTTGCGGTTGGTGGCAATCACCAGCTGGCTGATGGGCAGGCCCATTTTCTTGGCCAGGTAGCCCGCAAAGATATCGCCGAAGTTACCGGTGGGCACCGAGAACGCCATGCTGCGGTCCGGGCCACCCAGGGCCAGGGATGCCTGGAAGTAGTATACGATCTGGGCCATGATCCGCGCCCAGTTGATGGAGTTCACCGCCGCCAGCTGGGTTTTGCCGCCCAGGAAGGACTGGTTGCCGAAGCTCTCCTTCACCATGCGCTGGCAGTCGTCGAAGTTGCCTTTGACTGCGATATTGTGGATGTTATCACCCTGCACCGTGGTCATCTGGCGGCGCTGTACTTCAGACACCCGCTGGTGCGGATGCAGGATGAAGATATCCACGTGCTCGCAGCGACGGCAGCCTTCAATAGCAGCCGAGCCGGTATCACCGGAGGTAGCCCCCATGATCACCACGTGCTGGTTACGCTTTTCCAGAACATAGTCGAGCAGGCGACCCAGAAGCTGCAGGGCGAAGTCCTTGAACGCCAGCGTGGGGCCACGGAACAGTTCCATCACCCACTCGTTGGTATCCAGCTGTACCAGCGGCGCGACGGCCTGGTGCGTGAACACGCTGTAGGTTTCGTCCAGCATCTTGCGGAAGTCATCGGCCGGAATGGCATCTTCCACGAACGGATACATGACCTTGTAGGCCAGTTCGGCATACGGCAGGCCACGCCAGCTTCGGATTTCTTCCAGGCTGAAGTGCGGAAGGGATTCCGGCACATACAGGCCGCCATCGGTGGCCAGTCCGGTCAGAAGAACGTCTTCAAAGCCCAGAGCGGGAGCTTCACCCCGTGTACTGATGTATCTCACGTGCGTACCTGTCAGTTAAAGTTTTCAGCGCGGATGCGGACAACCTTGCCGTCAACGTCGGCCAGGGCTTCCATTTCCTCGATGGCCAGGTTCATCTGGCGCTCCTGAACCGTGTGGGTCAGGATGATGACCGGAATACGGCCATCCTTGAATTCGGATTCTTTCTGCATGATGGATTCGATGTTGATGCCATGCTCACTCAGAATCGACGCCACCTTGGCCAGCACGCCCGGGTGGTCAAAGGCCTGGATGCGCAGATAGTAGGCAGACTGAACATCTTCCATCGGCAATACCGGCAGGTCTTCCAGTGCATCCGGGCTGAAGCCCAGATAAGGCACTCGCTGCTGGCTGTTGCTGGCTACCGCACGGGCAACGTCGACCACATCGGCAATCACCGCAGAGGCCGTGGCTTCGTCACCGGCACCGGGGCCGTAATACATGGTCTGGCCGACCGCATCGCCATCCACCAGAACAGCGTTCAGAACACCGTCAACCTGGGCAATCAGGTGGCTCTTGGGCACCAGGGTCGGATGCACACGCAGCTCGATGCCGTCTTCACGGCGGCGGGCAATACCCAAGTGCTTTACCCGGTAACCCAGCAGTTCAGCGTGGGCAATATCGTTCGGGGTCAGCGCAGAAATGCCTTCGGTGAAAGCCTTGTCGAATTGCAGGGGCGCACCAAAACCGGACGCGGCCAGGATGGTCAGTTTGTGGGCGGCGTCGATGCCTTCCACATCAAAGGTCGGATCAGCTTCCGCGTAACCCAGCGCCTGCGCTTCTTTCAGCACCTCTTCAAAGGGCCGTCCGGCACGCATTTCGGTCAGGATGTAGTTACCGGTGCCATTGATAATGCCGGCAATGGTGTCGATGCGGTTGGCCGCCAGGCCTTCGCGCACGGCCTTGATGACAGGAATACCGCCGGCCACGCCAGCTTCGTAGGCAACAACCACACCGGCCTTTTCGGCGGCTTCGAAAATCTCGTTGCCATGAACGGCAATCAGCGCCTTGTTGGCGGTTACCACATGCTTGCCGTTGGCAATAGCAGCCAGTACCAGCTCTTTGGCGGCGTCATAGCCGCCAATCAGCTCAACCACAATATCAACGGCAGGATCATTCACCACATCAAAAATGTCGGTACTGAAGGGCACATCGCCCAGCGCCAGGTCATCCCGGCTGCGGCGACTGGCTACCCGGACAACACGGATGTTGCAGCCTGCACGGCCGGCAATAATCGCTGCATTGCGTTTCAGGACATTGAATGTACCTCCGCCAACGGTTCCCAATCCGCAGATTCCGACATTTACGTCTTTCAAGCTCTCACCTCTGATCCCGATGCGGGGTGCTGATGGATTGCAATAAGGCCGGATAGTATACCGGTTCAGGGCCCGCTGAATAAGCCCTGAATCGGTCACAAGTCACACAGGAAGTCCGGAGCCGCGCTGCGGCTCCGATAACGGGTCAGAGCAGACCCAGACCTTCGGCCAGGTTCCTGGCCGGCACATAGCCGCGAACCATGTTGCCATCTTCCAGCAGAATTGCCGGGGTACCGGTTACACCGACCTGGCCACCCAGGCGGTACTGGTCTGCAACCGGGTTATCGCAGCTCTGCTGAGGTACGTTTTTGCCACCCTTGGCAGCATCCATGGCCGCCTGCTGGTCGTCCGAACACCATACCGACTCATATTTGCGGAACGACGCTGTGCCGGGGCCGGATCGAGGGAAGGCGTAATAGTTGACGGTAATGCCATAGCTGTTGAGCTGGGGAACTTCGTCATGCAGCTTGCGACAGTAGGGGCAGTCGATATCGGTAAAGACATCGATAACCGCTTTTTCTTCGCCGTCGGCAGGGTAAGAGATCAACCCTTCCTTACCGAAGGCTGCCATTTGCTGCTTACGGCTGGTCGCCCGGGACTCTTCGGTCACGTTGGCAATACCGGTGTCGGTAATCTTGAGCAGGTCGCCGGTGAACAGGTAGGCGCCATCGGCCGTGGTATAAATGGTGTCGCCGTTACTGCTCTGCACTTCGTACAGGCCTTCCGCTTCAGATTTCTGCACGGAACTGATCTTCAGGCCCGGCACCGCATCAGTCAGCCGCTTGGCGATGGCGTCTTCGGTTTCACCGGCCAACACGGCGGGCACTGCCACCAAGGACATCATCAGGCCGGTTACCGCGGCCGCAATTTTAAGATTCATGGATCAGAAACTACCTTTTCCGGTTAATAGATTCAGGCATTTTGCTTGCCCGGGGCCTTCGTACGCAACTACCGGCATCATTCCCGAACCTTGCGACAGGGCGCCCCGGCAAAAGTTCACCCCGAGATCAGTCACCGCCACGGGGATGATGGGCCTGGTGCAAATCCTGCAGCCGTTGCCGGGCCACATGGGTATAGATCTGTGTGGTCGAAAGGTCAGAATGCCCGAGCAACATCTGCACTACCCGTAAATCTGCACCATGGTTGAGCAAATGGGTGGCAAAGGCGTGGCGCAGGGTGTGGGGCGACAGGTGCTTGCGGATACCGGCACGCACCGCGTAGTGCTTGATCCGGTACCAGAAGGTCTGGCGGGTCATAGCACTGGCCCGGTTACCGGGGAACAAGGCATCACTGCTCTTGCCCTTGAGCAATTCCGGCCGGGCTTCCTTCATATAGCTTAGCAGCCAGTCGATAGCCTCCTCACCCAGCGGCACCAACCGGTCCTTGCCGCCCTTACCGCTGATACGCACTACGCCCTGGCGCAGGTTCACCCGGTCTACGGTCAGCCCGGTGAGCTCCGACACCCGCAGCCCACAACCATACAGGATTTCCAGCATGGCCCGGTCCCGCAACTCCAGCGGTATTTCCGGATCCGGCTCAGTCAGCAGCGCCTCGACATCGGCTTCAGTAAGGGTATCCGGCAAACGCCGGGGCAACTTCGGGCTGTCGATTCGCAAGGTAGGATCTTCGGCGATGAGACCTTCCCGCAGTAAATACCGGTAAAAACGCCGGATACCGGAAAGCCGCCGGGCTGCCGTACTGGTTTTCAGGCCCTCCGCCAGCCCACGGGACATCCAGGCCAGAAGATCGGTCCTTTTAGCGGACCGCAAGCTGGGCGCTCCGGGCTGTTGCTCCAGCCATCCGGAAAGCCGGGCCAGGTCACTGGCATAGGCCTGGCGGGTTTTCTCACCCAGACCATCCTCGAGCCATATGGCATCCGAGAATTGGCTGATCAGCTGCTCGTCATCCGGCCGCGGCAAGGTATTACCTCATTAATGTCTGTCTGGGCAGCATTAAAGCACAAAAAAAGCAGCCCCTTGAGGCTGCTTTTTTTCAAACTGGCTGGCCGGAAGGCCAAACTCAGTTAAGCTTTTCCTTGATACGAGCTGCCTTACCAGACAGGTCGCGCAAGTAGTACAGCTTGGCCTGACGCACGTCACCACGACGCTTCACGCTTACGCTGTCGATCAGCTTGGAGAAGGTCTGGAAAGTACGCTCAACACCCACGCCGTAAGAGATCTTACGAACAGTGAAGGAAGAGTTCATGCCACGGTTGCGCTTGCCGATAACAACGCCTTCGAACGCCTGCAGACGCTCACGGTTACCTTCAGTTACGCGAACCTGTACAACCACGGTATCACCCGGCGCGAACGCAGGGATTTCCTTGGTCATCTGTTCTGCTTCAAGTTGACTGATGATGTTGTTCTTGCCGCTCATCGTAATGCTCCTGATACCCAATCTTTCAATGCCCTGATGATTCAGAGGCACCCGGTTCGTTCAAAATTTCATCCAGAAGCTGACGCTCTTCTTCCGTAAGCACCCGCTGTTCCAGCAGGTCGGGGCGTCGCTCCCGGGTTCGCCTCAACGATTCTTTCAATCGCCAACGCCGGATCTGTTCATGGTGACCGCCCAAAAGAACTTCCGGCACCGCCTGACCTTCGTATACCTCGGGCCGGGTGTAGTGCGGACAATCCAGCAAACCGTCAGCAAAGGAGTCCTGCTCTGCTGACTGCGCATGACCCAGCGCTCCGGGGATGAGGCGTGTTACCGCATCAATCACAGCCATCGCCGCCAGTTCGCCACCTGAGAGCACAAAATCACCCAGGGACACTTCCCGGTCGACTTCCGCCGATATCAGGCGTTCATCAACGCCCTCGTAACGACCGGCAACGAGAATCAGCTGTTGTTCGGCAGCGAGAGACTCCACTACCGACTGATCCAGCCTTTCACCCTGGGGCGAAAGATAGACCACACAGGCCTTGCCGGGTGCCGATGTCCGGGCCGCATGGATAGCATCCCGCAGGGGCTGGATTTTCATCAGCATCCCGGGGCCGCCGCCATAAGGCCGGTCATCCACAGTACGGTGACGATCATGCGTGAAGTCCCGGGGGTTCCAGCTGTTAAAGGTCAGAAGACCTTCACGAACTGCCCTGCCGGTAATCCCGTAATCTGTCACCGCAGAAAACATGTCGGGAAACAGACTGACTGCGCCAATCCACACCCGTCAGAACTCCGGATCCCAGTCCACCACCATGCGCGAGCTTTCAAGATCCACCCCCTGAACTACCTGATCCGGCAGATAGGGAATGAGCCGTTCGCGCTGGTCAATGGAGCCCGCTGTCGCGTGCACCACCAGGACATCGTTGGAGCCTGTTTCCAGCAGGTGATGCACCTTACCCAGACACTCACCGTCAACCGTGAACACTTCCAGGCCTTCCAGCTGATGCCAGTAGAACTCCCCTTCGGGAAGCTCCGGCAGCAACTCGGTCGGAACCCGGATCTCGGCACCGCCATAACTGCGGGCCAGCTCACGATCATCAATACCTTTAAGCCTGACGACGATCCCCTGCCCTTGGCGGCGACCCTCCTCAAGCTTTGCAGGAATACGCTTGCCGTCCAGAACCAGGGTCCAGTCGCGGTAGTTCAGTATTCCTTCTTTGGGATCTGTATAAGAGAAGACCTTAAGCCAACCCTTGACCCCGAACACCGAGGTGATCCGGCCGATCACAGTTTCCTGTGGATGCTGTGCCATGCCTGTCAAACCCCGGTATCAGATTGCAATTACTCAGCAGTCTTGAGCAGCTGGGCAACGCGATCGCTGGTTTGAGCACCCTGGCCCAGCCAGAACTCAACGCGATCACGGTCAACGCGCAGACGCTCTTCCTGACCGCGGGCAACCGGGTTGAAGAAACCAACACGCTCAATGAAACGGCCGTCACGGGAGTTACGGCTGTCAGTGACTGTCAGATGGTAGAACGGGCGCTTCTTGGAGCCGCCACGAGCCAAACGGATTGTTACCATTTCGACCAATATCCTGTTCTGTTGTACGAACTTTGTACGATTCACGTCATGCCGAGAACGGCTGACGAGAAGACCCATACTCGAAAGGGGCGCTATTCTATGCCAAAAACGCGCCAATGAAAACAGGGAAACGCGTGGTTTCCCCATTTTATATGTAAGGCTTTTTACATACGGCCAAACGGGGGCATGCCACCACCGCCGCCGGGCGGCATCATACCACCAAGACCGCGCATCATGTTGGCCATTCCGCCTTTTTTGCCAAATTTCTTCATCATCTTCGACATCTGCTTATGCTGCTTGAGCAGACGGTTCACATCCTGGATCTGCGTACCCGAACCGGCTGCAATGCGCCGCTTGCGGGAATTATTGATCACATCCGGGTAACGGCGCTCTTTCGGCGTCATGGAGCAGATGATCGCCTCCATCTGGCCTACAGACTTGTCATTGACCTGCTGCTGCGCCATCTGGGCCATCTGACCCATGCCCGGCAGCTTGTCCAGCAGGCCGCCGATACCACCCATACTCTTCATCTGCTGAAGCTGGTCCCGGAAGTCCTCCAGATCAAAGCCCTTACCTTTTTTGATCTTCTTGGTGAGCTTCTCGGCCTTCTTCTTGTCCAGCTTGCGCTCTGCTTCCTCTATAAGGGAGAGCACATCACCCATACCCAGGATGCGGGAAGCCACCCGATCCGGATAGAAAGGCTCGAGGGCATCGGACTTCTCGCCCACACCCAGGAACTTGATCGGTTTGCCGGTAATGTGGCGAACCGACAAGGCCGCACCACCGCGGGCATCACCATCAGTCTTGGTCAGCACCACGCCGGTGAGCGGCAACGCATCGTTAAAGGCCTTGGCGGTGTTGGCGGCGTCCTGACCGGTCATGGAATCTACCACGAACAGGGTTTCCACCGGATTCACCGCCTTGTGCAGGCGGCCAATCTCACCCATCATGTCTTCATCAACGTGCAGGCGGCCCGCGGTATCCAGAATCACCACATCAATGTGCTTGCGGCGCGCCGCTTCGATGGCGCCGTTGGCGATGTCGACCGGGTCCTGGTCCGTGGTGCTGGGGAAAAACTCGACACCCACTTCACCCGCCAGGGTTTCCAGCTGACGAATGGCCGCCGGGCGGTAGATATCGGCACTGACCACCAGCACGGATTTCTTGTGCCGCTCTTTAAGGAAGCGAGACAGCTTGGCCACGGTGGTGGTTTTACCAGCACCCTGCAGACCCGCCATCATAATGACGGCAGGCGGCCGGGTAGACAGGTTAAGGGACTCGTTGCCCTCGCCCATCACCCGCTCCAGCTCTTGCTGGACGACTTTCACAAATACCTGGCCCGGCGTCAGGCTGCGCTGCACTTCCTGGCCGATGGCCCGCTCGCGCACGCCTTCGATAAACGCCTTGACCACCGGCAGCGCAACGTCTGCCTCCAGCAGGGCCATGCGCACTTCACGCAAGGTTTCCTTGATATTGTCTTCGGTAAGGCGCGCCTGACCAGAGATCTTGCGCAAGCTGCCGGATAGCCGGTCCTGGAGATTCTCAAACATGTTGCTCTTCCGTACCCCGGAGAAATTGTTCACACAAATCAAGAAGCCGGCGCCGGCCGCTTGATTCCTGTTGCATAATCGCGACATTATACCCAGACTACGGAGCCTCTGAACAACTCCACGCCGCTTTCACGTTAAAAGGCAAACATAAAGGACGTCATGGGAACGCTGATCCTCGCGGTTACCGCACTTTTCCTGTACAGCGTCGGCACTGCCCTGCAGGCCCTCCATTTTCGTGGCAAGGTGCAAAGCAACCTGGCACTGACCACCCTGATTGGCGTACTTGCACTGATAGGCCACGGCCTGCTCATTGCCCAGACGGTCCACCTGGATGGCGGCTTCGATTTCAGCTTCTTCAAAAGCTCGGTACTGATTGCCTGGCTGATCGTTTTCCTGCTCCTGGGCCTGAATCTCTCCAAGCCGGTGGGCAGCCTGTTCCTGGGCGCTTATCCGCTGGCGGCGGCCACCATAGTCATGGCGCTGATCACCCATACGCCGTCACGACTGGTGCCGGATGAAAGCTACGGCATGCTGTCCCACATCGCCCTGTCGATCACCGCATACAGCCTGTTTACCCTGGCCGCCATTCAGGCCGCCCTGCTGTACTTCCAGAACCGCCAGCTGAAGCAGAACTACAACAGCCTGCTGGTGCGCAACCTGCCGCCACTGCAAACCATGGAATCGGTATTGTTCGAACTGGTCTGGGCGGGCGTAGTCCTGCTGACCCTCGCCATTATTACCGGCGCCATGTTTATTGAAGACCTGTTTGCCCAGGACCTGGCCCACAAAACCCTGTTTTCCATGCTCTCCCTGGCCGTATTTGTCGGCCTGCTGGTGGGCCGCTACACCAAGGGCTGGCGCGGCATGACTGCAAGCCGCTGGACCCTGGCCGGCTGCGCCCTGCTGATGATGGCCTTTTACGGCAGCAAATTCGTGCTGGAAGTACTGTTTCAGCGGGGCCTGTAATCCCGCAAACCGCTTGACACCGGCGCTTCACACCCCCTATTTTCGCAACTTGTCGTCAACGTAAGGGCTCCTCTTTTGAACGAAACATCGCTCACGGCGCTGTTCATCCTCCTCGTCGGCCTGATCATTCTGTCCGGCTTCTTTTCCAGCTCCGAAACCGGGATGATGTCCCTGAACCGCTATCGCCTGAAACACATGGTAAAAAGCGGACACAAGGGCGCACGCCGGGCGCAGAACCTGCTGAACCGGACCGACCAGCTGATCGGCGTTATCCTGATCGGCAACAACTTCGTCAACATCTTCGCCTCATCCATTGCCACGGTAATTGCCATTCGCGTGTGGGGCGATGCGGGCATCGCTATTGCCACCGTTCTGCTGACCATCGTTATCCTGATCTTCGCCGAGGTCACGCCGAAAACCCTGGCGGCCCTGTTCCCGGAGAAAATAGCCTTTCCGGCCAGCCACGTACTGGGGCCGCTGCTGAAAATCCTTTACCCGCTGGTATGGGCCGTCAACCTGTTTACCGGCATAATCCTGCGACTGCTCGGAGTGTCATCAGCCCAGGCTTCGGAGGATCACCTGAGCCGGGAAGAACTGCGTACCGTGGTGAATGAAGCGGGCGCCCTGATTCCTGCCAAGCACAAAGACATGCTGGTGAGCATCCTGGACCTGGACAACGTCACCGTGAACGACATCATGGTGCCCCGGAATGAAGTGGTCGGTGTCGACCTGGAAGACGACACCGATGTCATCCTTCGGCAACTCAAGACCAGCCAGCACACCCGGCTTCCGGTGTTCAGCGGCGACATCAACAACATCCAGGGTATTCTGCACCTGCGCAGCGTCGCTCGCCTGCTGCAGCAGGACGACATCGACAAAGACATGGTCCTGCAACTGTGCGCCGAACCCTACTTCATCCCGGAAAGCACACCGCTGAACACCCAGCTGCTGAATTTCCAGAAGGGCCGGCGCCGGTTTGGCATTGTCGTGGACGAGTACGGAGACGTACTGGGGCTGGCCACACTGGAAGACATCCTCGAGGAAATCGTTGGCGAATTCACCACTGACTTCGCAGCCACCTCCATGGACATCATTCCCCAGGACAACGGCACCTTTATTATCGATGGCAGCGCCGCCGTCCGGTCGATCAACAAAACCCTGGGCTGGAAACTGCCCACCGACGGCCCGAAAACCCTCAACGGCCTGATCACCGAAACCCTCGAGAACATCCCGGACACCAACGTCTGCCTGAAAGTAGACGGCCACCGGGTGGAGGTCCTGCAAATCAAGGACAACGTGGTGAAGGCCGCGATCGTCCACCCGCGAAAAAAGAAGAAGCGCAGCACCGGCTCATAACCGACCCCGGAATGATGATTAATCATGTCATTCCGGCGTAAAATGCGCTAAATTTAACCAAAATCAGAACAGGCAAGAACCCAGCTCGGTCATGTATCCGGTTAAAGGCGTAAACAGGAGTCGGCCATGAAAAAGCAGTCCGGCATACATTACCTCCGTGAACACAGGGAAGCGGCAAGTACCCGCCCGGTTCCACCGGAGGTCGCCCGTATCCGTGACACCGTTGTCGCGGGGCTGGGTGATTTACTGCAGGGAGCGTTCGATGCTGTCGACGACTCCCTGTTCGAGCTGGCAAACAATTCCAGAAGTAACAATGAACAAAACCGTTACTTCGAGGCGATGCGGGAAATCCGTATCAAGCGTAAAGGCGTCGAACGCCACTTCCAGAATGCCGTTGCCCGGTTCTTTGCGACACCACCGGTAACCGGTCAAGTCCGCACCGAAGAGGCTTCCCGGCCAACAAATGCCGACAGCCTGTCCCTTGTGGGTGACGACGACCTGGAAGAACAGGTGGCACTGAACGCCATGGTCAGCAAGGCCAAGGCACACTTTCAAGGCCCCTTGCTACAGCTTCAGGCCAGGTTTACCGAAGTCTATCCGGATGCCAGCGAAACTGCCCCGGTTAACCCCATGGCTCCGGAACACCTTTGCAGCGCCTTTGTCGAAGCCATCCAGACCCTGGAAATCCAGATTCGTGAACGGCTCATTGTGCTCAAGCAATTTGACCGCTACGTGGTATCCAACCTGGGCATGCTGCTGGATGAAGCCAACCGCATCCTGATTCAGGCGGGCATCATTCCCAATTTCCGCTACCACGGCAAAACCGGCCAGCAGAAAGCCGCGACCACCAAGGCCGGGGAACCGTCGGGCGCCATGCCGGAACAACAAAGCAGCTACCAGCCCAGCGCAGAAGATTCCGCGCTGTTTGAGCAGATCCGTCAAATGCTCGCCCAGCAACGGGCCAACTCGGGCATGCCGACCCGCCGTGCCGATCCATCAGTGCGGGTGATCGGTGGCCAGGAACTGATGAACCTGCTCGGCGCCCTGCCGGCACAGCAGATGTGGCCGGAGTCCGGCGATCTCAGCAGCGGCGAACCGGTGTCGGTAGACCTGCGCCAGGTTATTCAGGGCCTGATTACCCGAAATGCTGCCCAGGGCGAGAAAACCGCCGCCCTGAGCGAGGTGGATGAAGACCTCATCAACCTGGTGTCCATGCTGTTCGAATTCATTCTGGACGACTACAACCTGTCGTCGCCGGTGCAGGTGCTGATCAGCCGCCTGCAGATCCCGATTTTGAAAGTCGTCATCAAGGACAAGAGCTTCTTCAGCAAGGCCACCCATCCGGCCCGCAAGCTCCTGAACTCCCTGGCCCGCGCCGGTATCGGCTGGAGCAGCAGCGACGAGAAAAGCCGGGACAAACTGTACAACCAGATCCACACCGTGGTGCAGCGTATCCTCAACGAGTTCGATGGCGACATCAGCCTGTTTGAAACCCTGAACCAGGAGTTCGAGCAGTTTCTGGAGCGGGAAAACCGCAAAGCCTCACTGGTTGAGCAGCGTACCCGGGAATCCGAACGCGGCCGCATCAAATCCCAGAAAGCCCAGGAAGCGGTCGATCGCCTGCTGAAGGAAAAGGTTGCCCGTTACGACCTGCCGGAGTCTGTACACGATATCCTGGTACACGGCTGGAGCCGGGTAATGTTCCTGGCCTACCTGCGTGACGATGCCGAGCACCGCTGGCAGGAAACCGCCAAGGTGGTCGACGACCTGATCTGGTGCCTGCATCCCCACGAAGAAGACGAAGAGCGCGACCAGTGGGTACGGGTTGTACCTGGCCTGCTGAAAACCCTGCGCGCCGGGCTCGAAGAAGTGTCTTACAACGCCAACCGGCTCGACCAGATGATGGGCCAGCTCAAGCACGAACTGGCAGATGCCTTCCGCACCAACTCGTCCATCAAGGCCCGCAAGGAGCCGGAACCGGTGCAGGAAGACACCGTGTCACTGCACTCCAAGGCCGAGTACCAGCAGGAGCTGGACGACGCAGCCATCGCCGAGTTCGTTACCCAGCTCGACAAGCTGGAAATCGGCCACTGGGTAGAGTTCAGCCTGGTGAACGGCACCAGCTTCCGCTGCAAACTGTCCGCCATCATTGATGAAGCCGACTGTTTTGTGTTCGTGAACCGCATGGGCCTGAAAGTGATCGAGAAAACCCGGGTGGAGCTGGCACATGAAATGCGCAGAGGCCGGCTGACACTGCTGGAACAGGGTGCCCTCATCGATCGTGCGCTTAACGCAATGGTTGGCAGCCTGCGCTCCAAGACCGCCTGATCGTAATGCCGGAGAAAGCACCACCCGCCCCGGCAATTCCGGCACATTACCGGCTGGCCCTGGCACTCTCCCTGGCCTTTATGGCACACACCCTGTTGCTTGCCGGACTTCCTGCCCCCTTGCAGGAAGTCCGCGAGGTCAGCCACCGGGTTGTTTTCCGTCTGGCCAGCGCACCCTCTGAGGCCACCCGGGCCAGTACCCCGGCTAGCTCCCCGGCCCGGCCGCCGCGGCACCCCGAGTTCGAAGTACCGACCACACCGGAAGCCGTCACCACTACCGCGCCTTCCAGGCCAGCGCCGAAACCGGAGCCAGAGCCGGCCCTGGAAGCTCCCGAACCAACGCCCCAGCCCGCGCCAAGGCCGGAACCGGCACCAGCACCGGCCAGTACGCCAAGCATCGAGTCAGCCCCGCGCACCGGCGAGCCGGAGTCTGCCGACACCATTGCCCGGATCACCGACTCCCCCGCTGAGCGCGATCCCTACCTGATTTTGCTGGCCACCCACCTGGCCGAACAACTGGACCAGCAACGGGTACCCGCAATCTCCCAGCTTGGGGAACAGGTAAGTATGGAACTTGAGCTGACATTACTGCCCAACGGTGCCCTGACCCGGGCCCGGGTAATCAGATCAACGGGGATACAAAGAATAGACGAGGCCGCCTATCGGGCCGCGCTGGCCGCCAGCCCCTATCCGGAGCCGAAAGGAGAGGAATCGGACCGTTTCGAGGTAAAACTGGTGTTCACCCCGAAACGGACCTGAAGGGTCAGATCAGGCTTCGGCCTGCTTTACCGCATCTTTAACAACCTTGGCCAGCTCACCGCTTTCAGCCATTTCCAGGACGATATCGCAGCCACCCAGCAGTTCGCCGTTGATGTACAGCTGCGGGTAGGTCGGCCAGCTGGAGTAGATTTTCAGGGCTTCACGCAGTTCCTGGTTGTCCAGGATATTTACAAACGCAAAACGCTCGCCACACGCCATCAGGGCCTGGACGGTACGGGAAGAAAAGCCGCACTGCGGAGCCTGGGGAGTACCCTTCATGTACAGAATGACCGGGTTCTCTTCCAGCTGGCTTTTAATGGTTTCATTGATGTCCATGAACATACACCTCTGATTGAAAATAGGGGGCGCCGCATTCCGGCTCTGGTTGGCTATTGTACACACCTGCCGGAGCGCACACCAAGCGGCTCCGGTTGATCCGGAGCAAGCCCTGCCGGGCAGCGTTGTCATAGCGGTTGCGAAGGGCTAGACTTGATGCCCTTTTCAGAACCAATCCGTTCCGGAGTTTCCTTGAAGGGGCCTTCCATGGCAGTAAGACATTTCCTGACACTGAATGACATGTCCACCAGCGAACTTGAAGACCTGCTGGACCATGCCTCCCGCCTGCGCCGGGACTGGCGTGCGGGCAACGTCAGAGATTCCCTTAAAAACAAAGTCCTGGCGATGATCTTCGAAAAATCATCCACCCGCACCCGGGTGTCTTTCGAAGCGGGCATGGCCCAGCTGGGCGGTTCTGCCATGTTCCTGTCACCCCGTGATACACAGCTGGGCCGTGGCGAGCCGATCGAAGACTCTGCCATCGTGATCTCCAGCATGGTGGATGCGGTGATGATACGTACATTCGCTCATGAAACCGTGGAGCGTTTTTCCGCTGCCTCCAGCAAGCCGGTCATCAATGCCCTGACAGACGATTTCCATCCCTGCCAGTTGCTGGCCGACATGCAGACCTACCGGGAACACCGGGGCAGCATCAAGGGTGCTACCGTGGCCTGGATTGGCGATGGCAACAATATGTGCCATTCCTACATCAACGCGGCAGCACAGTTTGATTTCCACCTGAACGTAGCCTGCCCTGAAGGCTACGAGCCGGACGCGAAACTGCTGGCCGACCACGCCGACCGGGTGACGGTATACCGCACACCGGGCGAAGCGGCCACCGGCGCCGACCTGCTGGTAACCGACGTCTGGGCCTCCATGGGCCAGGAAGACGAACAGAAGGCCCGGGAACGGGCATTCCGGGACTACCAGATCAACCCTGCACTGATGAGCCAGGCCAACAAGGATGCGCTGTTCATGCACTGCCTGCCGGCCCACCGGGGTGAAGAGATTTCCGCCGACATGATGGAGCATCCCGGCTCTGTGGTATGGGACGAGGCCGAAAACCGCCTGCATGCCCAGAAAGCCCTGCTCGAATTCCTCATTCTGAACCGTCTGGACTGATCCATGGTCAATACACCGGCACCGGCTTCCGGCTGGTTACTGGAAGTGAACAACCTGTCCTGTGGTTACGGCGGCGATTCCGTGGTGCGGGACGTCAGCTTTGCCCTCAGCCATGGTGATATCGGCTGCCTGCTTGGCCCCAGCGGTTGCGGCAAAAGCACCATTCTCCGGGCCCTGGCCGGTTTTCTGCCCATCAGCCATGGCGAGATCCAGCTGCAGGGCCAGGCCATCAGCCTGCCCGGCCGCACGCTGGCGCCGGAAAAGCGCAAGATCGGCATGGTCTTCCAGGACTATGCCCTGTTCCCGCACCTGACCATTGCCGATAACGTCGGCTTTGGCCTGAAAGACCTGAAAAAGCCCGAGCGCCGCGAGAAGGTCATGGAACTGTTGAACCTGGTGCACCTGCAGGACCTTGCCGACAGCTATCCGCACCAGTTGTCAGGCGGCCAGCAGCAGCGGGTGGCCCTGGCCCGGGCCCTGGCTCCGGAACCTACCCTGATCCTGCTGGATGAGCCGTTCTCCAACCTGGACACCGACCTGCGCCGCAGGCTAAGCCTGGACGTGCGGGAAATCCTGAAAACACTGGGCATCAGCGCCATCCTGGTCACCCACGACCAGCAGGAAGCCTTTGCCATGTGTGACCAGATTGCCGTGCTGCAAAGCGGACAGATCCAGCAGTGGGACGTGCCCTACAACCTGTACCATGAACCCTCCAACCGCTTTGTGGCCAGCTTTGTCGGCCAGGGCGGCTTCATCCCCGGCAAGGCCCTGGGGCCGGATATCATCGAATCCGAGCTGGGCATTATTCATGGTAACCGTGCCTACAAGTGGCAAGAGGGAACCCTGGTAGACGTGCTGATCCGGCCCGACGACATCGTTTACGATGAACACTCGGACCTGACGCCCAAAGTGGTGGAAAAGACCTTTGCCGGCACCTCTACCCTGTACCGTTTCCGGTGCTCGGAAGACACCGAATTTGAAGTTCTGTTCCGCAGCCACCTGGATTTCCACATTGGCGAGCAGGTGCCGGTGCGGGTCGAGGCCGACCACCTGATCGCTTTCGAGCGCACCGCCTGAGTCGGTCGCGCTCAGTTATTACACACCCGCTCCACAGCATCCAGCCAGCCGGCGTAGAGGGATTCTCTCAAAGCCGGTTTCATATCCGGCCGGAACTGGCGCTCGCATTCCCACATTCCGGTAATCTGCTCCAGGTTCTCGAACACACCGGTTTGCAATCCGGCCAGGTAAGCCGCCCCCAGTGCCGTGGTTTCGGTCACCCTGGGCCGGTCTACCGGTACATTCAGGATGTCGGCCAGGAACTGCATAACCCAGTCGTTCACCGCCATGCCACCGTCCACCCGCAAGGACTCCAGCCGGGCACCGTCGTTACGGATAGCCCGCACAAGGTCCTTGGTCTGGTAACAGACGGATTGCAGGCCAGCGGTTACGATTTCGGCAATGCCGGTATCCCGGGTCAGTCCCAGAATGGCACCGCGGGCATTCGGATCCCAATGAGGCGCACCCAGCCCGGTGAAGGCTGGCACCAGGTACACCGCATTGTCGGCGCCCACAGCCTCGGCGTGGCTGGTCGATTCGCTGGCGTGGGCAATCAGCTGTAAGCCGTCCCGCAGCCACTGCATGGCAGCACCAGCCACAAAGATACTGCCTTCAATGGCGTAGCAGGGCTTGCCGTTGAGCCGGTAAGCCATGGTCGTCAGCAGGCGGTTCTCCGAGCGCAGGGCCTTGTCGCCGGTATTGAGCATCAGGAAGCAGCCGGTGCCGTAGGTGCTCTTGGCCATGCCCGGCTCAAAACAGGCCTGGCCAATCAGGGCGGCATGCTGGTCACCGGCAATACCGGCAACCGGTACCGCTGCCCCCAGCCATTCCTCGGCGGTATGGCCATAGTCATCCGCGCTGTCGAGCACTTCGGGCATCAACGCAGCAGGCACCCGGAACAGTTTCAGGAGCTCGTCATCCCAATCCTGGTTGTGGATATTGAATAGGGCAGTCCGGGAAGCGTTGGTGGCATCTGTGCGATGGGCTTCGCCCCGGGTCAGGTTCCACAAAAGCCAGCTGTCGACCGTACCGAACGCCAGCTCGCCTGCCTCTGCCTTTTGCCGGGCACCTTCCACGTTATCCAGCAACCAGGCAATCTTGGTGGCAGAGAAGTAAGGGTCTATCAGCAATCCGGTGCGGTCCACCACCAGCGATTCGTAGCCGTCGGTCCGCAACTTGGTGCATAAAGAGGCTGTGCGCCGGTCCTGCCAGACAATGGCGTGATGGATCGGCTCTCCGGTCGCCCGGTCCCAGATGATGGTAGTTTCCCGCTGATTGGTAATGCCGATTCCCGCCAGGTCTGACGCCTGCAGGCCTGCTTTGTCCAGCGCCCCGCGGCAAACCGTCAGCGTGCTGTCCCAGATTTCCCGGGCATCGTGTTCTACCCAGCCATCTTTCGGAAAGTATTGATGGAATTCCTGCTGGGCCACGGCAACCTGGTTACCGGTTTCGTTAAAGACAATCGCTCGGGAACTGGTGGTGCCCTGATCAATGGCTAAGAGATAACGGGACATCGAACTCTCCTGTTGTTTTCAGGAGATTCTACCAGCCGGGGCTGTGTGGAGGGGAACAGATACAAGGGACAAAACCCGGAAGCAAAAAAAAGGGCCGGAAAAGACCGGCCCTCAAATGACGAATGAAACAAGGAAAGTTCGTAAGAACTACAACCTCAAAAGTCATCCCTTACGTTTTCGATTATTGACCAGCCGCCCCACGGGTTCAGTAGCGGTTCTGTAGAGGTTTGTTACATCTGGTGAGGCCGCGAGCACTGGTTCACAAAACTGAGTCCACCGGCTTCCGACGGGGCCAGACCAGGCTGAACCGGGCTCCGCCCAGCTCGTCGCTACGGCCCAGAAACGCCTGCCCGCCATGCCAGTAAAGTATGCGGCGAACAATCGACAAGCCCAGACCATAACCACCGGAGGTTCGGGTACGGCTGTCATCCAGGCGGGCAAAGGCGGTGAAGACTTTCTCCCAATCCTGTTCGGGAATGCCGGGGCCATCGTCTTCTACATCGATGCGGCAGGTATTTTCATCCAGCTGGCAGTTCACCACCACGCGGCTGTCGGCGTAGCGGGCAGCATTGCCAACCAGGTTCTGGATGGCCCGGTGAATATAGCGGGGCTCCATGTCCGCCAGCGCCCAACGTTCAGAAGCCTTATCAATACGGCACTCAATGTTGATGCCTTCGCGGATCTGTCGTTGCTCCTCCACCACCTGCCGGGCAATATCGGTAACCGAGCCTTCCCGCAGGCTGAACACCGGCCCGCCCTGCTCGAGCCGGGCATAGGTGAGAATCTCGTCAATCAGCTCGTCCAGCTCCTGGATATCACCATCGATACCGGACAACTGCTTTTCCATGGTCTCCGGGGAACTGGCCGATTCGATCATCTGCACACCGAAGCGGATACGTGCTACCGGCGTTCTCAGCTCGTGGGACACCGCGTGGATCATTTCTCGCTGCACCTGCACCAGGCGCTGGATATGTTCTGCCATGCCGTTAAACGAAGAGGCCAGGCGGGACACCAGCGTACCGGCCTCGGATTCCACCCGGGCGCCCATCTCCCCCCGGGCAATACGCACGGCCACCGCCTCGACCTTGCGCAGGCGACCATCCACAAAACGTAATCCCAGATACAGGCCCAGAGCCAGCACACCACCAATCACCGCAGCCAGGAGCACCAGCATTGGCCAGCCCCAGGGATTGAACGGCGCCGGCATGGTCATTCGCACCAGGTCGCCCTCCGACAACCGGAGCAGCACACTGGCGCGGCGCCCCTCATGGAACACCGAAAAGCCGCGGTCGCCCAGGTCCTGCAACACCGCCTGGTCCGGTAACTGATCCGCTGACTGCAACGGCCCGATAGACACATTCAGCGATTGCCCCAGTTCTTCGGATACATGGTTCAGCTGCTGCGGGTTAGCCGTATCCAGGTGCCAGCGCACCAGCAGGGCCAGCGCACGGGTAAGTTCAGGGTAGGTTTGCTCAAGCGACAGGCTGAGAATGCTGCCGTCGCCGGCACGCACAAAAAACCGGTAGCCGGTGCCCGCCGGCTCCGCGACCACCTGGCCATAGGCCAGGCGTTCAGCCAGTACCGGGGCATCTTGCAACTGTTCTGGCAGCAGCGTGTGCAGGCCGAACAGCGAAGGCATCCAGTGGTATTGCCGGGCCGGGTCAGGAACCGCCGCCAGCCAGCGCATCAGCGGCTCGGCGGCCTGTTCATGCCAGTACTGGCCCCGCACGGAATTGATGCCGTTGAACAACAGCACACACAGCACCAGCACTGCAGCGGTAATGGCCAGCAGTCGGGCGTAGATTTTCAGGAAGAACTTCAGGGACATGGAAACAAACCCTGGTAACCGGCACCGCCCCGAACGGGCGGCGCCTGGGGCGATCAGGCTTCTTTGACGAACAGATAGCCTTTGCTGCGCACAGTCTTGATACGGCGCGGGTGTATCGGGTCATCACCGATCTTCGGGCGAATGCGGGACACGCGAACGTCAATGGAGCGGTCCTGGCCGTCGTATTCAATGCCGCGCAATGCGGTGAAAATCTCTTCCCGGCTCAGTACCCGGCCGGCATTGCTGGCCAGCAGCCACAGCAGGTCGAACTCGGCACTGGTCAGGTCAATGCTCTGTTCATTGAGCCAGGCTTCGCGCATGGAGCGGTCCACCACCAGGTCATTGAACTGCAAACGCACAGGTTCTTCGCCGGAGTTTTCCTCAGCCGCCATCGGGGTGTTCTCTACCCGGCGCAGCATGGCGCGGATCCGGGCCAGCAGAACCCGGGGCTGAACGGGCTTGCCGATGTAGTCATCAGCGCCCATTTCAAGGCCCAGAACCTGGTCGAGGTCGTCAGTGCGGGCAGTCAGCATGATGATCGGGCCGGAATAGTAAGGCCGAACCCGCCGGCAGATCGACAGGCCATCTTCTCCGGGCAGCATCAGGTCCAGAACCACAAGATCCGGCTGCTCATTGCGGATACGTTCAACGGCGGCGCCACCGTGGGTTTCCAGAGAGACCGTCAGGCCATTGCTCTCAAGGTACTCGCGGGTAAGATCCGCCAGCCGCTCGTCATCCTCTACGATCAGGATTCGCCAACTCTCGTTTGTCTGCTCCACGCCATCCATCTCTGTTGTTATGTGACCGTTGTTCGGGGTTACAGCCCCTGACAATACAGGCAACGTTCAGTTACAGCAATTATACATGCTATTCAGAAATATACATGGAACCGGCAAGGGGTTACAGCTTGTGACACAGTTCCTCTTTTTGCCACACCCCTGCGGCTGTCACAGACACGTCACCGGTAAGTCACCGGCCTGTCATACGCGGTTCATAGCCTTGACCTGAACAAGAAACAACGAGGCAACGCCATGACCGCACAAACTGCACGCACGCAACCACGCCGCGGCCGTAACCTGAAAATCAGCCTGACCCGCAGCCCGGACCAGGTAGAGGCCGCCCAGCGCCTGCGTTACCGGGTGTTTTCCGAGGAATACGGCAGCGACCTGGGCGCCACGGTTCCGGGGCTGGATGCCGATGCCTACGACGCTGTGTGTGATCACCTGATCGTCACGGACGAAGACACCGGCGAACCCGTTGCCACCACCCGAATCCTGCACCAGCAGAACGCCGCTGCCATCGGCGGATTCTACTCGGCCGGAGAGTTTGACCTGGCCGCACTGGGCCAGTTGCCCGGCACCATGGCCGAGCTGGGCCGCACCTGTGTGCACCCGGATTACCGCAATGGCGGCACCATAACCTTGTTGTGGGCGGCCATTGCCGAGTACCTCACCGAAAGACAGGTCGACTACCTGATCGGCTGTGCCAGCATCAGCATGGCGGACGGTGGCGGCCGGGCCTGGCGCATTGCCCAACACCTGCAGCAGCAGTATTTATCTGCGCAGGAGTGCCGGGTTACTCCGCTGCGCCCCCTGCCCCACCTGACCCATCCGGAAACCCATAAAGCCGAAGACATCCCCGCGCTCATCCGGGCCTATATGCGCCTGGGCGCCAAGGTCTGCGGCGAGCCTTGCTGGGACCCGGAGTTCCGTTGTGCGGATGTGCTGGTACTGCTGGAAGTCAGCAACCTGGCCGGCCGCTACAGCCGGCACTTCCTGCGCAAACCGGCCTGAGCCGCGATGAGCGGGATTCGACTGGTCACCCGGTTGCTGGCCTTTGCCGTGTTCCTGTGTGGCACCTGTGTGCTGACCCTGGCTTTGTTAGCGGCCGACCGGGTCAGAAAGCAGCCCACAGACAAGAATGCCTGGGCCACCTTCTGTTTCCGGCAGGCTTGCCGGTGCCTGGGCTGGCAGGTACAGGTGCATGGCCAGCCCGCCTCCGGCAATGCCCTGTACGTAGCCAATCACATCAGCTGGTCAGACATTCCGGCACTCGGCAGCCTCACCCCGTTGCGGTTTCTGTCGAAGGCTGAAGTTGGCAACTGGCCGGTGATCGGCTGGCTGGCCCGGCAGGCCGGCACCCTGTTTATCAAACGCGGTGGCGGCCAGGCACGGAGAATAAAGAAAACAATGGTGGAGCACCTGCAGGCGGGGGAATCGGTCCTGGTGTTCCCGGAAGGCACCACCAGTTCCGGGCTTGCGGTATTGCCGATGCACGGGTTACTGCTGACTGCGGCGCGGGACGCCGGGGTTCCTGTTCAGCCGGTCACCATCGGTTACCGGCGTAACCAGCGGCCAGACCCGGTTGCGCCCTTCGTGGGTGACGACAGCTTCCAGCGGCACCTGGTGCGCTTGCTCAGCCTGCCGCCAACCTGCATCGAGATCGTGTTTCACCCGCCGGTCACGGCAGACCAGCCGGTGAACGAACTTAGCCGTCATATCCACCAGGGGATCAGCGCCGGCCTGAAGCGGATTCATTCCGGCGAATTCGATACCTGCGAACCGCTGCCGGTCAGAACAGCGGCAGGCCCTGGGCTATCTCGTCTTCCGTAGCCTCGCGGCGACCGACGATTTCCAGGTCAAAATACAGGGTGAATCCTGCCAACGGGTGGTTGGCGTCAACCTTCACCAGGTTGCCGTCAATCGCGACCACCTGGACCACCTGGGCTTCGTCACCGGAATTGGTCTGGAAGCGCATACCCACATCCAGGTTTTCCACCCCTTCGAACAGCGAGCGGGGCACCTTGCGTACCAGTTCGTCCCGGTATTCACCGTAGGCCATCTCCGGCGGAATCGTCACTTCCAGGCAGTCTCCCACCTTGCGGTCTTTCACCGCTTCCTGGATACCTTCGATAATCTCTGGCGAACCATAAAGAAAGTGCAGCGGCTCGCTGCCTTCCGAGGTATCCACCAGTTCGCCAATGCGGTTTTTCAGCACATAGTGGACGGTAAAGACTTCCGGCTTTTCTTGCGGGGTTTGTGCTTGCATCAGTTTTTCGGCTTTCCTGTCGGTGTCGGAGTTTCCAGGCGTTCAAGGCCGTGGATGACCAGCTTGCGGTCCAGCTTTTCCCGCAACCCGGAGGGCCGCTGCAGCCCCATGCGCTCAAGCAGCGTCTGGTAGCGACCTTCCTCATCCTCGGCCCGCAGGGCCTGCCAGAGGGTGGCGAGTTTACCACGACGGGAGCCGGTTGCGGCCTTCAGCCCCTTAAGGGCTTTCCCCAGTGTCAGTTCTTCGTCGGTGAAATCCCGGCCGAACGGGAAGGCCGGGAACCAGTCGCCCTCACCCGCCGCATTCATGGCGTTACGCACGGCCGCCGGCGTGTTGTCTTTCCAGTGTGCCGGTATCTTGAAGTCAGCCCGAACCTTGCCGGCCTGCTTGGCCTGTTTCAGCAGCCCTTCCTGGAAACGGGCATCGGCAATGCGGATCAGCCGCAGCATCACCTGCTCGTCGCTCTGGCCCCTCAGGTCAGCAATGCCGTATTCGGTGATCACAATGTCCCGGAGGTGCCGGGGAATGGTGCAGTGGGCGTAGTTATAGACGATGTTGGAAACGGTTTCGCCGCGGGATACACGGGTTGCCCGCAGGGCCAGGATAGACCGGGCACCCGGCAGCTCATGGGCCATGGAGACAAAGTTGTACTGGCCACCCACACCGCTGACCACGCGGCCATCGGCCAGGCCGTCAGACACCGCCGCGCCGTTCAGTGTGTACATCATCGCAGAATTGATAAACCGGCTGTGAACCCGCTGGGCGGCCTTCAGCCGCTGGTTACCGAAGCGGTGGTCATACAGGTGGTTGATATAGTTCACGCTGGTCATGCATACGCGGTCCCGCTGCTCCGGGGGCAATTCCCTCAGGGCCTGGTAGAACTTCTCCGGGCCCACATAGAAACCGCCGTGCATGACAATGCCGCCCGCCAGTTTGTCCCCCAGGGCATGCTCTGCCACTGTCTGCCGGGTTTCCGCATCGGCCAGGTCGGCCTGAACCGATAGCTGTTCATCCAGAACCAGTCGCCCGCCGCGCAACTCGACACCGGCTCGGATCACCCCGTAGCGGATCAGCCACTGCAGGTCCCGGGCCCGAAGGGGTGACTCGATCAGCCCTTCCTTGAGCAGTGCATCCAGCATATCCAGCGAAGGCTGCCCGCTGATATCGCCCTGATTGATCAGCTCCTGCAGGCGGGCGTCGTCGAACACCTCCCGCTCCAGGATGCCTTCCTGCATCAGGTACAGAAAGCCGTCCACCATCATTTCGCTGCAGCCGTACAGTCCCTCGTCAAAGCGGCCGGTACCGCCAGACTCGCTGGCCACCGGGAACTCTTCCGCCACGTTCAGGTGTTTGTACACCGCCTGCCAGGCGTCATTGCTGTGGTGGCGCAGAATGGCATTGTGCACCAGCGCGGCCCCCAGGGAACCGATGCCCACCTGAAGCGTGCCACCATCTTTAAGCAATGTGCTGGCGTAAAAGCCGATCATATGGTCGGCGGGACTGACCGCCATCTGGGGTGCTGAAAACAGGGGATAATCGGTTCTGGAATCTGCCAGCACCACATCGAACTGGTTCTCGGGCACCGCCGCGTCGTGGCCGAACCAGGGCAGGTTGCTGTTTACTTCGCCCACGATGGCCACCGGGGTGCCCTGCGCTTCCCGCTCCCGCATCAAAGGCAGGATATCCAGCGTCAGGTCCGGGTTGCAGCTGAAGCTCAAATCGCCGGGCCGGTCGTGTTCGGCGCCCGGCGACATCAACTGGCCGATCACGTTGATGCCCTGGGCCATCAGGTCACGCACCGCATGGGTGTAGTTGGTGCATACGTAATTGCGCTGCTGGTCCCGGTTATTCAGGTAACTGCCGGCCTTGAAGAAGAATTCAGACACGGTCACGTTTGCCGGCAACCGGTTGTTGGTCACATCCCGGGCGTAGGCCAGCTCGGGAATGTTGCCGTAAAGCCGCCGTGCAAACGGGCCCATAAAGCGTTTTTCAAGGGAGGAGCTGCCTTCCGGCGCAAGCAGGGACAAAGCGGTGACAATGTGCAACTGGATTTCCGGGTCGTCCTTGGCGCGCTGGTAGAGGGCGTTCACAAAGCGCACCGGCTTGCCCAGCCCGAGCGGCAACCCGAGGGTAATCCGCTTGCCTACCCGCTCGATCACGCGGTCTACACAGTCATTTGCGTTATCGGAATAGATTCCGTTCTGCTCGGCCATTTCCGGCTCCTCGTTCGATGAGAATCTCAACAGTCGTGATGATCACACGAGCAAACGAGGCTGACAATGCGTCAGATCAGGAGAAACGGCAGAAAGGAGGGGCAAAAAAGGGGATCAGAAATTCCAGCGCAGGTTCAGGCACGCACCTTCATTGAGCAGGGCAATACCGTGGTCGGCCTGGGCACCGTCAGAGGCGTAGGATTTACCGGAATTGCGGGAGCGCACAAGGCCGAGGCTCAGAAGCCTGGAGCCAATGGCTGCGAAGGCATCACTGCGGTCTTCTTCAACATCGCCAGACATCCATTCCTGGAATTCGTAGATATCTTCGGGCGACATGGCACCATCACGCTCGGCCATCATGCGTTCCGACAGCATGGGCTCGGATAAAACCGGTTCTGCCGCCCCTGCGCGTACCGCGAAGGCAACCAGGTTGAGCACCAGAAGAATCAGAAACAGGCGGATAATCATGACAACACAACAGACCTGGGTTCGTTAAATTGGCCGAAAGGCTACTGTACGAAAGTCTAGTGATTATCCACGAAATTGATGTGAATTTGCACACAAATGCGCCAGCAATCTGGCGCATTTACGGCACTTTTTTGTCAAGAAATGATCAGTTATTTTGCATTCTGTAACATTTGCCCGGTTACCCGGGCACCACCCATCACGGGCAGGGGTAGGTGAACTCGGCGTGGATCGCCTCAATCGCAGCGACCAGGTCCTGGCTCAGGTTAATCTCGGCAGAACCAATGTTCTCCTTCAGCTGCTCCATGCTGGTGGCGCCGATGATATTACTGGTAACAAACTCCCGGCTGTTTACCCAGGCCAGCGCCATCTGGGCCGGCGACAGGCCATTCTGGTGCGCCAGTTCGCAATAGGCCCGGGTGGCGTCGGCAGCATGCTCTCCGGTGTACCGGCTGAAACGCTCATACAGGGTCAGCCGCGCCTTTTCCGGCCACTTGCCACCCAGGTACTTGCCGGTAAGCATGCCGAAGGCCAGCGGCGAATACGCCAGCAGCCCGGTGCCTTCACGGTGGGCAAACTCCGCCAGTCCGGATTCGAACGAACGGTTCAGCAGGCTGTACGGGTTCTGGATAGACACCACCCGGGGCCAGCCATTCTCGCGTGACAGCCGCAGGTATTCCATGGTGCCCCAGGGCGTCTCGTTCGACAGGCCCACGTGGCGTATTTTGCCCTCTTTGACCAGCTCGTCCAGGGCACCCAGGGTTTCCTCGATCGGCGTCATGGTTTCACTGGGGTTGCGCACATAACCCAGCTTGCCGAAGAAATTGGCGCTGCGGTCCGGCCAGTGCACCTGGTACAGGTCGATATAATCCGTTTGCAGGCGCTTCAGGCTGCTTTCACAGGCTTCACGGATGTGATCCCGGGTCAGCCTGGGGCCGCCACGCAGGTAACCCAGGCCATTGCCGGGGCCTGCCACCTTGCTGGCAATCACCAGGTCATCCCGCTTGCCCCGGCTGGCCAGCCAGTTGCCCAGGTAGGTTTCGGTCAGGCCCTGGGTTTCAGCCCGGGGCGGCACCGGGTACATCTCGGCGGCGTCGATAAAGTTGATGCCGGCGCCGGTGGCGTAGTCCAGCTGTTCAAACGCTTCCTGCTCGGTATTCTGTTCGCCCCAGGTCATGGTGCCCAGGCAAATCAGACTAACATCGATGTCGGTATTTCCAAGTTTTCGCGTTTGCATGAATTCTCCTCGTTTTAATGAGAGATCAGTAACCACAATACGTAAAGGGATTGTCACAGGGCTGTCGCATTACTGTCATGGCCGGTTTCCATAGTGGAGGCATGACAGAAAAACCTTCAGGACAAGCCGTGACAGAACTCCCGCCAACTGACCGGCGCGCGCACCACATTACCATTGTTTCCGAGACGTTTCCGCCGGAAATCAATGGCGTGGCCAACACCATGAAGCACCTGTGCCAGGGGCTGGTGCAGCGTGGGCATGTGGTTACGGTGGTTCGCCCTGGCCAGCGCGGGGAAGGCAAAGGCCTCTTCGACTGTAACGGCGACGGCCTGTGTTCCCGGGAGCTGATTGTTTCCGGCCTGCCCCTGCCCGGCTACAAAGACCTGCAGTTCGGCCTGTCCCGCCCCGCCACCCTGAAGAATTTGTGGCAGAACCACCGGCCGGATGCCGTTTACGTAGCAACCCAGGGGCCCCTCGGGATTGCCGCTGTGTCTGCTGCACGAAAACTGCAGATCCCGGTCATCTCCGGCTTCCACACCAACTTTCACAGCTACTCCCGCTACTACGGCGTGGGCGCACTGGAGCGCCTGCTGTGCGCCTACGGCCGCTGGTTCCATAACCGCACGGCCCTGACCCTGGTGCCAACCCGGAAAATGCAGGCGGTTACCCGCAGCATGGGCATAACCAACGCCGGCCTGTGGGCCCGGGGTGTGGATTGTCAGCGCTTTACTCCCCACAAGCGTGATGCAGGCCTGCGCAAGGGCTGGGGTCTGGGCGAAAACGACAAGGCCGTGCTCTATGTGGGGCGCCTGGCACTGGAAAAAAACATCCGCAAAGCCGTGGCCTGCTTCGAGCGCATCAAAGGCCTGCATGCCAACGCCCGGTTTATCCTGGTGGGCGATGGGCCACTGCGGCGTCAGCTGGAAGAGCGACACCCGGACTACATTTTCTGTGGTACCCGGCAAGGCGACGACCTGGCCCGGCACTATGCCTCCGGCGACCTGTTCCTGTTCCCCAGTAAAACCGACACCTTCGGCAACGTAGTGCTGGAAGCCATGGCCAGCGGCCTGGCGGTGGTGGCGTTTGACGATGCTGCGGCGGCGGAACACATCCGCCACGAGGAGAACGGCCTGAAAGCGCCGCTCACCGAAGACGAAAGCTTTATCAACAACGCCCTGCGACTGGCAGACCAACCCAGCCTGCTGCAACGGATCCGGGCCCAGGCCCGGCTGGACGCACTGGAGCTGAGCTGGCACAGCCAGATAGAACAATTCGAACAACTGGTACTCAACCAACCTGCACAGGCCCGATACCATGGCGTCAACAAGCAAAGCATCCAGACTCTTTGAACTGGCCGACCAGCGTGAATACGCCCTGTGCCAGTCCATCAACCGCACCATTCGTTTCCGGCCGGTAAAAGGCTACTTTCAGCTGGTCAGCCGGCTGGGTGATGGCTGGTTCTGGTACGCACTGATTCTTGCCATACCCTTTATGGCACCGGCCCACGGCCAGAACATCGCTGTACTGATGGCGTTTACCGGGCTGACCTGCACCATTAGCTATAAAGGCCTCAAGCACTGGCTGATTCGCGAGCGGCCATTTATTTCTTTCCCGGCCATCAACTGCGCTACACCCCCACTGGATCGCTACAGCTTCCCGTCGGGCCACACCCTGCACGCGGTGTGTTTCCAGGCCATGCTGTTTGCCACCCTTCCGGCGCTGGCCTGGGCCATCCTGCCGTTTACCCTGTCTGTAGCCGCCTCCCGGGTGGTACTGGGGCTGCACTATCCGAGTGACGTGGCGGCCGGCGCCCTGATTGGCGGCCTGATGGGCTGGACTTCGGTACAGCTGTTCGGCGATCTGCTGCCGCTCAGTCAAACAGTCGCAGCTGGGTAACCGGCGCTTCGTCGTTCCGAAAACGCACCCCTACCCCCATCAACCGCACCGGCCGATCCCGGTTGCTGACCAGCTCGTCCAGTAACGGCTGGTAATCCTCCGGAGCCGGTTCCGCCACCGTGTCCCGCACCCGCTCCAGGGTGTGAGTCGAAAAATCGCTGTAGCGGATTTTCACGAACAGTTTGTGAATGGGCTTGTCCCGGCCCTTGCGGGCCAGGCGCAGGTTGAGATCGGCCACCAGCGCCGGCATCACCGATTCACACGCCTCCTTGCCCGGCAAATCCTGGGAGAAGGTTCGCTCTACGCTGACCGATTTCGCCACCCGCGACACCACCACCGGGCGCTCATCCCGGCCATGGGCCATTTCGAACAGCCGGTAGCCCTGTTTGCCGAATTTCTCGATCAGCACATCGGCGCCTAAAGCCTGCATATCACCACAGGTTTCGACCCCCAGCGCGTGCAACTTGCCTGCCGTTACCTGGCCCACACCAAACAGTTTTTCCACCGGCAGCGCCTCTACAAACGCCTGCACCTCCTCCGGTGTGATCACAAACAGGCCGTCGGGCTTGCGCCAGTCGCTGGCAATTTTGGCCAGGAACTTGTTTGGTGCCACACCGGCGGAAATGGTGATGCCCACCTCCCGCTTCACCCGCTCCCGCAGGTGCCGGGCCATCAGGGTGGCACTGCCTTTATGGTCGGTAATGTCGGAGACATCCAGGAAGGCTTCATCCAGCGACAGCGGCTCCACCAGGTCGGTCATATCACGAAGAATGGCCATCACCTGCTGGGAAACCGCCCGGTACTTGCCCAGGTCCGGTGGCACCATCACCAGCCCGGGGCACAGACGCCGGGCCTCGCTGCCCGGCATGGCCGAGCGCACGCCAAAAGCCCGGGCCTTATAATTGCAGGTAGTCACCACACCACGGCCGCCGGCGCCGCCCACAGCCAGCGGAACGTCCCGCAAAGACGGGTCGTCACGCATCTCGACAGCGGCGTAAAAACAGTCGCAATCTACATGGATGATCTTGCGCTGGGCCATACAGGCAGGCTCACGTTAACAATCTGTACGTTTATACAGCCTTGTATCTTACGGTAACATGCCGAGAATGTCAGGAAACCCAGAACATAACCCGGTACATCACTGTGAGGCTCCATGACTAATCCCATCCCCGAGAATGATCGCACTGAAATCGAAGCAGCCGCCTTCCGCCGCCTGGTTGCGCACCTGCGCGAGCGCACCGACGTACAGAACATCGACCTGATGAACCTGTCCGGCTTCTGCCGCAACTGCCTGTCCAAGTGGTACCGCGCCGAAGCCGCCGAACGCGGGTTCGAGATCACAGACCCGGCCGCCCGCGAAGAAATCTACGGCATGCCTTACGAAGACTGGAAAGCGAAGTACCAGATCGGCCCGAAACAGGACCACAAATAATGAACGCTGCTGAAGCCGTTCGCATTCACCTGGCCTCCCTGCAGGGCGGCCACGCCAGTTTTGACGATACCCTGGCCCTGGTCGACCAGCACTTCGAGTTCCAGCCCACCGGTTTCAACAACGGTCCGCTGCGTAACGAGGCCGGCGAGAACGCCGGTTCCTGCCGGGTGTTTGCCCTGGGCCAGTACTGCAACCTGAACGAATCCGATACCCTGCAGCTGTTTGCCCAGCACTACCAGCAGGTACTGGGCGACCCGGCCGGCGACAGCCACGGCAACATCCGCCAGTTCATCAGCACCGGCTGGTCCGGAATCCGCTTTGACGGCCAGCCATTGCGCCCGAGAAACGAAACCAACTCGTAAAACACCAGGGAAGACTGCTATTCATGAGCGATACCGCCACCTCCGGGGTAAAACAGAGTTTCCAGCTGAAAAGCGCAAACGTCTCACTGACGGCCCTGGAGCTTTACTACTTCGACAACGAAGAATTCGAAGCCAACCTGCGGGACAAGATCAGCCAGGCACCGGGTTTCTTCAAAGACATCCCGCTGATCATCAGCCTGGAAAAATACGAAGGCCTGGACAGCGAACTGGATTTCTTCAAGATCATCGGCACCTGTCGCCGCCACAACATCCACGTGATTGGCGTTCGTGCAGGCAATGAAGACCAGCGCCGACTGGCCCGGGGCGCTTCCCTGGCCCTGCTGCCAGGCGGTACGGTACGCGAAAAGCCACAAACGGCAGCCCCGGAACCGCAAGCCGCGGCCGAAGAGGCCCCGGTGGCTGAAGCGCCGGCCGCTGCGCTGTCAACCGCAGAACCGGCCCCGGCCCGCATCATCAGCCAGCCGGTGCGTTCCGGCCAGCAGGTGTATGCCCCGGAGGGAGACCTGATTATCCTGGCGCCGGTGCAGGCAGGTGCCGAAGTACTGGCCGCAGGCAATATTCACGTGTACGGCCCCCTGCGCGGGCGGGCACTGGCCGGTATCCACGGTGCCGAGAGTGCCCGGGTATTCTGCCAGTCACTTGAAGCGGAGCTTGTGTCCATCGCCGGACACTATAAAATCTCCGAAGATCTTCAGGACAATGGCTGGAAAAGCGCTGTGCAGATCCAGCTCAGGGACGACCTGCTGGTGGTAACGCCACTGGACAAAGCCTGATGTTGTGACAGCCAAAAACAACATATGAAGACATGACGAATCCACTGCGAAACAGGAATTGAACCTTGGCTAGAATCATTGTCGTTACCTCAGGAAAAGGCGGCGTTGGTAAAACCACCACCAGCGCTTCAATCAGCACCGGCCTTGCCAAGCGCGGCCACAAGACCGTCGTAATCGACTTCGATGTGGGCCTGCGTAATCTCGACCTGATCATGAACTGCGAACGCCGGGTGGTTTACGACTTCGTAAACGTAATCCAGGGCGAAGCCTCCCTGAACCAGGCGTTGATCAAGGATAAGCGGGTAGAAACCCTGTACATCCTGCCGGCTTCCCAGACCCGTGAAAAAGAAGCCCTCACCCGGGAAGGCGTAGAGAAAGTCATCAACGAGCTGTCGCAGACCTTCGATTACATCGTGTGCGACTCCCCGGCCGGCATCGAGCACGGCGCCCAGATGGCCCTGTACTATGCCGACGAAGCCATCGTGGTGACCAACCCGGAAGTGTCCTCGGTGCGGGATTCTGACCGCATTCTGGGCATTCTGCAGAGCAAGTCCCGCCGCGCCGAAATGGGCCAGGACCCGGTGAAAGAACACCTGCTGCTGACCCGCTACAACCCGGACCGGGTAGACCGTGGCGAAATGCTGTCTGTAAAAGACGTTGAAGAAATCCTGGCCATCCCCCTGCTGGGCGTGATTCCCGAGAGCCAGATCGTACTGAATGCCTCCAACCAGGGCCTGCCGGTGATCCTCGAAGAAAACAGCGATGCCGGCCAGGCCTATGAAGATGCCGTTGCGAGGCTGCTGGGTGAGGAACGGGAACACCGTTTCATGACGTCCCAGAAAAAAGGCTTCTTCTCACGGATGTTTAAAGGGGGGTAAGGGATGAGTTTTTTCGATTACTTCAGAAGCAAGAAAAACAGCACCGCCAGTGTCGCCAAGGAGCGACTGCAGATTATTGTTGCCCATGAGCGGGGCCAGCGTGAACAGCCGGATTACCTGCCACAGCTGCAGCAGGAACTGCTGGATGTGATTCGCAAATACGTGCAGATCAGCGACGACATGGTCCAGGTAGATGTGGACCGTAACGAAAGCTGTTCGGTACTGGAACTGAACGTCACCCTGCCGGAAAAATAACGGCGGCGCCCGCGTTACCAGCGGGCGAAGTGATCTTCCACCAATCCCCGTAGCCCGGCTACGGGGATTTTTTTGCCCGTCTCATCCGTCACCGTACCGCTAAAGGTGCCGGCAAACTGCCGGAAGTTGGACGCCAGCACCCAGGCATTCAACCGCTCCTTGCGCACGCCGGCTGGCTCAAAGGCCAGGTCTACCCGGCCGTCCCCGGTGGTTACCCGCCATTCACTGCCGGCCCGATACCGGTCGAACACAAAGCGGGCCGCTCCCAGCTTGATACACTGGCCATCCAGCCACAGGGCGTTTTCTGTCATACCGGTTTCGTTCACCCCGGCGGCCAGGTTCAGGCCGATGGACGTGCCATCTTCGGCCACACCGGCCAGGCAGGCCCAGTTCCAGGCGGTTTCCCGGCGCATAAAACCACAACTCCAGTCGATGGACGCCCGGGTTTGCTCGTCACAGCGCCACGCCTGCCCGCCCCAGCGTACCTCCCCTTCCACCGCCAGCCCGGCGGATTTACGGGTAAACACCCAGCCGTTGTAACCGGCCGGGCACACCAGCCGCAGGGGCTGGTCGGTATCCTGCAACGTCAGGTCTACCCGGATTGTTCCCGGTGCTGTCACCTGTACCTTGCGGCCACCCTCCGTCGGCTCGATGGACAGGCTCACCTCGCCCTTGCGAAAGCGGGACGCGCCGTGTTCCGGAAATGGCTCGATCACCGTGTGCCGGGCCAAAGGCTGCATGAATGATTGCTCGAACATCTGCCCGCTCTCGAAATCGAACAGGTAGAAAAACCCGCTGCCCAGCAGCTTCAGGTCCACAATCGCCATGCCGAACACCCAGCCCGGCGCCATGGCACTGACAAACTGGAACTGGTTGAACCGCCAGCGCTTTGCCAGCCAGGACCGCGGCTTGTCCATCACCGTACGCAGGTCGTAATCCAGGTAATTGATGGTTTCCACCGGCTGGTCCAGGACCCCGGGGGTGAACCGCCCCTTTGCATCGATCAGTGTTTGTTTTGTCATATTTTCCGTCAGATCAGGCCAATTGCGCCCTCGGGCGATTCAGTAAGTTACCTGGTTCACAAACCCTTGTTCCGGCAGCAAAGGCCGCGAGGGCTCCGTGATAGACTGCCGCCAACTTCCTCATCAAAGTGTAGCTTATGCTGTTTACCAGAGCCCTTGGCTTCAGGGCCTCCTTGATCAGTCTGGCCGGCCTTGTTACCGGTATTGTCCTGTCTGCCTCCGCCACTGGCGCCGAACCAGGCAGCCTGCCGGCCATCGACGCCGAACAATGGGCCCTGCAGAAAGAAGTCGACAACATCCGCATCTACACCATGGACCAACCCGGTTCCGGCTTCCAGGCCTTCAAAGCCGTAGCCGAACTGGACGCCCCTGTCGAAAACCTGATGGCGGTCATGATCAACCCGGAATCCTGCGAGGAATGGGTGCTCAACTGCTCGGAATCCTATGCCTTCGGCCAGGGAGATTTCCACGACCGCTACGCCTACTCGGTAAACGACATGCCCTGGCCGGTAACCGACCGGGACTATGTTCTGCGCATCCGCACCCGGGGCGACGCCGACACCGGCCAGGTCATCATGGACCTGAACGCCACTCCGGGCATGCGGGCAGAGTACAGCAGCCGGGTTCGGGTTGACGTATCCAATACCCTCTACCAGTTCACGCCCCGGGGCGACGGCACCCACATGGTGTGGGTACAGCACACCGAGCCCAACGGCTCCCTGCCCGGCTGGCTGGTGAACAACCTCCTGGTGGATATCCCCGTCAAGTCCATGCAGGCGCTGGAGGCAGTGGCTCAGTCTGACAAGTATCAGGGCTACCGGCTGGAATGGGCCGAAGACGGCAACCTGCAAGGCGTTGTGCCTGACAACCGCTAACCGGCGCACAAACAGGGGTGACTGCGGGCCAGGGAACGACTAAGCTTCAGCAAAAGCACCGCAAATGGAAGACGCCTGCCAATGACTGTTCTCGCCCATGAGATCATGACCCCCACCATCAAAGCCGTCCCCCACCACTGGACCATGGACAGGCTGGCCCGATTCCTCACCGACAACGAAATTACCGGCAGCCCGGTAACCGACGACAACGGCGACATCATCGGCATTGCCACCCTCAAAGACATCACCGAATTCCGCTGGAATGCTGCCCGCTCCGGAGATCAGCCCAAGCTCACCGAAGAAGAGCAGGAAGAAGCCCGGCGGCTGCGCATGGTTATTTTCGAAGAAATGGGCAAGGTACCGGTGGAAGTGCGCGATATCATGACACCGATCGTACTCTCGGTTGACGAGGACACCCCGGTGCGAGACATTGCCAACATCATGATGCGCGAACACCTGCACCGGATCTTTGTCACCCGGGATTCAAAAATCACCGGCATCATTACTACCTACGACATGCTGAAGCTGGTTTCCGACCAGGAACTGAGCCGGCGCTGCGCCGAGAACGACTGAGCCACCAGAGAGGTAACTCACCCTATGCCCAGAGCACCGCAAGCTCGCAAGAAGATGTACGTCCTCGACACCAATGTCCTGATCCACGATCCGAATGCCCTCCTGAACTTTGAAGAACACGATGTCATCATTCCGATGACCGTCCTCGAAGAACTCGACAGCCTGAAGTCCGGCAAACAGACCGTTGCCGCCGACTGCCGCCAGGCCATTCGCAACATCGACAAACTGCTGGGCGATGCCAGCCCGAAGGACATTGAAAAAGGCGTACCCATTCTGCGCGGCAAAAAAGCGGACCCACTGGGTAGCCTGTCGATCATCATGAGTACCGAGGGTGCCGGCACCCATTCGCTACCCGAACACCTGAACGACAACAAGATCATCAACACCCTGGCGGCCCTGCAGGCCCGGCACAAATCCCGCGACATCATCCTGGTCAGCAAAGACATCAACATGCGGCTGAAAGCCCGGGGCTTTGGCGTAGAAGCCCAGGACTACCACAACGACCAGCTGCTGGACGACATCGACCTGCTGCCCAGGGGCTACAAGGAATTTCCGAATTCCTTCTGGGACAACATCGCCAAGGTGGAAACCGTACAGCGGGAAGGGGTGACCGAACACCTGCTTAAACGGGAAGGCGAACTGGCCAGGCTGAACATCAACGAGTTTGTGATTGATGAGCGGGGCTTTATCGGCCAGGTGGTGGATATCTCCGATGATCAGCTGGTGATTAAAGACCTGCACCAGCACGACCTGATGAACGAAGAAGTCTGGGGCCTGGTACCCAGGGACATCTACCAGGCCATGGCCCTGCACCTGCTGCTGGACCCGGATATCCACCTGGTGAACCTGACCGGTTCTGCCGGCTCCGGTAAAACCATCCTGGCCCTGGCAGCCTGCATTGAAATGACTGTGGCCAGCAAGCTCTACAAGCGCATCATCGCCACCCGATCTACCCAGGGACTGGACGAAGATATCGGCTTTTTGCCGGGCACCGAGGCGGAAAAAATGGAGCCCTGGCTGGGCGCCATCGTGGACAACCTTGAAGCCCTGCATGAAGACGACGAGAACATGACTGCCAGCGTGGATTACATCCTCAGCAAGGTGCCCCTGCACTTCAAATCCATGAACTACATCCGGGGCCGCAGCTTCCAGCACAGCCTGATCATCATTGATGAATCCCAGAACCTGACCCCGCACCAGATCAAGACCATCATCACCCGGGCCGGTAACGGCTCCAAGGTGATCTGCCTGGGTAACCTGGCGCAGATCGACACCCCGTACCTGAGCCCCCTGAGCTCCGGCCTCACCTACATGACCGAACGCTTCAAGGGCTTCCGCCATGGCGGCCACATCCACCTTCAGGGCGTACCGCGCTCGGTACTGGCGGAGTTCGCCGAAGCCAACCTCTGATCATGGCATTCGAGGCCAACCATGTTGGCCTCGAAGGTCAATTCAGAATCCTGTCTTGCGGTATATTGTCTCTGCTATAAAAACACCAAAAAACAAAGGGGATAGCGTTAATGGCCAGACACATAGCCTCAGACATCGTAATTGCCGGAGGCGGCCTGGCTGGCATCGTCACCGCCCTGGAAGCCCTGCGGGCCGGCAAAACCGTGACCATTGTCGACCGGGACACCCCGGAGCGCCTTGGCGGGCTGGCACTCTGGGCCTTTGGCGGCATGGCGCTGATCGAAACTCCCCTGCAAAGGCGCATGAAAATTGCCGATTCCCCGGAGCGGGCCCTGCAAGACTGGATAAGCTTCGGAGAGCTGGACCCGACCGACGAGTGGCCCATGCAGTGGGCCCGCTATTACGTGGAAAACTCCCGCGCCGAGGTGCACGACTGGCTGATCGACGAAGGCCTGAAATTCATGCCGGCGGTCAACTGGGTAGAACGCGGCCGGTTTGGTGACGGCAACTCCGTACCCCGCTACCACATAGTCTGGGGCACGTCCCGGGAACTGACCCGCCGCATGATCAATGCCCTGCACAACGCCGACACCCAACATGGCCTGACCATCCTGCACGGCCACAAGGTAACGGCCCTGGAGCAACAGGCGGGCAACATCAGCGGCGCCGTCGCCATCAAGGAATCCACTGGCGAGGAAGTCCGGCTGAGCGCACCCACCGTGGTACTGGCCATGGGTGGCATCAACGGCAGCCATGCCGAATGCCGGGCCAACTGGCCCAAAGACCGGCCACAACCGGCCACCCTGCTCAATGGCGCCCACCCCTTTGCCGACGGCAAGCTGCACCACTGGGCCGAAGACCACCTGGACGCAAAAATTACCCACGCCGGCGAAATGTGGAACTACGCGGCAGGCTTTCCACACCCCTACCCGCACTTTCCCGGCCACGGTCTGTCGACCATTCCGTGCAAATCCGCCCTGTGGCTGAACCATCGTGGTGAGCGCATCGGGCCGGAGCCCCTGGTAACCGGTTTCGACACCCACTGGCTGTGCCAGCGCGTAGCCGAGCAGGAAAAGCCCTGGACCTGGCACCTGCTGAACCGGCGCATTGCCCTGAAAGAATTTGCCATCTCCGGCGCCGAGCACAACGCCCGCATACGCGACAAGCAGTTCCCGCTGTTCCTGAAAGAACTGCTGTTGGGCAACAAACCGCTGGTCAACCAGATGGCCCACGAAAGCCCCCACTTCCTGGTGGACGACACCCTGGAAGGACTGGCAGAGAAAATGAACGCGCTCACCAGCTCGCTGGACATCAACCCCACCACCCTGAAAGCCACCGCCGATGCCTTCGACGCCAATTTCAGCAAGGGCAGCCAGCTGAATAACGACCCGCAAATCCGCAAAATCCTGCATGCCCGCCAGTGGGGACCAGACAAGCTGCGCACCTGCAAACCGGCGCCGTTGCAGAAACCCGGCGCGGGGCCGTTTATTGCCATCCACATGCAGCTGACCACCCGAAAAAGCCTGGGCGGCCTTCGTACCGACCTGCAAAGCCGGGTGCTGGACGCCAGCGGCCAGCCGGTCAGCGGGCTTTACTGTGTAGGCGAAGCCGCAGGCTTTGGTGGTGGTGGCGCCAATGGTAAACGATCACTGGAAGGCACCTTCCTGCCCGGCTGCATCATGACCGCCCGGGCGGCGGCAAGGTCCATCGTCAGCGGCCGTTAACTAACCGACTATCAAGCGAAAACAAGAATCCGACAGGATCAGGAGAGAGAACATGCCAAACGGCGCCCAAGCCTTGATGAAAACACTGGTCGATGCCGGCATTGAAGTCTGCTTTACCAACCCCGGCACCAGCGAGATGCACTTTGTGGCCGCCCTGGACAGCGAGCCGAAAATGCGCGCCGTACTGGCCCTGTTTGAAGGTGTGGCCACCGGTGCGGCCGACGGCTACGCCCGCATGGCCGACAAGCCGGCAGCAACGCTGCTGCACCTGGGCTGCGGCCTGGGCAATGGCCTGGCCAACCTGCACAACGCCCGCAAAGGCAAGGTGCCGGTGGTGAACATTGTTGGCGACCACGCCACCTACCATGTGAAGTACGACGCCCAGCTGCAATCCGACATCAAAACCGTGGCCCGCAACGTGTCTCCGGGCTTTGTGCGCACCTCTCAAAGCACCGAAGCCCTGTGCGAGGACGCCGCCGAAGCCATCGCAGTGGCCAAGGGCCTGCCCGGGCAGGTAGCGACCCTGATCCTGCCCGCCGATGTATCCTGGGGCGAAGGCGGCCAACCCTGTGCGCCACTGCCACAGCCGGAAGCCCAGGCGGCGGACGATGCCGCCGTTCAGGCGGTAAAAGACGCCATCGCCAGTGGCCGGAAAACCGCCCTGTTACTCGGTGGCCGCGCCCTGCGCGAGCCGGCATTGATGGCCGCGGCCCGCATTGCCGCCCACAGTGGCGTTACCCTGTTTGCCGAAACCTTCCCGACCCGAATTGAACGGGGAGCCGGCTTACCGCCGGTGGAACGAATTGCCTACCTGGCAGAGCTGGCCACCCTGCAGCTGTCTGAATTCGACCACCTGGTGCTGGTAGACGCCAAGGCGCCGGTGTCGTTCTTTGGCTACCCGGGCAAGCAGAGTTACCTGGTGCCTGACAACTGCACCGCCCTCACGCTCAGCACTCCGGAGCAAGACGCCGCCGCCAGCCTGAACAAACTGGCTGAAGCCCTGGGCGCGGCCGGTGCCGAGCCCAGGCTGCAGGCCGAAGGCCGGCCGGGACTGCCCAAGGGCAAGCTGACCGCTGAAAAAGTGTGCCGGGCCATGGGCGAGCTGATGCCGGAGAACAGCATCATCGTGGATGAATCCATCACCTCCGGGTTGATGCTCAACGCCATGACCGCAGGCGCTCCGCGCCACGACATGATCACCCTCACCGGGGGCGCCATCGGCCAGGGTCTGCCTAATGCCGTGGGCGCCGCCATCGCCTGCCCGGACCGCCCGGTGTTCGCCCTGATCGGCGACGGCACCGCCATGTACACCATCCAGGCCCTGTGGACCATGGCGAGGGAAAACCTGAACGTGACCAGCATCATCTTCAACAACGCCTCCTACTCCATCCTGAACGTGGAGCTGGAACGAGTAGGCGCAGAAGAAGCCGGCGCCAAGGCAAAGTCCCAGCTGGACATCAGCGGGCCGGTCACCCACTACGCCCAGCTGGCCCAGAGCATGGGTGTGCACGGTGTGCGAGTGCGCACGGCGGAAGAGTTGATCAAAGCCATGGAGTACGCCCAGGCGCACCCCGGGCCCCACCTCATTGAAGCGGTGGTGCCGGAGTCACTGAATGGCGTTAAACGGAAGGTACTGCCCTGGCTGCTGAAGTCGCTGCCGAGTTTGCCACGGCCGCTGACCAAGGCACTAAAGAAGAAGATTGCGCCCTGATTGAGGGGCGCTAGTCTTTGAACTGGGCCTTGTCCAGACCGTGCTTCTTCATCTTGTCGTACAGGGTTTTGCGGGCAATTCCCAGCTGAAGCATGGTGTCTTTGATACTGCCATGGCTGGCGTTGAGCGCGCTCACGATGGCCGTGCGTTCAAACCCGTCCATCATCTCGGATAGTGTCTGGCGGCCGGACAGGTTGCCCTGTTCGGAACTGTCACCACCATCCAGGGCTGCCGGCCCCAGCAGTACGTAACGCTCCGCCAGGTTCCGCAATTCCCGCACGTTGCCCGGCCAGGAGTGCTGCATCAGCCGGGCCGCCTGCCGGGCATCCAGCGGAACGCTCTCCCGGTCGTAACGGGCGGCGGCAATCAGGGCAAAGTGGTGAAACAGCGTGGGAATGTCTTCCTTGCGCTCCCGCAGGGGCGGAATGTCCACCTTCACCACATTCAGCCGGTAGTAGAGATCAGACCGGAACTCTCCCTCATCGCTGAGCTGTTTCAGGTCGGCCTTGGTGGCAGCAATAATGCGCACATCCACATCTATTGACTGGTTGCTGCCCAGCCGCTCCACCCGCAACTCCTCAAGCACCCGAAGCAGTTTCACCTGCAGCGCCATGGGCATGCTTTCCACTTCATCCAGGAACAAAGTACCCCGGTGGGCATGCTCAATCTTGCCGATCCGCCGCTTCTCGGCACCGGTGAAGGCCCCGGCTTCGTGGCCGAACAGCTCACTCTCGATCAGGTTTTCGGGCACCGCGCCGCAGTTGATGGCGACAAAGTTGTGGGCACTGCGGGGGCTGCTTTCGTGAATGTACCGGGCCAGGGCATCCTTACCGGAACCGGTTTCACCATGCAGCAGCACGTTTGCGGAAATATCCAGGATCGGCCCGATGGTCGACATTACCGCCTGCATCGCCGGCGAATCACCCAAAACCCGCGGCCCGGGCTTGGCCAGCTGCCGCAACTGGGCCTTCAGGCGCCGGTTTTCCAGTGCCAGGTGCCGTTTTTCCAGGGCGTGCCGCAGCAGTTCGATCAGCTCATCGTGGTCAAAGGGCTTTTCAATGAAGTCATAGGCCCCCTGCTGCATGGCCGACACCGCCGTGCTGATGTCGCCCTGGCCGGTGAGCAGAATCACCGGGATGTCTTCATCAATCTTCCGTACCTCGTGCAACAGCTGCATGCCATCCATGCCCGGCATGTTGTAGTCGCACAGGACGATGCCTTCGAACTCTGGCTGCACCAGCTTCAGCGCCGATGCTCCGTCGGCAAAACAGGCTACCGGGATATCTTCCAGGGTGAGGGTTTGTTCCATAACCGGCCGGATATCCGGGTCATCATCCACAAAAATCACTGATGGTATTGTCATCCCTCTGCCTTACGCTGTTTCAGTGTCAGAACAAACTCCGCCCCGGGGCCGTCGACCCGGTTCTGGCCGGTCAGGCTGCCGCCAAGTGCTTCGACAATCTGCCGGGAAATCGACAGGCCGAGCCCCAGCCCCTGCTTGACCGATCGGGTGGTAAAGAACGGCTCGAACACCTGCTCGGAATTACCCGGCAAGCCATGGCCGTTATCCTTCACCACGCAGCGCCAGTCGTCGTCTTCATCGGCAACCAGGATATCAATCTGCGGTTGCTCGCAGCCTTCCACCGCCTGGACCGCATTGGCCAGCAGGTTAACCATCACCTGCTCCACCCGGATCAGGTCACCGTGGCACATCACCGGGTTGTCCGGTCGCTGCCAGCGAATGTTAATGCCCTCGCTGGCGTTCTGGGCGCGGATAATCTTCAGCGCCGCATCAACCGGCAGGCGCAGATCCACCACGGACGGCGGCCCCTCAGACTTGCGGGCGAACACCTTGAACTGCCGGATCAGCTCCGCCATCTTGTCGCACAGGGCAACAATCTCTCCCAGGTTGGCATCCACCATGTCGGTGGCACCCCGCTCCAGGAACTTCCGGCTGTTACGGGCATAGGCCTGGATCGCCGTCAGGGGCTGGTTGATTTCATGGTTCAGGCCGGCGGACATCTGGCCCAGTACCGCCAGCTTGGCGGCCTGGATCAGCTCCTGCTGGGTTTCACGGAGATCTGCGGTGCGCTGGGCCACCCGGCGCTCCAGCTGTTCACCCCTGAGTGCCAGCTCCCGCTCCCGGCGATAACGCTCTCGCAGGTACAGCCAGGTCAAGAAACAGGCCAGGAACAGGGCCAGGCCACCGGCCATAAACCCGATGCGGGTCCACAGTATCGGCCGGGTGTCAGTCAGCACCAGCAGGCTCCAGTCCAGCCGGGGCAAACCGGTTTCAACCGTCAGGTAGGTTCCGGCCTTGTCACTTTCTCTTAACCGGATGCGGGCTGACTTGTCCGCCAGCCCCCAGGGCTTGCCCTGCTCCACAAAGTCAACGGGCTTCAGTTCCCGCTCGGGATAGCGCTGGCGAACCCTGGCATTCTCTTCGGCATTATCCGTCGGCCTGAAATCCCGATAGAGCCAGTCCGTCCGGCTGGACAAAAAGCTGATGCCGTCGCCATCCAGCACCACCATCTCCGCCTGCTGGCGGGATTCCGGCCGGTGCCACTGGGATTCCAGCTCGTGTACCAGAACCTTGATAGCAACAACACCCAGCATATTGCCGCGCTGGTCACGAACCGGGTTGGTGAAATACAGGCCCCGCTCCGAGGAGATATTGCCCAGGGCGAAGTAGGCTACCGACCCGCCGGTGGCAACCGCTTCTGAAAAATACGGCCGGAAGGCGTAATTGTTGCCCACAAAAGTATTTGGCTGGCCAAAATTGTTGGCCGCAATGGTCATCCCGGTCAGGTCCATCAGGTAGATATCGGAGCCGCCCACAATGGTGGCCATCCGCTGCATCTGCTCGTTGGCGCGGAGCAGGGTAACGGCGTTATCCGGTTCTTTCAGGGCGTCCGCCAGCAGGGGGTGTTCGGCAATCAGGGCAGGCACCGGCAGGTAGCGGTTAAGCTCGTTGGCGACCAGCTGGCGATAACGAAAGGCTTCCTGCAGGCTGTCCTGCTCCAGTTGCCGGTAACCAGACCAGCCCCCGAGCAGCCAGGACAGCAGCAGGGTAATAATCAGAACAACAGTAATGCTGATCCGGTTAAGCATGGGTTCGGATTCCGGCAAAGCCTCTAGACTAGCGCCGGAATCCGGGCAGGACAACAGGCCGTCATGACCGCTGCCCTGCCCTTGCCTTGCCATATCAGGCCGCAGCCAACCCGGGTGCCCGCTTGCGCTGGATCAGGAACGCCACCACCGCAAGCCCGATACCGGCCAGGTCTGTCCACACTCCGCCTTCGATGGTCATCAGCGCAGCGGCGACAAGCAACAGGCGCACCAGAACCGGGGCGGCAGAGCGGGCAAACCAGCCCAGCACACCGGCAGACAACAGGTACACGCCGAAGGTAGCGGTAACCAGTGCCCGGGCGATCTCGACCCAGCCGGCTTCCATCAACAGCGCACCGTTATAGAAGAACATGAACGGCACGATGAACGCGGCAATACCGATGCGGAACGACGCTACCGAGGTAGACATGGCATTGGCACCGGAAATACCGGCCGCAGCGTAAGACGCCAGGGCAACCGGCGGCGTGATGGCAGACACCACGGCAAAGTAGAACACGAAGAAGTGCGCGGTCAGTGGCTCGATACCCAGCTGCACCAGGCCCGGCGCTACCACAGAGGCCGCCACCGCATAGGCGGCCGTGGTTGGCATGCCCATACCCAGCAAGATCGAGATGAACATGGCAAACACCAGTGCCAGCAGATGGCTGTGGGCGGCCACATCCAGCAGCAGTACCGAGAAACGCGCACCCACACCGGTCAGGGAGATAACTCCCACAATGATACCCGCCGCGGCACACACCACGATGATCTGGATAGACATGTAGGCGGCGATTTCAAAGGCCCGAAGGATAGACTTCAACCCCATCTTGTTGGGTGAAATCCAGCTCACCACCGCTGCAGATACGGTCGCCAGGGTGCCGGCCCGAATCACGGAGTAGCCCTGGAACAGCGCCACAATCAGGATAATGATCGGTGCAAACAGGTACACCTGGCGCATCATCAGGCGCAGGTTCGGCAGTTCGTCACTGCGCATTCCACGCATGCCCAGCTTCTTGGCTTCAAAGTCCACCATGAAGAACACAGACGCGAAGTACAGGATGGCCGGAATAATCGCGGCAATGGCAATCTCGGTATAGGGAATACCGGTAATCTCCGCCATGATGAAGGCGCCGGCACCCATGATCGGCGGCATGATCTGGCCACCGGTAGAGGCTGCAGCCTCCACCGCACCAGCCGATTCCTTGCTGTAACCTACCCGCTTCATCAGCGGAATGGTCAGGGAACCGGTAGACACCACGTTACCGGCACTGGTGCCGTTGATCATACCCATCAGGCCGGAGGCAAAAATCGCCACCTTGGCAGGGCCCCCACGGGAGCGACCGGCTGCTGCAAAGGCAAAGTTCACAAAGTAGTCACCCACCTTGGAGGCCTGCAAAAAGGCCGCAAAGATGATGAACAGAATGATGTAGGTAGATGACACCGCGGTGGTGGGCCCAAGAATGCCCGCATCGGTGTACACCTGGCTGAAGAAACGCTGGGCAGACAGCCCCGGATAACCCAGGAAGCCCGGAAGGTACGGCCCGGCGAACACATAAACCAGGAACACCAGCCCGATAACCACCAGGGCCAGGCCAGCCACCCGGCGGGTCAGTTCCATAATCAGCGCGGTGCCGGCAACTGCGGCAAAGGAAATGCCGACCGGGGCAAACGCCGTGCCGGTGGTCATCCGCATGGAGGTGTTAAAGACAATCAGCAGGTAGGCGGCAACTGCAACTGAACACACAATCAGCACCAGGTCGGGCACGCTGAAGCGGGCGCGGTCACGCTGGTGGAACCAGCTCATGACAATGCCAATGGCAGACGCCGCCAGCAACGGCCAGCCAAAATGCCAGGTTTCCAGCTCGGCAGGAATACGCATGGTGCCGTTCTGGACCATCTGGTTGAAAGACCAGGTCTGGTACAGGGCGTACAACGCAGGAATCATGGCTGCGCCGCCAATCCAGGTGGTCCACTTGTGCCGGGCAGGGCCTTCTTCGGCTGATACAAAGCGGGCGCCGGCAAACAGGATAAAGCCCAGTACCAGGGCACCGGCTACGTGCACAATCCGGAACGACCAGGTTTCCATGGGCGCTACGTTCAGGGTGTACAGGTGGAACACCGAGTAGGCGATGGCCAGCATTACCACAAACTTGAGCAGCAACCCGGTGAACATCCGGCGGTTGGCTTCAACCGGCTCTTCATCCACGTTGTGGGCAAGCAGGTGGTCTTCGTTGATCGTCAGGTTCTCAGCCAGTTGCTGTTCACCCTCGGAATGCGTGTGTTCTTTGGTCATGTTAAGTCCTGCCTGGAGGTAAGGCGGTAATTCGAACAACCAGACCCGGGGCGCCATGCAGGCACCCCGGGCTCAGGCCTTACTGCTTGATGGCGCTTGCTTCGATGGTGTAACCGTTTTCGTTAAACCAGCGGGCAGCACCCGGATGCCAGGGCAGCACGTTGTTCTTGGTGTAGTTCTCGGGAATGGAATGACGGGCGGCTTTGTGGATAGACACCATCTTGTCATTGTTTTCCATGGTCAGCTTGGTGATTTCATACACGAAGCTTTCCGGCATGTCGCAGTTCACCATGGCGAAGTTCCACATGGACACCACGCGGGACGGCTCCTCCAGGGACTGGTAAGTGCTGGCCGGGATGATGAAGTCGGAGACCGGGAAGTTTTCGATCACCTTCTTCGCCTCGTCATCGTTCATGCCGATGATGTTCACGTCAGTCTGCACTTCCAGCTGGCTAACAGCCGGAATCGGAATACCGGCGGCAAAGGCCACCACGTCAATCAGGCCATCCTGCAGCTGGCCGCCCAGATCAGACCAGCTACCGTTACGACGCTCGAACTTCACACCCAGGGTTTCCATCATGCGCGGGAAGTAGGTGTCAGAAGTTGAACCGGCCGGGCCAAAGCCGATGGTGGCGCCATCCGGGATATCAGAGATAGACGCAATGCCGGAGCTGGACAGGGCGGTAATGGAGAACGGGGTTTCATACATCGGGAACATCGCGCACACGTTATCCATCTTCATACCCGGAGCCAGCGGGCTTTCGCCGTCACGGGATTCCCGGGCCGGGCCCATGGTGGTCAGGCCAAACTTCAGGTCACCGGTGTGCACCAGTGCCATGTTCTGAACCGGGCCGCCGGTGATTTCGGCACCGCCGGATACGCCCAGGTTTTCAGCCACGAAGTTCGCCCAGCCAGAGCCGTAGGCAAAGTAGGTGCCGCCCTGACTGGCAGTACCGACAGTGAAGTTATCCGGCCAGCCGTCACGGTCCTGGGCAACCACAGGGCCTGCAACAACGGAGGTGGCGAGCGCAGCCGCCAGAACGGTTTGAAGTTTCATAAAGGAATGCTCCCGATTCATTTTGTTGGTTGGGTGCTGGAGAGACCTTGATGGCCTCGCTGGCAAATATGGGAGCAAGCAGCGGGCCAGTCAGGGAAAATACTTATAAAACAGACTGTTGGATTTTTGAGGCCGGCGCCGCCGGCATCCGTTGGGTGAAATCTCACCCGTCATGGAAGTCGATTTGGGTGGGATTCCACCCATCAACTCAGTTCTTTGAAACACACTCGGCCCGTGGTAACAGGCTTTGTGATACCTCGGGGGTCAGATAGTATTCTTCGCATGGAAAGAGCCACCCAAAGCCCCCGGAGAACAGCCGCAATGTTCTGGCGATATGAAGTAACCGGCGTTGATACCATTACGCTTCACTTCGGTGATGCTATTGATATTGCGCTGACCGAGCGGATCCAGCGGGCCGCCCGGGCACTTTCGCACAGGCTGGGCCCCCGGTTGATCGATATGGTGCCTTCCTATACCACGCTGCTGCTGCGCTACAACGTGCTGGAAGATGACCTGGCCTCGCTGGTGGCGGATATCACCAACGCGTTAGCAACGCTTCCCGAGGTTGGAACCAACGCGGCCAAAGGCGATGTTGTAGAGATTCCGGTTTACTATGATCCCTCCACAGGGCCGGACCTCGACGCGGTTGCGGCCAAGGCCGGGTTATCAAGGGAACAGGTCATCCAGAAGCATTCTGCTGAAGAGTACTACGTGTTTGCCATCGGCTTTGCGCCCGGTTTTGCCTATCTGGGTGAAGTACCGGCGGAGCTGGCCACACCTCGCCTGGCAACGCCGCGCGCCAGGGTACCAGCCGGAACCCTGGGCATTGCAGATACCCAAACCGCCATCTATCCGCTGCAGTCCCCCGGTGGCTGGAACCTGATCGGCCGAACGCCTCTGACGCTGTTTGATCCTGGCCGGGGCCAGCCTTCCCTGCTTCAAGCCGGCCAGCGGGTTCGCTTTCGGCCCATCGGCCGGGAGGAATACCTGGCACTCGGAGGCCAGCTATGAGCACCCAGCCAGGCCTGACTTTTACAAAACCCGGCTTTCTCAGTTTGCTGCAGGATGGCGGGCGCCAGGGTGTGATGCACCTGGGGCTGGCGACTGGCGGCGCCATGGACCGGAACGCCTGGGCCTGGGCCAACCGGTTGCTGGATAATCCCTTCGGCACGCCCGCGCTGGAAATCACTTTCGGCGGGGTTGAGTTCACCAGTCACCTTGCTACCCAGATCGCGATTACCGGAGCAGAAGTACAATGCCGGGTTAACGGCGAGTCCCGGCCGCTCTGGAGCGTTATCAATATTCAGGCCGGCGACAGAATTGCCCTCAGTGCACCGAAGGTGGGGATAAGAAACTATCTGGCAGTGCTTGGCGGGTTTCAGGTAGCGCCGGGGCTGGGTAACAGCTGTGCCACGTTTACGCGAGAGGGGCTCGGAGGCCTGAATCAGGATGGTCGCCCACTGCAGGAAGGCGACCACCTGCCCTGCCACGCGGATAGCGCCAGGGTTCTGAACCGAAAAGTCTCGGAGCGCTGGCGGCCGGACTATAAGGAAGAGCTGGTGCTTTCGGTGATTCCTTGTGCCCAGATCGACCGTTTTCCTGCGTCCGTTCTCGACACCTTTTTCAACAATCCCTACACCCTGACCCGGCAAACCGACCGCATGGGTGCGCGCCTGAAAGGCCCGGCACTGGAACCGCTGGGAGAGCGCCTGATCTCAGAAGGCACCAGCCTGGGCGCCATTCAGGTTCCGGCCGACGGGCAACCGATCGTGCTGCTCAATGACCGCCAGACCATCGGCGGATATCCAAAGCTCGGAGCCGTTACACCCCGCAGCCTGGATGCCCTGGCCCAGCGAACACCAGGCACAACGCTCAGGTTCCGGCCGGTTACGCTGCACGAGGCGCAGATCGAGGAGAGACAGTTTCTTTCCTTCTTCACCGCAACCGGAAGCCAGCGCTAAAGCCTGTTTAAATGATTTTAAGGCCGGGCGACAGACTGGCCGGCAACGCCAGTTGGTCTGCCTCAATGCCCGCCACCGGATACGAGCAGTAGTCTGCCGCGTAGTAAGCACTGGCACGGTGGTTTCCGCTGGCGCCGATGCCACCGAAGGGCGCGGCACTGGAAGCACCGGTCAGCTGCTTGTTCCAGTTAACGATGCCGGCCCGAATCCGGTCGTAGAAGTCTTCAAAGCCCTCCCGGCTTTCACTGAATAAACCGGCAGACAGCCCGAAACGGGTGTTGTTGGCCTGTCGAATCGCTTCGTCAAAGTCCCGGTAGCGGTAAACCTGAAGTACCGGCCCGAAGATCTCTTCGTCGGGCACATTCACGGCAGCGGTGACATCAATCAGCCCCGGTGACAGCAGGCCTGTGCCGGGTTTCAGGTGCTGGCTCGCTACCAGTGCACGGCCACCGAGTTCCAGCAGCCGGCTCTGGGCCTCAAGCACACCCTGCGCGGCTGCTTCGGAAATGACACTGCCCATAAATGGCGCCGGCTCGTCAAAGGCGCCACCCACCTGGATCGCTTCCACGGCCCGGGCCAGGGCATCCAGGAAGTTGTCGCCCCACTCTCCTGCCGGCACCATCAGCCGTCGGGCACAGGTGCAGCGTTGGCCGGAGGTAATGTAGGCAGACTGGATGGTTTCGTGCACGGCGGCGGTGACGTCTACGGTGTCATCCACAATCAGCGGGTTGTTGCCGCCCATTTCCAGGGCCAGGATTTTGCCCGGATTGCCGGCGAATTGCCGGTGCAGAATTTCACCGGTCGGGGAGCTGCCGGTAAAGAACAGGCCATCAATATCCGGATGATTGGCCAGGGCGATGCCGGTTTCCCTGGCGCCCTGCACCAGGTTCAGGACTCCGGCGGGCAACCCGGCTTCCAGCCACAGCTCGGCTGTTTTGCCGGCGACGGCCGGGGTTTGTTCGCTGGGCTTGAACACCACGGTGTTGCCGGCAATCAGGGCCGGAACAATATGCCCGTTGGGCAGGTGGCCGGGGAAGTTATAGGGGCCAAATACTGCAACCACGCCGTGGGGTTTGTGCCGAAGCACAGCCTTTGCGCCCGGCATATCGGTACTGCGCTGGCCGGTACGCTCATTGTAGGCTTTCACCGAGATTTCGATTTTGCCCATCATGGCCGCCACTTCGGTCAGGGCTTCCCAGAACGGCTTTCCGGTTTCCGAAGCGATGCAGCGGGCCATGGCTTCTTTATTTTCGCCCAGCAGTTCGCCAAAACGGCGGGCGATGGCCACCCGATGCTCAAACCCTGCCCGGGACCATCCGGTACTGGCCGCCCGGGTGGCCTCTACGGCACTCGCCACCTGGGCCTCATCGGCCGCATTACCCTGCCAGAACACTTCTCCCGTGGCTGGGTTCAGGGAAGATAAAGAAGGCCCGTTGCCTTCTTGCCACTGGTTATTGATAAGAACCGGTAATGTCATATCTGGCACTCCTTTTGGCGGCCATCACAACTATTTTTGCAGTTCATCCCACGGGTGTACGGGCACCACTGCGTCTTCCGATACTTCACTCTCGAACGAGCTTCGGAAATAGTCCATGGCTTTTTCTGCCTCACCCAGCTCGTCAAATCGGGCGATGTGGTAGATGGCTTCGCCCTCGTTCACCAGCGGCAGGTTGTTCACACAGATAACAATGCCGGAACAGGGCGAGGTAATGGCCACTTCGGTTTCGCCGAAGGGGTCCGCCACCATGGCCAGCTTCTGGCCTTTACGCACTTTCTGGCCAAGGCTGGCCACCGGGCGCATGATGCCGTCCATATCTGCCCGCACCCACTGTGAGTTTGCGGCGGTTTCCGAGCGTTTTTTCGGCGCTTTCGGGCCTTTCTTGGCGGGCACCATTTCCAGCTCGCGCATCACCCGGATGATGCCTTTTACGCCGCTGGCAATCACCACATCATCAAAGCGCAGGGCTTCGCCACCTTCAAAGGTGATCACCGGGATATCCAGTGAGTCGGCGTAGGCCCGCAGGCTGCCTTCCCGCAAACCGGCATTGATAATGATAGGCGCACCAAAGGCGTCTGCCATGCGGGAGGTTTCCGGGTTTTTCAGCTCGGCGCGGATCTGCGGCAGGTTGAACCGATGAATGGCCCCGGTGTGCAAGTCGATAATATGGGTAACGTTTTCCATGATCTGGGTGCGCAGCAGGTAGGCAATACGGCCACCCAGCGAACCGCTCTCGCTGCCGGGAAAACACCGGTTCAGGTCACGCCGGTCCGGCAGGTAGCGGGTGCGCTGCACAAAGCCGAAAATGTTGACGATCGGCACCGCCACCAGGGTGCCGCGAAGGTGCCGCAAGGCGCCGTTCTTCAGTACCCGGCGGATGATTTCCACACCGTTGATCTCGTCGCCATGAATGGCTCCACACACCATCAGAACAGGCCCGTCACGGCGGCCATGCACCACTTCCACCGGAATATGCAGCGGGGTGTGGGTGTAGAGTTTGGCTACCGGAACTTCCACAGTCACACGGGTACCCGGCTTTACCTGTACTCCGGCAATCTCGAACGGTGCTCTTGCCATGCGCGCTTATCCTCTGCCCCGGGTCTTGGTTTTCCAGGGTTTGTAGTTCTTTTCAGTCCAGTTGATGATCATGCCGGCCACGTTCTTGCCGGTAGCACTCTCGATGCCTTCCAGGCCCGGTGAAGAGTTTACTTCCATCACCAGCGGGCCACGGCTGGAACGCAGCAAATCCACACCGGCCACGTTCAGGCCCATGGCCTTGGCAGCGGTAATGGCGGTACGGCGCTCTTCCGGGGTAATCCGCACCAGCGAAGCGGTACCGCCCCGGTGCAGGTTTGAGCGGAATTCACCTTCCGCGCCCTGGCGCTTCATAGCGGCGATAACCTTGTCGCCGATGACAAAGCAGCGGATATCGGCACCGCCGGCTTCCTTGATGAATTCCTGCACCAGGATGTCGGCTTTCAGGCCCATAAAGGCTTCAATCACAGACTCGGCGGCTTTGCGGGTTTCCGCCAGCACCACACCAATGCCCTGGGTACCCTGCAGCAGTTTGATGACCACCGGCGCGCCACCCACCATCTTCAGCAGCTCCGGCACGTTGTCCGGTTTGTTGGCAAACCCGGTTACCGGCATGCCCACGCCCTTACGGGCCAGCAGTTGCAAGGAACGCAGCTTGTCACGGGAGCGGGTAATGGCCACCGATTCGTTGAGTGGAAATACACCCATCATCTCGAACTGGCGCAACACCGCGGTGCCGTAAAACGTCACCGAGGCGCCGATTCGCGGAATCACCACATCGAAGTCTTCCAGCACTTCTTCGTGGTAATGGATCAGCGGGTTGGCAGACGTGATGTTCATGGAACAATGCAGCGCGTCTATCACCTTCACTTCGTGGCCACGATTGATGCCTTCCTCCACCAGGCGACGGGTGGAATACAGGTGACGGTTTCGCGACAGTACCGCAATTTTCATAATCAGTTCCTTGGTGCCGGCTTGCCGGCAAGGTAAGAAGCTTCGGGATAAATGGTGGTTCGCCCCGCCATGGCAGTGCGCCCCAGCAACATCCGGAACCGCATGGAGTCCCGGTTTGTTAAGGTCATTTCAATGGGCCAGCTCTCGTCACCCAGTACCAGGGTGGTTTCGATCACCAGCCGTTGTTCTTTGTGGCCACCGGAATCCGACACGGTGCGTTCATCCAGCACCCGGGCGTCGCATTCCACCACATGGTGCAGGTCGTTCTGTATCGGGTGCACCCAGAACTTCACCCGGCGCTCGCCGTTTTCAGTGTAGGGTTCCGTCCGGAACGTGTGCAGGCACGAGGTGCGCGCGCCGGTATCTACCTTGGCCTTGATCCGGCTAATGCCCAGGTCCGGCAGGCCCACCCATTCGCGCCAGCCAAGTGACACCTTGTTTTCAGCTTCGGTGGGCGGAGTGGTTTTGATCACTTCAGTCGTTTCTGTCGACATCCGGGGAATCCTTATCTTTTTGTTGTTCCGGGGCCATCAATTGCACCCGGAAGGGCTCGGAATGACTACCGGCATACACGCTGGTATGGGGGAAAGGTATTTCAATGCCGTGCTCGTCCAGGGCTTTCTTGACGACAATCATCATGCTGCCCCGACCATCAAGGAATTCTTCTCTGGGCACCCAGAAGGAGAACTGTAAATCGACCGAAGACGCCCCAAACCCGGTAACCAGAACAAAGGGTTTCGGCTCTTCCAGGCACACGGTGTTCTGCTGCGCCAGTTCCAGCAGCAAATCCTGCACTTTTTCCACGTCCTCCGCGTAGGCGATGCCCAGAACCAGGTCGATCCGGCGGATTGGAAAGCGGGAGCGGTTGATCACCCGGGTTTTGATCAGGGTTTCGTTGGGTATGCGCACGTACAGGTTGTCGGCCGTCCTGAGCTTCACGCTGAGCAGGTCGATTGCTACCACTTCCCCGATGGTGGCATCCACCTCGATGGTGTCACCAATCTCGAACGGCTTTTCCATCACCAGGAACAGGCCACTGATGATGTTGGAGGCGGAGGTCTGGGAGGCAAATCCGATAGCGACCGTGAGAATACCGGCAGCGCCCAACACCACTTCCAGGGAGAAACCGGCCTCCCTGAGCGCGGCAATGGCAAACAGCAGAAACACCAGGTAAAAGAACACCCGCCGGATCATCACCTGGTGATGGCGGGTTGTCCTGGTTTCTACCAGGCGGCCGACACTGCGGGCAACAAAGGTGGCCAGCACAATACCCAGCACCAGCAAAAAGCCCGCCGAAAGCCACTTGCCCCAGGCAATACTTCCGATCACCTGTGCGATGGTTGTCTGTAACGTTTCAAGCACCTTCTCGGCTCCCTGTGCCGTGATTAACCGAATATATGATCAAACGCACGCACCAGTCTCCGGCCCTTGGCGAGTTTTTCCCTGGCCGGTGCCAGCAACTCGCATTCACCGGCAGCCTGCGGTGCTGATTGATCAATTCGCAGGCTGGCGGAGTTCATATCCGTTTCGCATTCGACGGTTATCCCCGGCGTCCAGAGCAGTCCCTGGCCGTTACGGTACACCGACAGCAGCGGTGTGGGCAGGCTGAACCGCTCAAGCAACAAAGGCCTTTCCCGGCGGTTGATGATGGTAACTGGCGTAACCGCCCGCCACGGCCGCTTGGGTACTGCCTCCAGGGCCAGCCGGCCATAGGTGGAAGATGCGTAGCAGATTTCCCCTTCCATCGAGTTCCGGCCAAGCCAGGTGCGTGACGGCACCGCCAGCGGCACTTCTGTGAGCTCACTACGGCCTTCGCCCACGCATACCTTCATCCAGAGATTGGTCCCCACATAAAGCACGCAGCGGCCACCGGCCGGTACCGTTAAAGGCTGGGACGGGCGGATGACTGTGGGCAAGCTGGCCATTGCGGGAATAAAACACACCTCGCCGTTATCACCGGAACGCACGAAGCGCTGAACAGGGATTTCCGACGACGGCAGGCTGTGGCCGATGGTCTCGAACCAGGTAAGCGGGTCTGCCGAATCTTCCGGCTGCTGCACCACAAAACGCACCTGCCACTCCTGGTCCAGCAGGGTGACCCACAAATGCGTATGCCCCAACCGGTGTTGCTGGGTCTGGCCGGAAGCCAGTTGATACGGGTGTGCCCAGACACCGTCGCGCTGGCCTTCGGGGTAAACAGTCATGCTGCGGAAAATGCTCCTTTTCATGGCAGGCCGTGATGTTTAACTATAATCCAGTATCGCCCCGGCAGCGAATATACAAGCCAATGATTTAAGAGTGTAATTACCCTTATTCACCCTCTGGCCAAAATGGATGTTCCAATGACACAGCTGGTCTGGTTCCGCAACGATCTGCGCCTTGCCGACAACCCCGCCCTGACCGCGGCCTGCCGCAGCGGCAACCCCGTTCGGGCCTGCTTTATTGTTACCCCGACACAGTGGCAGGAACACGACTGGTCTGCGGCCCGGGTACAGTTTGTGCTGGAACACGCCAACAGCCTGGCCCGGCAGCTCGCCAGGCTGGGCATAGGCTTGTCATTCCTGAACGCCGACACCTTTGCCGACAGCCTCGGCACGCTTGAATCTTTCTGCAAAGAGCATGGCATTACCGCCCTGCACTTCAACGAAGAGTACGGCCTCAACGAACGCCGCCGCGACAAGCAGGTCCACGACCGCCTGGACGAACTGTCTATAAAGGTAAACAAATACCGTGACCAGACCGTGGCACCGGTGGGCCAGATACTTACCCAGCAGAACGAACCCTATTCGGTGTTTACCCCGTTTTCGCGGCGCTGGCGCACCTGGATAGAAGAAACCCAGCCCACGCTTTACCCGGCGCCCTCAGCCCAGGCCCCTGAAGTACAGGCCGAGCAGACCGACACTCTACCCGCACCGTTCAGCGATGCACCGGAACCCCTGGTTCCCATCGGAGAAGACGCCGCCCACGACCAGCTGGAAGAATTCCTGGCCGAGCGAGCCAAAGACTACAAAGACAACCGAGACTTCCCGGCCCTGGACGGCACCAGCCAGCTATCGCCATACCTGGCAAACGGCGTACTGTCCGGCAAACAGTGCCTCATCGCCGCCAAACAGTCCGGTGCCTCTGGTGATGGCATCGAAACCTGGATAAACGAAATAGCCTGGCGGGATTTTTACATCAACATCCTTTACCACTACCCGAGAGTGAGCATGGGGCGGGCGTTCAAGGAAGAAACAGAGGCTTTAGTCTGGAACGAGCCGGGGGAGCACTTTGAGGCCTGGAAAGAAGGTCGTACCGGCATCCCGATTGTGGATGCCGGTACGCGCCAACTGAAGGAGACCGGCTGGATGCACAACCGTCTGCGAATGATCACCGCCATGTTCCTGACCAAGAACCTGTTCATAGACTGGCGGTTGGGTGAGGCCTGGTTCATGCAGAATCTGGTGGATGGTTTTCTAGCATCCAATAACGGCGGCTGGCAGTGGAGTGCCTCAACCGGTACAGATGCAGCGCCCTATTTCCGGGTGTTTAACCCGGTAACACAGAGCGAGCGCTTTGACCCGAAAGGGGAATTTATTCGGCAGTGGGTGCCGGAGTTGGCCAAACTGGATAACAAGCGGATTCATGATCCATCCAAGGGGGGCGTTATCCCGAAAGGCTACCCCAGACCCATAGTGGACCTGAAAGAATCCCGAAAAGAAGCCATAGCAAGGTTTCAGGCGCTAAAGGACTAACTCAGAAGCTGGTGGGCGGGGTTGGGTTCGCCTTTCCAAAAATTTGCGGAGCCATGGATGGCGGAGCAGAAGCGCCACATGGATGTGCCGTAAGGAGCGGTTTTTGGAAAGGCGAACCCAACCCTGCCCCACTCCGGAGTCAACCCAAGTCAGCGGCACACCGGGCAGTCTGGGTCTTTTGCGAGTTTCATTTCTCGCCATTCCATTTGCCAGGCGTCGAGGATCAACAAGCGACCAACCAGTGGGTTACCCACTTCTGAGATAACCTTTATGGCTTCCATGGCCTGGGCTGAGCCGATCATACCCACTAACGGGGCGATAACACCCGCTTCGGAGCAGGTCAGGTCTTCGTTTCCTTGCTCAGGGTATAAACAGTGGTAACAGGGGCTTTCGGGGTGGCGGGGATCATAAACGGACAACTGGCCTTCACCGCGAATCGCAGCACCAGAAACCAGCGGCACCCCGGAAGCTACCGAGGCTCTATTCAACGCGAAGCGGGTGTTGAAGTTGTCGGTGCAGTCCAGCACCAGGGTGGATTCGCCAACCAGTTGTTTGAGGTCATCACTATCCACCCGGCGATTGACGGCATTAACAGTGATCTCGGGGTTGATCGCCCGCACCCGCTCCGCCAGGCGCTCGGCCTTTGAATCGCCCAGCCAGCTTTGCTGAAACGCGATCTGGCGCTGCAGGTTCGCCAGTTCGATCTGGTCGTCGTCGACCAGGGTCAGGTGACCGACACCCGCCGCGCCCAGATACAGTGCCACGGGGCAACCCAGGCCGCCGGCGCCGATGACCAGTGCATGGGCGGCTTTGAGCTTTTGCTGGCCGGCGATATCGAACCGGGGCATCAGGATTTGTCGGCTGTAGCGGAGCAGTTCTTCGTCGCTGAGCATGGTTGTTCTCGCTATTGGTCGCGGGCGGGCTTGCGGGCCAGGGTCATGCGATCGTTGCCGCCGTAGTCTTTACGGGTTTCTATGTTGCGCCATCCGGCTTTGGCAAACAAATCCCGTACGGCTTCGCCCTGGTCGTAGCCATGTTCCAGCAGCATCCAGCCATTCGGGTTGAGCCAGTCCAGGCCTTCGGTGACCAGCAGGCGGATGTCGTCCAGGCCATCTTCCCCGGCCACCAGGGCAGACTCGGGTTCGAAACGTACATCGCCTTCCTTTAAATGGTGGTCGCTGGCCGGGATGTAGGGCGGGTTGGAGATAAGAAGGTCGAAGGTTCCGGCAGGAATCTGGTCGAACCAGTGGCTCTGCACCACGGTGATGGACAAGCCCAGTTGCTGGCTGTTTTTCCGGGCCAGGGCTACTGCCTGTTCAACCCGGTCGCTGGCCAGGATTTGCCAGCCCGACTGTTCGCTGGCCAGGGCCAGTGCTATGGCACCGGTGCCGGTGCCAAGGTCGAGTACCCGGGCGTTAGCGGGTAGTTCCAGTGATAACGCGGCCTCTACCACACACTCGGTATCGGGCCGGGGAATCAGTGTTGAGGAACTGACTTTCAGGGGTAAGGACCAGAATTCCTGCTCGCCCAGCAGGTAGGCAATCGGTTGGCCGCTGGCGCGCTGTGCCACCAGGTTCATAAACGGCTCAGCCTGTTCCGCCGGCACTTCCCGTTCGGGCCAGGCCCGGAAGCTGGTTCGGCCCAGGCCGGTCACGTAACTCAGCAGTAGTTCGGCATCCAGCCGGGGCGAGTCGCCGCCAATCTGCTCAACGGCGCTCTTCAGGAGGGCTTCGCAGGTCAGCGGGGGCTCACTGCTCATTGGCCAGTTCAGCCAGCAGTTCGGCCTGGTGTTCCTGCTGCAGCGGCAGCACCACCGCATCCAGGTCGCCGGCAATCACTTCGTCGAGCTTGTACAGCGTCAGGTTGATGCGATGGTCGGTTACCCGGCCCTGGGGGAAGTTGTAGGTGCGGATGCGCTCGGAGCGGTCGCCGCTGCCCACCAGGCTTTTACGGGTTTCCGCCATGCTTTTCTGCTGCTTTTCCAGCTCGGCATTCTGCAGGCGTGACGCCAGCAGGCTCAGGGCCTTGGCCCGGTTCTTGTGCTGGGAGCGCTCTTCCTGGCATTCCACCACGATGCCGGTCGGCAGGTGGGTAATGCGAATGGCGGAGTCGGTCTTGTTAACGTGCTGGCCACCGGCGCCGGAGGAACGGAAGGTGTCCACCCGCAGGTCGGCCTTGTTGATTTCGATGGCTTCGGCTTCATCTGCCTCGGGGATCACTGCCACGGTGCAGGCGGAGGTGTGAATACGGCCCTGAGATTCGGTTTCCGGTACCCGCTGTACCCGGTGCGCGCCGGACTCGAATTTCAGGGCACCGTATACGCCGTCGCCGGACAACCGGGCAATCACTTCTTTATAGCCGCCGTGTTCGCCTTCGTTTTCGCTCAGCACTTCTACCTGCCAGCGGCGTTTCTCGGCGTAGCGGGAATACATGCGGAACAGGTCGCCCGCAAAGATGGCTGCTTCATCGCCACCGGTACCGGCCCGGACTTCCAGGAACACGTTCTTGGTGTCGTTGGGGTCTTTCGGCAGCATCAGGCGCTGCAGTTCTTCATCCAGCTCTTCACTGCGGGCTTCGGCGCCGTCCAGCTCTTCTTCAGCCATGGCGCGCATGTCGGCATCGCCGTCTTTCAACAGTTCTTTCGCTTCACTGATGTCGTCGAGGGACTGTTGCCAGGACTGGAAGCACTTTACCACCGGCTCGATTTCGGCAAACTCCCGGGATAACTCCCGGAACTTGTCCTGGGTGGAGATAACGGAGGCATCGCTCAGCAGTGCGCTCACCTCCTCGAACCGCTCTACCAAACGTTCGAGGCGGGACTGGATGGATGGCTTCATAGTTTTTCCGTGGTGATAGGCTCGTCCGCATCCAGCGTATCCAGCTGGTAGAGCTCCCTCAGACATTCCGTGACTTCCGTCCGGCCCTCGGCCATGGCCTTGCGAACCTGGATGGAAGGTTGGTGCAGCAGTTTGTTGGTCAGGCCCCGGGCCATGCTTCGCAGCACTGTCTCGGGGTCTGCGCCGTTGCGCAGGGCGCGCAGGGCTTTTTCGGTTTCCGCATCGCGCATCACTTCTGCCCGCTGACGGAAAACTTTCAGGGTAGAAACCGCATCCAGGGCCCGCAGCTGCTCCAGGAAATCCTGGACGCCACTGCTGATCAGATTTTCGGCCTCACGGGCTGCGCCTTCCCGGGAGCGGATGTTTTCTTCGATTACCTGCTTGAGGTCATCAACGGTATACAGGTAAACGTCTGCCAGCGAGGCAACTTCCGGTTCGATATCCCTCGGTACGGCGATATCCACCATGAAATACGGGCGGTGTTTGCGCTTTTTCAGGGCCCGCTCAACGGCACCCTTGCCCAGAATGGGCAGCGGGCTGGCGGTGGAGGAAATAACAATGTCGACATCCGCCAGGTGGTCCGGAATCTCGGACAGCAGAATGCCCTTGCCGCCGTGGGCCTCGGCCAGGGACTGGGCCCGCTCGAGGGTACGGTTGGCAATCAGGAACTGGCGCACACCGGCTTCTGCAAGGTGTTGCGCAACCAGCTCGATGGTTTTACCGGCACCAATCAGCAAGGCCTTGTTGCGGGACATGTCCGCAAAGATATGGTGCGCCATGCTGACCGAGGCATAGGCCACAGATACCGGGTTTTCGCCGATGGCAGTCTGGGTTCGCACCCGCTTGGCAACCGAGAAAGTGTGTTCGAACAAGCGGGTCAGGAAGGAACCGGTGGCACCGTGTTCCCGGGCCAGGGAGTAGGCATCTTTCAGCTGGCCGAATATCTGCGGCTCGCCCAGCACCATGGAGTCCAGGCCGGAGGCAACGCGCATCATGTGGCGAACGGCATCGGAATCCCGGTGCAGGTATAGCACGTTCTCCAGGTCTGCTACGTCCAGGTCGTGGAAGCCCGCCAGCCAGCGCAGCACGGTGGGCGCGCAGTCGTCGTCACCGGCCAGGTACAGTTCGGTACGGTTACAGGTAGACAGAATGGCAGCCTCACCGGCACCGGAGGCAGCACGCAGTTCGGAAAAGGCTTCCGCCATCCGCTCCGGAGTGAACGCTACACGCTCGCGAATTTCTACGGGTGCGGTTCGGTGATTGATTCCCAGTGTCAGCAACGCCATTTTATGGTCAGATAACCCTGTTCCAGTCGTGGATATTCAAACAGCATTCTACCGGCGCAAGGCCCCGCCTGCCACCCGAAAACACCGGTGCTTCGGGAACTGCGGACAGGTTGGGCAAGATAAGACGCTTATGCCATTATAGGGTTTCGGCCACGACCGCAATCCGATTTGCCTCAATTAACGGGGCGAAAAGATGGTCTTTCCTGAAAAATCGCCTGAAACACACAGGAAATTGCATGCACAAATCCGCACCGTACCTGGTTACCTGCCTGCTGGGTTTTACCGTAGCTGTCCTGCCGGGCTGCGCCAGTTTTTCCGGAACCGCCGAAGAACCGGCACCTCCGGTTCAGGCCGAGCAGGCTGAAACGGAAGAAATCCGGTACGCCGACTTTGAACCGGAAGTGCTGTACCAGCTGCTTACCGCAGAAATTGCCGCACAGCGTGGCCGCTATGACGTAACCCTGGTGAATTACCTGCAGGCGGCCAAGACCTCGGAAGACCCCGCAGTGATCGACCGGGCCATGCGGATTGCCCAGACCCTCAATGCAGATAACGCCCAGCAGCAGCTGGCTACCCTCTGGCTGGATATTGACCCGGACAACCTGCAGGCACACCGGGTAGCGGCCATTCAGGCAGTAAAGCGCCAGAACCTGGAAACCGCCCTGTTCCATATGGAGCAGATTATGGACCAGGGTGAAGATGCAGATTTCGACAGCCTGGCCGCCATGGCCGCCCGACTGCCACCGGCCCAGCAACAGGAACTGCTGGAGCTGTACCAGAACCTGGCCGAACGGCACCCGGAAACCCCCGAACTGGAATACAGCATTGCCCTGCTCCAGAAAATCACCGGCGAGCCGGAGACCGCACTGGAACAGTTGAACACCCTGCTCAATCGAGAACCGGAGTTCCAGCCGGCCATCATTTTGAAAGGTGACTTGCTGTATCAGACCGGGCAGAACCGCGACGCCCTGAATCACATGACCGCCGCCACCCGGCGTTTCCCTGCCAACCGGCAGATGGGCACCCTGTACGGCCGCATGCTGATCAACGAAGGCGAGTTGCAGGCCGCCCAGGACGAATTCGCCCGGCTGGTAAAACGCTATCCGGACACCCCGGGGCTGCGGCTGTCCCACGCCCTGGTGGCCCTTGAAAACCAACAACCGGACCTGGCCAGGGAAGAGCTCACCCGCCTGACCGAACAAGGCCACCACACCGACGAAGCCAATTACTACCTGGGTCAGGTAGAAGAGCAGGCCGAAAACACCATTCAGGCCATCGGCTATTACCAGAGCGTGGAACAGGGCAATTATTTCTTCCCGGCCCTGGCACGCGCCAGCCAGTTGCAGGCCGAACTGGGCGAGCTGGACAACGCCCTGGCGAATATCCGGCAACTCCGGGACACCAACCCGGACCAGGCCGAACGCTTCTGGTTGCTGGAAGTCAATCTCCTGCTGGACCAGGAACGGGAACAGCAGGCCCTGGAGACCGCCAACCTGGCCCTGGAGAGCTATCCGGAAAACATCGAAATCCGCTATGCCCGCGCCATGCTTCAAGACTCCACGGGCAATACAGACCCGGCCATCACAGACCTGCGGGCCATCATTGAAGCCCAGCCGGAGAACGCCGTCGCCCTGAATGCCCTGGGCTATATCCTGACCGTGCGTACCGATCAGCTGGACGAGGCGCGCGCACACATCGAGAAAGCCCTGAGCCTGGACCCTGAAAATCCGGCCATTCTCGACAGCATGGGCTGGGTCCTGTTCCGGCAGGGAGACAACCAAGGCGCACTGGAATACCTGTCCCGGGCCTGGGCCACCTACCCGGACCCTGAAGTAGCCGCCCACTATGGCGAAGTGCTTTGGGTAACCGGCAACGAAGAGCAGGCCCGCGTGGTTTGGGACCAAGCCCTGGACGAAGACCCGAACCATGACATCCTGAACGAAACCATCGATCGCCTGACCCGGAACGGGGGCAATCAATGACAGCCAGGCTACCCCTGATACTGTTTGCCGCACTGACCTTCAGCGGCTGCACCACCATTGCGCTGGAACCGCTGCCGGACGGCATGACAGACCAGCCACCGGCAGACTGGACAGAACGCAGCCGGAACCTGGGCCGCTTTGACCACTGGCACCTGTCCGGCAAGCTTGCCGTCAAGCAGCCCTCCGACAGCGGCACCGCCGTGATCAATCGCTGGCTCCAGAATGGCGAGCAATACGATCTGTCCCTGTCGTCATCATTTCTGGGCATGGGCACAACCCGGCTTCAGGGCGTTCCGGGCTTTATCGAGCTCACCCTGGCCAACGGCGACGTTTACCAGTCTTCCGACCCGGAAACCCTGGTGAATGCCGCGACCGGCTGGCAGCTGCCCATCGACAGCCTGAGCTGGTGGATTCGCGGGCTGCCGTCACCGGATGGCGACTTCCGCCTGCTGTTCGACGAACACAGCCAGCTGGCCATCATCAGGCAGGACGGCTGGGAAATACGCTACGACCGCTGGCACGGCTTTATCGAAGACCTGCCTTCGCTGCCGGCCCGTATCACCGCCCTGAAAGAAGACAAGCGGGTTCGTGTGGTGATTGCTGACTGGCGCCGGGAGGACTAAACCTGTGGCCGACCTGACCCTGCCCTCGCCCGCCAAGCTCAACCTGTTCCTGCACATTGTCGGCCGCCGGCCTGACGGCTATCACGAGCTGCAGACCCTGTTCCAGTTTCTCGATTACGGGGACGAGCTCAGCTTTACCCTGACCCCGGATGAACCCGGTGTACGCCTGGCCGACCCGATTCCCGGCGTGCCCGACAGCGACAACCTGGTGGTGCGGGCTGCCCTGGCACTGGCAGAACTCAGCAAAGCCCCCCTGCCCGGCGTAACCATTCACCTGCACAAACGCCTGCCCATGGGCGGCGGTCTGGGTGGCGGCAGCTCCAATGCCGCAACCACCCTGCTGGCCATGAACCACCTGTGGCAGCTGCACCTGAATGAAGACCAGCTGGCAGAAATCGGCCTTGGCCTGGGCGCCGACGTACCGGTATTTGTGCGCGGCCACGCCGCCTTTGGAGAGGGTGTCGGCGAAAAACTGACCCCCGTAAACCCGCCGGAAGACTGGTTTGTTGTCCTGAAACCTGAGTGCGAAATAAACACCGGAAAGATTTTTTCAGAACAAGGGTTGACAAGGGACACACCAAAAATCAAAATACGCCCCGCTTTTGAGGGAGACGCCTCGAGGTACCGAAACGACTGTGAGGATGTAGTTCGCAAACTGTATCCGGAGGTTAACCAGAGCCTGGAATGGCTTTCACAATTCGGACCTGCAAGATTAACCGGAACCGGGGCTTGCATTTTTGGACGTTTCCCTACAGAATCCGCAGCCCGGATTATCTGGGAAAGCAAACCCTCCGGCATCACGGGGTTCGTAGCTAAAGGGGTGAACATTTCGCCTCTACACCAAAAGCTAACAGAGCTGAAATGATGCCAAGAAAGCACGATGATATTGGGGTGTCGCCAAGTGGTAAGGCAACGGGTTTTGATCCCGTCATGCGCAGGTTCGAATCCTGCCACCCCAGCCACCTTTCTCCCGCTTCTTCTGAATCAAACGCCGATACTGAGAAGGATACTGTCGTGTCCAAACTGATGATCTTCGCCGGCAACGCCAATCCTGAACTCGCTCAGGATATTGCCAAGAAACTTCATATTCCCATGGGTCAGGCCACTGTTGGTCGTTTCAGCGATGGTGAAACCACCGTTGAGATCAACGAAAATGTGCGCGGCCACGATGTCTTTATCATCCAGCCCACCTGCTACCCGACCAACGACAACCTGATGGAACTGATCGTGATGGCCGACGCCCTGCGCCGCGCTTCCGCCACACGGATCACCGCCGTTATCCCCTATTACGGATACGCCCGTCAGGACCGTCGCGTTCGCTCTACCCGGGTTGCCATCAGCGCCAAGGTAGTAGCCGACATGATTTCCAGCATCGGCGTGGATCGTGTACTGACTGTAGACCTGCACGCAGACCAGATTCAGGGCTTCTTCGACATCCCGGTAGACAATATCTATGCCACGCCGGTTCTGCTCGAAGACATCGAGAAGCAGCGTTTCGAAAACTTTGTGGTTGTCTCTCCGGACGTCGGCGGCGTTGTCCGCGCCCGCGCCGTGGCCAAGCGCCTGGATGATGCCGACCTGGCCATCATCGACAAGCGTCGGCCCAAGGCCAACGTATCCCAGGTGATGCACATCATCGGTGATGTACGAGACAAGACCTGCATCCTGGTAGACGACATTGTCGATACTGCCGGCACCCTGTGCAAAGCCGCCAATGCCCTGAAAGAGCACGGCGCTTCCCGCGTGGTTGCCTACATTACCCACCCGGTACTTTCCGGCCCGGCTATCGAGAACATCAGTAACTCGGAGCTGGACGAACTGGTGGTCTGTGACACCATCCCGCTGGGTGACAAAGCAAAAAATTGTGATAGAATCCGCCCCCTCAGCATGGCTGGGCTGCTCGCCGAATCCATTCGTCGTGTGAGCAACGAAGAGTCCATCAGTGCCATGTTCGAGAACGTCTGAGCCGGCAAAGCTCCGTAACACTCAGACTTAAAGGCAGTTTTCGGGTCGGGAGTCCAGCTGGGCTCCCGACTCTTTTAGTAGGCCAGATAACTGGCCTTTCAGAGAACTCATCTGTTCCAAGCCTGGTCGCGGGCCGTTCAGATGAATAACGAGGTACATACCATGTCCCAGGAATTCGTAATTGAAGCATTTCCTCGTGACGATCAGGGGAGAGGTGCGAGCCGCCGCCTGCGTCGCGAAGAGCGTAAAATCCCGGCCATCATCTACGGTGGCGGCAAAGACGCAACTCCGGTAGCCATCTGGCACAACGAGCTGAAAAAGGCCCTCGAAAACGAAGCCTTCTTCTCTCACATCCTGACTATCGACATTCAGGGCAAGAAAGAAAGCGTAATCCTGAAGGATCTGCAGCGTCACCCGTACAAGCTGCTGCTGACCCACGCCGACTTCCTGCGCGTTGACAAGGATCACGAGATCCACGTTAACGTACCGCTGCACTTCATCAACGAAGATGTTGCTCCGGCCGTTAAACTGCAGGGTGGTGTTGTTTCCCACACCATGACTGAAGTTGAAGTTATCTGTCTGCCGCAGAACCTGCCCGAGTTCATCGAAGTAGACCTGAACGAAGTAGAGATGGACCAGGTTGTTCACCTGAGCGATCTGAAACTGCCGAAGGGCGTTCAGGTTGCTGCCCTGCTGCAGGGCGAAGACCACGACCAGCCGGTTGCCTCTATCCACAAGCCGAAGGGTGCCAAGGCGGACGACGCCGAGGAAGCCGAAGGCGAGGAAGGCGGCGAGGAGTAATCACTCCGGGGGCAAAGGCGAATGGCACAGGATATTGTCATGGTGGTTGGACTGGGGAACCCCGGTGCCGACTACGAGAATACCCGCCACAACGCCGGCGCCCTGTTCGTCGAAGCGCTGGCCCGCGATGCGGGCCAGACGCTGCGCCCCGAAAAGAAGTACCACGGGCTGTATGCCCGCATTCAGTGGCAGGGCCTCGACCTGCACTTGCTGAACCCCAGCACCTTTATGAACCGCAGCGGCACCGCAATCAAAGCCCTGGCGGACTTTTTCAAGATTCCCCCCGAACAGATTCTTGTCGCCCACGATGAACTCGACCTGCCTCCCGGCACGGCCAAGCTCAAGAAAGGCGGCGGTCACGGCGGCCACAACGGTCTTCGGGACACCATTGCCCACCTGAGCACCAACGACTTCCAGCGTTTACGCCTTGGCATCGGCCACCCCGGCGACAGCCGCAAGGTAACCGGTTACGTACTGGGCCGCCTGGGCAAGCAAGAAACCGAGCAGCTCCATGCCGTCTTCGACGAAGTGATGCGGGTACTGCCCGATGCTGCCAGCGGAAAACTGGCCGCGGCCATGAACCGCCTGCACAGCTTCAAACCGGCTCCCTGAGCAGGGGCACAACCCCTTACTCGCACCCTTACCGATACACCGGTATAATCCGCCCAAATTTTTCAGTTCCAGCAGAGGCATTCCATGGGATTTAACTGCGGCATCGTCGGCCTTCCCAACGTCGGCAAATCCACCCTGTTCAACGCACTGACCAAAGCCGGCATCGGCGCGGAAAACTTCCCCTTCTGCACCATCGAGCCGAACGCCGGCGTGGTGGCCATGCCGGACCCCCGCCTGACCAAGCTGGCGGAAATCGTAAAGCCTGAGCGCGTGGTTCCCACCACCATGGAATTCGTGGACATCGCCGGCCTGGTTGCCGGTGCATCCAAGGGTGAAGGCCTGGGCAACCAGTTCCTGGCCAACATCCGCCAGACCGACGCCATCGCCCACGTGGTGCGCTGCTTTGAAGACGGCAACGTGATTCACGTCGCCAACAAGGTAGACCCGGCCTCGGACATCGAAGTGATCAACACCGAACTGGCACTGGCCGACCTCGACACCGTCGAGAAAGCGATCAAGCGAGTACAACGCGTCGCCAAGAGCGGCGACAAGGAAGCCAAGGCCCAGCTGGAGATGTTTGAAAAGCTGCTGCCGGTGCTGAACGAAGGCAAACCCGTTCGCGGCATGGGCCTGGACAAAGACCAGATGGCACTGATCCGTGAACTGTGCCTGCTTACCGTCAAGCCCACCATGTACATCGCCAACGTGAACGAAGACGGCTTCGAGAACAACCCGCACCTGGACACTGTGCGCAAAATCGCCGAGTCTGAAAATGCGGTAGTCGTGCCTATCTGCAACAAACTGGAAGCAGAAATCTCGGAACTGGAAGACGAAGAGAAATCCATGTTCCTGGATGAAATGGGCATGGAAGAGCCGGGCCTGGATCGCGTCATCCGCGCCGGCTACGGCCTGCTGGGCCTGCAGACCTACTTCACCGCCGGGGTTAAGGAAGTCCGCGCCTGGACCGTAAAAATCGGCGCCACCGCTCCCCAGGCCGCCGCAGTTATCCACACCGATTTCGAGCGGGGCTTCATCCGCGCCGAAGTTATCGGCTATGACGATTTCGTACAATACAACGGCGAAGCCGGCGCCAAGGATGCCGGCAAATGGCGCCTGGAAGGCAAGGAATACATCGTCAAAGACGGCGACGTTATCCACTTCCGCTTTAACGTGTAATTTTTCCGGAATTTTGGGCTCAAGGCCTTGACACCCCGAGCCCAAATACCGAAAATACGCGCCTCGTTTGGGGCATACCCTGAAGCGAAATGGCAAGGTAGCTCAGTTGGTTAGAGCACAGCACTCATAATGCTGGGGTCGGCGGTTCGACTCCGCCCCTTGCTACCAGTATTCTGAAAGCCCGGTTCGAAAGAACCGGGCTTTTTCAGTTCTGGGGACGACCCCACCCTTCCCGGGAACAGAACGCGGGACGACCCGCCTACGCTACTCCCAACACCATGCGAACCACAAAAGACCGAATCCGCCAGGCCATTTCCTTTGAAGTGATCGGCCTGCTCATATCAACTCCCCTGGCCGCCTTTGTCTTTGGCCTGGATCTTGGGGAAACCGGTGTACTTGCCGCCATCGGCGCCACCATGGCAACCCTGTGGAACTATATCTTCAACCTGATGTTTGATCACGGCCTGAAGCGGTTCACCGGCACCACTCGGAAAACCCTCAAGCTGCGCTTCCTGCATGCCATCAGTTTCGAGTTCGGGCTGATGCTGGCGTTCCTCCCGGTGATCGCCTGGTGGCTCGACATCGGCCTGCTGGAGGCGCTGATCGTGGATATCGCCTTTGTGGTGTTTTACCTGGTTTACGCCTTTGTGTTTACCTGGTGCTACGATACCGTGTTTCCCGATAACGATGCCGGCCCGGCATCTGCCAACCAGATCCGTTAAACCGAACAAAAGGCTGCCCGCTGCCATGCAGGAATCAATCACCTCCGGCGTTTCCCTGGATCGCCTGAAGCGTATTACCCGCCACTTCGACGAGAACTACATTCAACCCGGCAAGATCCCGGGGGCGGTCACGCTGGTGGCCCGGCATGGCAAGGTTCTCTGGTGTGAAGCCCAGGGCCTGAGAGATGTCGAACGCAACCTGCCCATGGAACGGGATACCGTGTTCCGCATCTACTCCATGACCAAGCCCATCACCTCCATCGCCATGATGCAGCTGTATGAGCAAGGCAAATTTCTGCTGAACGACCCGGTACACAAGTACATTCCCTCCTGGCGAAACCTTCAGGTGTACAAGGGTGGCCGCTACCCGGATTTCGAAACCGAACCGGCAACCACCACCATGACCATCCGGGACCTGATGACTCACACCTCCGGGCTGACCTACGGTTTCACCGAGCGAACAGAAGTCGATGCCGCCTATCGCCAGCTGAAACTGGATGGCAGTTCGATCCTGACCCTGGACAAGCTGGTGGATCGCCTTGCAGAACTGCCACTGGAGTTCTCACCGGGCACCGCGTGGAACTATTCCGTATCCACCGATGTACTGGGTTACCTGGTTGAGCTGTTATCCGGCAAGCCACTGGATGCGTATTTCCGTGAGCACATTTTCGAACCACTGGGCATGGCCGACACCGGCTTTCAGGTCCGGCAGGACCAGCAGGAACGTTTCGCTGCCTGCTACCTGTACCAACCCGGCGACACCATGAAGCTGCAGGACGACCCGGAGCGCTCCCGCTACCTGAAGGAGCCAAAGTTCCTGTCTGGCGGAGGTGGACTGGTGTCCACCATTGATGACTATTTCAGGTTCGCCCAGGCCCTCTGCCAGGGTGGAGCGTATCAGGGCCAACGCATCATCGGGCGCAAAACCCTGGAATTCATGCGCCTGAACCACCTGCCTGGCGGCAAGGACCTGCCGGGGCTTTCTATTGGCGGCTTCAGCGAAACACCCTATGCCGGCAGCGGGTTCGGGCTGGGCTTTTCGGTGAAAACCGATGTTGCCAGTTCCGCCACCATCGGCTCCGAAGGCGAATTCGGCTGGGGCGGGCTGGCCAGCACCAGCTTCTTTGTGGATCCAGTAGAAGACATGGTGGTGATATTCATGACCCAGCTGATGCCATCTTCCTCCTACCCCATCCGCCAGGAACTCAGGGCGCTGGTATACGGTGCCCTGAACTGACCTTGCCGTTGTTGTACGGGCACCAAAGGGGGAACTGTGCCCAAGCACCAAAGCCTGTGGCATACTCGGTGCCTCAAACCAATAACGAACAATCCACCCGCAAGGAATGTTGTGATGAAACCAGCAACTCTCGCGCTGCACGCCGGCTTCAAGAGCGACCCGACCACCAAGGCCGCTACCACTCCTATTTACCAGACCACGTCCTACACCTTTGATGACACCCAGCACGGTGCCGATCTGTTTGATCTGAAAGTTCAGGGCAACATTTACACCCGCATCATGAACCCGACCAACAATGTGCTGGAAGAGCGAATGACTGCGCTGGAAGGCGGCGTTGGCGCCCTGGCGGTGGCTTCGGGCATGGCCGCCATCACCTATGCCCTGCAAACCATCTGCAAGGTCGGCAATAACATTGTCAGTACCAGTCAACTTTATGGCGGCACCTACAACCTGTTTGCCCACTCGCTGCCGAACCAGGGCATCGAGTGCAAGATGGTGCGCCACGATGATTTCGAGGCAGTCGAGAACGCCATCGACGACCAGACCCGCGCCCTGTTCTGCGAATCTATCGGCAACCCGGCCGGCAACGTGGTGGATATCCAGAAGTGGGCCGAAATTGCCCACAAACACGGCATTCCGCTGATTGTCGATAACACCGTAGCGACGCCCTTCCTGTGCCGTCCGTTCGAACACGGCGCGGACATCGTGATCCACTCCCTGACCAAGTACATTGGCGGCCACGGCACCACGGTGGCGGGTATCGTAGTGGATTCCGGCAAGTTCGACTGGAAAGCCAGCGCCGACAAGTTCCCGATGATGAACCAGCCGGACCCGTCCTACCACGGCGTGGTTTACACCGAAGCCCTGGGCGCAGCTGCCTTTATCGGCCGCTGCCGTGTCGTGCCTCTGCGCAACACCGGCTCCGCCCTGTCGCCATTCAACTCGTTCCTGATCATGCAGGGTCTGGAAACTCTGGCACTGCGCATGGAACGTCACTGCGAAAACACCGAAAAAGTTGCGCAATTCTTGCAGGATCACCCGGCCGTTGAATGGGTGAACTATGCAACTCTGGCCAACAGCCCTTACAAGGCCACCTGCGACAAAATCTGTGGCGGCAAGGCCTCCGGCATTCTGAGCTTCGGCATCAAGGGTGGCCGCGAGGCCGGCGCGAAGTTCATCGACGCCCTGGATCTGATCCTGCGCCTGGTGAACATCGGCGATGCCAAGTCCCTGGCTTGCCACCCGGCCACCACTACCCACCGCCAGCTCAACGCTGACGAGCTGAAAAGTGCCGGGGTCAGCGAGGACCTGGTGCGGCTCTCCATCGGCATTGAAGACGCCGACGACATCATCGCCGACATCACCCAGGCCCTGGACAAATCCCAGGCCTGATATTGATCAACCGGGTACGACCAATGTCGTGCCCGGTTACCCCGTGATTCCCCCTACCCGCCTTGTAACTGCCCTGCCGCAGGATTACTCTTTAAGGTTCTCCATACGTTGACCCGAGAGTTTCCGGCCCCATGAGCGACAGCGCAAAGTCCCGCATTACCAGTGGTTCCAAATTCCGTAACGAACACGGCTTTTCCGCCATCAAGGACGGCGTAAAACGTTCCTCTTCAAACACGGAAGACAAGCCCCTGGAGCGCAAGCCGAAATGGCTGCGGGCGCGCATGCCCGGTGGCGAGCGCTATGACGCTGTGCGCCGCAACGTCTCGGAACATCGCCTGAGCACCGTGTGCCAGGAATCCCACTGCCCCAACATCGGTGAATGCTGGACCAACGGCACTGCCACCATCATGGTGATGGGTTCTGTGTGCACCCGCGCCTGCAAATTCTGCGCAGTGGATACCGGCAACCCGAAAGGCTGGCTGGACCCGGAAGAGCCGGAGAACACCGCCAAGTCTGTTGAGCTGATGGGGCTGCGTTACATCGTGCTGACCTCGGTCGACCGGGATGACCTGGACGACGGCGGCGCCGCTCACTACGCCGCCTGCGTATCTGCCATCAAACAGCGCACCCCGGAAGTGGCCGTTGAAGCCCTGACTCCGGATTTTGATGCGGTGATGAGCGATGTGGAAAAAGTCGTGGATTCCGGCCTGGATGTATTCGCCCAGAACGTGGAAACCGTCAAACGCCTGACCAGCCGTGTGCGCGACCCCCGCGCCGGTTACGAAAAAACCCTGAGCGTCCTGGCCCACGCCAAGAAACACCGGCCAGACGTGCTCACCAAGACCAGCCTGATGGTCGGCCTGGGTGAAACCGAAGAAGAAATCCTGGAAACCATGGATGACCTGCGCGCCATCGGCGTAGACATCCTCACCATCGGCCAGTACCTGCGCCCCACCCCGAACCACCTGCCGGTGGAACGCTATGTGACTCCGGAAGAGTTCAACCGCTACCGTGAAATCGGCCTGGAAAAGGGCTTTATGGAAGTGCCCTCCGGCCCCATGGTGCGCTCCAGCTATCGCGCTGACCGGGTGTTCGACAAGAACAACCTGGGGCTGGCCGTGCCGGAAGTGCCCGCCTCCAACGCCATGCAGATCCCGGTGAAAGCCGTCGACTGATCCGTTCACAGATTCCCGGGCCGGAGGTCACAGTCGGCCCGGGTTTGTGGCACACTCTGCATTCGTTTTTTTTCGGCAGAGTAGTAAGCCATGAATCGCCTCGGCGCCCTGTACGACCGTTTTATCCTCCCCCACCCCTGGATTGTGCTGATCCTGTTCGGTGCCATCCTGGCCCTGGCAGCCTTGCGCTTTGATCAGTTCCGGCTGGATGCCTCCGCCGAATCCCTGGTCCTGGAAAACGACCGTTCCCTGGAAGAGTACCGGCAGGTAAACCGGATATTCACTACCTCTGACGACTTCCTGGTGGTGACCTATTCCCCCCGGGAAGACCTGTTCAGTGAAACCGGCCTGCAACGGCTGACTGCCCTGAGAGACGAACTCCAGGCCCTGGAGGCGGTCGGCTCTACCAACAGCATTCTTAACGTACCCCTGCTGCACAGCCCGGACCTGACCCTCGATACCGTCGACAGTGAAATCAAAACCCTGGACGACCACGATGTGGCGCCCCAAACCGCCCGCCAGGCCCTGCTCGACAACCCCATGTACCCGAACCTGCTGCTCAGCGAAGATGCCGGTACCACCGCCATTCAGGTGAACCTGCCGACACCGGAGCGCTATTTTGAACTGCTGAATCGCCGCAACGAACTGCGAGACAAAGCCAGCAGCGGCAATGCCAGTGCCGAAGACCAGCAGCAACTGGAACAGGTCAGCCGGCAGTTCATCGACTACACCGAACAGCTGGGTGCCGAGCGGGATGCCACCATTGGGCAGGTGCGCAGCATTCTGGACAACTACCGGGAACACGCCAGCATCCACCTGGGTGGCGTACCGATGATTGTCGCCGACATGATCCGCTTTATCGAAAGCGATCTGTCCACCTTTGGCCTGGGCGTACTGGCCTTCCTGTTACTGACCCTCGCGATTATTTTCCGCCAGTGGCGATGGGTACTGGTGCCACTGTTGTGCTGTGGCTTTACCGTGTGGCTGATGATCGGTTTTCTGGGTTGGGCCCAGTGGCCGGTGACCGTGATTTCCTCCAACTTTATTTCCCTGCTGCTGATCATGACCCTGTCGCTCACCATCCACCTGATTGTGCGCTACCGGGAATTCCAGCACGACGAGCCAGGTGCCGCGCCCCGGGATGTCCTGCGCCGCACCATCATGGCCATGATCAAACCCTGTTTTTACATGGCGGTGACCACCATCGTGGCCTTCGGCTCACTCACCTTCAGCGGCATCCGCCCGGTGATCGACTTCGGCTGGATGATGACCCTCGGCCTTACCGTGGCGTTCCTGATCACCTTCCTGGTCTTCCCCGCCCTGCTCAGCCTGCTGCCACCACCGCTGGATAACCGCGTAACGTCAAACAAGGTGCCCTTCACCGATGCCTTTGCCCGCTTTACCGAGCATTTCGGCGGCACCGTCCTGGTCGGCTCGGCAATCATCGCTGTGCTGTGTGTGATCGGCCTGAACCGGCTGACGGTGGAAAACAGCTTTATCGATTACTTCAAATCCTCTACCGAGATTCACCAGGGCATGATCACCATCGACGACCGGCTGGGCGGCACGACCCCGCTGGATGTGGTGATTACCGATGAACCAGCGCCCGAAAACCCGGGCAACGATCCCTTTGCCAGCGACTGCGATCCGTTCCTGGACGATTGCGGCGACGAGGAATACCGGGACACCTGGTACACCTACCAGAAAATGCGGGACCTGGGCGCGGTACACGACTACCTGCACAGCCTGCCGGAAACCGGCAAGGTGCTGTCGATCAGCACAACGCTGGACCTGCTGGCACAGGTAAACGGCGGTGAACCGCTGGATGCCCTGCAGCTGGCGTTTGTACCGGCTGCCGTGCCAGAAGACTTACAGGACATCCTGCTCACCCCCTATATTTCCGAGGAGCACGACCAGGCCCGGTTCAGCATCCGCATACTGGAAACCTTACCGGAACTGCGCCGGCAGGAGCTGCTGGACAGAATCCGCAGCCACCTGACCACCGAACTGGGTTACGACAAAGACCGTATCCTGCTTTCAGGCATGACGGTGATGTACAACAACATGCTGCAAAGCCTGTTCGATTCGCAGATCAAAACCATCGGGGTCGTGTTTGGCGCTATCCTGGCCATGTTCCTGCTGTTGTTCCGCTCGGTAAAGCTGGCCCTGATCGGCATGGCACCCAACCTGATTGCCGCCGGCTCGGTGCTGGGCCTGATGGGTTGGCTCGGCATTCCGCTGGATATGATGACCATTACCGTGGCCGCCATTACCGTTGGCATCGCCGTGGATGACACCATTCATTACATCCACCGGTTCAAAACCGAGTTCGCCAAAGACGGTGACTACCTGGCCACCATGCACCGCTGCCATCGCAGCATCGGCCAGGCCATGTTCTTTACCTCGCTGACCATCATCTCCGGGTTCTCGATCCTGGTGCTGTCGAACTTTATTCCCACGATCTACTTCGGCCTGTTCACCGGCTTCGCCATGTTCATGGCCCTGCTCGGCGCCCTGACCCTGCTGCCCCGGCTGATTGTCCTGATCAAGCCTTTCCCTGCCCCATAATAAAAACCCCGCCGGAGCATGGCTCGGGCGGGGTTTTTGTAGTTACCGGATCAGGCCTTGCCTGGCTCCGGGTCGTCGGTGTTGATCATGTCATCATGCTCATTCATATCCCACGGCAGCTTGCCCGGCGAGATATTGAGGAAGTGCAGGTAGTTCTCGAACTGGTCGAGAATGTCCTTGATGATGTCATGCTCATCGTAGCCGAACACATCGTAGGAACGACCGCCCCGGCGCAGATAGACTTCTGCCCGAAAATAGGCTTCAGGCTCGTCCGGGTCACGCTTGAGCTCGCCGTAGACAAAGCCCGGCATCGGGTGCTCGGTCAGCCGCACATCGTAGATGAAGTCGACATGGTGCTCACGGTGCACCTGCAGGTGCGAACGCAGATTCTCGGCATCGAACTCGGCGGTTGCATCCCAGCCCTTGGCCTTCAATTCCTGCTCCACTTCCCGCATGGCATTCATGGCAGTGTTCTTGATGAACATTTCCACTTCGTGCTGGCCCGGGAATTCCACAATCGCCGCCAGGCGATGCTTCCATTGGGAGCCGGTCATGTGCCGGCTGCTCATCATGTGCGCCTGCAGGCTGGTTTCACGGTGGCCTTCAATCACAAGGGCCCGCCACATACCAACGGCGGCAATCAGCATGATGATGGCAAATGGCAAGGCGCTGGCAATGGTCATGGTCTGCAAGGCACTCAGCCCGCCTGCCAGCAGCAGCACCGCTGCAACCGCACCTTCCAGCACGGCCCAGAACACCCGCTGCCATGCCGGGGTATTGATCACGCCACCGGAAGCCAGGGAGTCGATCACCAGCGAGCCTGAGTCAGACGAGGTGACAAAGAAGGTGATGATCAGCAACACCGTCAGCAGGGAAATAAAGAACGACCAGGGCAGCACGTCGAACAGCTTGAACAGGGCAACCGCGTGGTCATCCTGCACGTCCGTGATCAGGGTATCCAGGCCTTCGTTCATGATCAGGTTCAGGGCGGTGTCGCCGAATACCGAGAACCACAGGAAGGTGAACACCGACGGCACCAGCATCACACCGAACACAAACTGGCGGATGGTACGGCCGCGGCTGATCTTGGCGATAAACATGCCCACGAAAGGCGCCCAGGCGATGGTCCAGCCGAAGATGAACAGCGTCCAGTTACCGATCCAGTCACTGCGGGTGTAGGCCTGCAGGTTGAAGGTGCGCTCGACAATACCGCTCAGGTAGCTGCCGGTGTTCTGCAGGAAAGTTTCCAGAATATGGATAGTCGGGCCGACCACAAACACGAACAACATCAACGAAATAGCCAGCACCATGTTCAGAATGGACAACCGTTTTACGCCCTTGTCCATGCCCGCGACGACAGACACTGTGGCAGCAGCAGTAATCACCGCTATGGCGATGATCTGCACCGTGGTACTGATGGGAACTTCCGGCCAGAGATAGTTGATGCCTGCGTTGATCTGGGTAACCGACAGCCCCAGCGTAGTGGCAATACCGAACATGGTGCCCAGGATGGCAAACACATCCACTGCATGGCCTATGGGGCCGTAGATCTTCTCACCAATCAGCGGGTAGAGCGCGGAGCGGATAGACAGCGGCAGACCATGGCGGAAGGCAAAGTACGCCAGCACCAGGCCTACCAGGCCGTAGATGGCCCAGATATGAAAGCCCCAGTGGAAGAAAGCAATCTGCATGGCCTGCTTGGCCGCATCGACGGTTTCAGCAGCGCCGGCAGGCGGCGTGGCGTAATGCAGCACGGGTTCGGCCACGCCAAAGAACAGCAGCGCGATACCGTAGCCGGCAGAGAACAGCATGGCAAACCATTCCGGGAAGGAGTACTGGGCTTCCGCGTGGTCCGGCCCCAGTTTGATATTGCCCCACTTGGATGCACCCACAGAGACAATAAAGACCAGGAAGATGGCAACCGACAGCATGTAGAACCAGCCGAAGGTATCGGTAATCCAGGCCAGGGTCGCGCTGAACGCTTCCCCTGCCAGCTCGGGATTGCTGATGGTTCCGATCACCAGCAACAGCGCAACAACAACGGCCGGAATAAAGACCGGTACGAGGATAGTGGAACGGATAGCTTTCGTATCTGAAGCCATAGAGTCCATCCATGTTATGAGTGAGTTTTACAGGGCTTCTTGCGAGCCCTTTCGAGCATTACGAAAAGTATAGGATCAAATGCATTATTTGGATGACACAGAATACTTCTAACCGTGAAATAAACTTATAGACCGGTCAAGGCTTTTGTGCAGAAGGAGTTGCGGGGAAAAGGCGGAATGGCAAAGGGGGTAACCGGAGAGAAAACAACCCGCACCTGCAGCATCGGCAGGCGCGGGCGGTATTACGACGGGCGAACTTACTGGCCCGGCTGCATCATCTGACGCTGTTGCTGCATCTGACGCTGCATTTCCTGCATCTGGCGGTCCAGCTCTGCGCGCTGTTCCTCAGTGAAAACGGCATCCACTTTCGCTTGCATCAGTGCGGAAAGCGCGGCAATTTCACCGGTTACATCACCCAGCTCTTCGGCGTTGTCGCGGATAGCGGATTCGTTGTAGTCCGGCTTGATTTCACCCTGCAGCTTCTGTTGCAGGTTCTGGGCACTCTGGCGCAGCTCGCCGATCTCGCCCTGCATGTCATCAATAATGCCGCGGATTTCGCTCTGCTGGTCGTCAGACAGCCCCACCATTTCTGCAAGCTGGGCAACCTGGTCCGGCTGGCCGGGCTGCTGGGCGAATGCGGTGGCCGACAGGCTCAGAGCAATCAGTGCGGAACCGATAAATTTCACAACTTGCTGCATAATTTTCTCCATCGCAGACGGCCACTATCGAAGCCGCCGTTTATTGGCTTAACGTTTGAGACCCCACACCCTAAAACAATCACACACCGGATTTCATCCCGATATCCCGTCTTTCTGTACACAGCACACAGAAAAACCGTTGCCAGCCCAGACATCACGGGGCTTCCGATAAATGTGAAAGTTTAGTCATTCCCCTGCATAATGGCGCCTTTCAGCAACAGGCGGAGCAACACCGATGGCGATTAACTGGTTTCCCGGGCATATGCATAAGGCTCGCAAGGAGATCAAACAGGTCATGCCCCAGATGGACCTGATCATCGAGGTGGTAGACGCCAGAATCCCGTTCAGCAGCGAGAACCCGCTGGTGCCGTCGCTGCGTGGCGACACGCCGCTGATCAAGGTTTTGAACAAGCGAGACCTGGCAGACCCGGCGATCACCGAACAATGGCTGGCCTGGATTGAAAAAGAACGCGGAGTGCGGGCCATCACCCTCACCCACAACCAGCGCCAGGAAGCTCTGGGCATCCTCAAGCTGGCCGAGGAAATGACCCCTACCCACAACCGGGAAAAAAGCGCCCTGCGGGTAATGATTCTGGGCATCCCCAACGTGGGCAAGTCTACGCTGATCAACACCCTGGCCGGTCGCCCTGCCGCCAAGACCGGTAACGAGCCCGCGGTTACCCGGGCCCAGCAGGCCATCAAGCTGCCGGATAACGTGCTGTTGTACGACACCCCGGGCTTTCTCTGGCCCAAGCTGTCACCGGAGCAGTGCGGCTACCGGCTGGCCGTCACCGGCGCCATCCGCAGCGCGGTACTGGATTTTGAAGATGTTGCGATGTTCGAAGCCGACTACCTGGTGCAGGCCTACCCGGAGCTGGTCATGGCCCGCTACGGCCTCGGCCAGAAGCCACGGGACGGGCTGGCGCTGATGGACGCGATTGCGGAAAAGCGGCGCTTCCTGGGCCGCGGCGGCGTACCGGACCTGCACAAGGTTTCCGAGGTGTTGCTGAACGAATTCCGGGCCGGCACACTGGGGCAGATTTCCCTGGAAACACCTGACATGGTTGAACAGGAACTGGTAGAAGCGCGTATCAAGGAAGAGCAGGAAGCGAAGGAAAAAGCCATCAAAGCCGAACAGCGGAAACGAAAGAAACGCTGAATCGATCGTTCGCTGTTCAACACTTACATATCAGGCTACCATTCTGCTATGCTTGATTTGGATCAACCCGGATGGTTTATCAACTATGGCCCAGGCAATTCATCTCCACCAAGTATCTCCGCTCAAAGCCTCATGCCAGCAGTGTAGCCTGAGCAACCTCTGCCTTCCCCTTGCCGTTGAAGAGAACGATCTCGAGCGGCTTGAAGATATTGTCCAGCAGGGCAAAATCTACAACCGGGGCGAGCACATCTTTGACCAGAGCACCCCGATGCGGTCCTGCTTTGCGGTGAAGAGCGGGTCGGTGAAGACCTCTATCATTACCGAAGGCGGTGACGAGCAGGTGACCGGCTTCTTTATGCCTGGCGAGCTGGTCGGGCTCGACAGCATGAGCAGCGACACCTACGCCTGCACGGCCAAGGCCCTGGAACGCACCAGTGTGTGCGAGTTCCCGATCGAAAAGCTGGAAGAGCTCACCGGCAAACTGCCCGAGCTTCAGCATCATATGTACCACTTGCTGAGCCAGGAAATCCAGAACAGCCACCAGTTGGCCATGTTGCTGAGCAAGAACACCGCAGAAGAGCGCATTGCCGCCCTGTTGCTGTCACTGTCCAGCCGCTTCCGTCGCCGTCGCATGTCGCCGACCAACTTCAGCCTGCCCATGGCACGGAACGACATTGCCAACTTCCTGGGCCTGGCAGTAGAAACCGTTAGCCGGGTGTTCACCCGCTTCCAGAACCAGGGCATTATCCGTGCCCGTGGCCGTGAAGTAGAACTGCTGGATGTAGAAGCCCTGCAGCTGGTTACCCGTGACTTCGCCCGCCAGGGCTGTCAGTAACCACCCTGACTCCTTTCTGAATATCACTGGCCGGCGGATTACAGGTCCGTCGGCTCGGTCTTCTCTTCAGCTTTTTCGTCGATACTACCCGTACCCTTGATCATGGCAACCTCTTCATTTAGCCATGTGCGCCAGGGCAGCTGCTTGATACCGAACGTGTTCTTGATCTTGCTGCACACCATGGTGGTGTTTACCGGCTCCAGGTGTCCCCACTCTGGCAGTTCGTCCACCACGCGAATGTCTTCCGGAATACCGGGCATACCGGCGATCGCCAGCCCCAGCTCATACAGGTTGATCTCTTCGGAACCGGCATACTGATAGGTGCCCCAGACTTCGGCACCGCAATCCAGTTGCAGCACAATCGCACTTATCACCCGGGCAAGGTCCTGGACTGCCACCGGCTGGCCCTGGCAGCGGCCGGGCAGCGACAAGGTGTCTGCGCGCCCCGTGCTTTCGTACAGCTTGCGGATAAAGCGGCCCAGGCTCCAACCGGTACGCAGCAGGATGTGCCGGGGCAGCAGTGTACGCAGCGCCTGTTCACACTCCCACTGCCAGCGGCCCAACTCGTTGATTGGCTGGCCCGGGTTAGACGCTATGTAAGCACCCTGTTTGCGGCCGTCAAACACGTAGCAGGAAGACAACTGCAGCAGAGCCATGCCTCGGTCCCGGGCGTGCTCGGCCAGGCACAGGGGCAGCGAAAAGGCCACCTCATGGGCCGCTTCCCGGTTGGCTTCGGCCTTCTCCGGGTCAGCCAGCCAGAGCGCATTCACAATCAGGTCTGCATCTTCCGGAATCCAGCTTTCCAGGGCTTTCAGGTCGGCATTGGCCGGGTCGCTGACCAGCAAAGGGCTCACCCGCAGATGGGTTTTGCGCAAGCGCTCCAGGAGCACTTTCCCCAGTGGGCCGTAGTCGTGAACAACAAGTACATGCACGCGGAATCAACGCCTCCGGAATATCACTGATATGACGCCTGTCGGGAACCACTCAGGCCAATGGCCGGAGCGGAGGGTTGCTGCACTATGCCTGCAACCTGAAACGCCGGTGTTAATTGAAGTCTCACTTGCGAGCATACAACAACAGGAAGCCCTATGCTGAAACAACAGAGCCATATTGTTGCCCCGATTCCCGATGAACTCCGTACCCGCGCGCTGTACACAGTAAGCGAGCTGAAAAACCGCGGCAAGGCCGACAAGCAGGCTATTGAACAGCTGTACGACCTGATCAACGAGCTGACCGAAGCCGGGCTGGATTTCTTCTTCATCGAACCGCTGCGCCGCCTGAAAGCCGGCAGCATGATGATGGGCATGGCCAGGATGGGCATCAGCAGCATGCTCAAAGGCAGCAAGATGGTGATTCACAAGGTTCTGAAAAAACTGGATGACCGTAGCCTGGCGGCGATTCTCGATTTCATCGAGGAGATCATTCATGAACCCGAGGCACCCTAGCAGAAACCCCGGTCAGTAACTCATAGCCGATGGTGCCGGCACATTCCGCCACCTCATCCACGCTGACGGTCGGGCCCCAAAGCTCCACCCTGTCCCCTTCACGGGCCTGAGGCGCATTGCCCAGGTCCACCGCCAGCATATCCATGGATACGCGGCCCAGCAGCCGTATGCGCTGGCCATTGATGGCCGCCGGCGTTCCCGTGCCCGCATGGCGCGGGTAGCCGTCGCCGTAACCGATCGCCACCATGCCCATGCGGGTGTCCCGGTCTGCTGTAAAGGTGCACCCATAGCCAATGGCTTCACCGGCACGCACGGTGCGGGTGGTGATCAGCGGTGCCTCCAGGGTCATGGCCGGTTTCAGCCCGAGATCCAGTCCGGTTTTACCAATCATTGGCGAGGCGCCGTACAGCATGATGCCAGGCCGGCTCCATTCGTAGAGGGGTTGGTTGGGCCGGAAATGGGCCGCCGAGTTACCGACACTGCGCATCAGATCCGGCCAGGGCGCGACAGCCGCTTCAAAGCTGCGGGTTTGCTGCCCGGTGAAATCACTGGCCAGGTCATCCGCACAGGCAAAGTGGGTGACAAAGCCCTGTAACCGGGCTCGGCCACCCATGGACTCCAGGCCGGCCACCACCTCCGGTAACTCCCGGGGCCGAAAACCCAGCCGGTTCATACCGGTATTTACCTTCAGCCAGAAGCTCGGCACCGAGGCTTCAGACAGCCAGCCCAGCTGCTGACGGCAGTGCAACACCGGCTGGAAGTCCATGGCGGCACAACGGGCCAGGTCTCTCGCTTCGTGCACGCCCTGCAACAACACCACCGGTTGCGGCAGGCCCGCCTGACGGATGGCTTCCGCTTCTTCAAGGCATGCTACGGCGTATTTCCCGGCCAGCCCGTCCAGGGCACCGGCCACCGCCTGGATGCCATGGCCATAACCGTCGGCCTTGACCACAGCCATGGCCCGGGCGTTGCCAGCCTTCTGCTGAGCCAGGCGATAGTTGAACCTGATCGCCTCAAGGTCAATACGGGCAACGGTGGGGCGTGGCATCAGTAATCACCACCGTAGTCACCGTAATCCCCGTGGGCGAGGTCCTCAAACTTGGTGTACTTGCCGATAAACGCCAGGCGAATGGTGCCGATGGGGCCGTTCCGCTGCTTACCGATGATGATCTCGGCAATGCCTTTATCCTGGGTGTCTTCGTTGTACACCTCGTCCCGGTATACAAACATGATGACGTCGGCGTCTTGCTCGATCGCACCGGATTCCCGCAAGTCCGAGTTCACCGGTCGCTTGTTGGGCCGCTGCTCCAGGCTCCGGTTCAGCTGCGACAGGGCAACCACCGGGCAGCTCAGTTCCTTGGCAATGCCTTTCAGGGAACGGGATATTTCCGAGATCTCGGCGGTACGGCCCTCGGTGTTGCCGGGCACCCGCATCAGCTGCAGGTAGTCGACCATGATCAGGCCGATCTTGCCGCCGTTTTCCCGGGCAATACGGCGCGCACGGGAACGCATTTCCGTAGGGCTCAGGCCCGGGGTGTCATCTATGTACAGGGGCTTGTCTTTCAGCAGGCTGACCGCCGAGGTCAGCCGCGGCCAGTCGTCTTCTTCCAGCTTGCCGCTTCGTACCTTGGTCTGGTCGATCCGGCCCAGTGAAGACAGCATACGCATGGCCAGTGCATCGGCGGGCATTTCCATACTGAACACCAGGATGGGAGTACCGGTGCTGATCAGTGCGTTTTCAACAATGTTCATGGCGAAGGTGGTCTTACCCATCGAGGGCCGCCCCGCCACGATAATCAGGTCTGCCGGCTGCATACCGGAGGTCTGGTCGTCCAGGTCCCGGAAACCGGTGGTCAGGCCGGTGGTCTGCTCGCCGGATTCGAACAACTCTTCAATACGGCTCAGCGTGGTGGCCAGGATCGGGTTGATGGCCTTGGGACCAGAGCCCTCCTTGCTGCGGGATTCTGCAATCTGGAACACGCTGCGCTCGGCTTCGTCCAGAATCTCGCTGCTTTTGCGACCCTGCGGGTTAAAGGCCGAGTCGGAAATCTGGCCGGAAACTTCCACCAGTTTTCTCAGGATCGAACGCTCGCGGACAATATCAGCGTAGGCGCGAATATTCGCCGCGCCCGGGGTTTTCTCGGCCAACTCGGCCAGGTACGACAAGCCGCCGGCATCTTCAATGTCGCCGGCCCGCTCCAGGAACTCGGCCAGGGTAACCACATCCAGCGGCTCGCTTTCGCTGGCCAGCCGTTCCACCGCACCGAAGATCAGCCGATGATCCTGCCGGTAAAAGTCGGAGGCAGAAATAACTTCGGAGATTTCGTCAAAACGGCGGTTATCCAGCATCAAACCACCGAGAACAGCCTGTTCTGCCTCTACCGAATGAGGGGGAACCTTGATCCGGCTGGTTTCGGGATCCATCGACGCAGGTTTCAGAGTGGGATTGGCCATAAATACCGACAACATTGAAATGGGAATACGGGAGTACAAGAATACCAGAAAGCAACGGGCCCGAAACCGTCTCCGGTTCGGGCCCGTCTGGGGAAACTGAAACCCGGGGTTTCAGCTCCTTTGAAGCTACCTGTAGCGGCTACCGATTACTCGGCAACAACCGCCAGCTTGATAGTAACTTCAACATCAGTGTGCAGCTGCAGTTCGATGTCGAACTCGCCGACAGTCCGGAGCGGACCTTCCGGCAGACGAACTTCGCTCTTCTCGACTTCAGTGCCACCGGCAGAAACAGCTTCTGCGATGTCACGAACACCGATAGAACCGAACAGCTTGCCTTCTTCACCAGCCTTGGAGCTGATGGTGAAGGACGCACCTTCCAGGGCCTCGGCACGGGCCTGGGCAGCAGCCAGCTTCTCAGCGGCAGCTTTTTCCAGCTCGGCACGACGCTCTTCGAACGCCTGTACGTTTGCAGCCGTGGCAGGAACAGCCTTGCCATACGGCAGCAGGAAATTACGACCGTAACCGGCCTTAACCTTTACCTTGTCACCCAGGGAGCCAAGGTTTGCTACTTTCTCGAGCAGAATAACTTCCATCTCGTTAACCTCTTCGTGCTTTATTCAGCCGGCCCGGCGGGTTTTATTCGCCCCCGGATATCCAGCCAGCTATCCACAAAAGCCAGAACCAACAAAAGCATCATCAGACTCGGACCCAGCAGAACCAGTAGCACGTAGAATGCTACCAATGCCTGCCCGCCCCACTGTTTACGACCAACAAACCCGTGCACCAGTGCCAGCGAAGCGATGAACAGCGGTGTTCCCGCAGCCCATGCCAGCAGCATGGAATTGAGCCCCAGTAGCGGGCCTATCACCATGGTGACAGCGCACACAACCGCAATGGCCGGCGACAACCTCAGGGCATGGAATTCCTTGCGGAAACCTCCGGGGTTATACAGCCCCGCCTGCCATGCCCTCGCCAGCATTGTCATACCAATGGCCGTGGCGAAATAGGTGCCCGCCATACTGGCGTTCATGGTGTTGCGGATGATCAGCTCAAGTTCGCTGCCCAGTGACCGCGCCACCTCGGCGTTGTATTGCTCGTAAAACCCGACACCGGCCTGGACCAGTTCGTCCAGCAGTGCCGGATACATCAAGGGCATCATCAGCCCTGTCAGTATCATCAGAAAGGCGCCCGACAGCAGCGCTCTCTCCCAGGACAGCGATGTTCTGAGAATCGACGCCATCAGCATCACCTGCAACAGCACCACCAACGCGGTCGGATCCTGCCCGAAGGTGGCCCAACCCAGTGCGGGTAGTACTGCCCAGAGACCGATGTTCAGCCCCTGCCGGATGCCCAGTCGTAAAATGACCAGGCCGATAACTGCTGCGCCAATCCAGAACAGCAAGGGTAATGCAGTCGCAACTGCCGCAACCCCGCCGGCCTGCATGGGACCGCGCATTACATACTGTGCCAGTGCACGCATGGTCCCGGGTCCTGTCTATCTGTGCTTAGTGATCGTGGCTGTCCGTATACGGCAGCAGTGCCAGGTAGCGGGCACGCTTGATAGCGGTAGCCAGCTGACGCTGATAACGTGCTTTGGTGCCGGTGATGCGGCTGGGCACGATTTTGCCGGTTTCAGTGATGTAGCCTTTCAGGGTGTCCAGATCTTTGTAATCGATCTCTTTAACACCTTCTGCCGTGAAACGACAGAACTTACGACGTCTGAAAAAACGAGCCATAACGTAACTCCTAACTCCGGTTAATTACTCTTCTTCGTCCTGGGATGCGCTGCTCTGACGGTCGTCAGAATCAGCTGAACGACGCGGACGATCGTCTCCGCCGGAACGACGGTCCTCGCGGGACTCAGCGGCTTTCATCGGAGACATGTCGGTAACAGCCTCGTCGCGACGCAGAATCAGGTCACGGATGATGGCATCGTTGAACCGGAAGTTATGAGTCAGCTCGTCCATAGCGGCCTGTGAACATTCGGCGTTCATCAGTACGTAGTGAGCCTTGTGAATCTTGTTGATCGGGTATGCCAGGTGACGACGGCCCCAATCTTCCAGGCGATGTACCTTACCGCCATCTTCAGTGATGACGCTGGTATAACGCTCGATCATCGCGGGCACCTGCTCGCTCTGATCCGGATGTACCATGAAAACGATTTCGTAGTGACGCATGAGTTCTCCCTACGGGTTAAACAGCTTTCTTCTTTCGGCGATCCTTCCGGACCGCGACCCAGCGTGAAAGCAAGGAGGTGACAGCAAAGCTGCCGGCTTCTTTTTTGCTTTATCAACAAGGCACTTACGGGTAAGGCCAGATCAAAAGCGACGTTTTGCAGCCCGGAATGCAGGCAATACAAAACCGCCCCTTAAAAAAGGGGTCACGTATTCTAGGCCCAAGGGGCCTGCAGTGCAAGGATTAACCGAGTCGCTGGCGCAGGGCTTCGTACAGGCAAACGCCGGTCGCCACCGATACGTTCAGGCTGTCGACATGGCCCTGCATGGGGATGTTGATGAGCTGGTCGCAGTGTTCCCGGGTCAGCCGGCGCATACCCTTGCCTTCAGCCCCCATCACCAGCGCGACCGGCCCCTTGAAATCAGCCTGGTACAGGCCGGCATCGGCTTCACCGGCGGTGCCGATCAGCCACACCCCCAGGTCCTTCAGCTCCCGCAGGAAGCGGGCCAGGTTGGTGACCCGTACAAAGGGCACGGTTTCTGCCGCACCACAGGCCACTTTACGGGCCACCGGTGTGAGCGAGGCGGACTTGTCCTTGGGCACAATAACCGCCTGGACGCCGACCGCATCTGCGGTGCGCATGCAGGCACCGAGATTGTGCGGGTCGGTTACGCCATCAAGGACCAGCAAAAACGGTGGCTTGTCGCTACTGGACAGCTGGGCCAGCAGGTCGTCTTCCGTCCATTCACGGCTTTCCGCCACGGCTGCCACAATACCCTGGTGGACGCCGGACACGCGTTCATCCAGCTCCCGGCGGTGCACTACTTTCCAGCGCACACCCAGGCCATCCAGGGCATCGGTCACCGATTTTACCCGCTTGTCCTGCCGTCCGGTCTGGATCCAGACCTGCTGAAGCCGTTCCGGCTCCCGCTTCAGCACCGCATCCACGGCGTGCCAGCCAAATACATATTCCTGAGACACTAACGATCAATTCCTGTGTAACTGGTTACTTTCGGGGCTTGCGCTTCTTGCCTGCCGCCGGAGATTTGCCCTTGCCACCTTTGCGCGCTGCGTCCCTGGCCGCTTCAGCCGCCAGCTTTTCCTTGGCACTGGCCGGCTTGCCGGTACGCTTACCGCCTTTACCACCCTTGCCTGCACGATCGCCCCGACCACGGGACTCTCGCTTGGACATATCCAGGGCATCGCGGTCTGCCGTGCGCTTCTTCGGGGTGCTGACCAGCTCCAGGTCAATCTTGCGATCTTCCAGGTCGACCCGCACCACCTTCACACGCACTTCATCACCCAGGCGGAAGCTGACTGCCGTGCGCTCGCCGATCAGGCGATGCTTGGCGGCATCGTGGTGGAAGTAGTCACCACTGAGGGTGGAAACGTGCACCAGGCCTTCAATGTAGATATCAGACAGTTCCACAAAGAAACCGAAAGGCACCACGGCGGCAATCACACCGTTGTACTCCTCGCCCACGTGGTCACGCAGGAATTCACACTTCAGCCACGCCATCACATCCCGTGTGGCGTCATCGGCCCGGCGTTCGGTCATGGAACAATGCTCACCGAGCTGTTCCATTTTGGCGAGGTCGTAGGGGTACTCTGCCAGCTGCGGATCCGCCACCTTGGGTGAGACCACATCCTTGGTCACTTCCGGATTGTGGATACGGGACTTGATAGCCCGATGCACAATCAAATCCGGGTAGCGGCGAATCGGCGACGTAAAGTGGGTATAGCTGGGGAAGCCCAGGCCGAAGTGGCCCGCTTCTTCCGGGCTGTAGACCGCCTGGCTCAGGGAGCGCAGCATCACCATCTGGATGACGTTGGCATCCGGGCGATCCGCCACCTGCTCCAGCAACTGCTGGTAATCACCGGAGGTGGGCTTGTCACCACCACCCAACTGCAAACCCAGCTCGCCCAGGAACAGGCGCAGGTTGCCCAGACGCTCTTCCGACGGGCCATCGTGTACCCGGTAAAGCGCCGGCATCTTGTGTTTTTTCAGGAACCGCGCCGTCGCCACGTTGGCGCACAGCATGCACTCTTCCACAATCTTGTGGGCATCGTTCCTGTGCACCGGAACGATTTCCTCAATCTTGCGCTCGGGATCGAACACAATCTTGGTTTCGGTGGTTTCGAAATCGATGGCGCCCCGCTCGGTGCGCGCACGGCGCAGCAGCTTGTACAGTTCATACAGGTTATGCAGGTGCGGCAACAAATCAGCGTAATGGCTGCTGAGCTTGTAGCCCTGCTCGGTATCCGGATGCTCCAGCATGGCACTGACCTTGTTGTAGGTCAGCCGGGCATGGCTGCGCATCACCGCCTGGTAGAAGGTGTAACCACTGATATTACCAGCGGCACTGATGGTCATATCCGCCACCATACACAGGCGATCCACGCCCGGATTCAGGGAGCACAGGCCATTGGAGAGCTTCTCCGGCAGCATGGGCACGACATGATCCGGGAAGTACACCGAGTTGCCACGCTGAATGGCTTCTTCGTCGAGCGGGGAACCCGGACGCACATAGTGGGATACGTCGGCAATCGCCACTACCAGGCGGTAGCCGCCACGGGGGCGCGGCTCGCAATAGATGGCGTCATCGAAATCCCGGGCGCTTTCGTCGTCGATGGTCACCAGCCGCATATTGCGGATATCCACCCGGTTGGCTTTGTCCTTCTCTGCCACTTCGGCAGGAATCGCTGCTGCCTGCTCACCCACGGCGGACGGCCAGCTGTGGGGAATCTCGTAGGAACGGATGGCCACATCAATTTCCATCCCGGGCGCCATGTGCTCACCCAGGATTTCGACAACCTGCCCTGTCGGCTGGGTACGGATTGTCGGCTGACGCAGAATCTGTACGACTACATACTGACCATGCACCGCCTTGCCTACGTGCTCGTCCGGAACCAGGATTTCCTGGTTGATACGGGCATTCTCGGGTACCACGAAGGTAATACCGCTTTCCTTGAAGAAGCGGCCAACGATCTGTTCGGTACGGTGCTCGAGCACTTCAACAATCTTGCCTTCCCGGCGACCACGGTCATCCACCTGGTCAACCCGCGCAGCTACACGGTCACCGTGAAACACCTGGCGCATCTGGCGCGCGGTGAGAAACAGGTCGGAACCGCCATCATCAGGAATCAGGAAACCGAAGCCGTCCCGATGCCCGACCACCCGACCGGTTACCAGGTCTGCTTCTTCTATAGGCAGGAACGCATCCCGGCGGTTACAAATCAGCTGCCCGTCGCGGCACATGGCAATCAGCCGGCGGCGAAGGGCTTCTATACCTTCCTCGGAAGTTTGCCCAAGCTCCTGGCACAGAGTCTCATGGGTGGCCGGTGCCCCCCGCTCTTTCAGGTGCTGGAGAATAAACTCCCGGCTCTGGATGGGGTTTTCGTATTTCTGAGCCTCGCGACTGGCGTGAGGGTCTTTGTGTTCTTTCTTCCTGGAAACCATTCGGATCCTTGCTATCTGGCCGCGATACTGCGGCGGAATTCATTATTCCTGCAGTATAACGTTGGTATGTCGAACCTGCCTAACCAGGGGACAATTAATAGGCACAAATACGGCGAAAACTTTTTTTGAAAAAATGTTTGACAGCCCCGAACGGAATCATTAAAGTACGCGCCATCGGTTGAGGGGAACACCTCACCGGGCTGGCAGAAACGCTAAGTTTTCAATAGACTAACAGCGAATCTGCAAATCACCTGCCGAGGTGGTGAAATTGGTAGACACGCTAGCTTCAGGTGCTAGTGGGGGCAACCCCGTGGAGGTTCAAGTCCTCTCCTCGGCACCATTTCCTTCCCCAGGAAATGGCAAGATTCCTTAGAAAGCCTTAAAAGCACGATGCGCCACTGACCAAGCCAAACGGCCTGCTGTCGGTTTTTCTGCGTTTGTTTTCCTTGTACTTTCGCCCCCAATCATCCTGCCTGAGCTGCCGGGCGCACAGCGTCACCCGGCATCCACCTGACTCTTATTGGATTGCTTCCAGTAAATACTCGGATAACTTCATGTAACTGTACTCGACCTTCGCGTAGGCCCTGGCTGGCGCGGGCCTGCCGGTTCCGCAACTCTGCACAGAATAATCAGACAGATAAGCCTCCCGGATCAGGTTCGGAGCATTTACATCCGGCGTGGAGTCGTAGTGCAGTAACCACTGAAATCCGGCGTCTGCCGCCACATTGCCCGAACCGGCCAGCGCCGGATCCAGGAATGCATAGCGCAGGAGGCGATTGACCTTTACCTCAGCACCGTCTGTTGAAAGCGTCCGGGTATCGTATTCGAACGTCAGGTCGGTAAAGGTTGTCGGCTGTGGCTCATAGCCGGCAAACAGATAGCCAAGGGTTTTGGTGACTACAAAGTTTTCCTGTGCGGCATCTTCGTTAACCGGCCCACAGGGACCAGGTTCAGGTTCGCCCTGCCGTTCAACAGACTCGAGTGGCTGGTCATCTTTGGTAATAGTGTAATCGGCCACCAACTCCCCAGAACCCGGAGCTAGCCGGTAGACAACCCCCGCGTCCGCACCAGCGCCACCGACTGTCGCAACAAGCTCCGAGATTGCACCGTCCTGCTCACTCCAGCTATAGCTAACCTCCGCTCCGGCTCCAAGCTCGGTGGACGCCGGTTCGATGCCCCTGGCTGCATGGCAAAGTGTCGACGTCTGGAATTCGATTATCCGGGCATCCCAGTCAAAGGTCAGAGTTTCATCCACTGCCTGGTCGGGATCGTTTTCAGGATTGAACGCGTCCCAACCCGCTGGCGCGAGGGATACCGAGGGCAGCCACTGGGTAGAAAGCTTGCCCATATAACCACCCGCATCAATCAGCCGGGCCAGTTCCGGCATCGACAGCGCCAGGCAGCCATTCGCCGCAATTTTAGCCAGCCGCCCGTCTTCACCGTACTCAAACTCAAGCCCGGTTGAGACAACCAGGTTATCCGGCGCCACCGGCAGCTCACCACTTTCCGCACGGGCAAAGACCTGCTGCCCCGTCAGCACCAGCGGGTCGGTGTTACTGACGGTGACATCTGGCAGTTCCAGAGTATCGATAGCCACGCTGGAGTAGTCATCGCCAGCCGCCTGATCTACGGCCGCAATCACCGCCGGAGCGTGCCGCAACAGGGAAGTGCCCAGAAGCCGGGCCTCTTCCGGGCTCAGGCTAAGCTCTGCGCCCGCCCTTTCGGGCATGCTGCTTGCCACCTGCTGTGTCATAAACTTCACCAGTGCCCGGGCATAGGCATGGGCCCGGTCATCCTGCCCACGGATATAATCCGCAGTCACGTTGATGCCAGCCAGGCTCTCGCCCAGATCGCCCCCGGGCATCAACTCCAATGCCGTCTGGTAACGGGCCAGGGTGGTCAGCGGCGTTACATTGCGGACACCGGGATTAGCCGACAAAACATAGCCCACGGCTATGGCCTGATCCCCCACTTCGGTCTGCTCAACCGTGGTTCCGGGAATAGCGGCTGCGAACAGCGGGTAGTCCCGTGGATCAAGCGGTCGGCCTTCCTGGGGTGACAACTGCAAAGCGGCAAGATCCAGGCTGAACGCGCCATCCTGACCACTCATGGCCATGGGTTCGCCGCCTTCGATAACCGCAGAATTGCCGTTATCCAGCTCTACAGTGAACGACTCGGCGGTGTACTTTCCATCACCGTTCACATCCAGCCAGACCCTGGCATTCTTCAGATAGCCATCAATCACCCGCCCCTGGTACGGCGCCGGTTCGCTGTAGTTCACGCCATCGAAATCGCGGCCATCCACGGGCAGCTGGTCGGATTCTTCGCCACAACCGGCGATGGCAAGGGCAAGCAGGGGAACGGAGAGAGCAGTCAGGCGTTTCATCGCGGCAACCGGTTATCCTTGTTAGAGGTTGTGCCGCTACTTTAGGGGATGTACCGCCGGGAGACCTTGACAGGCTTGGCAAATTGTAAAGTTTGGTAAAGCGCTGGCCCCGCATGGTGTCGGGGCCAGCCGGGTCAAAACCCTCAGAATGAACGAGCCACGATTTCCTTCATGATTTCGTTGGTGCCGGCATAGATGCGCTGCACCCGCGAATCGGCCCAGGCCCTGGCAATGGGGTATTCCCACATATAGCCATAGCCGCCGTGCAGCTGCACACATTCATCCATCACCTTGCACTGCAGGTCTGTGGTGTGCTGCTTGAGCATGGCCGCAGTGGGGATATCCAGCTTCTTGTCCAGATGCAGTTCAAGGCAGCGGTCAGTGAACACCCGGGCCGCCGTGATTTCAGCTTTCAGCTCCGCCAGCTTGAAACGGGTGTTCTGGAACGCGATAACCGGTTTACCGAAGGCTTTGCGCTCTTTCACGTAGTCCAGGGTCCACTGCCAGGCTGCTTCGGCAGCGGCTACGGCAGTCAGGGCCACTTGCAGGCGCTCCGCCGGCAACTCCTGCATCAGCTGGAAGAAGCCCTGCCCTTCCATGCTGCCCAACAGATTATCGGCCGGCACTTTTACATCCTGGAAGAACAGCTCGGAGGTGTCCTGGGCCTTCATGCCCACCTTGTTCAGGTTCTGGCCTTTCTCGAAGCCTTCCCAGGCGGTTTCCACCAGCAACAGGCTGGTGCCCTTGGCGCCTTCCTTGGGATCGGTCTTGGCCACAACGATCACCAGGTCTGCCAGCTGACCGTTGGTAATAAACGTTTTGGAGCCATTGAGATTGTAGTGGTCGCCCTGGCGAATGGCGGTGGTCTTTACGCCCTGCAGGTCAGAACCGGCGCCCGGCTCGGTCATGGCGATGGCGGTAATCATTTCACCGGAGGCCATTTTCGGCAGGTACTTCTGCTTCTGCTCTTCCGAGCCGTAGTTCAGGATGTACGGCGCCACAATATCGGAGTGCAGTCCCCAGCCAATGCCGGACAAACCGGCCCGAGAGATTTCTTCCATAATCACCGCCGAGTAGCGGAAATCGGCCCCCACGCCGCCGTACTCTTCCGGCAGCATCGGGCACAGAAAGCCCAGCTCCCCCGCCTTTCGCCAGAGCTCGCGGCTGACCTGGCCATCCTTTTCCCATTGCTCGTGATAAGGCGCGGCTTCCTGTTCCAGGAACTTGCGAACGGAATCGCGAAAGCCTTCAAGATCGGCGTCGAACAGAGTACGTGGAATCATGCTGAACCTCGGTGAACGGGTTGGTTTATCGTTGTGTTCAGCAAGTCTGTGGCGGGGCGGGTTTTGGCTCAATGGTGAAAACCATCAATCGCTTTGGCCAAAACCAACGCCCCGGGCAGGCATCAGTCCGCGTTCTTTGCACCCCAGCGCGGGACCAGGGTTTGCGGTAAGTCCAGGTGGTCAAGAATCCGGGCCACCATGAAGTCCACCAGGTCATCCAGGGATTGAGGGTTGTGATAGAAACCCGGGCTGGCCGGCATGATCACCGCCCCCATGCGGGTGAGCTTGAGCATGTTCTCCAGGTGCACTTCGGAATAGGGAGTTTCCCGCAACACCAGGATCAGTTTGCGGCGCTCTTTCAGGGCAACATCCCCGGCCCGCTCGATCAGGTTGTTGCTGGCACCGGTCGCCAGGGCCGACAGGGTGCCGGTGCTGCAGGGACAAACCACCAGCGGGGCTTTCTCGCCGGAGCCGGAGGCCGGGGGCGAGAACCATTCTTCCCGGCCGAACACCTGCACCTGGCCATCTTCGGCACCGGCATAGGCCGATAAAGCCTCCGCCATGGCGGGTGTGGAGCCGGGCAGGCGAAAATCGGTTTCAGTGGCCATCACCACCTGGGCCGCCTTGCTGATCATCACGTTCACCCGGCAACCGTTGGCTACCAGGCACTGCAGCAGGCGCAGTCCGTATTGGGCCCCGGACGCGCCGGTAAATGCCAGGTTAATTACCGGTGATGTTTCAGCCACGACGCTTCTCCAGTTCGGAGACCAGTTTGCGGTGAATACCACCGAAGCCACCGTTACTCATGATCACAATGTGGCAGGTTTCCGGCAGCTGGTCCACGGCCCGGGCAATCAGGGCGTCAACCGACTCTTCCACGCCGTGGTGGTCCAGCTCGCCGTGCTCGGCACGCCAGCCGTTCACCAGTTCCGGCAGCCAGTTCATCTCGCTCAGGTTACCCCAGAGAACCCGGTCTGCTGCCGCGGCACTGGGAATCAGGGTCTGCTGGTGTACACCCTGCTTCATGGTGTTGGAACGGGGCTCGATAATGGCAAGAATCGGCTCGTCCCCCACCTGGCTGCGCAAGCCCTCAAGGGTCAGGGCAATGGCCGTCGGGTGATGGGCAAAGTCGTCATACACCCGCACACCACCAACCTCGCCCACCAGCTCCATCCGCCGCTTAACACCGGAGAACCGGCACAGGGCGGCCACGGCATGGTCCGGCGTTACACCCACATGGCGGGCAGCGGCAATGGCTGACAGCGCATTACGCACGTTGTGCATACCCGTCAGCTTCCACTTCAGGGTAGCCACCGGCTGCTCGTGGTGGATGACCATAAAGCGGCTGCCGTCTTCTGCCAGCAGCTCCGCGCGCCAGTCTGAGGTGCGACTGATCTCGCTGCCGATGGCGGTATCCTGCACCGGGCTCCAGCAGCCCATTTCCAACGCATTATCCAGATGCTGGTCCAGGGCCGGACGAATGATCAGACCCTGGGACGGAACGGTACGCACCAGGTGGTGGAACTGGCGTTCGATCGCTTCCACGCTCTCGAAAATATCGGCGTGGTCGTATTCGAGGTTGTTCAGGATCAGGGTGTTCGGGCGGTAATGGATAAACTTGGAGCGCTTGTCGAAGAACGCGCTATCGTACTCGTCCGCCTCAATCACAAAGAAGTCGCTACTGCCCAGGCACGCGGATACCGGAAAATCCTGGGGCACGCCGCCCACCAGGTAGCCGGCATCAAACCCGGCCTGGTCCAGGATCCACAGCAGCATGGCGGTGGTGGTGGTTTTGCCGTGGGTGCCGGCCACCGCCATCACCCAGCGATGGCGCAGGACTTCCCGGGCCAGCCACTCGGGGCCGGACATGTAATCGATGCGCCGGTTCAGAACAGCTTCCACCTCCGGGTTGCCCCGGGACATGGCATTACCAATCAGCACCAGGTCCGGCTTCGGCTCCAGGTTCTCCACCCGGTAGCCTTCCATTAACGAGATACCCTGGGCCTCCAGCTGGGTGCTCATGGGCGGGTATACCCCCTGGTCGGAGCCGGTCACAGTGTGCCCCAGCTCCCGGGCGATGACCGCCAGGCTGCCCATGAAAGTGCCGCAGATTCCCAGTATGTGTATGTGCATTAAGGTAAGGCCTCCGGTTTGAAACCTGCCAAGCCTCTACCATACTTTCTGCGGGGTCAAGGGCACGGTATATGCTCATGAAACTTCCACCTGATTCGCGTATGATTTGCGCCATCATTGAACCAGCAGGAGGCTTTAGCCCGAGATGGCTATCAAGAATGCGTTTTATGCCCAGTCTGGCGGGGTAACCGCCGTTATTAACGCCAGTGCCTGTGGCGTTATTCAGACCGCCCGCCAGCACCCGGACAAGATCGGCAAGGTGTTTGCCGGCCGCAACGGCATTATCGGCGCCCTGAAAGAAGAGCTGATTGATACCAGCCTGGAGTCAGATGACGCCATCCAGGCGCTGATTCATACCCCGGGCGGCGCTTTCGGTTCCTGCCGCTACAAGCTGAAGAACCTGTCGGAAAACCAGCGCGAATACGAGCGCCTGATCGAAGTGTTCCGCGCCCACGACATCGGTTACTTCTTCTATAACGGTGGCGGTGACTCCCAGGATACCGCCTACAAGGTGTCCCAGCTCGGCGACAAGATGGGTTATCCGATCACCTGCATCGGTGTGCCCAAAACCGTCGACAACGACCTGCCGTTCACCGACTGCTGCCCGGGCTTTGGTTCTGTCGCCAAGTACATTGCCACCTCTACCCTGGAAGCCAGCCTGGACATCAAGTCTATGTGCGAAACCTCCACCAAGGTGTTTATCCTGGAAGTGATGGGCCGGCACGCGGGCTGGATTGCCGCTTCCGCCGGCCTGGCCGGCCAGGGTGAAGGCGAACCGCCCCACATCATCCTGTTCCCGGAAATCCCGTTCAACCGGGAGAAGTTCCTGGAGCGCGTAGACCAGTGCGTGAAAGATTACGGCTACTGCGTGGTGGTTGCCTCGGAAGGTGCCCAGTACGAAGACGGCCGGTTTGTAGCTGACGCTGGCGCCAAGGATGCCTTCGGCCACACCCAGCTGGGCGGTGTTGCACCGGCCCTGGCCAACATGGTGAAACAGGCCCTGGGCCACAAGTACCACTGGGCCGTTGCCGATTACCTGCAGCGCGCAGCGCGGCACATTGCCTCCGCTACCGACGTAGAACAAGCCTACTCCGTGGGCAAGGCCGCGGTGGAAATGGCCCTGGACGGCAAACAGGCATTGATGCCCACCATCGTGCGGGACCAGGCCAAGCCTTACCGCTGGAGCATTGGCCAGGCCAACCTGAGCGAAGTGGCTAACCAGGAAAAGAAAATGCCCATCCACTACATTACGGATGACGGCTTCGGCATTACCGAGGAGTGCCGTGACTACCTGCAGCCGCTGATCGAGGGTGAGAGCTTCCCGCCGTTCGAGAATGGCCTGCCCAAGGTGGCCAAGCTGAAAAACCAACTGGCCGAGAAAAAGCTGAAAACAGAGTTCACCCTGTAACAGCTATCGCCAGAAACACAAAGGCCCGGCTTTTTACAGTCGGGCCTTTGTGTTTCTGGAAAAGAGAAAATGGCGTCAGGCGGGCTGCCTGCGCACGTAGGCGGAGAAATCGTCGTAGCCGCCAACGTATTCGTCACCCACCAGGATCTGCGGCACCGTATACACCGGGCGGCCAATCCTGTCAGCAATATCCTGCTTGCTCAGCCCTTTCTCGATCATGTCGACCCATGTGTAGGGCATGTTCCGGGACTCGCACAGATTCTTTGCCGCTACGCAGAACGGGCAGCTCATGCGACCGTAGATGGTAACCTGCTCCATAAAACCTCCTCGGGAAATAAAGGAAAACCAAAACCTGAAAGTTGCGCAAATGATGACAGCTCGTCCGGGGATTGGAAATTGGCACTTACCATTACAGCCATAGTACTTTACGATTCAGCCATGGAGACGCCATGGCCTACCTGACCCTTTTCCTGACCGCCTTCGCGGCCGCTACCCTGCTGCCAGCCTACTCCGAGATCCTGGTGGGCACCCTGGTGAACCAGGATTACGCCCTGTTCTGGATCTGGTTCTGGGCCACCGCCGGTAATACCCTGGGCTCGGTGGTGAATGGCATCATTGGCCGTCAGGTAGACAGGTTCAAACACAAACGCTGGTTTCCGGTCAGCGAACTACAACTGCACAAAGCCCGCAACCGGTTCAACCGCTACGGGCAGTGGTCTTTGCTGCTCGGCTGGCTGCCGATCGGGGGTGACGCGCTCACACTGGTGGGCGGCATTATGCGGGTGCCCTGGCTCAACTTTGTGGTGCTGGTAGCCATCGGCAAGGGCTTGCGCTACGCCTTTGTGATCTGGGTGGTACTGGAAGCGTCCGGTTTGGTCGGATCCTCACCGTAAAGGTAACGGCGCAACAGTGGTTCACCATTAAACTCGGAGTGCATCACCGCCACAAAGGTGTACACACCAATCAGCTTCCGGTTCAGGAACACGAACTCCTTGGGCGGTACCCGGAAGTAACGGCTGATGGCCGAGCGTGCTGCCTGCCGGGCCACCCGGGATGGCAGGTCGCTCTGTTTCCAGCGGTACTGGCCGTGGCTGTTTACCGCATAGTCCGGCCACTGGCCCTGGTCCCGGGCCAGGGGCTCCAGCACCGACATGCAAACCTGTCCGAACTTTTCCAGCACTTCCCGGGGCCAGTCGTAGCTCATAAAGCGCAGCTTCACGCCACCCTCGATCACCTGCTCCAGGTCGTCTTCATAGGACGCCCGGATCATCTGGATGACCGGGTCCAGAAACTCCCGGGAATAGCTTTGTACCGCACCGAAATCGAGCAGCACAATGCGATCATAATCCGGCTCCTCCCCGGCTTCACCGGCAATACGGATCCGGTAATTGCCGAAGTTGGGATCGGTCTGGATTTCGCCCCAGACAAACAGCTCCCGGAAAAACAGCTCAAGGGCCGCCTTGCCCAGGGCGCTCCGGCGCTCCAGGGACAGCTCCCGCACTTCCTGGGAGCCTACGGAATGGCCGTGTTCATAGGTTGAGGCGATGATGTGATCGGTGGAATATTCCGGCAGCACCCGGGGCACGATAAACCGGGGATCGTCCGCCAGCATCTGGCGGAATTTTTCCGTGGTGCGGGCTTCCAGCCGGTAGTCCACCTCCCGGTGCATCATCTGCCGGACTTCTTCGAGCCAGTCATTGAATTCAGGGCCGAAGCTCACCAGCCTGGCTACTTTCAATAACTGGGCCACGGCGTTGAGGTCGCTATCTACGGCATCGGCCACGCCGGGGTACTGAACCTTCAGCACCAGTTCCAGGCCATCACTGCGGCGCACGGCGCGGTGCACCTGCCCCAGCGAGGCAGCGCCTATGGGTTCCGGGTCTACCTCCAGCTCTGCCAGCCGGTCGGCACCGATTTCCGCCTTCAGCACCCGTTCAATGGCCGGCCATTCCAGGGACGTGGTCTGGTCTTCCAGGGTGTGCAGGGCTTCAGTCACCTCTTCCGGCAGAAAGTGCTCGCCGTACAGGGCCATCACCTGGCCGATCTTGACCACACTGCCCTTCAGGCGGCCAAGCTCATCCACCAGGAACCGGGCCTGGCTGGACAGCATGGCCTTGTGCCTTTGCTCACGGGTGTCTTTGCTGCTGAACCAGTTGGTAGCCATGTGGGAAGCCATGCGGGTTCCGGCAAAGAGACCGGCCTTGGTCAGCGACAGCCGACGCTCAAAACTACCGGTCTTGATGCGTGAGACGGATTTTCCGGAGCGCCTTTCTGTCATGAACGACCTGTCTTTGTCTGGGAATTTGCTGCTTTTCCGATACTTCCATGCATTATACGGATCCTGCCCCGATACAAGCTAACCGATTCGTCGCCGGATTTCCGCTTCCGGGGCCAATGTGCACAAACTTTAACCAGCAATAATCAGTACCCGCTGAAGGTTACGATTCGATACAGTCACAGTGCTTAAGTGTCTCTACTATGTACAGACCGGCCACGACTGGCCGCCCTGAAATCTTACACAACAATAATGCCATGACGCAGACACCCCACTCCGCTGCCGATTCCGAGCTGTCTCAGTTTCGGGTTAAAGGCGAAATTCCCGTACCGGCCCTGATCAACTGGCTGAGCGCGGCCGCAGTTCCCATACTGGCCTTCTTCGCCTGGCGCTCGAGCCAGCATGGCGACAACCTGAACGCCAGCGTTCTGCTGGTATTCTCCGGCCTGCTGGCACTCAACCTGCTGGTGTTTCTGGGCTTTCGCCACAGAACCTTGCAGCGTCGGGGCTTCATTTCGCTGATCACCGTGCTGTTCACGTACCTTGCCGTGCACGCGGTGGAAGATGGCTCCGCCATTATCTGGCTGTTTGCCTACCCGCCCATCATCTTTTACATCAGTGAAGCCCGGGTGGGCGTGTTTGCCTGTGCTGGCGGCTGGCTGGCCGTACTGTTTCTGTTCAGCCCCGCCGGCGAATGGCTGTTTGGCGCCACTTACAGCAGCAGTTTCCGGATTTCCCTGGTGATCGTGCTCGCGTTCGAAATGATCACTTGCTATATCCTCGACCAGAGCCGGCGCCGCAGCAAGCTGGGGCTGCTGAAACTGGCGGCGGAGTTCGAATATTCGGCCAAGCACGATGCCCTGACCGGGCTGGCCAACCGCCGCGAAGGCCTGACCCAGCTCGAAGGTGAATACCAGCGCCACCTGCGCAACGGACGGCCTTTCTCGGTGTTACTGATGGACATTGACCTGTTCAAGACCGTGAACGACCAGCATGGCCACCAGGTGGGCGACGAACTGATTATCCTGGTAGCGCGCACGCTGGCATCCGGCTGTCGCAAGATGGATACCATTGCCCGGTGGGGCGGGGAGGAATTCCTGGTGCTGTTACCGGAGACGACCCTGGCCGAAGCCAGTGCCAGCGCTGAACGGATGCGGGCCGCAGTAGCCACGCAGTCCGTTCAGACCGAAAGCGGCAAAACCATGGGGGTTACCATCAGTACCGGCGTTGCCAGCATTCGGGGGTCGGAATCGATTGACCGGCTGTTGCAGCGGGCCGATGAAGCCCTGTATGCCGCCAAGTCCGGCGGCCGGGACCAGGTGTGCATCGAGGCCACGGCTGCACGCTGAACCGGCTTACCAGCCCTGGCGATGCTCCACCTGCTGGTTGCCCAGCCCGGCTACCAGCTCTTTCACCAGGCGGCGTTCAAGCTCGTATACCGAGGCGCCCTGCTCGAAGTCTTTCACCTGACACATGTTCATGCCGGCATAGCCACAGGGATTGATGCGGGAGAAAGGTTCCATGTCCATATTCACGTTCAGGGCCAGGCCGTGGAAAGAACAGCCCCGGCGCACCCGCAGGCCCAGCGATGCGATCTTGGCCCCGTTCACATAGACACCGGGTGCGTCGGCACGGGGTGCCGCTTCCACACCGGACTGGGCCAGTGTGCGCATAATAGCCTGCTCGATCACATCCACCAGGGCCCGGACACCCAGTTTGCGCCGGGACAGGTCAATCAACAGGTAGATCACCAGCTGGCCCGGGCCGTGGTACGTCACCTGGCCGCCGCGGTCTACCTGGATAACCGGGATATCACCCGGTAACAGGATATGCTCGGCCTTGCCCGCCTGCCCCTGGGTAAACACCCGGGGATGTTCCAGGCACCAGAGTTCGTCGACCGTGGACTCGTCCCGGTTGGCGGTGAAGTTCTTCATCGCCTCCCAGGCTTCCATGTAGGGCTGCTGGCCCAGCGAGCGGACAATCAGGTCTGGCATTTACAGCACCATGTGAACCCGGCCACTGGCTTTGAGGTCCTCAAACAGTGCCTTGAGTTGCTCTTCGCCGGTGGCAACGATTTTCAGCTGCACAGACGAAAACCGGCCCTTGCTGCTGTCGTTTACCGAGATATCTGCCTCGCAGATGCCCGGCGCGTGCTGCTCCACCACTTCCACCACGAATTCCGTGAAATCCGGGGCGGCGTTACCGATCACCTTGATCACGTAATCGCAGGGAAATTCAATTTTAGGTGCTTTCGGCTCACTCACGCCGTCTTTCTCCCGGCCAGGGCACGCTCTGTGCCTGTGGCTCACTCAAACAGTTGAACAAAAAAGAGCTTGATGGCATCCCAAAGCCGCTTGAACAGCCCGCCTTCCGGCACTTCGGTCAGCGCCAGTACCGGTTCGTCCACCAGGGTTTCGCCATCCAGGATAACCCGGACACGACCCAGCTCGTCTCCCACATTGATGGGTGCCTTGATCACAGAATCAAGGTCTACGGTAGATTCCAGCTGGTTTCTGGAGCCGCGGGGGATGGTTACGTACACATCTTCCGGCATACCCACGGAAATCTCGTCAGCCTCGCCGCCCCAGACCTTTGCCTGCACCAGCTCCTGGCCGGCACGGAACAAACGCTCGGTTTCGTAGTAACGGAAACCGTAGTTCAGCATTTTCTGAACTTCCTGGGCCCGGGCTTCGGAACTCGAGGTGCCCATTACCGAGGCAATCAGGCGGGTATCGTTACGCTTGGCAGAGGCCACCAGGCAGTAACCGGCTTCTTCGGTGTGGCCGGTCTTCAGGCCATCCACGCTGTCATCCCGCCACAACAGGGCGTTGCGGTTTGGCTGACGGATATTGTTGTAGGTGAAGTGCTTCTCCGCATACAGCGGATAGTTTTCCGGATAGTCCTGGATAATTGCCCGGGCCAGAAGGGCCAGGTCGTAGGCGGTCGAAAAATGATCCGGGGCCGGCAAGCCGGTGGCATTCTGGAAGTTGGTGTTCGTCATACCCAGCAATTGCGCCTGCTGGTTCATGATATCCACGAACGCACCCTCACTACCGGCAATAAATTCGGCCAGGGCCACGGAGGCATCGTTACCAGACTGGATGATCACGCCTTTCAGCAGGTTTTCCACGGATACCGTGGTGCCTTCCTGTACGAAGGTCCTGGAACCCTCGGTACGCCAGGCTTTCACACTGATGGGCACCATGTCAGACATGGAAATCCGGCCTTCGTCCAGCTCACGCTCAACGATGTAAGCCGTCATCATCTTGGTCAGGCTGGCCGGGGGCAAACGCTCGTTGCTGTTGTTCTCCATGATCACACGGCCGCTCAGGGGGTCCATCAGAACCCAGGAGCTGCCGGCAATGGCCGGAGGAGAAGGAATCAGGACCGACTGGGACTGGGCCGAAGCCGTCCCTGCGGTTACAAACAGAGCAAATGCCAGTAGAAAAATTCGGGTAAACATTTTGAAAGCCATGGGTTGTGTCATTCGTCGTCAGATGTTGGTCTTATGTGTGCCGGCGGCAACTCAGTGCGAATCCGTCAGGACTATGGGCTGGCCGAAACCCCGGGATTCCAGCAGGTTCCGGGCATAGCGGGCTTCGTCTTCATTCGGGAACGGGCCCACCTGTACACGGTGGAAACGTCCCGAGCCGGTGCTCACTTCACGCAATCGCGCCGGAGTCTCCGTTGCTTTCCGGGCCCTGGCCAGCAGGGCTTCGGCCGGATCCCGGCTGCTGAAGGCACCCAGCTGCACAAACAACGCCTGTCCCGATGCTGCCGGCGCAGAGGCAGGTTCTGAGGCTACCTGCACCGGTGCCTGGACCTTGCCAGTGGGCTCAAACGGCTCGCCCGCCAGGAACATGGCGCCATCCGGACGAACCGTGATAGCGGCCACCTCCACCCGGGCTGTGCCGCGAGCGTGATAATCCAGCTTCTTGGCTGCCGCATAGGACAGATCAATCAGGCGGTCGCCGTGAAACGGGCCACGATCGTTCACCCGGACAATCACCGACCGGCCATTGTCCAGGTTGGTCACCCGGGCATATCCAGGTATGCGCAGAGACTTGTGGGCGGCCGACATGGCGTACATGTCGAAGGTCTCGCCATTGGACGTTTTGTGGCCGTGGAATTTCTCACCATACCAGCTGGCTGTACCCCGGGCCACATAACCGTCATTGCTGTCGATCACCCGGTAACTCTTGCCCCACACGGTGTACGGGGATTTGTTACCGGCCCGGCGAGGCTCCTCATAACGGGGCACCGCGTCGGTCAGGCCGCTGATATCGTAGTCACCGGAGGGGCCACGATCCTGCTTTATGGTATAGCGCGAGGAATGATCGGTTTCCGGAGCCGGAGTGCTGGCACAGCCAGACACCAGAACCAGTGTGATCAACCCCGGCAGCCAATGTTTCGGAACCTGCAGCATATCAGCGCCTACCCCTGTATTGTCTCGGTTGGTCAGTCATTACTGACCGGCAACATTGTAACGGGTTCCAGGCGTGATTCACCATTACCGGCCGGCCATTATTGCCAGCCCGGCTACGCCGAGATCATCCGGCGGTGAGTGTGAATCGACATCAGCACCCCGAAGGCCGCCATCAGGGTCACCCCGGACGTGCCCCCGTAACTGATCAGCGGCAGCGGCACACCAACCACTGGCAGCAGCCCGCTGACCATTCCCACGTTCACAAAGATGTAGATGAAGAAAGTCATGGTCAGGGCTCCCGCCAGTAAACGGCTGAAGGAATCCTGGGCGGTTACGGAAATGTAGAGACACCGCAGGATAATCAGGAAATACACCGCCATCAGCAGCATCATGCCGACAAAGCCGAATTCCTCGGCAAGCACCGCCACAATAAAGTCGGTATGGCTTTCCGGCAGGAATTCCAGGTGCGACTGGGTGCCCTGGAGCCAGCCCTTGCCATCCATACCACCGGAGCCGATCGCGGTTTTCGACTGGATAATGTTCCAGCCCGCCCCCAGGGGATCACTTTGCGGATCAAGCAGGGTCAGCACCCGTTGCTTCTGATAGTCCCGCATCACGTAGAACCACATCAGCGGCGCGGAAACCGCCACCATGCCGAAAAAAGCGGTGATGAGCTTCCAGCTGATGCCGGCAAAGAACACCACGAAGATGCCCGCCATGCCCACCAGCAGCGAAGTACCCAGGTCAGGCTGCTGGATGATCAGGAACATGGGCAACAGAACAATCACCAGGCCAACCACAATCCGCGAAAACGTGGGTGGCAGGTAATAGCGGGACAAATACCAGGCCGCCATCATCGGCACCACCAGTTTCATCAGCTCCGAAGGCTGGAACCGGGGCAGCCCGGGCAGCGCCAGCCAGCGCTGGGCACCCTTGGCACCAACACCCACCAGCAACACCGCCACCAACCCGGCCAGGCCAGCCAGGTACAGCCAGGGTGCCCAGCGCCGGAATATTGCAGGGTCCAGCTGGGCAAACACAAACATCACTACAAAGGCCACGCCCAACCGGATCATCTGGCCCTTAACCACGGCAAAGTTCCGGTCTGCGCCGCTGTACAATACAAACAGTCCACCACCGACAAGCAGCAACAATAACGCCAGCAAGATGGGGTCCAGGTGTAGCGTTGACCAGATGCTTCTGGGCCTGCCCAGAGCGCCCGGCTCCTGGCTGTTCAACAGCTTTCCGAGTGCCATCAGCCCTCACCTCCGGTTTCAGCCTGGCCCGCCACCTGGGCCGCCTCTGCCGCAGGGAATTCCTCCAGCCACGCATCAAACAGCCCGCGGGCAACCGGTGCGGCGACACTGCTGCCGCCACCGCCATTCTCGACAATGATGGCAACGGCGATTTTCGGATCGTCTGTGGGGGCAAAGCCGACAAACAGCGCGTGATCCCGCAGGCGCTCGCGGATCTCCTCGGCATCGTATTCTTCATCTTCACCCAGGCTGAACACCTGGGCGGTACCGGTTTTACCCGCCATCCGGTAGCTGGCACCCCTGGCGGCACCACGAGCCGTGCCGCGGGTTCCGTGCATAACTTCTTCCATGGTATCCACCACGTATTCCCAATCGTCAGGATTCTTGAGATCCAGGGGCTTATGGGTGGATGCCGGCAGGAACTCTTCCACCGGGCGGTCACCACGGATATCTTTCAGCAGGCGCGGTTCTACCCACTCACCCCGGTTGGCAATCAGGGCCGTGGCGGTCGCCAGTTGCAGGGGTGTAGCCAGGAAAAAGCCCTGGCCGATACTCATATTGACGGAATCCCCCGGATACCAGGGTTCACTGCGGACCGCCCGCTTCCAGTCCCGGGACGGCAGCAGACCACTGAGGGCACCGGCGACGTCGAGGGTGGCGTCTTCACCAAACCCGAAGCGGGACAGATAGTCGTACATCACGTCGACACCCATTTCGACGCCGATCTCATAAAAATACACATCGCAGGACTCCGCCACGGAATCCATCAGGTCTACCCAGCCATGCCCGGTTCGCTTCCAGTCCCGGTAGCGTCGACCGCTTTCCTTGAGCTGGAAATAACCCGGGTCCCAGATGGTTCGCTCGCGGGTGGTTACGCCACTGTCCAGGGCAGCCACGGCCATCATGGGTTTGATGGTGGAGCCGGGAGGATACTGGCCACGCAGGGCCCGGTTGAACAGGGGCTTGTCGATGCTTTCACTCAGATCCCGGTAGTCTTTGACACTGATACCGGTCACAAACTTGTTGGCATCGAAGCCGGGCACGCTGGCCAGGGCCAGGATGCCGCCGGTGGCGGGCTCGATCGCAATGATGGCGCCACGCCGGCCTTCCAGCAATTCGTGGGCCTTGCGTTGCAGGCGCAGATCCAGGTGCAGCTGCAGGTCTTCCCCGGGTACCGGGTTTTCCCGTTCCAGCACCCGGAGTATCCGCCCCCGGGCATTGGTTTCTGCGTGCTGGTACCCCACCTTGCCGTGCAACACTTTTTCGTAGAATCGCTCCACACCGGATTTGCCGATGTAGTTGGTGCCGGCGTAATTCACCGGATCAATGCGCTGCAGTTCATTCCGGTTAATACGGCCGACATAGCCCAGGGCATGGGCGGTCAACTCACTGTGCGGGTAATAGCGAACCAGTTCGGCCTTGACCTCGACACCGGGGAACCGGTGCCGGTGTACCGCCATCCGGGCGATTGACTCTTCGTTCAGGTCGTAACTCAGGGGAATTTCCTGGAACGGGCGGCGCGGTTCATTCAGCCGGCGCTGGAAGCGTTCAATATCTTCCTCGGAAATACTCAGGATTTCCGTCAGCCGGGCCAGGGTTTCATCCATGCTGCCAATCCGCTCGGGCACCAGGGTGAGGCTGAACACCGGCCGGTTTTCCGCCAGCAGCAGGTTATTGCGGTCGTAAACCAGCCCTCTGGGGGGCGGGACCGACTGCACCTGCACCCGGTTCTTGTCAGACAGCGTGGTATAGATTTCATGCTCGACGATCTGTAACTGGTACATGCGCGCCAGCAAACCACCCAACGCAAGCATAACCAGCACCAGCATAACCAGTGCCCGGCGCTGAAACAGTCGGCGCTCTGCTACGGTGTCCTTGAATTCGCCCCAGGCCATTGGCAGCCCTATGCCCGGTGGTAGGGGTGGTTACGGGTGATGGACCAGGCCCGGTACAGCTGTTCGGCCAGGACGATACGCACCAGCGGGTGCGGCAGGGTAAGGGGGGAAAGCGACCATTGCTGGTCGGCACGGTTGCGGCAGGCATCGGCCAGGCCATCGGGGCCGCCCACCAGAAAGCAGACATCCTGGCCATCCTGCTGCCAGTTTTCCAGCTGGCTTGCCAGTTTCTCGGTGGACCAGGGCCGGCCACCTACTTCCAGCGCAATCACGCGGTCACGCTGACCCACTGCCGACAGGATGGCGTCGCTTTCACGCTGCATCAACCGGGGAATATCCGGATTCTTGCCGCGATGGGCCATGGGGATTTCAGTCAGTTCGAGGGGCAACTCCGGAGGCATCCGGCGGGCGTAGTCGTTGTACCCCGCACTGACCCAGTCGGGCATTTTCTGCCCGACACAGATCAGACGCAGGCGCATGGTTACTCGCTGCCCGCTGCACCAAGGTCCGGAGCATCACGCCAGAAGCGCTCCAGATCGTAGAATTCGCGGGTAGCAGGCATCATCACGTGAACCACCACATCGCCCAGATCTACCAGAATCCAGTCACTACCCGCGCCGCCTTCAACATTGTTGGCGCGCACACCCTGCTCCTTGGCTTCGACAACCACGGAATCGGCAAGGGATTTGATGTGACGGTTGGAAGTACCCGATGCGAGAACCATAAAGTCGGTCACGCTGGTGCGATCACGGACATCAATCACGCTGATATCCTGTGCCTTGACCTCTTCAAGAGCGTTTACGACCAGATCTTTCAGTTGTTCTGCCTGCATAATTACCCTGTTTTCCGGGCTCTGGCCGGAGTGGCCACCCGATAAGTGATATTCAGCCGCGATTGTAGCATCAAAGCCGGCTGTGGATAACTCCTAAAAACCGTTGGCGCTGCCGGAACCATAAAGGCCCAGTGCCTGCACTCTCTGCCACACGGCATCGGGCATCAGGTATCGGGGAGAACGGCCGGCTGCAATGCGCTCCCGAATGCCGGTTGCCGAGATGTCCAGCAGCGGCGGATCCAGCTCCAGCACCCGGCCTGCGGGGCTCTCCCGCAAACTGGCCGCACCGGCAGCGCGCCGGCCCGCAAGCAAGTGTGCCGCACCACTATTTTCAGGCAGCTCAGCCCCGGGCCGGCGTACCACCACAATGTGCGCCAGTTCAGGAATCTGCTGCCAGTCCTGCCAGCGGTCAAAACCGGCAAAGGAATCAGTACCCACGACCATCACCAGGGGCGCCTCCGCACCCAGTTCCTGCCGGAGCTGGCGCAAAGTGTCTGCGGTGTAAGAGGCACCGGCCCGCTGAAGTTCACGGTCATCCACCCGCAGGCGTTCTTCGCCGGCAATGGCCAGGCGGATCAGCTCGAGCCGCTGGGCAGAGGTCGCTCCCGTGTCGCCCCGATGGGGAGGAATATGACAGGGCACCAGGTGAACCCGATCCACCGCCAGGGCGTCGGATACCTCCAGCGCCAGCCGGAGGTGTCCGTGATGGATGGGGTCAAAGGTGCCACCGTAGATTACATGCATGGCATCAGGCCCGGATGTGGCCGTCGCCGAATACCACATATTTCCGGGAAGTCAGGCCTTCCAGGCCAACCGGGCCACGGGCGTGGATCTTGTCGGTGGAAATGCCGATTTCAGCCCCCAGGCCATATTCGAAACCGTCCGCAAAGCGCGTGGAGGCGTTGACCATCACCGAACTGGAATCCACCTCGGTCAGGAACCGGCGGGCCCGGGTGTAGTTCTCGGTGATGATGCTGTCGGTATGCTGGGAGCTGTACCGGTTGATGTGCTCGATGGCGCCATCCAGGCCGTCGACCACACGCACCGCGAGAATCGGCGCCAGGTACTCTTCGTGCCAGTCGTCCTCGGTGGCGGCACTGATGCCTTCAACAGTCGCGCAGGTACGTTCACAGCCCCGCAACTCCACACCCTTGGCGGCAAATTCGGCCGCCAGCAGTGGCAGCATATCGTCTGCCACTTCCTGGTCCACCAACAGGGTTTCCATGGTGTTGCAGGTGCCGTAACGGTGCGTCTTGGCGTTGACCGCAACCTTCAAGGCCTTTTCAGGGTCGGCATGGCTGTCGATGTACACGTGGCACACGCCGTCCAGGTGCTTGATCACCGGCACCCGCGCGTCCCGGCTGATGCGTTCGATCAGGCCTTTACCACCCCGGGGCACAATCACATCCACGTACTGGGGCATGGTGATCAGCTCGCCCACCGCGGCGCGGTCGGTGGTTTTCACCACCTGCACTGCGGTTTCCGGCAGCCCGGCGGCCGCCAGGCCGGTGGCCAGGCATTCGGCGATCGCCTGGTTGGAATGGATGGCCTCGGAGCCACCACGCAGAATGGTGGCATTGCCGGACTTCAGGCAAAGGCTGGCCGCCTCCACCGTCACATTCGGCCGGGATTCGTAGATGATGCCGATAACGCCCAGCGGAACGCGCATCTTGCCCACCTGGATACCGGAGGGGCGATAGGTCATATCGGTGATTTCGCCCACCGGATCCGGCAGGGTTGCCACCTGGCGCAGGCCTTCAATCATGGTGTCGATACGGGCCGGCGTCAGCTCAAGGCGGTCCAGCATGGCCTCGTCCAGGCCATTGGCCCGGCCGCTTTCCAGGTCTTTGCGGTTAGCCTCTGCCAGTGCCTGGCGCGCCGCATCCAGTGCTTCCGCTGTCGCCAGCAGGGCCTGGTTGCGCACGGCGGTTGCCGAACGGGCGACTTCTCTTGAGGCGACCCTGGCCTGTTGGCCAAGCTCCGCCATATAGGCTGCAACATCCATCGATATACCTTTTATTCTGCTAGCTGATTCCAAAACCGGGCGGTTACTTTACCTTTCCCGTTTCAAGTCCGCACCCCAAACGACTATTATACCGCTGCACTGCTTTCAATATTCAATGGATGTGCCAGCGAAGGACAGAGGTTCCATGCCCCAGTCGGCCGAAAAATTCCTGCCCAGCACCCTCACCAAAGCCGGTTGTGCCGCCCTGGCGCTAACCAGCGCCCTGAGTGTGCTGCTTGGCGAACCCCTTGCGGCGGCTTCTGCGGCGGCTGCGGCCGGGTTGTGCCTGGCAGGCAGCCCCCTGAACAATCAACAGGGCAAACTGCCATGGCCACAACTGAGGTATTTTTTCCTCGGCGCCCTGGCCCTGGCGCTTGTTGCCGCCCTGTGGCTGGGGCCGTGGTCACTAAGCCACTGGCTCTATGCCCTGCCGCTGGCCACCTTCGCCCTGCTGCCGGTTTACCTGGCGGCACCGGTGACCCTGGTTCTGCTGGTCCTTGTGCTGTCCAGCGCCCAATGGCTGGTCAACCTGCCAGACCGGCACCAGATGGTCAGCGCGTTTGTACTGACCACGCTGTTGGCCGGCATCCTGGTGTTCCTGCGGGAATACAAGTCCCGCCAGCTGGCACCACTGCGCCGCACCGACGAGCTCACCCAGGCCGCCAGCCGGGAGTACCTGTCGGCGGACCTGCACAAGGAAATCCAGCGCAGCGAACGGGAGGGCACCAACCTGTCGGTGATGATGATCGGCCTCGACACCCATCTGAGTGACAGCGACCCGGACGAAGACATCCGCGCTATCCTGCCCAGAATCGGCCGTTACCTGCATTCCCAGTTACGGGACTTCGATACCTATTACCGGGTGGCCGACCTGCAATTCCTGGCGATTCTGCCGGGCGCAAACACCGCCGAAACCGCAAAGAAGGCAGACCTCATCCGCCAGGGACTTGATAAATTGATGGAGTCTCACGGCCTGAAACTCACCGTCAGCACCGGCGTCGCCGGCCTGAACATTGGCGATGATGCCGACAGCCTGCAACAAAGCGTGGCCAACGCCCTGCGCCGGGCCCAGCAACAGGGTGGCAATCGCACCCAGACCTTCAGCAACCCGCTGCCGTCGGACCTTCCGGGCAAACAGGATCCGGAGGCCAGCGCTCAATGACCGAAACCCGCCTGCGTACCTGGAGCCACAGCGCCGCCTACAGCCTGACAGCCCTGGTTATTTCTGTCCTGGCGTTGCAGAACCTGCGCTACGGCTTCTACCAGCTGTTTTACCTGGCCCTGGCAATGACCGCCCTGCTGCTGGCCGGCCTGGTGTATACCTACTTCTGCCGTCGCCACCAGCTTTCGGCGCCGGGCCACCTGATCATCCTTGCCGGCCTGAACAGTGGCCTGGTGGCGGCCGTTCTGACCATGAACGCGCCCGGTATCAGCCACTGGGCCATGCCCCTGCTGGTGCTTAACCTACTGATCCTGCCCCTTCGGCAGGGGCTGGTGCTGTGCGCCCTGTTGCTGCTACCGGTGATTGCCGTGACCTGGCTCGGCAACCCTGTTACCGATGCCGTCATCACCAGTGCCGGCCTGCTGCTCCTGGCCGCCGTCACCGCACTATATGTATGGCACTACGACCACATGACCCAGTCCGCCCAGGACCTGGCCATTACCGACCCGATCACCGGCGCCCACAATGCCCGCTTTCTGGATGAAACCCTGCAAAAGGAAATCAGCCGGGCCATTGCCACCGGCCACCCGCTGTCTGTCATCAGCCTGAGCCTGGACCACCACGACCAGATCCGCGACCTGCACGGTAAGAGCGGCCTGAACCGCCTGCTCAACCAGATCACCCGGCAACTGTTCGAAACCATCCGGGCCGGCGACTCCCTGTACAGCCTGCAGGATTCCGAGTTTTTCCTGATCCTGCCATTCACCCCGGAAGAAGGCCTGCGGGTCATTGCCGAACGCATCCGCCGCACCATCGCCGAACGGGACTGGCCGGAAACCGGCAAGGTGTCCGTAAGCCTCGGCTGTACTACACGGGGCAATGGCGATACCAGCACCGAGCTGCTTCGCCAGCGGGCAACCAATGCCATGCTGGAAGCCAGGAAACACGGGGCTGATTCCGCCTGGTTCACCCCGGGAGAGCCGGTCCGGGCATGACCGGGAGCTGGTTCACTGAGCTGACCACCTGGGTAGCTGGCAACCCGGGCTGGCTGGTGTTCGCCCTGTTTGCCACGGCCCTGATTGAGTCCTTGGCCATCGCCGGCATCATCGTGCCTGGCGTGGCTATGTTGTTTGCCTTTGCCGCCCTGGCCGGAAAAACCGGCATTCCCCTGTCCGAAGCCCTGATCTGGGCCGGCCTGGGCGCCGTTGCCGGCGATGTCCTGAGCTTCTCCATCGGCCGGCTACTCAAAGGACGACTCGACGCCGTGTGGCCTTTGAGCCGTTACCCCGGCCTGATTGCCAAGGGAGAAACCTTCTTCCGGGCCCATGGCGGCAAGAGCGTCATCATCGGGCGATTCGTGGGCCCGATACGCCCTATTATTCCCATGGTGGCAGGCGCACTGCACATGCCCTGGCGCACCTTCATTACCTTTAACCTGCTGTCAGCCGTGGGGTGGGCACTGGTGTATATCCTGCCCGGGTTCACCGTAGGCACGGCACTGGCCAGCGAAATCAAGCCGCCACCTCACTTCTACCTGGTGCTCGGAGTCAGCTTTGGGGTACTGCTGGTGGTTTACCTGATCCTGCTGCAAATGCGACTGGGCCTGGGGGAAGGCAGCCGCCCGTACCGGTGGCTGGAAACCACCATGGCCCGCTACGATGCAACCCACCGGTTCTGGCGGCTGTACACCAGCGAGCGGCCGGCCCGCCGTGGCGAATTCCCGCTGCCGTCCCTGATGATGTCCGTTACAGCCCTGGCGCTGTTCCTGATCCTGGCTCAGGTGGTGACGGTCAGCAGCAAACTGTATGAACTGAACCAACAGGTGCTGGCCTGGTTTGCCCTGCTGCGCCAGCCGCTGCTGGATTTGCCGATGGTTGCCTTTACCCTGGCCGGAGACCCACCGGTACTGATTGTCGCCGCCGTGCTCGGGTTTCTGGTACTGGTATTTCGCGGCTATTATGCCGCCGCTATCCACGTGGCCGCAGCCGCCATTCTGGCCAGCGGGAGCATCTGGTTGCTGAAAGCCGGCTTCGGAATACCACGGCCCGATACGGTGATGCTCCCGCCAACTTCAGGAGCCTTTCCCAGCGGCCACACTGCCGGGGCCACGGTGCTGGTAACCCTGTGCGCCAGCTTCATTGCGGCGGAAAGCCGGCAACGGCAGCGCTGGCAAAGCTACGTGCTGCTGTCACTGCCATTGCTGCCGGTAGCCCTGAGCCGGCTGTATCTGGGGGTGCACTGGTTTACCGATGTTCTGGGAGGGTTGTTCCTGGGGTTGGCCATTACCGGGGTTATCCGCGCCAGCTACAGCCGATATGATCGCGTACCCCTGAGCCCGGATCCGTTTACCTGGGCAGCGCTGGGCCTGTGGCTGGCATTCACCGCCGTTTACATTGCCGGCCATTGGGACGGTGCCGTTCTGGCCTACTCGCCGCAGCCTGTGACGCCCTGACCGGTTTCAGGAGCCTTGTTCAAGGATATCCAGCAGGGCTTGCAACCGGTCCAGGCGTTCGACCGGATCCTGGCACTCCGCCAGCTGCTGCTTCTCGGACTTGTCCAGGGGCAACAGCTCGGTAAGCCGCCAGCCCACCTCACGGGCATCTTCGAAATCGACATCCATGCCCAGATCCTTCACCACCGGATGCCGGAACAGGGCCTGCAGAACCGCCGGCAATTCATAGTGCCGGTCCGGTACATCAACCTGCTGCTCCGGCTCCAGCGGCTCGGCATCCCCCATGTGCAAACCATCTTCCTGCTGCCAGTTGCGGACTACCCGCACCTTGGTGTCGCCTTCAACGGTGATACCCAGCAAGCCGTTGTCCAGCTGCTGGAAGTCGATAATCCGCACATAGGTGCCCTGATCGTGGAACAGGGCCTTGCGGCCAACCTCGTCGCCATCCTGTAAAAGCACCACCACAAAGCCCTGCTGCTCTTTCAGGCAGCGGGTCAGCATATCTATGTAGCGGGGCTCGAACAGCTGCAGGGGAATACGCCCCTTGGGCAGGATAATGGAATTGAGCGGAAACAGCGGCACGCTGGAAAGTGAGTCAGTCACTGTGGGAATGGCTCTTGGTTGGTTTTATGGAATTCAGCCTGCGGGCTGAAGGTTTATTGTAAACACCGATCGGGAAAACAGCCATGCGAGGGGCGCGGAATCTGTTATCCTCTCGGTTTCGCTTAGTCCGTTCAAAATTAAGGGAGAGAGCAGCACACCATGCCCCAGTATCGTTCCCACACCTCAACCGCCGGCCGTAACATGGCTGGAGCCCGTGCGCTCTGGCGCGCCACCGGTATGAAAAATGACGATTTCGGCAAACCGATTATCGCCGTTGCCAACTCGTTCACCCAGTTTGTGCCCGGCCACGTGCACCTGAAAGATCTGGGCCAGCTGGTCTGTCGCGAAATCGAAGCCGCCGGTGGTGTGGCGAAGGAGTTCAACACCATCGCCGTAGACGACGGTATCGCCATGGGCCACGACGGCATGCTGTATTCCCTGCCCTCCCGGGAGATCATTGCCGACTCCGTAGAGTACATGGCCAACGCCCACTGCGCGGACGCCCTGGTGTGTATTTCCAACTGCGACAAGATCACCCCGGGCATGCTGATGGCCGCCCTGCGCCTGAATATTCCGACGATCTTTGTTTCCGGCGGCCCCATGGAAGCCGGTAAAACCAAGCTGTCCGAGAACAAGCTGGACCTGGTAGATGCCATGGTGATCGCGGCTGACCCGACCGCCACCGACGAGATGGTGGAAGAATACGAACGCAGCGCGTGCCCCACCTGTGGCTCCTGCTCCGGCATGTTCACCGCCAACTCCATGAACTGCCTGACCGAAGCCATCGGCCTGGCACTTCCGGGCAACGGCTCGCTGCTGGCAACCCACTCCGACCGCGAGCAGCTGTTCCTGAACGCCGGCCGCCAGATTGTGGAAAACGCCAAGCGTTACTACGAGCAGAACGATGCCAGCGTGCTGCCCCGCAGCATTGCCTCCATGGAAGCGTTCCAGAATGCCATGACCATGGACATTGCCATGGGCGGCTCCACCAACACCATCCTGCACCTGCTGGCAGCAGCCCAGGAAGGCCAGGTGGACTTCACCCTGGCCGATATCGACCGGCTGTCCCGGAAGGTACCGCAGCTGTGTAAAGTGGCCCCGAACTCGCCCCTGTACCACATGGAAGATGTGCACCGCGCCGGCGGCATCATGGGCATTCTGGGTGAACTGGAACGCGGCGGCCTGATCAACACCGATCTGCCCACCGTACACAGCAAGACCATGAAAGAAGCCCTGGAAGTGTGGGACATCATGCGCTCCCCCACCGCTGAAGTGGTGGAATTCTACAAGGCCGGCCCGGCCGGCATTCCCACCCAGACCGCATTCAGCCAGAGCACCCGCTGGCCGAGCCTGGACGGTGACCGTGAGAACGGCTGTATCCGTTCTGTCGAAAACGCCTACTCGTCCGAAGGCGGCCTGGCCGTACTGTTCGGCAACATCGCGGTCGACGGCTGCGTGGTAAAAACCGCTGGTGTAGACGAAAGCATCTTCGTGTTCGAAGGCAAAGCCAAGGTCTTCGAGAGCCAGGATACGGCCGTGGCCGGTATCCTGAATGACGAAGTGAAGGCAGGCGACGTGGTCATCATTCGCTACGAAGGCCCGAAAGGTGGCCCCGGCATGCAGGAAATGCTCTACCCCACCAGTTACCTGAAATCCAAGGGACTGGGCAAGGAATGCGCCCTGCTGACTGACGGCCGCTTCTCTGGCGGTACTTCGGGCCTGTCCATCGGCCATGCTTCTCCGGAAGCGGCTGCCGGCGGCGCTATCGGCCTGATCGAGGAAGGCGACACCATCCTGATCGACATCCCGAACCGCAGCATCAATGTGCAGGTCAGCAACGACGAGCTGCAGAAGCGCCGCGAAGCGCGGGATGCCAAGGGCTGGAAACCGGAAAACTCCCGTCCCCGAAAGGTGTCGGCGGCCCTGAAGGCCTACGCCCTGCTGGCCACCAGCGCAGATAAAGGCGCGGTCCGGGACCTGTCCAAGCTGGACTGATCCCGACAAGCCTTAAAAAAGAAGCCCGCAAGCTGCCAGGCCTGCGGGCTTTTTTATGACATTGGCCAAAGCGGCCGGGCCGGGATTACCAGAGCGACCAGGCTTCGTCTTCGTCATCCTTTTCTTCAGCTTGCTCGGTGGTTTCAGGCTGCGGCTCACTTTCCGGCTTCGCAGCTGCCTGGGCGGGCGCCCCGGATTCGGGAGCAGCCTCTGCGACGACCACCATTCCGAGCGCCTTCTTGGTCTCTTCATTCAGGGTACCGCTGGCTTCCAGCCCCTGATCTTGCTGATATTGGGTTAACTCGGCCCGGGTATGTTCATCCAGTTTGGGGTTTACGTTGTTTATATCGTACCCAGCGCCATATAAAGCGTGCTTTAGTGCGACAACATCGTTGGCGTGGGACAAAGAGGCCGTGCCAAGGAGCGCAACGGCTCCCGCAGCGAGGACCAGTTTGTGCAATGGATGGCTGGCAGTTTTCGTGGTAAACACCGGCTTACTCCTGGTATCGCTTGAATATCTTGTTATTAGGGTAATGCGGCGCCCATCTCCACGGTCGAGGGCATTAACCCGACCCTAGCACAAGCTAATCCTCATCCTTGCTACCTGGTTCACATTCTGGCCGGGAAGCATGCGCCTCTTCGCCGAACTCCCGGATAAAAATCCCCCAGAACGCCATAAACAGCGCTGCCACCAGTGGCCCCATAACAAAGCCATTGATGCCGAACAGCACGATGCCACCGAGGGTGGACAGAAGCACCAGGTAATCCGGCATCTTGGTGTCCCGGCCCACCAGTATCGGGCGCAGCAGGTTGTCGGCCAGGCCGATCACAATGGTGCCAAACGCCGTCAGGATGATCGCCGGAATGATATCGCCAACGGCTGCCAGGTAGACCGCTGCCGGCACCCACACAATCGCTGCCCCCACGGCCGGCAGCAGCGAGACAATCGCCATCACCACCCCCCACAGCAAGGCGCCGGTAATACCCAGGGCCCAGAAGATCAGCCCCCCCAGCGCACCCTGGATAATGGCAATCAGCAGGTTACCCTTCACGGTAGCCCGGGTAACCTCGGCAAACTTGGCAAACAACAGCCGCTCACGCTCATCCCCGAGCGGCAACGCCTTGATCAGCAACTCAACCAGTTTATGGCCGTCCCGCAGCAGGAAAAATGCCAGGTAAACCATCAGCGCCAGCCCCAGAAAAAACTGGAAGGTGTTCTGGCCAATGCCCAGGGCCTGCTTGGCCAGGAACTGACTGCCGCCCAGAATGGCGCTCACCGCACGATCCCGAAGTTCACCGAAGTTGATGTCAAACTGGGCCAGGAAAGCCTGAATGGCCGGAAATGACCGGTTCACCTGGTCAATGTATTCCCCCGGCCGGATTTCCCCTTCCTGGATTTTCTGGTAGATGCCAACGCCTTCGGCAATCAGGGCGGTCCCGAGAAACAGCACCGGAATCACCACGATAATCATGCAGATCATCAGGGTGATCAGGGCATTGATGTTGGGGCGCTCGCCCAGGCGCCTGACCAGCAGTTGCTGGACCGGGTGAAAAATCAGGGCAATGGCCACGGCCCAGAAAATCGGCCCGAAAAACGGCTTCATCAGCCAGATAAAAGCAAACGACACACCCACCAGCATGGCCAGAAAGGTCCGTGTCTCGAGTTTTGCGTACATATCAAACATTCCTGAAGCAATGACGTTCCCGGCGAACCGGTTTTCCAGCCCCGCAGACTACCACGAGAGCGTGGCCACTGTAGCCGGATTCACGTTATAGTGGCAGGTTATCGAACAGCAAATAAACAGGCCATGTTGTTGGATCCCGATAGCTTTACCATCGAAACCGCCCTTGAGGCTGCCACCGAACTGCAGAAGGTGCTGGCCGCCCGCACCCATCGCCGGAAAGTGATGGGGCAAGAGGTATTGGTGCCCGGGCAACTCGGCGAAGCCCTGCACCTGCCCCGCACCATCAGCCGGCTGACCAGCAAGCAGTTACGGCAACGGGAAAGAGGGCTGGAAGACTTCCAGGAACTCTGGCCCACGCTTTCCGAGTTCACCCGGCGCAAGGTAACCGACCGGCTGGGCTGGTACGACCCGAAAGACCTGGATTGGGACGACAAACGTTCCAACCGCCGCCCGGTAGTCGATCCTGACGCCTGATACGTATAACTGCTGAACCCGAACTGTGGAGCGCCCGCTGGCAGACTTTGAATTGTCACAAAGCGTCCCTATGGTAGGTAGATCAGGAGGATTTCTTATGACTCAACATCAACACTTCAATGCCTTTCTGGCAGAAAGAAGCGCAGTACCCACGCTGCTGTGCGGCCATTGCCGCTCGATCCTGTCCCGGGCCCGGATTTTCCGGAACCAGGGCGACAACCACCAGGACATCTGCTGCGACACCATCGGCCTGTGCTCGGCCGACGACTGCGGTGCCGTCAACTGCTGTGACGACGCCCTCGCGCAGGTCGACAACCCCGAGCGCCTGTTCGATATAGCGTCCTGATTCAAAGCTGCAACGCTCTGTTACCGAACTCAAACACAGCAACATTCCATCTGCATTATCCTGAAGGCTGAACATTGTCACCGCGACAATCGCGCAACCTATCAGTCAGGACAGTCGATGGCATGCGTATTCTGAGAACTGACGAAGCCCGCTTCGCAGGCCTCCCGGATTACCCTTTCTCCCCCAACTATCTGGATGTCGAACCGGGCCTGCGAATGCACTTCGTGGATGAAGGCCCGAAAAATGCGGCACCGGTAGTGATGCTGCACGGTGAGCCTTCCTGGTCGTACCTGTACCGGCACATGATCCCCGTGGTCGCCGATGCCGGGCACCGGGTACTGGCGCCAGACCTCGTCGGTTTCGGAAAATCGGACAAACCTGTCGACACCGCAGACTACACCTCGGACAACCACGTAAACTGGCTGACCCGGTGGATTGAGGAGCTGGACCTGTGGAATATCACGCTGGTATGCCAGAACTGGGGCTCACTGCTGGGCTTGCGACTGGCTGCAGAAAACCACCGGCGCTTCAGCCGCATTATTGTCGGCAACGGCATGCTGCCCACCGGAGACTCACCGGTACCGTCTGTTTTTCGCCTGTGGAAAGCCTTTGCCAGCCACAGCCCCTGGTTTCCCGTAGCACGGATCATCCAGCTGGGTACCGAGAGAACCCTGTCCAGCGGCGAACTGGCCGCCTACGAAGCCCCCTTTCCGGACGCCCGCCACAAAGCCGGGGCACGGGCCTTTCCGAAACTGGTGCCCACCTCGCCCTCGGATCCATCCAGCGCAGCGAACCGGGAAGCCTGGCGGATACTGGAAAAATGGCGCAAACCGTTCATTACCTGCTTCAGCAGCAGTGACCCGATTACCCGGGGCGGAGACCGGCTGATGCAGCGCCGCATTCCGGGCGCTTTCGGCCAGCCCCACATTACCCTCAGCGGCGGTCACTTCCTGCAGGAAGATTCACCCCGCCAGTTTGCCCGGGTGATACTGGACGCCCTGAAGGCCGAGATGGCCGCCTGACGCCCACTCCTGGCTTATCCGAACACGGTAACCGTCTGCCGGCTCAGCGCCACCAGCTCACCGCTGGCAGTCCAGACACCGGCATGGGTGTGGCCGTAGCCCGCCCCGGCCTGGTCAATGGTGGCCCGGTACAGCAGCCAGTCACCGGGCTCGATCACCGGCCGGGGATGCACAATTTCCAGCGCCCAGCTCAGGGAACTGGCCGGCACACGATCTTTCAGGTGCGGCAGTACCGCCGGCGGCCAGGCATCTACCAGCGCAACAATATGGGCATCTGTGAACACTTCCGGAGTTTCCCGGAACTGCATCCAGCCGCCCATTTCACGGCCACCCTTACCGGAAAACGGCAAATTGCCGAACGCCCAGCGCATCTCGATGTGCTGGGTGAACTCCGGAGTCATGCCCTTGATGTAGGGCAGCCCCTGACACTGGTCGACCGGCCTGGCTTCGGGCGCCGGAAGCGGCTCCACCTGAATGGCGGATTCCCGGTCTCCGCCGAAGCTGGCCAGGCAGACCAGGCGAGGCTCGCCATTCTGCAGAATCCGCCCCTGTACTTGCGAAACGGCCTTGCCTTCGCGCAACAGTTCGGCCTCGAACTGCGCCGGCACGCCGGGCTCCACCGGCCCGACAAAGGATACCTGCAGGGCTCTCATAGCCCGGCCTTCCGCTACCTTTGCTGCCATCACATCAAATGCGAGGGCCGCAACCAGGCCGCCAAACGTGGCGCGCCCCTGAGCCCAGTCAGAAGGAAGGGTCACTGTGCCATCCTGGCGTACTTCGGCCAGCAGCTGATCAAAGGTCATAGGCTTATTTTCCAGTTGGTTAGTATGCAAACCTCATAGACTGCACCAATCGCAACACGCCCGCAATAACCTTGCCCCGGCAACTACCTACCACCAAACCGGCATTATTCATATTAAAGCAGCGACAAAACGACTATAATGTTTCAAAATCACGCACTGCCCTGCGGTGCAATACCCTCCGAATACCGAGTACATTCATGTCAGAATTGTCTTTTGCCGAACTGGGGCTGGATCCAGCTGTACTGGAAGCCGTTTCCGCTGTTGGCTATGAAACTCCGTCGCCCATCCAGGCGCAATCCATCCCTGCCCTCCTGGCCGGTAACCACCTGTTGGGCGTTGCCCAGACCGGTACCGGCAAGACCGCAGCCTTTGCCCTGCCGCTGCTGAGCCGCATCGACGCCAACATCGCTGAACCCCAGATCCTGGTACTGGCTCCGACACGAGAGCTGGCCATCCAGGTGGCAGAGGCCTTCACGACCTACGCCAGCAAGTTCCGCAACTTCCATGTACTGCCCATTTACGGCGGCCAGGACTTTGCTCCGCAGATTCGCGGCCTCAAGCGTGGCGCCCAGGTTATTGTGGGCACCCCGGGCCGTATGCTCGACCACCTGCGCAAAGGCACGCTGAAACTGGGCAGCCTGAAGGCACTGGTGCTGGATGAAGCCGACGAAATGCTGCGCATGGGCTTTATCGACGACGTAGAAGCGATTCTGTCGAAAACCCCGGATACCTGTCAGCGCGCCCTGTTCTCGGCCACCATGCCGCCGCAGATCAAGAAAGTTGCGCAGACCTACCTGAAGAACGCGACTGAAGTAAAAATCGAGAGCGAGACCCGCACGGTTGAGCGCATCTCCCAGTTCGTTCTGCCGGTGTACGCCGAGCGCAAGCTGGATGCCCTGACCCGCATTCTGGAAGTGGAGCCGTTCGACGCCTCCATTATCTTTGTGCGCACCAAGGCCGAAACCACCCTGCTGGCTGAAAAGCTGTCAGCCCGTGGCCACGCTGTGGCACCCCTGAGCGGTGACCTGAACCAGCGCCAGCGCGAGCAGACCGTTGAAGATCTCAAGCGTGGCAAGAAAGACATCATCATTGCCACCGACGTAGCGGCTCGCGGCCTGGACGTGCCCCGGATTACCCACGTCATCAACTACGATGTGCCCTACGACACTGAAGCGTATATTCACCGTGTTGGTCGTACCGGTCGTGCCGGCCGTACCGGCAAGGCTATCCTGCTGGTCACTCCGCGTGAGCGCAGCTGGCTGCGTACTCTGGAGCGGGCCACCAACTCTCCGATGGAACCGTACCAGCTGCCGTCACCGGCTGCCCTGCAGAAAATGCGGGTAGAACAGTTTGAAGAGCAGCTGCTGGGCTTCACCAACGATCCCCGTTCTGGCAAGGCTATCGCCCTGCTGGACGAGATTGCCGAGCGTAACGACATGGACATGGCCGCCGTAGCCGGCGCCCTGGCCTGCCTGCTGGAAGCCTCCCAGCCGGATTCCCTGCCGCTGGAGCAGCCGGAAGCCCTGCCGGAGATTTCTGCCGCACCCCGCCGTGATCGCAAAGGCCCGCCTCCGGGCAAAGGTGGTTTCCGTAAGGGTGCCCCGGGCAAGAAGTTCAGCAAGGATGGCAAGCCGGGCTTCCGCAAGAGCGGCCCGAAAGCTGGCAAGCCCGCCGGCAAGGGCGGCAAGCCTGCAGCCAAGGGCCCCAAGCGCGCCCCGCGCTGAGGCCTGTTCAGCTAGCCGGTCAGCTTGACCGGCTACGCTGGTAGACTACGAAGCTGTAGTCGTAAGGATTGTTGTCTGACGCGGAGAAGTCTTCGCGTCCGATTTCTTCCCACTCGTCCCAGTTCACTTCCGGAAAATATGCATCGCCGTCTACCTCGGCGTGCACCTGGGTGATGTACATCCGGTCGACCATTGGCAGGGCTTCAGCGTAGATCTGACCGCCGCCGATGATCATTACTTCGTCTCCGCCTTCCAGCTCAGCCTGCGCTTCCGCTTTGACCAGTGCCGCTTCCAGTGATGGCGCCGCAACGGTGCCCGCGGGTGCCTGCCAGTCTGCGTTCCGGGAAATCACCACATTCATGCGCCCGGGCAACGGCCGGCCAATGGAATCCCAGGTTTTCCGCCCCATGATGATGGGCTTGCCCATGGTAGCCTGCTTGAAGTAACGCAAATCGCCCGGCAGATACCAGGGGAGCTGGTTGTTCCGGCCGATGACCCGGTTCCGGGACATGGCTACGATCAGTGCCTTTCTCATTCTTTTCTACCTCGAATCTTGCTGCCTTGCCGCCTTAATTACCGCTTGCCTAGTGCTCCCGCAAGGGGTTGGGAAGGCTTTCCAAAAACCGCTCCTTGCGGCACCCCTTCGGGGTCCGGCCCACAATCACAGATTGTGGTCGCTCAGCTGTCGCATGAAGCTTCGCTTCATAAGCGCTCCGCTGAGCCCATGTGGCGCTTCTGCTCCGCCATCCATGGCTCCGCACATTTTTGGAAAGCCTTCCCCAATCCCCCGCGACCAGACCTGTGCGTATGCCGTCTTTGGATCTCAGATAGCTATCGGGGCCTTGATGACCGGGCATGGGTCATAGCCTTCGAATTCGAAGTCTTCCAGTTCGTAATCGAATATCGATTCCGGCTTGCGTTTGATGACCAACTTGGGCCGCGGCCGCGGCTCGCGCTTCAGCTGCTCGAAAACAATGTCGTCCGTCAGGTGGTTCTGATACAGATGACAGTCGCCAAACGTATGAACAAACTCCCCCACTTCCAGATCACATTGCTGGGCGATCATATGCGTCAGCAGCGCGTAAGAGGCAATATTGAACGGCACGCCCAGAAACAGATCGGCACTGCGCTGGTAAAGCTGACAAGACAGCTTGCCGTCGGCCACGTAGAACTGGAACAGGCAGTGGCAAGGCGCCAGGGCCATGCGGCCTTCACGCACGTTGTCCTGAGGGCTAACGGACTCGTCCGGCAATTCTGCCGGGTTCCAGGCGGAGACGATCAGGCGCCGGGAGTTGGGTTTGGTGCGGATCTGGTCGATGACTTCGCTGATCTGGTCGATGACGCGGCCGTCGTGGCATTGCCAGCTGCGCCATTGTTTGCCGTAGATGGGGCCCAGGTCGCCGTTTTCGAGGGCCCATTCGTTCCAGATGCTGACTTTGCGTTCCGCCAGCCAGGTGTTGTCGGTGGAGCCTTTCAGGAACCACAGTAATTCGTAGATGATGCTGCGCAGGTGCACTTTCTTGGTGGTGACCAGCGGGAAGCCGTCCTGCAGGTTGAAGCGGATTTGCCGGCCGAATACCGAGCGGGTACCTACGCCGGTGCGGTCGCCTTTGTCGAATCCGTTGTCGACTACGTCTTGCATCAGGTCGAGGTAGGCTTTCATTGGGCGTTTCTCCGGTAAGCAAGGATCATCAAGGCGGCGCCGGCGGCGATCATGGGGGTGGAGAGCACTTGCCCCATGGTGAGCCAGTCAAAGGCCAGATAGCCCAGTTGTGGGTCTGGCTGGCGCACGAATTCGGTGAGGAAGCGGAAGCAGCCGTAGCCCACCAGGAACAGGCCGGAGACGGCCATTTTCGGGCGGGGTTTGGAGGAGAACCACCACAGCAACGCGAACAGCACCACGCCTTCCAGGGCGAACTGGTAGAGCTGGGACGGGTGCCGCGCCAGGCTGTCCGGTGCCTGGGGGAAGACCATACCCCAGGACACATCTGTAGGCTTGCCCCAGAGTTCGCCGTTGATGAAGTTGCCGATGCGCCCGGCACCCAGACCCACCGGCACCAGGGGTGCCACGAAGTCTGCAATTTTCCAGAAGCCGGCCCCGGTTTTGCGGCCAAACCACCACATGGCCAGCATCACGCCCAGCAATCCGCCGTGGAACGACATACCGCCTTCCCAGACCCGAAGCAGCCACAGCGGGTCTGCCAGGAAGGTGTCGAAGTTGTAGAACACCACGTAGCCGAAGCGGCCACCGAGGATGACTCCCAGCGCCAGGTAGAACAGCATGTCGCCCACCTGCTCTTCGTGCAGGGGCGACCAGGGCTTGCGGGTGCGCAGGCGGCCCAGCCACCAGCCGGCAGCAAAGCCGAGCAGGTAGGTCAGGCCATACCAGTGAATTTTCAGTGGGCCGATGGCGATGGCCACCGGGTCAAATTGCGGGTGTTGCAGCATAGAATGTCTCTCAGCTCAGCAGGAATCGGAGGCCGACGATGATCAGAACGATCGCAAAGATTCGCTTCAGCAGGCGGCCGTCGAGTTTGTGCGCTAGCTTTGCGCCGATGCGGGCAAAGAACACGCTGGTAACCACAATACCGATCAGGGCCGGCAAATATATGAAGCCAAGACTCATTTCCGGCAAACCCGGGTGTCCCCAGCCGGTCCAGATGTTGGCAGTGGCTCCGGCCAGGGCGATGGGCAGACCAAGGGCGGCGGAGGTTCCCACCGCCTGCTGCATTTTCACGTTACACCAGGTCAGGTAAGGCACGGATATAGTGCCGCCGCCAATCCCGAAAATCGCGGAGGCCCAGCCGATAAAGCCGCCGGCAACGCCGAGGCCGGCTATTCCCGGCACATCCCGGCCCGGCTTGGGGTTCACTTCCAGGATCATTTTCAGGGCCACCAGGATAGCGAAGGCACCGATAATGGTTTCCAGGGCCGGCCCGCTCAGCAATGACGCCGTCCAGGCCCCGACCACTGCACCGCCGACAATACCCACGGTCAGGGGCCGGAAAAGTTCCCAGCGCACCGCCTGGTGCTGGTGGTGGGTTCGGATAGAACTGATCGAGGTGAACACGATGGTGGCCAGGGACGTGCCGATGGCCAGGTGCGCAGCGATTTCAGGGCTCACGCCCACAAATCCGAAGCTGAAGATCAGCACAGGCACGATCACCAGGCCGCCACCAATGCCGAACAGGCCCGCCATGGTGCCGGCCAGGGCGCCGAGCAGCAGGTACAGAATAAATACGCCGAACAGGGTCATGAGTCTCAAGGGTCCCGGTAGGATTTCAGGCTGGTATGATACGCATAGTTGACTGTATCTGCAGCCTCCCGAACCAAAGGAAACGCCTGAACCATGTGCCTGATTGCCTTCGCCGTTGGCCAGAATCCCCGCTTCCCGCTGGTGGTGGCGGCCAACCGGGATGAATTTTTCCGGCGCCCCACTGCCGGCATGGACTGGTGGCAAGATTCCCACGGGCAAAAAGTACTGGCAGGCAGAGACCTGGAATCCGGCGGTACCTGGCTGGCTATTTCTCCGGACGGCCAGGTGGCTGCGGTTACCAACGTGCGCGAAGGCAGTACCGAAAGCGGTCGCCACAGCCGGGGTGAGCTGCCACTGCTGGCACTGGCCCTGCCACGGGCGGAATTGCAACATCATCTGAATTCCGAACCCGGCCGCTACGCCGGGTTTAACCTGGTGTCGCTGGCCGGCTCCGGCGGCTGGTATTACAGTAACCGGGACGCCCATCCCGGCCGGCAGGTATTCCAGGGCATGTACGGCCTGAGCAATCACCTGTTGCAGACGCCCTGGCCGAAGCTGCTGCGCCTGCGCACCGCCGTGGGCCACTGTGTCGAGCAGGCCGGCGGCGATGCCGGCGCACTCCATCAGCAACTGATTCCCCTGCTGCAGGACAACAGCCCGGCCCCGGACCACGAACTGCCGGATACCGGCGTGGGCATCGAAACCGAGCGGTTTCTGTCGGCGCCCTTCGTTACCGGTGAGCACTATGGCACCCGGGCTACCACTGTGGTGACGGTCTCCCGGGAAGGCGAAATCCACGTAACGGAACAATCCTGGGGGCCGTTCGGCGCCGCCCTTGAGCGACGTCAGTTCAGCTGGCAGCGGTAGCCCGGGGACTCTGATATAATCCGCCCAATTTCTGACACACCGGACCCGGAGGGCCCCATGGCCGGCGAGAGCAACAACAGCACATCCATTGCCGACTTTGAAAAATCCCTGGACGAGCTGGAAAAGCTGGTTCGCGACCTGGAGCAAGGCGAGCTGTCGCTGGAGCAGTCACTGGCCGCGTTCGAGCGGGGCGTCAAACTCACCCGAGAATGCCAGAGCGCCCTGAAATCCGCCGAGCAACGGGTGGAACAGCTCGTCCAGAACAGCGATGGTTCGCTGGAAACCCGGCCCTTTTCCGCGGATGACAGCAACTGATGACCGACAGCACTTCCCCGGCCCTCGCTTACCTGGAACACTGCCGCACCCGTATTGACCACGAACTCGCCCAGGGCATCCAGCAGGCCTCGGTGTCAGACCGGCTGCAGGAAGCCATGCGCTACAGCGTGCTGGGAGGCGGCAAGCGGATTCGCCCGGCGCTGTGCCTGGCCGCCGCCAGGGCAGTGGGTAGCCCGGAAGATGCCGCCGTGGCACCGGCCTGTTCACTGGAACTGATCCACGCCTATTCGCTGGTGCACGACGACCTGCCCGCCATGGATGACGACGACCTGCGCCGGGGCCGGCCTACAGCCCATATTGCCTTCGACGAAGCTACCGCGATCCTGGCCGGCGATGCCTTGCAGACCCTGGCGTTCACGCTGCTCGCTGATGCCCCGCAACTGTCCGATACCCAGCGGGTTCGCATGATTGCCGAACTGGCCCGGGCCAGTGGCCATCAGGGCATGGTGGGCGGCCAGGCCATTGACCTGGAATCGGTCGGCCTTGCGCTGAACATCGAACAGCTGGAAACCATGCACCGGCACAAGACCGGCGCGTTGATTGAAGCCAGCGTGCGGCTGGGCGCCCTGACCGCTCCGGGGGTCAGCGAGCAGCAACTGAGTGCCTTGTCGGATTACGCCAGCGCCCTTGGTCTGGCATTCCAGGTGCAGGACGACCTGCTGGACATCGAGGGCGACACTGAAATCATCGGCAAGCGCCAGGGCTCGGACGCCGCCAAGGCCAAGCCCACCTACCCGGCCCTGCTGGGGCTGGACGGTGCCCGGGAGCGGCTCGGGGCGTTGCTGCAGCAATCCAAGCAGGCGCTGGACGGGTTTGGCGAAGAAGCCGCTCCGTTGCGGGCCATGGCAGACTATGTGGTCAGCCGGAACCACTGACCGGATTATCGCCGCAACATACCTTTTTGTAACAACTGGCCCGGGAAGTATGAAACAGCCTGTCCTGTTCCCTTATAATGCCCGCCAGAGAATTCATCTTTCCGACAAAGACCCGAGCTGATGCAGGACACATATATTTTCAGGGAAATCCCGTCACAGCGGCCCAACACTCCGCTACTGGACCGGATTGAAGTTCCGGCCCGGCTGCGTGAACTTCCGCCGGAAGATCTGCCCCAACTGGCCCGGGAGCTGCGAGCATTCCTGCTCTGGTCGGTGGGCCAGACCGGTGGGCATTTCGGCGCCGGCCTGGGGGTTCTGGAACTGACCCTGGCACTGCATTTTGTATTCAACACGCCTGAAGACCGGCTGGTATGGGATGTGGGCCACCAGGCCTACCCCCACAAGATCCTGACCGGCCGCCGCGAGCAGATGGGCAGCATCCGCCGCAAGGATGGCCTGGCCGGCTTCCCGAAACGGGCCGAAAGTGAATACGACACCTTCGGCGTGGGACACTCCAGCACGTCTATCAGTGCCGCCCTGGGCATGGCCATTGCCGCCCGCATGCAAAACACCGGGCGCAAGAGCATTGCCGTGATCGGCGATGGCGCCATGACCGCAGGCATGGCCTTCGAGGCCCTGAACCACGCAGGCCACCTGCATGCCGACATGCTGGTAATCCTGAACGACAACGACATGTCCATCTCCCGCAACGTCGGTGGCCTGTCCAACTACTTTGCCAAGCTGCTGGCCAGCCGCACCTACAACCAGGTTCGCGACAGCAGCAAAAAGGTCTTGAAAGGCACGCCACACCTGATGGCGCTGGCCAAGAAGACCGAAGAGCACTTCAAGGGCATGATCGCACCCGGCACCCTGTTTGAAGAGCTGGGCTTCAACTACATCGGCCCCATCGACGGCCATGATCTACCCCTGCTGGTGGAAACGCTGGAAAATATCCGCGAGCTGGAAGGCCCGCAGTTCCTGCACGTGGTGACCACCAAGGGCAAGGGCTTTGCCCCGGCCGAGGCCGATCCGATCGGCTACCACGCCATCAACAAGATCGAACCGGTGCCGGCCAGCAAACCGGAGCCGGTAAAACCCGCCTCGCCCAAACCCAAGTACGCCAACGTCTTCGGCCAGTGGCTGTGTGATGCGGCAGAACAGGACGAGCGGGTTGTCGGCATTACCCCGGCCATGTGTGAAGGGTCAGACCTGCTGGCCTTCTCCGAACGCTTCCCGGAGCGCTATTTCGATGTTGCCATTGCCGAACAGCACGCCGTAACCCTGGCGGCCGGTATGGCCTGTGACGGCGCCAAGCCGGTGGTGGCCATCTACTCCACCTTCCTGCAACGGGGCTACGATCAGCTGGTGCACGATGTGGCCATCCAGAACCTGGATGTGCTGTTTGCCATCGACCGGGCAGGCCTGGTGGGCGAAGACGGCCCCACCCACGCCGGCGCCTTCGATATCAGCTACCTGCGTTGCATCCCGAACATGGTGATCATGACGCCGTCGGATGAAAACGAAACCCGTCAACTGCTGCACACCGGCCTGGAATTCCAGGGCCCGGCGGCGGTGCGTTATCCCCGGGGCACCGGCCCGGGCGCCGACATCCAGCAACAGCTGCAGGCGCTGCCCATCGGCAAGGGCCGCCGGGTTCGGGACGGCAGCCGGGTGGCCATTCTCAATTTCGGCACCCTGCTGACACCGGCACTGGAAGCGGCCGAAGCCCTGGATGCCACCGTGGCCGACATGCGCTTTGTTAAACCTCTGGACGAAGCCCTGGTGCTGGAACTGGCCGAACAGCATGACCTGCTGGTGACCCTGGAAGAGAACGTGGTTGCCGGTGGTGCCGGCAGTGCAGTGACCGAATTCCTGAACGCCAGCCTGGTTACCATGCCGGTGCTGCAGCTGGGCCTACCTGACCGGTTCGTGGAGCACGGCAAGCACGAGGAACTGCTGGAAGAGTGCGGGCTGAATGCCGCAGGCATTCGCGAGGCCATCGCCCGGCGCCTGGAGCAACTGGGTTACCCGGGGCTGACCGCCACCAGGTAGCCGGTACGCGGGCAACCCGGGTTGCCCGCAGCAATCAATTATTCAGGCCAGGTCGTCGTCCTGGTGGGTCTCAAGCCAGTGGCCAAGCTTGCTTTGCTTGGTATTCAGGTAATGCTCGTTATGGGGGTTACGGCCCACATGCAAAGGCACCCGCTCGGCAATCCGGATGCCGTAAGATTCCAGCGCCTTCACTTTCCTCGGATTATTGGTCATCAGCCTCAGGCTGGTAATGCCCAGATGCTCCAGCATGTCTTTGCACATGCTGTAATCCCTCAGGTCTGCCCCGAAGCCCAGCCGCTCGTTCGCCTCGACCGTATCTGCGCCCTCATCCTGCAACCGGTAGGCCCGGATCTTGTTCAGCAGGCCGATACCCCGGCCTTCCTGACGCAGGTACAGCAGAATGCCACGACCTTCCCGGGCAATACTGCGCAGCGCTTCTTCCAGCTGGTAGCCACAATCACAACGCATGCTGTACAGGGCATCACCGGTCAGACACTCCGAGTGGGTACGGGCCAGCAGTGGCTCGTCTGAGCTGATATCCCCCAACGTCAGCGCTACATGCTCCTTGCCGGTATCCGGCTCTTCAAAGCCGTGCATGTCGAAAACACCGAACGGGGTGGGCAAACGGCAGGTCTCAATGTAACGAACAGCCACTGTAATTCCTCGTGGTTCTGACAAATGGGGCGGGCATTCTATCACGGTGGTACTAGGCGGGCGTAGTGCCGGCAACCCAGTGACCGGAACGACCACCTTTTTTCTCAAGCAAACGGACGTTATCAACCACCATCCCCTTGTCCACCGCCTTGCACATATCGTAAAGGGTGAGGGCCGCGATGCTGGCAGCCGTCAGTGCTTCCATCTCGACACCGGTCTGGCCGGAGAGCTTGCATCGGGTCAGGATATGGACCGAGGCGCCATCTTCCCCCGGGGTCAGCTCCACCTTCACCGAGGTAAGGTTCAGCGCATGACAAAGGGGAATCAGGTCGTGGGTCATCTTGGCCGCCATAATGCCGGCAATTCGTGCAGTGGCCAGTACGTCACCCTTCGGATGCTCGCCATCCACGATCATACGCAGGGTTTCCGGTTGCATACGGATGGTCGCCTCGGCCCGGGCTTCGCGCTCGGTAACAGCCTTGTCGGTTACATCGACCATCCGGGCTTCGCCTTTATCATCAAGATGAGTCAGCTTGCTCACGATTGTTTTCGCCTCAGTCATTCAATGGGTTATTTCAGCAAGGCCCGGTTACCACCAGAAACCGATCCCGGCAATCCCCTGGCCGCCAAGGGCCCTGGCCTTTGCTATGTGGCCGGGCTGCATACCGCCCAGTGCGTAGACCGGCAGCCTGGCTGCCGCGACCAGTTGCTCAAAGCCCTCCCAGCCCAGGGTTGGTTCTCCAGGGTGGCTGGCCGTGGGCAACACCGGCCCCAGCACCGCGTAATCCGCTCCCAGGCGCTCTGCCTGGCTCAGTTGCTCTGCACTATGGCAAGACACACCCAGCCGGACATTACCCGCTACAGGGCGCCCTGAAAGCCTTTCAGCTTCACGCCAGGGCAAATGCAGGCCGTCGGCCTCCGTAAATTCCGAAAGCAGGGCTGGTCCACCATGGAGCATTACCCCGACCGATGAGCCGGAACAGCGCGCCAGCGCCATCGAGACCAGTTGCCGGTACTGCTCCGGAGCCAGCCCCGGCGCCCGTAACAATACCAGGCCACCGGTAACCCGCTGCAGGGCCTGGTCGAGCCGGCCTTCAGCCTCGCCTGGCCCAGCCAGGGAACCGGTAATGTGCAAAGTCCTGGGCAGTCTCAGGGCCCGGATGATCGGCCGGTTCGCTGCAGGAAAGTCTTCATCCCGCAGCTCTTCCGGGGTCAGCCAGAACACCGGCTGACCTTCCCTGCCCTCGGCTTCGCCTTCCGCCGATGCGGTCTGCCAGACATCCAGGAACACTTGCTTGTCGCCGTAGTCATGGCGAATACCAATCACCGGCTCCAGCGTTTCAGCCGGCACCCGAAGCCCGGTTTCTTCGGCGATTTCCCGCACCAGGGCCTGCTGTACGGTTTCTCCCGGCTCTACCTTGCCGCCGGGAAATTCCAGCAGTCCTCCCTGATGTACGTGCTCCGGCCGCCGGGCGATCAGTATCCGACCATCACGCACGATTACCGCTACCGCCACATGGATCAGTTTCTTCACTGCCATGGCCGACGGCTCAGGTGCGGTATTCGGCATTGATGGTCACATAGTCGTGGGAGAAGTCGCAGGTCCACACGGTTTCGTGGACATCGCCCCGCTTCAGGTCAATGGCGATGGTAATTTCTTCGCGGTCCATTACTGCCTGGCCGCGGGCTTCGGAATAATCATCGGCCCTGCCGCCGTTGCGCACCAGACAGACATCGCCCAGATAGATTTCCAGCGCTTCCAGGTCGAGATCTGGTACACCGGCACGGCCCACGGCTGCCAGGATCCGGCCCCAGTTCGGGTCTGACGCAAACAGGGCGGTCTTTACCAGCGGCGAATGGGCCACGGTATAGGCTACGTCCAGGGCTTCCTGCTGGTTACCGGCGCCGGTTACGTCAATGGTGACAAACTTGGTGGCACCTTCGCCGTCACGAACAATGGCATGGGCCAGGTCCATATACACCTGCTTCAGGGCCTCTTTCAGCTTCGCCAGCAACGGGCTGTCTGCGGTAATTTCCGGGCCGGAGTACTGACCCGTGGCCATCAGCATGCAGGCATCGTTGGTGGAGGTGTCACTGTCGATGGTAATCCGGTTGAAGGACTTCTCGCCCAGCTCGGAGGCCAGGCCCTGGAGCACGTCCGGCGCAATATTGGCATCAGTGGCGATAAAGCCCAGCATGGTCGCCATATTGGGGCGAATCATGCCAGCGCCCTTGCTGATGCCGGAGATAGTTACCGTGTGGCCATCCAGGTCCACCTGGCAGCTGGCACCCTTGGGCCGGGTATCCGTGGTCATAATGCCGCTGGCAGCTTCCGCCCAGCGATCTTCACGGCTGCCCGAAAGGGCTTCCGGCAACGCAGCAACAATCTTGTCCACCGGCAGAGGTTCGCCGATGACGCCGGTCGAGAACGGCAGAACGTCAGCCGTCCGGACACCAGCCTGCCCGGCCAGCTCGGCGCAGCAACGTTCGGCATCGGCCATACCACGGGCGCCGGTACCAGCATTGGCGTTGCCGGTGTTGATCAGCAGGTAACGGGGAGCACCCTGCTCCAGGTGGCGCCGGCTCAGCACTACCGGCGCGGCGCAGAACTGGTTAGTGGTAAAAATACCGGCCACCCGGGCACCGGGTGCCAGCTCGAACACCACAACGTCTTTGCGGCCGGGCTTTTTGATGCCGGCGCTGGCAATGCCAATCTTCACCCCGGCCACCGGGAAAAACTCGGGTAAGGTTCCTGGACCTACCGCCATGCCTGTCTCCTTGAATAATCCTGATCAATAAACGACAAAACCCGCAAGCTGCCAGCACTCTGGCGGTTTGCGGGTTCTGGTGCTTCGGTGCCGGGCTGGTCGGTTAGCTGACCTTGCCGCAGCACTGTTTGTATTTCTTGCCAGATCCGCAGGGGCAGGGCTCGTTTCGGCCCACTTTTCGCTCCTGGCGCACAAAGGTATCCGGCGTGGTCTGCTGGCCTTGCTGGCCGTCTTCGCCGTCACCTTCACCTTCCGCTGCCCGGGCGGCACTGGTTTCGTCATGGCGGAGCTTGGCACGGGCCATTTCCCGCTCCAGCTCTTCCTTGCGACGGCGCTCGATCTCTTCCATTTCCTCGCGGCTCTGCACCCGCACGTGGCTCAGCACCCGGGCAACATCACGCTTCATGGTATCAAGCATGGTCTCGAACAGGTTGAAAGCCTCACGCTTGTATTCCTGCTTCGGGTTCTTCTGGGCGTAGCCACGCAGGTGAATACCGCGACGCAGATGATCCATGTTCGACAGGTGTTCTTTCCACAAGGTGTCGAGCACCTGCAGGAACACCTGTTTTTCGAACTTGCGCATGGCTTCGGCGCCGGCGATTTCTTCCTTGGAGCGGTATTCGGCCACAATCGCGTCGAGGATCTTCTGGCGAAGGTTCTCCTCGTACAGCTTGTTGTCTTCTTCCAGCCACTTCTGCACCGGAAGGTCCACGGCCATCTCGGACTGCAGCTGAGCTTCCAGGCCGGCCACATCCCACTGCTCCGGCATGCTCTGGGGCGGAATGAACTCGCTGATCAGGGCATCCACCACATCGGCCCGGATGGTGTCGACCATCTCGGAAATATCGTTGGAGGCCATCACCTCGTTACGCTGATCATAGATCACCGTACGCTGGTCGTTGGCCACGTCATCGTATTCCAGCAGGGTTTTACGCATGTCGAAGTTGCGACCTTCCACCTTGCGCTGGGATTTCTCGATGGCGTTGGAGACCATGCGGTGTTCGATGGCCTCGCCCTTCTTCATGCCCATGGCCTGCATCAGGTTCTTCACCCGCTCCGGGGCAAAGATCCGCATCAGGTTATCTTCCAGTGACAGGAAGAAGCGGGAAGAACCCGGATCGCCCTGGCGGCCGGCACGGCCCCGCAACTGGTTGTCGATACGGCGGGATTCATGGCGCTCGGTGCCGACAATGTGCAGACCACCGGCGTCCAGCACCTGGGTGTGACGCTCGGTCCACTCGGCCTTGATGCGGGCAACTTCTTCCTCGGAAGGGTTGTCCAGGCCAGCCACTTCGTGCTCCCAGTTACCACCCAGCACAATATCGGTACCACGGCCCGCCATGTTGGTGGCGATGGTCACCGCACCGGGGCGGCCCGCCTGGGCAATGATCTGGGCTTCGGATTCGTGCTGCTTGGCGTTCAGGATCTTGTGGTCGATCCGGGCCTTTTTCAGCAGCATGGACAGCAATTCAGACGCCTCGATGGAGGCCGTACCCACCAGTACCGGGCGACCCTCGGAGGTTACATCCTTGATCTCGTCGATAATGGCGTGGAATTTCTCTTCCTGGGTCAGGTACACCAGGTCGTTGTAGTCAATCCGCTGGATCGGCTTGTTGGGCGGAATCACCACCACGTCCAGACCGTAGATCTGGCGGAACTCGAAGGCTTCGGTATCGGCGGTACCGGTCATGCCCGCAAGCTTTTCGTACAAACGGAAATAGTTCTGGAAGGTTGTGGAGGCCAGGGTCTGGCTCTCGGCCTGGATCTTCAGGCCCTCTTTCGCCTCGATGGCCTGGTGCAGGCCTTCACTCCAGCGACGGCCCGGCATGGTCCGGCCGGTGTGTTCGTCAACAATGACCACCTGCCCGCCCTGGACAATGTAATCCACATCTTTCTGGAACAGGTGATGGGCCCGCAGGGCTGAGTGGACGTGGTGCAGCAGGCTCAGGTTAGCCGCGGAATACAGGCTTTCCCCTTCGTTCAGCAAACCGCGGCTGAGCAGGAGCTCCTCGACCTTTTCATGGCCGGCTTCAGTCAGCTCAACCTGGCGGGATTTTTCGTCGATGGTGAAGTCACCGGAGGACTCACCCTCCTCGCTCACCTCGCCTTTCTCCAGGCTGGGCACCAGGCTGTTAATGGCCTGGTACATTTTCGAGGAGTCTTCCGCGGCACCGGAAATAATCAGCGGGGTACGGGCTTCGTCGATCAGGATGGAATCCACCTCATCCACGATGGCATAGTTCAGCCCGCGCTGGACCTTGTCTTCAATACTAAAGGCCATGTTGTCGCGCAGGTAATCGAAGCCGAACTCGTTGTTGGTACCGTAGGTAATATCGGCCTGGTAGGCCGCGCGCTTTTCTTCCGGCGGCTGACCGGCAACCACTACGCCGATGGTGAGCCCCAGGAACCGGTACAGTTTGCCCATCCACTCGGCATCACGGCTGGCCAGGTAATCGTTCACGGTCACAACGTGAACGCCCTTGCCCGGCAATGCGTTGAGGTATACCGACGCGGTAGCCACCAGGGTTTTACCCTCACCGGTTTTCATTTCGGCGATGCGGCCTTCGTGCAGGGTCATACCACCGATCAGCTGCACGTCGTAATGGCGCATGCCCATTACCCGGCGGCTGGCTTCACGTACGGTGGCAAAGGCTTCGGGAAGCAGCGCATCCAGCGCTTCGCCTTCTTCAAGGCGCCGGCGGAACTCCGCCGTCTTGCCTTGCAGCTCTGTATCCGACAAACCGCCAAATTGTTCTTCAAGGTCGTTGATGCGCAAAACCGCCTTGCGCATGCGCTTGATCTCTCTGGCGTTTTTACTGCCGAACATCTTGGTTGCAAGCTTTGAGAACATAGACCACTGCTTCTTCAGTTAAACGGAGGAAGCCGGCATTCTAACCTTATTTGGCGACAGGACAAAAGGCAGGGTTCACGGGAATGATATCAGCGGCTTGCCCGCTGGATATATTTGACAGGATCTTCGGTCTTTCCATTACGGATAACTTCGAAATGTACGTGCGGCCCGGTAGAGCGACCGGTGCTGCCCATCAGTGCAACCACCTGGCCTTTCTGGACCACATCGCCGATCTTGACCTTGACGGTTTTGGCGTGGGCGTAGCGGGTAACCAGGCCATCGCCGTGGTCCACTTCTACCAGGTTGCCATAGCCGTAACGCTCGCCGGCCCAGGTGACCACACCACTGGCCACGGCAATAATGTCGCTGCCGTCTTTGCCGGCCAGGTCCACGCCACCGTGCCAGGTACGTTTGCCGGTGAACGGATCGGAACGGTAACCGTACTTGGAGGACAACCAGCCCCAGGTGATCGGCCGGCCCTGCACATAGCGTTCATCTTCCAGCTTCTGCCGGGACGACACCTTATCCAGCAGGCGCAGTTGTTTCTCGCGGTCTTCCAGCTGACGCTCCAGCTGGAAAATCATTTCTGTCAGCTCCGGGGCACTGTAGGAATCACCGGTAAGGCCCAGCTCTTCCGGACCACCCACCGCCGGCGGCTGGTCGAAATTGAATTCGTCACTGGCCACCAGGCCCGATTCCATAAAACGCTGACCGAGGGCATCCAGGCGCAGCATACGGCCCTGGATCTGACCCAGGCGAAGGGTCAAGGCGTCTACCTGCTGTTGTACATCTTCCCGAACACGGGCAAGCTGGGCCTTCTGCTGCTCCAGCTTTGAACGCCATTCAGCCGCCAACTCGGATTCGGTCGGTTGTTCAGCGGCCGCCTTGGTAACGGCTACCTGATAGCCCGCCCACCCGGCCGCCAGGATAAGCGCCAGCACAAGGACAATCAGCCCGGCCAGAACACCGCCATTCAACGCGACAGCCTTTGACTGACCATGGCGTTTGCCAACGAAAATTACATTCATATCGTCATTCGGTGTCATCGAAGAGTCGCAACCTGTTCCCTGTAGTGCTGCGACCCGGAAAATTTTCGAGTGGGTCTGCTATCCTTGCAACAACTACGTATTGAATAGACGCAGTGCCAGCTGGACACACTCTCGCGCAACAATGTAAAACGGGAGCAATGCTGGCACCATCAAAAAATCGTGCCGAAGTGTAACCAATCGTAAACGGGCTCGTCGAGACAAAAACTGTCAATGAATGAAAAATCCGATCAAAAAATGATCTTCCGCACAAACAGCGGCCCGGCCCCCGCCTCCACGCTGAAGGAGCTGATGGCCCGGGCGGAACTGCATTTACAGGCGGAACAACAGGTGCTCGAAGCCATACCCGCGGAACTTCGGACAGGCACCCGGTTTGTCAGCTGCCAGGATGGCGAACTGGTTCTGGCTACAGATAACGCCAGCAAGGCCACGCGATTGCGCTTCCGCCAGCACGAAATTATGGAAGCATTACGGGAGAACGAACTGTTCCGTTTTGTCTGGAAGGTGCGCATCAAGGTCAGCCCGCTCAGGTATCGGGCGCGCAAGAAAGTCGAAAAAATACCTTTGAGCCAGGAAAATGCCCGGCTCCTCAAAGAGGAAGCCGGGCACACGAAGGATAAAGCTTTGCGCGAGGTTCTCGAAAAACTCGCCAGCCACGTGCGGGATTAAGGCGTCCGGCCTTAACCCACCGCCAGCACAGGCTTCATATAAGAGATAGGTGCAGTGGCTTCGTCATCGAAGGTCACCACTTCCCATGCATCTTCTTCAGCCCTGAGCTTGCGCAGCAGCTTGTTGTTCAGGTCGTGACCTGATTTGATACCACGGAACTCACCAATCAGGCTGTTGCCCAACAGGTAAAGGTCGCCGATGGCATCCAGTACTTTGTGCTTGACGAACTCGTCGTCGTAGCGCAGACCGTCTTCGTTCAGGATCTTGTAGTCATCAACCACGATGGCGTTGTCGACGCTACCACCGAGGGCCAGGTTCATGGCCCGCAGCTTCTCGATATCCCGCATAAAGCCGAAAGTACGGGCACGGGATACTTCTTTCACGAAAGACGTGGAAGAGAAGTCTACCGTTGCGGTCTGGGCGCGACCCTTGAACACCGGATGGTCGAAGTCGATACCGAAGCTGACCTTGAAGCCTTCGAACGGCAGGAAGGTTGCTTTCTTACCGTCTTCTTCCACGGTAACTTCACGCTTGATGCGGATGAAGCGCTTGGCGGCTTCCTGCTCGGCGATCCCTGCAGACTGCAGCAGGAATACAAACGGGCCGGCGGAACCGTCCATGATCGGCACTTCTGCCGCACTGAGTTCGACATAGCAGTTGTCGATTCCGAGACCAGCCATGGCCGAGAGCAAATGCTCAACCGTCGCCACACGGACACCGTCTTTTACCAGCGTCGTGGACAGCATGGTCTCACCCACATTCTCCGCACAGGCACGGATCTCGACCATCGGGTCCAGATCGGTGCGGCGGAAGATGATTCCTGCATCGACAGGTGCCGGCTTCAGCGTCAGGTAAACCTTTTCCCCTGAGTGCAGGCCTACACCAGTCGCGCGGATGGTGTTTTTGAGTGTCCGTTGTCTGATCATCGGTTCATTATTCCGTCACAAAAGTTCGATATTCTGAGCAAAAAACTGCCCGCAGAATATCAGAATTCAAGACTGAGCACCATTTAACCAGCATGACTTTACTTAACTTTTGCAATAGTCATCGGCTATGGTCAATCAGCTCACGTTTGACTAAGGCTTTCGGTTCCCTGGAGAAACATCAGAAACCGGACCTCCGTCATATTTGAGACAGATTATCAATCAGCCTGCCGGCGAAGGAATGCGGGAATATCGAGATAGTCCACGCCCTGCTCTTCGCTTTCTTTGCTCTGGTCCAGTGCCACATTGCCCTGGGTTACCGCGCGACGACGCAACACCGCCGGGCGGTCCAGCTGGTTGTAGTCGGTCTTGCCATCCAGGGTACGGGTGTTATCCACCACCTTGGTCGGCTTCTCGCGCTCACCGCCCAGACCGGTCGCAACCACGGTAACCTTCAGTTCTTCGGTCATTTCCGGATCGATCACGGTGCCCACCACCACGGTGGCGGAGTCAGACGCGAATTCGCGAACGATATCACCCACCTCGGAGAACTCACCCAGGTTGAGGTCCATACCGGCCGTGATATTAACCAGGATGCCCTTGGCGCCCTGCAGGTTGATATCTTCCAGCAACGGGCTGCGTACGGCCGCTTCTGCTGCTTCACGGGCACGGTTCTCGCCAGTGGCGCGGCCGGTACCCATCATCGCCATGCCCATTTCGGACATTACGGTTTTCACGTCGGCAAAGTCGACGTTGATCATACCATTACGGGTAATCAGGTCGGCAATACCCTGCACGGCACCAAGCAGTACATCGTTGGCGGAGGCAAAGGCGTCCAGCAGGCTGGTTTTCTTGCCCATGACCGCCAGCAGTTTTTCGTTCGGAATGGTAATCAGGGAGTCAACGCTCTCTTCCAGTTCCTTCAGGCCGGATTCAGCCACACTCATGCGCTTGCCGCCTTCGAACTGGAACGGCTTGGTGACCACGGCAACGGTCAGGATACCCAGTTCACGGGCAACCTCTGCCACGATCGGCGCAGCACCGGTACCGGTACCACCGCCCATACCTGCGGTGATGAACACCATGTCCGAGCCGCTCAGGGCCTCGGCAATGCGGTCACGGTCTTCCAGCGCAGACTGGCGACCGACTTCCGGGTTGGCGCCGGCACCCAGGCCCTTGGTGATGTTGCCACCGAGCTGGATGATCTGGCGGGCGTCCAGGTTTTTCAGTGCCTGGGCGTCTGTGTTGGCGCAGATAAATTCCACACCTTCAATGTCGCTGTTAAGCATGTGGCGAACAGCGTTACCGCCACCACCGCCAACACCGACAACCTTGATTACTGCGTTTTGCTGAACATTATCAACGAGTTCAAACATATCCCCTACTCCTTCGTGCGGTTTCCGGCCTGTCCAGGCCGGCTATTTCGATCGTTTTTTGCTTTTCGAGAAACCTTCGTGCCTTACCCCCGGCCTACCGTCAGAAATGACCGGTAAACCAGGCTTTCATCCGCTCAACCAGTGAGGGTGCATCCTCACCCTTGAGCGCCGGCGCCCGGCCAAGATCCATTTGCCGGAAGCCATGGATCAGCAACCCCACGCCCGTGGCGTAGATCGGGTTGTTGACCACTTCCGTCATGCCGGAGACTTTCTGCGGACAGGCAAGCCTGACCGGCATGTGGAAGATTTCTTCGGCCAGCTCCACCACCCCTTCCATGGTGGAGGAACCGCCGGTAATCACGATGCCGGCCGGAATCAGGTCTTCAAACCCGGACCGGCGCAGCTCCGACTGAACCAGGGTGAACAGCTCCTCGTAACGGGGCTCCACCACTTCTGCCAGGGCCTGGCGGGACAGATCGCGGGGTGCGCGATCGCCCACGCTGGGCACCTTGATGGTTTCGTCGGCGCCTGCGAGCTGGGTCAGCGCACAGGCATATTTGATCTTGATCTCTTCTGCGTTCTGGGTGGGCGTACGCAGTGCCATGGCGATGTCGTTGGTCACCTGGTCGCCGGCGATGGGAATCACCGCGGTATGGCGAATGGCGCCGCCGGTAAACACCGCGATATCGGTGGTACCGCCACCGACATCCACCACGCATACACCCAGCTCTTTCTCGTCTTCGGTGAGAATGGCGTGGCTCGAGGCCAGCTGTTCCAGGATGATGTCGTCCACCTCCAGGCCGCAGCGCTCCACGCACTTTTCAATGTTCTGGGCGGCATTCACCGCGCAGGTCACCAGGTGCACCTTGGCTTCGAGGCGCACGCCGGACATGCCCATGGGTTCCTTGATGCCTTCCTGGTTATCGATCACAAATTCCTGCGGCAGGATATGCAGGATTTTCTGATCCGCCGGAATGGCCACGGCCTGGGCAGCATCGATCACCCGGTCGATATCCGCCTGGGTCACTTCCCGGTCCCGGATCGCCACGATGCCGTGGGAATTCAGGCTCTTGATATGGCTGCCGGCAATGCCGGCATACACCGAGTGAATCCGGCACCCCGCCATCAGCTCCGCTTCTTCCACGGCGCGCTGGATAGCCTGAACAGTGGTTTCGATATTCACCACCACACCACGCTTGAGGCCGCGGGACGGGTGGGAACCGATCCCCACTACTTCGATCGTTCCATCCATCTTGCGCTTGCCGACAATCGCAACCACCTTGGAGGTTCCGATATCCAGGCCGACAATCATGTTTTCCGTTTCAACCGATGACATGTGTTTCACCAAACCCCAGGTTCGTAATAATCGTTATCAGGATTTCGGAGTGGCCTGTGCCACATCCGCTTTCCACTGCACCGCGACTCCGTTCGAGTAACGGGCATCAACCCGGCTGACTTCGCTGACTCTTGAAGCCAGCCGGTTCTCGTAAACTGTTATAAAACGCTCGAAGCGCTGCTCTACCTGGTCCCGGCCCAGCACCACTTCGATGCCGTTGGCCAGGGTAAGGGTCCAGGCCCCCCTTTGTTCAAGGGTCAGGCCGGCAAAGCCCAGCCCGTATCCCAGTAATTGCTCGCTCATGGTGCGCGCCATGTCGATGACGTCTCGTACCCGCTCGTCAGGCCCTGCCAGCCGGGGCAGCTTGCCCGCCACTTCCGGATTGGCCGGGGCAAACAGTTCCCCGGCACGGCTGACCAGGCGGCCATCTGTCCAGTAGGCCAGTGGCTTTTTCTCCCGGATGTCGATTTCCAGGCGACCGGGCCATACCCGCCTGACGGCAGCAGACTCGACCCAGGGCCGGCGCTCCAGCTCCGCCTTGATGTCGGCCAGGTCGGTGGCAAAATAGCTCTTGCCGACCCAGGCACTGGCTGCCCGCTCTACGTCCACCGGGTTTTCACCGACAAAGTTGCCGCGCACATCCACCGCCAGGATCTGCTGATCCATGGCCGTCAGCAGGCGATCGGTGCCCCAGGGCACCATGGCCGCCAGCAGAACCACCAAGGCTCCCAGCCCTACCTGCATCCAGGGCACAGTCGCCAGAATGGCTTTCAACACTCCAAACCGGTCCCGCTCCGGGCCCACGGAGGTTGCCCCCCGGCGCCTGGGCTGCTCGGGCGGTACCGCCCGGCTCCGGATCTGCAGTGTTTCAAGCATTCGCAGCCTCCTGCACGGTGTCCTTCAGAATGCGCACCACCAGTTCTTCAAAGCTGATGCCCGCAGCCCTTGCCGCCATCGGCACCAGGCTGTGGTCGGTCATGCCCGGCACGGTGTTTACTTCCAACAGCCAGAACTCACCATCGGCATCCTGCATGATGTCTACCCGGCCCCAGGTGCGGCATCCCAGTACCCGGAAGGCTTCCAGGGCCAGGTGCTGCAGCCGCAGTTCATCATCCGGCGCCAGTCCGCAGGGAATGCGGTAGCGGGTGTCATCAGCCAGGTACTTGGCGTCGTAATCATAGAAATCGTGGTCGGTGCTCAGACCGATGGCCGGCAGGGCCCGGTCCTGCAACAGGCTGACGGTGAACTCCGGCCCTTCGATCCATTTTTCCACCAGCACCAGGTCGTCCATGGCGGCAGCCGCTTCATAGGCTTCTGCCAGCTCGCTGGCGCTTCGCACCTTGCGGATACCAATGCTGGAGCCCTCGTGGGCCGGCTTGACGCTCAGGGGTGTGCCCAGAGCTGCCACAATAGCTTCGGCTTCATCCACCGATTTCATGGCCCGAAATGCCGGTGTCGGCAGGCCGCAGCCTTCGAACACATACTTGGTGCGCAGTTTGTCCATGGCCAGTGACGATGCCAGCACTTCGCTGCCGGTGTAGGGAATACCCGCCTGGCCCAGAATCGCCTGCAGGGTGCCGTCTTCACCACCACGACCGTGCAGGGCAATAAACACCCGGTCAAACTCCGGATTCTCGACGGTACCCAGCAGGCAGCCCCGGATATCCATACCCACGGCATCCACACCAGCAGATTGCAGGGCCGACAGCACGGCCTGGCCGCTCTTCAGCGACACTTCCCGCTCGGCCGAATCGCCGCCCATGAATACCGCCACCCGGCCCAGGGCTTTCACCAGCCCGGGCGATGCCTGATACGGCTGTGCGTCGGTATGCGTCAGATCACTCACTTGCTGTTACTCCTGCTGCGGCCAGTCGTGCCGCTACTCCACCAATGTCTCCTGCCCCCTGGGTAATCAGCAGGTCGCCATCCTGCAACACGTTGGTCAGGAGACTTTCAATCTCGCGGTTGTCTTCCACAAACACCGGTTCCACCTTGCCCCGCTGACGGATGCTCCGGCACAGGGCCCGACCGTCAGCGCCCGGAATGGCGGGTTCGCCGGCGGAATACACATCCATCAGCAGCAGGCCGTCGACTTCTGCCAGCACCCGTACGAAGTCTTCGTACAGGTCCCGGGTGCGGGTAAACCGGTGCGGCTGATACAGCATCACAATACGGCGGCCCGGCCAGGCATCCCGGGCGGCACGGATGACGGCTTCCACTTCAGTGGGGTGATGGCCGTAGTCATCCACCAGGGTCACAGTACCTTTCGGAATCTGATATTCGCCGTAAACCTGGAACCGGCGACCGACACCGGCAAAGCCGGCCAGCCCGCGACAGATCGCCTGGTCGTCCACACCTTCATCCGTTGCCACCGCGATGGTCGCCAACGCGTTCAGTACGTTGTGGCGGCCCGGCATTTTCAGTTCCACGGTCAGGTCTGGCCGGCCACCGGGGCGACGCACCACAAAGCGGGTTTTCAGGCCGTCCGAGGTAATCTGCTCGGCGCGGTAGTCGGCGTCGGGGTTATCAATGCCGTAGGTGATGATGGCGCGGGAAATGCGGGGAATGATTTCCTGCACATAGTCGTCGTCTACACACATCACTGCCACACCGTAAAACGGCAGGTTGTGCAGAAAATCGACGAACGTCTGCTTCAGCTTTTCGACATCGCCACCGTAGGTGTCCATGTGGTCCGCTTCGATGTTAGTGACCACGGAAATAACCGGCGTGAGATGCAGGAACGAAGCATCGCTTTCGTCGGCTTCCGCCACCAGGTAGCGGGAACCGCCCAGCTGGGCATTGGTGCCGGCGCTGTTGAGCTTGCCACCAATCACGAAGGTCGGGTCCAGCCCCGCCTCACCCAGCACCGAGGCAATCAGGCTGGTTGTGGTGGTCTTACCATGGGTGCCGGCCACTGCAATGCCGTGGCGGTAGCGCATGATTTCCGCCAGCATTTCCGCCCGGGGCACAATCGGCACCCGGCGGCTGCGGGCCGCTGCCACTTCCGCGTTATCACTGCCCACGGCGGTGGACACCACCACCACGTCTGCCCTGGCACTGTTCTCGGCACGGTGGCCGATCTGCACTTCCACGCCCATGGCCCGAAGCCGGTCTGTTACCGGGCTTTCCTTGATGTCGGAACCGGACACGTCGTAGCCCTGGTTCTTCAATACTTCGGCAATACCGCTCATGCCGGCACCGCCGATACCGACAAAGTGGATATGGCGAATTCGGCGCATTTCCGGCACCTGGTACACCAGCGGCGGATTGTTTGCATCAGCCATTGGCGGCCTCCAGACAGTAATTCACGACTCTCTCCGTTGCATCGGGACGGGCCAGCGAGCGCGCGGCCTGCGCCATTCCCAGAATTTTTTCCCGGTCACCGGACAACCCTTTCAGGGTGTCGGCCAGTGCCTCGGGGGTAAACCTTGGCTGCGGCACCAGAATGGCGGCACCGGCCTTGACCATGTGCTGGCCGTTGCGGGTCTGATGGTCGTCCACCGCGTGGGGGAACGGCACCAGGATCGCGCCTACCCCGGCGGCACACAGCTCCGACACCGTCAGGGCGCCCGCCCGGCACACCACCAGGTCTGCCCAGGCGTAGGCTTCTGCCATATCCGCAATAAAGGGCTCTACGCTGGCCTTCACGCCGGCAGCATCATAGGACTGCTGCGCGGCTTCGAGATTCTTTTCGCCACACTGGTGGCGCACCTGCGGCCGGTCGGCTTCCGGCAACAGCGCCAGGGCCCTGGGCAACTGTTCGTTGAACACCTGCGCGCCCAGGCTGCCGCCCACAACCAAGATGCGCACCGGCCCGGTTCGGCCGGCAAAACGCTCTGCCGGCTCCGGCAACCCGGCCACATCCTTGCGCACCGGGTTGCCGGTGCAGCGGGTAACGACCTTGTCGCCGAAACTGCCGGGAAAAGCTTCCAGCACAGTTTCGGCAAAGCGGGTCAGCCAGCGGTTGGTCATACCGGCAACCGCGTTCTGCTCATGCACCACCAGCGGCCGGCGCTGCATCCAGGCGGCTACTCCACCAGGGCCGGTCACAAAGCCGCCCATACCCACCACGCAATCCGGATTGATCCGGCGCAGCAGTGTCCAGGCCTCGCCCAGAGCCCGCATCAGGCGGAACGGCGCCAGCAGCAGCGCCAGCTTGCCCTTGCCGCGCAGGCCGGAGATATGAATGGTGGACAGCGGAATATCTGTGTTACCCACCAGCCGCTCTTCCATGCCGCCACTGGCGCCGAGCCAGTAAACTTCATGGCCGCGCTCCTGCAGCGCCCGGGCCGTTGCCAGGGCCGGGAATACGTGGCCGCCGGTACCACCGGCCATCATCAGAAAACGGCGAGGTTCAGTCATACACAGCCCCTCCCCGTACCTTGTTTTTCTTTTCCTGTTCGGACATACGAACCCGATCCAGTCGTTCCATTTCAACCCGTACCAGTACCCCGATTGCCACGCAGGTGACCATCAGGCTGGAGCCGCCATAGCTCACCAGCGGCAGGGTCAGGCCCTTGGTGGGCAGCAGGCCGGTGGCAACGGCCATGTTGATGCCAGCCTGCAAACCGATCAGCAGCGTCAGGCCATAGCTGAAACAGGCCCCGAACGGCATGCCGGATTTTTCTGCCCGGCGGGCAATCACAAACCCGCTCACCACCAGGGCGGTAAACAGCCCCAGCACAATCAATGCACCGACCAGACCGAACTCCTCGGCAATGATCGAGAAAATAAAGTCTGTGTGGGCTTCCGGCAGGAAGAACAGCTTCTGCACCGAATTGCCCAGCCCAACGCCGAACCACTCTCCGCGCCCGAAGGCAATCAGTGACTGGGTGAGCTGATAGCCGGAATCAAACTGGTCCTTCCAGGGGTCCAGGTAACTCACTACCCGCTTCAGCCGGTACGGCTGGGTAACCACCAAAATGGTGCCCAGCACCGCCAGGATGGCGATCAGCGGTGCGAAGCGGGTCAGCCGCACACCACTGAGAAAAATCATGCCCGCCGCAGCGGTCACCAGAACCACAGTGGCGCCAAAGTCGGGCTGGATAACAAGCAACACCGAAGCTACGCCCAGTACAACCAGGGGCTTCAGAAAGCCGGGCCAGGTATTCAGCAGCTCTTCCCGGCGGCGCACCACGTAGCCTGCCAGGTAGGCAATCAGGCACAGCTTGGCCACTTCCGATACCTGCACGTTGAACACCAGCATCGGGATCCAGCGGGTAGAACCGTTAACAGTCCGCCCCAGTGGCGTCAGCACCAGCACCAGCACCGCCAGGCCAATACCCAGCATCAGCCAGCCACTGCGCTCCCACCAGCTCACTGGCACATTCACCGCAATCAGGGCTGCGACGCAGCCCATGGCCGCATACAGCAACTGCCGGATCACATAGTGATAGCCATTGCCCAGGGTGGCCTCGGCCATATCCATGGAGGCCGAGGAGATCATCACCACGCCTACCACCAGCAGGGCAACCGCAGACACAACCAACACCGGCAGCGGCTGCAACTGGCCGTCCCAGGTCCTGGTTTGCGGTATGGTCATACCTGCCTGCATCACAGAGCCTCCACCAGGGTGCGGAACTGATCACCCCGATCGTTGTAATCCCGGAACATGTCGAAGCTGGCGCAGGCCGGCGATAGCAATACCCGGTCGCCCTCATGGGCAATTTCCCGGGCATCAGACACCGCCCGCTCAAAACTGCTCGCCATCACCGTTACCACGTCTTCGGGCAAGGCGGCGGCAATCGCCGGTGCATCACGGCCAATCAGCACCACCGCCCGGCAATGCTGTGCCACCGGCTGAGCCAACGGCTGGAAATCAGCACCCTTGCCGTCACCGCCGGCAATCAGCACCACCTTGCCCTGCTCCGGGGCCAGGCTTTCAATGGCGGCAACCGTGGCACCCACGTTGGTACCCTTGGAATCGTTGATGTAATCCACGCCGCCCAGCTGCCGGATAAACTCGCAACGATGAGGCAAGCCACGGAACTCACGTGCCACCTGCAGCATCGGTTCCATCGTCAGGCCGGCGGCGTGGCCCAGAGCCAGCGCAGCCATCACATTACTGATGTTGTGCAGACCCATCAGTTTCAGGTCGCTGGCCAGCAGCAGGTTGTCGAAGCCGAAAGTAATCCAGGTGCCCCGTTCGTCATCCCGGGTGCTGAAGGTTTCCGGATTCACCCGGTTAAAACCGAAACACAGAAATCTCAGGTTATCCCGGGCCATCGGCGTGCTCAGGGCGTCGTCCAGGTTCACAATGGCATTACGGCAGCCGCGATAGATCCGCTGCTTGGCCTGGAAATACGCCATTTTGTCCGGGTACCGGTCCATATGATCGTCACTGACGTTCAGTACGGTGGCAGCCTGGGCATTCAGTTCCGCCGTGGTTTCCAACTGGAAGCTGGACAGTTCCAACACATACAGATCGGCGCCCTGACCCAGCAGATCCAGGGCCGGGGTACCGATATTGCCGCCTACCTGAACCTTGCGGCCGGCCGCCTTCGCCATTTCGCCCACCAGGGTAGTCACCGTGGTTTTACCGTTAGAACCGGTAATGGCGATGACCGGTGCGTCTGCGGCTTCCGCAAACAGGTCGATGTCACCGCGAATCACTGCGCCTTTCTGCGCGGCACCGGCAATGGCGGGCTCGGCAACGCTGATGCCCGGGCTGACCACCAGTTCGTTAAAACGGGCAAACAGCTCTTCATCAAAATCGCCCAGGTACACCGGCACATCCGGCCAGCCAGCCTTCAGCTCATCCAGCCCCGGCGGGTTACTCCGGCTGTCAGCCACGGCAATGTCCCTGCCTGTTCCAGACAGATAGCGCACGCAGGAGAGCCCGGTTTTACCGAGCCCTACTACCAATGTGCGACGATCCGAAACAATGACACTCATAGCCGTAGCAACTTCCTATCGGATTTTCAGACTGGCCAGGCCAACCAGGACCAGGACCACGGTAATGACCCAGAAGCGCACGATAACTCGCGGCTCGGGCCAGCCCTTAAGCTCGAAATGGTGGTGCAAAGGTGCCATCCGGAAAATCCGGCGACCGGTCAGGCGGAACGATGCCACCTGCAGGATCACCGAGATGGTTTCCATCACAAACACACCACCCATGATGAACAACACGATTTCCTGGCGGACGATCACAGCCACCACACCCAGGGCCGCCCCCAAGGCGAGCGCACCTACATCACCCATAAATACCTGGGCCGGATAGGTGTTGAACCAGAGGAAACCCAGGCCCGCGCCCACCAGGGCACAACAGAACACAATCAGCTCGCCGGTTCCCGGCAGATGCGGAATCAGCAAGTAGTTGGCGAATTGGGCATGGCCGGACACATACGCGAAGATGGCCAGGGCGCTGGCCACCATCACTGTAGGCATAATCGCCAGGCCGTCGAGGCCGTCTGTCAGGTTCACCGCGTTACTGCTGCCGACAATCACGAAGTAGGTCAGCAGAATGAACATCACCGGCCCCAGGGTGATGGACACATCTTTCAGGAACGGCAGGTACAGGGACGTTTCCTGGGGCAGCGAGGAGCTGAAATACAGCCCTACCGCCGCTGCGGCGCCAATCACCGACTGCCAGAAATACTTCCAGCGGCCGGGCAATCCGCGCGGATTACGCTCCACCACCTTGCGGTAGTCGTCTACCCAGCCAATGGCACCGAACAACAGGGTGACCAGAAGCACAATCCAGACATAGCGGTTGCTCAGGTCTGCCCACAGCAGGGTGGAAATCGCGATAGCCACTAGAATCAGCGCGCCGCCCATGGTGGGAGTGCCAGCCTTGCTCAGGTGGGTTTGCGGGCCGTCGTCCCGAACCGCCTGGCCAATCTGGTACTGGCTGAGTTTTCGGATCATCACCGGGCCAATCAACAGCGAGATCAGCAGCGCCGTCAGCACACCCAGAATGGCGCGCAGGGTCAGATACTGAAACACCGTCAGTGATGAAAAGTATTGCGATAGTATCTCTGTCAGCCAGAGCAGCATGTGTTTGTCACCTTTTTCTGAATTCCCTCCACCACGCGATCCATGGCGGAACTGCGAGAACCTTTCACCAGTACAGTGGTATTTCCCTGCCGGCCATTCAGAATGGCCTCCATCGCCTGTTCATGGCTCTGGACCTGCTCGGCATTTGTTCCGAAACCCCGGGCGTAGCCTTCGCTACCGGCACCCACCGCCAACAGGCGCTCGATACCCTTTGCCAGGGCGTGGGCGCCTACTTCCTGGTGCAGCGCCTCAGCGCCTTCACCCAGTTCAGCCATGGCGCCGAATACGGCCACCCGGGTACCCGGACAGGCCGCCAGGACATCCAGCGCCGCCTTCATGGACGCGGGATTGGCGTTATAGCTGTCGTCGATCACCGTGAAATCGTCGGTCAGCTTCAGTACCTGCAACCGCCCTTTTACCGGCTGCACACCGCTCAGCCCGTGCACCAGCTGCTGTTCGGTCGCACCCAGCTCCCGGCATGCCGCCAGCGCCAGCAGTGCATTGGTAATGTTGTGTTCACCCGGCAGCGGCAGCACCAGACTGCAATGCCAGCCGTCAGGGCCGTCAATCTCCAGCGCCTGGGACTGGTCTGCCTGGATTGCTGCCCGGGCGCGGTAATCCGCTTGCGGATGCCCCATGCGGGATACACTCACGACCCGCTTCGATCCGGCCCGCTGTAACCACTGGTCAAAGGCAGGGTCGTCCCGGTTCAGCACGACTGCTCCGTCGGCAGCCACACCATCAATAATCTCGCCCTTGGCCTGCACAATATTCTGGTAACTGCCGAAGCCTTCCAGGTGCGCCTGCCCGGCGTTGGTCAGAATGACCACCTGCGGGCGAACGATGTTCACTGTGTAGGCAATCTCACCCAACCCGCTAGCACCCAGCTCAATGGCACCGTAACGATGCGCAGGCTCCAGCCGGAACAGAGTCAGCGGAACCCCGATGTGGTTGTTCAGGTTGCCCTCTGTCGCGAGGGTAGCCCCCATCTGAGCCAGAATGGCGGAGGTCATCTGCCGGACTGTGGTCTTCCCACTGCTACCGGTAATCGCCACCAGCGCTGCCCGGCTTTCGTTACGGTTCGCTGCCGCCAGGCCCGCCAGGGCATTGACGGTATCAGCCACCACCAGTTGCGGCATGGCAACGGTGTCATCTGCGGTATCCACCACTGCTGCCACCGCACCCTGTACCCGGGCCTGTTCCAGAAACTTGTGGCCATCGAAACGGTCGCCGCGCAGCGCCACAAACAACTGACCCGGCTTGACTGCCCGCGTGTCCGTCGACACACCATCAAAGCGGAGCGCATCTGCATCCACCGGCGCGCCGGCCAGTGTGGCCTGCAGGAAGTCCTGAGCTTCCGCCAGCGAAAAGGCGCGCATCATGCCACACCTCCATTGAGGTTCAAGTGGTGGCGCACCTGCTCGGCATCGCTGAATGGCAGCTTCTGGCCAGCCACTTCCTGGTAGGCCTCGTGGCCCTTTCCGGCCACCAGCACCAGGTCGTCCGGACCGGCCATGGCAATGGCTTCGGCGATGGCCGCTGCGCGGTCATGGATAACCCGGTACGCGACACCTGCAGAAAAGCCCTGCACAATATCGGCAGAAATCTTCGCCGGATCTTCAGAGCGCGGGTTGTCGTCAGTCACGATCACCACATCTGCACGCTTTTCCGCTTCTGCTGCCATTTCAGGGCGCTTGCCGGCATCCCGGTCGCCGCCACAGCCGAATACACAAATCAGCTTGCCTGCCGCATGGGGGCGCAAGGCCGCCAGGGCATTGGCCAGGGCGTCCGGAGTATGCGCGTAGTCCACAATGACATGCTTGCCATCGGCACCGGTGAAACGCTCAAGCCGGCCCGGAGGCGGCGTGAGGTGGGAACTGGCTTCGATGGCACGCTCAAGCGGCACACCCAGGGTGAGCACGGTGGCCAGGGCCGCCAGCACGTTACTGGCGTTAAAGCTGCCCAGCAGCGGCACCTGCAGCTCAAACTCGCCCCACTGGCCATCCACCAGGGCACGGAAGCCGGAGGCTTCAGGTGTGAATTCTTTCAGCCACAATTCGGTCTGCGCCTCGTGCAGGCTGTAGCGGACACGGTCACACGACCCTTCAAGCTGGCCATACAGCTGGCGCCCGAACGGGTCATCAAAATTGATCACCGAGAAGTGCAATTCCTCGCGCTGGAACAGCCTGGCCTTGGCCTCGCCGTAGGCCTCCATACTGCCGTGGTAATCCAGGTGGTCCCGGGTCAGGTTGGTAAACACGGCTCCGGTCATGGTCAGCTTGTCGATCCGGCCCTGATCCAGGGCGTGGGAAGACACTTCCATCACCGCAGCCCTGCCACCATCGGTCCGAATGCGATGCAGCACACGATTCACCTGCACCACGTCCGGCGTGGTGTGGGTGGCCGGCATCAGGTTGCCTGGCATGCCATAACCCAGGGTGCCCAGCACGCCGCACGGGGTGCCGGTGTCTTTCAGCAACTGGGCGATGTACTGGGTTACGGAAGTCTTGCCGTTGGTACCGGTGACCCCAATAAGCCGCAAATGCCGGGACGGATGCTCGAAGAATCGGGTGGCGACGCGCCCCAACTGGGCGCGCAGACCGACAACCGGAACAATCAGGGCGCCCGAGCGTTCATGGCATTCCCGGCGTTCACTGGCTTCCAGCAACACTGCGGTAGCACCGGCAGCGATGGCATCATCCACATAGTGTTCCGCTGACGTGGCAGAACCCGCCAGGGCAATAAAGGCGTCGCCCGATCGTACCGCCCGGCTGTCCGTCTGAAGGCCATGAATGGTCACGTCAAAGACCGATGGCACGTCCACAATGCCCTGAAGCAGAGTGCTGATTGATGTGATGCACATGGCGTTAACCTCTCTCTCCGGATGCCGTCGCCTTGGCGTCGGACACTTCCAGTTCAGGCTTCACATTCAGCAGTCGCAATGCGTCTCCCATAACCCGGGCAAATACCGGGGCGGCAACTTCACCACCGTAGTATTCCCCGGACTGCGGCGCATCAACGGCCACAACGGTTACGATTCGCGGATCATCAATGGGCGCCATGCCGGCAAAAATGGCCTTGTACTGGCTGTCTTCATAGCCCTGGGCACCCACCAGGTGCACCGTGCCGGTTTTGCCGCCAGCGGCATACAGGCCAGGCTGGGCCCGGCCACCGGTGCCCTTGGCAACGGCATTCCTCAACATGTTCCTGACCGCCAGGGTTACCTCTTCAGACAACACCCGGTGGCCCTCTGGCTTCTGGTCCTGCTTCAGCAAACTGACCGGGTAACGGATGCCGCCGTTAGCCAGCACCATATAGGCCTGAGCTAGTTGCAGGGCATTCACGCTCAGCCCGTAGCCGTAGGACAAAGTGGCTTCTTCTACCGGGCGCCATTTCGGACGGGCAGGCAGCACACCGACTGCCTCACCCGGGAAACCGATACCGGTGGCCTGGCCAATACCCAGGCGCGCATACAGGTTTCTCAGTACATCGCCACCCAGTTCGGTGGCGATCTTGCTGACCCCGACGTTGCTCGATTTCACAATGATGTCGTTCAGGCTCAAAGCGCCGTAATCACGAAAATCCCGGATCGTAAAACGGCCAAAACGCCGGTAACCCGGCGAAGTATCAATCAGGGTTTCCGGTTTGTACTTGCCGGATTCCAGTGCCGCAGCAACGGTAATGGGCTTCATGGTTGAGCCCGGCTCAAACAGATCGGTAATGGCCTTGTTACGCAAATTGGCCGGATCCAGCTGGGAACGGTCGTTCGGGTTGTAGGAGCCCTGATTCGCCATCGCCAGCACTTCGCCGGTGTTCACGTCCAGCATCACCAGGGTGCCGCCTCGGGCCTTATGGGCACTGACCACGGCCTTGAGTTCCCGGTAAGCAAGATACTGCAGACGCAGGTCGATGCTCAGCTCCATATCCTTGCCGGGGCGAGCGTCCCGGATCAGCATGAGGTCCTTGATCACCCGACCGCGATTGTCTTTCAGTACGCGCTTGCGGCCAGGCTCGCCGGTCAGCCACTGGTTATACGCCAGTTCGATACCTTCCTGGCCGTCTTCATCAATATTGGTGAAGCCGACGATGTGAGCAGTCACTTCGCCCGCAGGATAGTAACGACGATACTCCTGCCGTGAGTAGATGCCACCAATGCCCAGTTCTAACGCTTCGCGGGCCATGGCAGGCTGAACCTTCCGGCGTAGATAGATGAACTCACGCCCCGCGTAATCTCGCAGGCGCTGGCGCAGTGCGCCTTCAGACATGCCGATAACCCTGGCCAGGGCCGCAAGGCCGGGATCTTCAGGATCGGTTTCCGAGGGGTTGGCCCACAGGGTCTGCACCGGCGTACTCACCGCCAGCGGCTCGCCGTGGCGATCCGCCACCACACCCCGGTGGGCGTCAATAGACTCCACCCTGATGGTGCGCACATCGCCCTGCTGGCGCAGGAACTCGTTGTCGACTACTTGCAGGTCAACCAGGCGCCAGCTGATGCCAGCCATAACCAGCAGGAAAACGCCCAGCACAGTGCCGAAGCGCCAGGCCTTCAGGCCTGTCAGCACCCGCTGTTTCCAGCTTGTCGCCTGCTTTCCCTGACTGGACAAATCAGCCACCCCAAGAGTTTGTTGTTGCTATTATTTGGCTGCAACGGTGGACATCAGCGGCACCAGGACAATGTCCTGACGCTCTGGCACCACCATGTTGAAACGCTGGGCCGCCAGTTTCTCGACCCGACCATGATTGCTCAGTGCGCTCTGCTCCAGCAGCAACTGACTCCATTCCCGCTGGTAGCCGTCGCGCTGCTCCTGTAAACCGGACAAGGTATTGAACAGTTCCCGGTTCTGGTGGGAGCTGATCACTACGCCAATAGCCGAGGCGGTCAGCACCAGCACCAGGACGAGGGTAATCACCACCTTCGGCTCCCGGGTTACCTCGAATACCTGGCGGGATAGACGCACCGCCGTCGCCATGCCATCGCGCACACGCTCCCGGGTAATCCGGGTTGTCTTTACTGGTTGTTCGATCGCTACCGCACCCATGGCGTCGCGCTCCCTTTCAAATCCGTTTAATTGGCTACCCGTTCCAGAACCCGCATAACTGCACTGCGGGCCCGGACGTTTTCTTCAATTTCCTGCTCATTGGCCTTGCTGGCCTTACCCACCAGGCGAAATCCCGACTGCTCCTGGTCTGCAGTAACCGGGACACCCCGGGGAATTTTCGGCCCCTTGGCCAGGTCTCTCATAAACCGCTTAACCAACCGGTCTTCCAGCGAATGGAAGCTGATGACCACCAACCGGCCACCCGGAGCCAGCCGGTCTACTGCCGATTTCAGTCCGGTTTCCAGGTCTTCCAGCTCCCGGTTGATGAAAATCCGGATCGCCTGGAAGGTCCGGGTGGCCGGATGCTTGTGCTTTTCTTTCTTGGGCACAGCTTCTGCCACCAGCTCAGCCAGCTGGCGCGTGGTTTCGATCGCCTCTTCCTGACGACGGGCCACAACCAGGCGGGCAATACGACGGGAGAAACGCTCCTCGCCGTAGCGCCAGATCACGTCTGCAATGTCTTTTTCGTCGGCGGTCGCCAGCCACTGGGATGCGCTGGGCTCCTGCTCCGGGTTCATGCGCATATCCAGCGGACCATTGCGCATAAACGAAAATCCGCGGCTGGCGTCGTCCAGCTGGGGCGACGACACACCCAGATCCATCAAAACACCATTCACCTGCGCCCACTCTTTACTGCCCAGTGCCTCGTCGAGCTGCGCGAAGGAACCGTGGAACCACGAGAACCGGGCATCATCCGCTGCCAGCTTCTCGGCTACGCGAATTGCCTCGGGATCTTTATCAATACCCAGCAACTGGCCGGAATCGCCCAGTTGCCCGAGAATCAAACGGCTGTGGCCACCACGGCCAAAAGTTGCATCCACATAGCAACCGGCCGGATCGTTGACCAGGTAATCCACGGCCTCGTCGAGCAGCACCGAACGGTGTTTGAAGGCTGCTGCGGATTCCTGCTGGTTATCCGTCATAGCGACAATGCCTCCATTTCCGGAGGCATGTCTTCGTCACCGGACGACTCGTCCAGCCAGGCGAACCAGCGCTCTTCACTCCAGAGCTCCAGCTTTTTGCCCTGACCAATCAGCATCAGCTTTTTCTCCAGGTGTGCGTAACTTCTGAGCGTTGGCGGCACCAGAATACGGCCGGCACCGTCCAGCTCCATGGGCGCCGCATTACCAAGAATCAGGCGCTGGAGCCGGCGGGCGGCTTTATTCATATTCGGCAGCGCTTCAATTTTGGGGCGCAGCTGCTCCCACTCGGGCTCCGGGTACAGCAGCAAACAGCGCTCTTCATCAGCATTGGCAGTCAGCACAATACGGCCACCACAAAGCTGCGCGAGCTCCTCGCGCAGCTTTGTCGGGATCGCCAAGCGTCCCTTCGCGTCCATATTGATGGCATGACTGCCAAGAAAGTTGCTCATTTATGCTGAATCCAAGGGTGCGATATCCACAAAAAACCACCGTAAACCACTTTTTCCCACTTCCGCACACTATAGAAACACGCAATACACAATGCAAGCGCCGCAAACGGCACCACATCATGAAAACTCCCTTTAATGACAACGAGTTACGGAGCGAAAAGTTACGAGGATGTTAAAAAGAGGTAAAGAAAAGGAGGAAAAACAAACACCTGCAAATAACTCTGAAGAGCAAACTTCAGGTTTAAGATTTTTTGGCTATAAAGGCCATTTTGTGAGATTGATGAACATCACATTCAGGAAGGGAAAAAAGCGAGCTCGCCGATAAGCCGGGTTCTGTCTTGGACAGTCATTCATCTAGGGCCTGCGTCACCACAGGCCTCAAGCAACCTACCCGAATCCAGCGCGGGCCACGCCAACGGATTCCTATTTGGTCTTGCTCCAGGTGGGGTTTACCATCGCCGTGGACTGTTGCCAGCCACGCGGTGCGCTCTTACCGCACCATTTCACCCTTACCGGCACCCGAAGGCGCTTAGGCGGTTTACTTTCTGTTGCACTTTCCGTCGGCTCGCGCCGCCCAGGCGTTACCTGGCACCTTGCCCTGCGGAGCCCGGACTTTCCTCCCCCGGTAAAACCGGCGGCGACTGTCTGGCGAGCTCGGCGCCGACAATACCTGTGCCGGCACCGCCATGCAAGGCTTTAATCAGGTTTCAGCGCCAGTGCTCGCTGGTAAAGCTCATTCTTGCCCAGCCCGGTCAACTCCGACGCAATCTTCGCCGCCTTCTTTACCGGCAACTCGGCAATCAGCAGCTCCAGCAACTTGTCGGTATCCACCGAAGAGCCAGCATCCTCCGGGCCGGCATCAGCCCCGCGCACCATCACCACAAACTCGCCCTTCGCCCCGTGGGCGTCGGCCTGAAGTTCACCCAGCACGGTTTCCGCACTGCCGGAGTAGAAGGTTTCGAAGGTCTTGGTCAGCTCCCGCCCAAGCACGCACTCCCGACCGGCACCAAGCACCTCGACCATATCCTGCATCAGGTCGGAAATCCGGTGGGGGGACTCATAGAACACCAGCGTGGCCGGCTCCTTTCGCAGCTGCTCCAACGCTGCCTGGCGCCCGGCCCGCTTGGCGGGCAAAAATCCGGCAAACAGGAACCGGTCTGTCGGCAAACCGGCGGCCGACAAGCCGGCAATCAGGGCGCAAGGCCCCGGAATGGGCGTTACACGGTAGCCGGCGGCGCGGGCTTCCCGAACCACCACATAGCCGGGGTCGGAAATCAGCGGCGTCCCGGCATCGGAAATCAAGGCCACTTTCTGGCCCTGCCCCAGTACCTCGAGCACCCTCTCCACGCGGCCACGCTCATTGTGATCATGCAGCGCCATCATTGGCCTGCTGATACCCAGGTGCTGAAGCAATCGCCCACTGTGCCGGGTGTCCTCGGCCGCCACCAGGTCTGCACTTGCCAGCACCTGCCGGGCCCGTTCAGAGAGATCATCAAGGTTACCGATAGGCGTAGCGACAATAGAAAGCACGCCACCGGAATGATCGGGCGAACGCTCTGAACTGGACATAGAAAACTCCGTTAAAGGGGCAACAACTGCCGGGACACCGGCCCGATGACAGTCACGTCATGTGAATTATGCCGGGAGCTGGTAAACTTGCCACCGAAACAGCGGCATCACAAGCCCATTAATCCGGAGACGACCGAGCCTGCCATGATCAGACACTGCAGCCACAAACCGGCTTTCGCCCTGCTAGCCCTCATTCTGCTACTGACCGGCGGTTGCGCCACCGTCAATCTCGACAGCCACATTGCCGAATCCCCGGAACAGGCGCTTGCCATGGCGAGCGATGAAAGCAACCAGATGGTTGCCCAGCGCTACCTGCTGAGAATCGCCAGCCGCTACCAGAACAGCGGCAACCATGAAGACGCCCGCCTTCTGCTACGCAGTGAACAGATGGCCAATCCGGTTCCGGAACTGGAAAACCAGTACCGGCTGCAGGCCATGGCCAGCGCCCTGGAACTGGAAGATACCGACTGGGCCACCGAACTGACTGCCAACAGCAAGGCCGATGACTTCCTGGGCTATCCGAACGAAACCATGGCCCGTGCCGCTACGCTCCAGGCCCGCACCCAGGCCCTCGCCGGCAAGCCTCTGCCGGCGGCACTGACACTGATCCTGCTGGCCCAGACCGACAGCAGCTCTGACCCGCAACAGCTGCATAACGAAATCTGGAACTACCTGAAAAATGCCTCCCCGGACCAGCTCGGACAGGCCGCAGATAACGCCATGGGCTTTGAAATCGAAGGCTGGCTGGAACTTGCCAACACCCTGCAAGACCCGGACATTGACCTGGATAACCAGGGGCGCCTGATCCGCCAGTGGCAGAACAACTGGCCCGGCCACCCGGCCGCGCAGATGCTTCCGGAAAAACTGGCCCTGCTGGCTGATCTGGCAACATCGCGCCCTGAACACCTGGTACTGGCACTGCCGCTGGACGGGCAACTGGCCGCAGCCGGCAAAGCCATCCGTGATGGCTTCCTGGCCGCCTACTACAGCGACGACAGCACCGACCGCAGCAAGACCGATATCCGCATTGTGGATACCAGCGCCGGCTCTTTCCGAGAACTCTATCAGGAGCTTTCCGAAACCAACGCAGACCTGATCGTCGGCCCCCTGGAAAAGGAAGGGCTGGCCGAGCTTTCCAGCATGAATACCCTGCCGGTTCCGGTACTGGGTCTGAACTACCTGCCCGGCGATAGCCGCAAACCTGCGGGCCTCTACCAGTTCGGCCTGTCCGCAGAAGACGAAGCGCGCCAGATTGCCGACAAACTCGCCGAAGACAACGTCCGCCAGGTACTCGTGCTGATCCCCCATGGTGAATGGGGCGACCGGGTAGAAGCAGCTCTCAGAACCCGGGCGCAGACCCACGGACTTCGCGCCCTGAATATCGAACGCTTTTTCCCGGAAGACAACTTCAGGCAAGTTACCGCCGACCTGCTCGGCATTACCACCTCGCGCAATCGGGCCATTGCGGTAGAGCGCACCATTGGCCTGAACGTCGAATTTGAGCCACGGCGCCGGCAAGACGCACAGGGTATCGTACTAGTCGCCACACCGACCATTGCCCGCCAGTTCAACCCCCTGTTTGCCTTCTACTATGGCGGCGACCTGCCGGTCTACGCTCCGTCCATCATCTACGGCGGTGAGCCGGACCCGGGCAAGGATCGCGACATTAACAATGTGAACTTTACCGACATCCCATGGGTCCTGGCGGAAGATAACCCGCTTCGGGAACAGGCACAGCAATACCTGAGTGGCACCCGCGGCCAGCTGGGCCGCCTGTTCGCCATGGGCGCCGATGCCTGGCAACTGAGCAAGCGCCTGCCCCTGCTGCAGCAAGTCAGCGACGCCACCATTGACGGCCAGACCGGCGAGCTGAGCATGACCCCGGACGGTGCCATCCACCGTAAACAGCTCTGGGCACAGATCCGTAACGGCCAGCCGGAACTCCTGGAAACACCCGAGCAGGAACCGCCGGGCATCGAAGGCGAAACCTCCAACTAAACAGGATGGCCATGGAAGGCTCAAGACAACGCGGAAATCACTATGAAGGCGTGGCCGCCCGCTACCTGATGAGCCGCGGCGTACGCATCCTCGAGCGCAACGTCTACAACCGTGGTGGCGAGATTGACCTGATCGGCATGGATGACGGCGTGCTGGTATTTTTCGAAGTCCGCTTTCGCAAAACCGACAGCCTGGTCGACCCGGCAAGCTCCATCACCTGGCAAAAGCAGAAACGACTCGTTAAAGCCGCCGCTTTTTACCTGCACCGCCAGGGCCTCTGGGACAGCCCCACCCGCATCGACGTGGTTGGCATATCACCGGGTTCCGCCAGCAAATACCGGGTACAATGGATCCGAAACGCAATTCAGGCAGATTGATTCAACAGCATGAACGATACCGAACAGAAGATTAACCAGTGGTTTGCCAGCCACATGGAGCAGACGGCCCAGGCCGCCAGCCACGTTGCCCCGGCCATCGAACAGGTGGCGGACGCCTTTGTGAATACCCTGCTGCAGGATGGCAAGATTGTCGCCTGCGCCAACGGCAACGCAAACGTGGTGGCCCAGTATTTCTGCACCGCACTGCTATCACGCTTCGACCAGGAACGTCCGGCCCTCCCCGCGATCAACCTGGGGGCGGATGCCACTACCTACTCTGCGATCTGCAGGGATAACCGGTTCAACGACACCTTCTCAAGGCAGGTAAGAGCCGTCGGCAAACCCGGAGACCTGCTGTTTGTGGTGGTCGATGACGGCCACAAAGCCAACCTGATCCAGGCCATCCAGGCGGCCCATGACCGGGAAATGAGCGTGGTTGTACTCAGCGCCCGGGAAAAATCCGATATTTCCTCCCTGATGCACCCGGAAGACCATGAAATCGCCTTGAACGACCTGGCGCCCCATGAAGCCATGCCCCTGCTCCTGGTGATCATCAACGCCCTGTGCGACCTGATCGACCATAAGCTTTTCGGCGGCTAAGAAAAAAGCCGGATGTCTCCATCCGGCTTTTCGCATCATTGCACAACCATCTTCAGGCTTACTTGACCACCTTCAGTGTAGGCCGGCCACTCGGGCGCTCATCTGCCCGCCTGGACTGGCCCGCATCATCGTTACCCTCAGGATCAGGAGAGCCGGGTTCGCTGCCGAACACCATTCCCTCGCCGTTTTCCTTGGCATAGATGGCCATGACCGCCTGCAGCGGAATAAACACCTGCATGGGTACACCGCCAAAGCGGGCGCTGAACTCCAGCGCACCGTTTCCGATCACCAGGCCCCGAACTGCACCGGGGCTGATGTTCAGAACGATCTGGCCGTTGGCCACATGCTCTGTAGGCACCTGAACACCCTGCACACCCGCATCAACGACAATGTAGGGCGTGCAGTCGTTATCCAGAATCCACTCATTCAACGACCGGACCAGATAAGGCCGGCTGGATGTCATGGCAATACTCATATCCGACACTCAACCACTCCTGCCCCGGCTCCGGGGGCTGATAATCAGCTGCGAATATCTTCTTCCAGGTCAGAAAGGCTGGCCTTGAATCCTTCCCGGGCGAAGATGCTGTCCATGTATTTCTGAAGAGGCTTGGCCTGCTTCTCGTTCATCTCGATGCCCAGCGCCGGCAGGCGCCAAAGGATCGGAGCGATACAGCAATCCACGATAGTGAACTCTTCGGACAGGAAGAACGGCATCTCGGCAAACAGCGGGCCGGTAGCCAGCAGGCTTTCTTTCAGCTCTTTACGGGCTGCATCAGCCGCCTTGCCGGTCGGCTGCGCCAGGATCTGATCCACCAGCCTGCACCAGTCTTTCTGGATGCGGTGAATCATCAGCCGGCTGTTAGCCCGGGCAACCGGATACACAGGAAGCAGCGGCGGATGCGGGAAACGCTCGTCCAGGTATTCCATCATGATATTCGGCTCGTACAGAACCAGGTCACGATCCACCAGGGTCGGCAAGGCGTTGTACGGATTCAGGTCTGCCAGCTCAGCCGGCGGGTTATCCGGATCCACATCCACAATGTCAACGGTAACACCCTTCTCGGCCAGGACGATACGCACGCGATGGCTGTAATGACTGGCTGGATCTGAAAAGAATGTCATTGATGACCGCTTGGTCACAACGCCCATATAGCTACCTCACGATTCTACAAACCGAAACAATCCAGAAAACGCAAAAACCAGCGGACCCGAGCGGGCCCGCTGGAATTCAGGATCCGGGATTATACCCTAAATCTTAATGTACGTCTTTCCAGTACTCGCGGTTAAGCAGGTACGCGAAGATGAAGAAGATCACCACAAAGATCAGGACAAAAATCCCCAACCGCTCGCGCTCTACTTTTACCGGGTCACCCATGTAAGACATGAAGTTGGTCAGGTCCCACATAGCCTGGTCGAATTCAGCACCGGACATGCTGCCTTCGATGGCGTACTCGGGGCAGACATCACCATTGTTGATGTTGCCACTGAGCGGCTCTACCGACGCGTCTACACCGATGTTCGGCTTGACCGCACACAGACCCTGCAGGTCAACCATTACGTGGGGCATGCCCACCAGGTCGAACACAGCGTTGTTCACGCCCAGCGGACGGGTCTCGTCCTTGTAGAAGCCACGCAGGTAGGAATATACCCAGGACTCGCCACGCACACGGGTCTCCAGCGTCAGGTCGGGTGGCGGAGCACCAAACCAGTCAGCAGCCATGTCCTTGTTCATGGAGTTCTTCATCAGTTCACCGATCTTGGCACCGGTGAAAATCAGGTTCTCCTCGAACAACTGGGCAGGGATCTCCAGGTCATCCGACACTCGCTTGTAGCGGGCGTATTCCATGGAGTGGCAACCCATACAGTAGTTGGTGAACAGTGCCGCACCACGCTGCAGGGATTCCTTGTTGGTATGATCCGGCTCCATCGGGTCAAGAGGAACCGCGACACCAGCTGCCAGGCCGATGGCCGGCAGGATGGCGAAAACGAGACCAAAAATAAGCTTTCTCATCATCCTGTCACCCTTTCTGGAACTGGCTTGGTTTTCTCCATGCGTGTGTAGAACGGCATGAGGATAAAGTACAGGAAGTACAGGGCGGTCAGAATCTGCGCAGCCGTAGTACGACCTTCCGTTGCCGGAACAATACCCAGGTAGCCAAGGATGATGAAGCTCACCGCAAAGATGGCCAGTGCGATCTTGCTCAACCAGCCCTTGTAGCGAATAGAGCGAACCGGGCTTCTGTCGAGCCATGGCAGCACGAACAGGATAGCGATGGCCGCACCCATTACTACAACACCCCAGAACTTCGCATCCAGGCCGAACAGGTCAACCGTGACCGCACGCAGCATGGCGTAGAACGGTGTGAAGTACCATACCGGCGCAATGTGCGCAGGCGTCTTCAGGTTGTTAGCCGGCTCGAAGTTCGGCTTCTCGAGGAACAGGCCGCCCATTTCCGGGAAGAAGAACACAACAATGAAGAAGATGAAGAAGAATACCGCCACACCCAGCAGGTCATGCACGGTGTAGTACGGGTGGAACGGGATACCGTCTTTCGGAATACCGTTTTCGTCCTTGTTCTTCTTGATCTCGATACCGTCAGGGTTGTTGGAGCCAACTTCGTGCAGCGCCAGGATGTGCAGGACAACCAGGCCCAGCAGGACGATCGGCAGGGCAACCACGTGCAGTGCGAAGAAGCGGTTCAGGGTAATACCGGAGATCAGGTAGTCACCACGAATCCACAGAGACAGGTCTTCACCGATAACCGGGATGGCACCAAACAGGTTAACGATAACCTGGGCACCCCAGTAGGACATCTGACCCCAGGGCAGCAGGTAGCCCATGAACGCTTCAGCCATCAGCACCAGGTAGATCAGCATACCGAAGATCCAGATCAGCTCACGCGGCTTCTGATACGAGCCGTACATCAGACCCCGGAACATATGCAGGTAGACCACCACGAAGAACGCAGAGGCACCGGTTGAGTGCAGGTAGCGCAACAGCCAGCCCCACTCCACATCACGCATGATGTATTCAACGGAAGCGAAGGCGCCTTCCGCAGACGGGTTGTAGCTCATGGTCAGCCAGATACCGGTAACCAGCTGGTTAACCAGTACGAGCATGGCCAGGGAACCGAAGAAGTACCACATGTTGAAGTTCTTCGGCGCATAGTACTTCGCCAGGTGTTTGTTCCAGGCGTCGACAACCGGCAGACGCTCATCTACCCAATTCAGAAGTTTCTGCATCACGCTGCCTCCGGATCAAGACCAACGGTCATGGTCGTGTCGCTGTCATACCGGTAAGGCGGAACCTCCAGGTTCAGAGGCGCCGGCTGCCCGGAGAATACCCGGCCCGACAAATCGAACTTGGAACCGTGACACGGACAGAACAGGCCGCCCAGCCACTCGTCGCCCAGATCCGCCGGAGCCACTTCCGGACGGTAGGTCGGCACACAGCCCAGGTGAGTACAGATTCCCACAAGCACAATAAACTCCGGCTTCAGGGAGCGCGTAGACCCACTGATATACTCCGGCTGCTGGCTGGTTGCTGTAGACTCGGGATCTTTCAATCGTGGACTGAGTTTCTCGATATTCTCGAGCATCTCAGGGGTACGCCGGATAATCCACACCGGCTTTCCGCGCCACTCCACGGTGATCTGCTGGCCTGGATCAATCTTGTCGATGTTGACGGTTACCGGTGCACCCGCTGCTTCCGCTTTCGCACTGGGATTCCAGGACGCTACGAAAGGAACGGCTGCACCGACGACGCCGACACCACCTACCACAGACGTGGCACCGATCAGAAATCGGCGCCGGCCTTGGCTCACGTCGCCATTACTCATTATGGTTTTCTCCCATCAGGCGAGGCACAGATGCGGAAAACCCGACTCTGCGCTTCGAAAAGGACTTCACAACCCGAAAATGTAAGCGCTGAAATGGTAATGAAATTACCCACCGCTTACAAGCCGGAATGGCGGCTGGCCTGCCTTATCCCTGCGCCAGATCAAAAATATTTCCGTCAGCCGGGCATAAAAAAACCCGGCCATAAGACCGGGTTTTCCATCGGCAGGAACTGCCAATTAACGCTTGGAGTACTGCGGACGCTTACGCGCTTTACGCAGACCCACTTTCTTACGCTCAACCTTACGTGCATCACGGGTGACATAACCCGCTTTGCGCAGGGACGGGCGCAGAGTTTCGTCGTATTCCATCAGGGCGCGGGTCAGGCCGTGGCGAATTGCGCCAGCCTGGCCACTGATACCACCACCCTTAACAGTGATAGTGATATCGAAACGATCTTCAGACTCGGCAACCACCAGCGGCTGACGAACGATCATCCGAAGAGTTTCACGACCGAAGAAATCTTCGATGGTGCGACCGTTGATAGAGATGTTACCGCTACCCGGCTTGATAAAGACGCGAGCCGTGGATGATTTGCGGCGACCAGTACCGTAATTTTGTGCTACAGACATATTCGCCTTCCGTTAGATGTCGAGTTCTTTGGGCTGCTGGGCGGCATGAGCATGCTCAGCGCCTGCGTACACTTTCAGCTTCTTGAACATGGCACGGCCGAGCGGGCCTTTCGGAAGCATGCCTTTTACGGCCTTCTGAATGATTTGCTCGGGAGCCTTGTCAACCAGCTTCTCGAAGTTGATGGATTTGATTCCACCCGGAAAGCCGGTATGGCTGTAATACATCTTTGCTGATGCCTTTTTGCCGGTAACCTTCACCTGGCTGGCATTGATAACAATGATGTAGTCGCCAGTGTCCACGTGAGGGGTATACTCAGGCTTATGCTTGCCCCGCAGACGAAGGGCGATTTCGGTTGACAGACGACCCAGCGTCTTGCCGGCTGCGTCTACAACGTACCAGTCACGTTTTACTGTTTCTGGTTTCGCACTCAGAGTCTTCATTGATTCCGCCTTGAACGCTATATAAGAAACGTTAAAAACCACCACCGGTAAATGCAAGGCATCCGGAGGAGGTTCATACCTGTATGTTGACGTTGACACCATTCGGGGCTGAGATAGTGACATCGCCTTGAAAAGCCAGGGCGCGAAGTATACTCGAACCCACCAGGAATGCCAACCCTGCCTATCTGTGTTTCGTTAAACCCCTATCACGATGGAGCAAGGACGCTTTCCGAACGCCCGTAAAGGCGACTCACATTCGCCAGCAACACTTCCGCCAGGGCCTCCGCATCCTGCCCCCGCAACCGGGCCAGGCAATCCAGTATCGCCGGTAAGCAAGCCGGGCTATTCATTCCTTTCTCAACGCCGGCCGGCGCCATATCCGGCGCGTCGGTTTCCAGCACCAGGGCTTCTGCCGGCAGCCGGGCTATGGCATCCCGGGTTTTCCGGGCCCGGTCGTGGGTAATCACACCCCCGACGCCGATATAACACCCCAGGTCCACCAACTTACTGGCCTGCTGGTAACTGCCAGAGAAACCGTGCACCAGCGCCCTGCCCTGCCATCGCTCAGCCCGCAGGGCAGCATGGACCTGGTCATGGGCCTTCACCGAGTGGATCACCAGGGGATAGTCGTGCCGGGTGGCCAGCTGTATCTGGGCGCGAAACCAGGGCAGCTGTTTTTCAAAGCTACCCTTCAGGCCGTCCAGCCCGCATTCACCCACGCCAATACAGCCAACGGGGTGACTGTCCAACCGTTGCCCGAGCAACTCGAGGTCAGCCTCTGTGTGTTCTTCCACAAACCACGGATGAATACCCAGGCAATACCAGATCCCGCGCGCCGGGTTCGCCAACGCCTGAACACGATCCCAGTCGGCCCTGCGCACCCCCGGCACCACCAGGGCCCTGACCCCGCCCTTTGCGGCTGCGGCCAGCTCCTGCTCCCGAACCCCGTCGAAACGCGGAAAGTCGAAATGGCAATGGGCATCTACCAGCCTCATGGTCACCTCAGCTTCGGGAGCGATGGGCTCAATGCTCCCGGGTTTTGTGGAACTCGACGTCCGGGTACCGCTCCTGGGCCAGGTTCAGGTTCACCATGGTCGGCGCGATGTAGGCAAGGCGGTCGGCGCCGTCCAGGGCCACGTTGTCCTGGTTCTTGCGCTGGAACTCGTCCAGTTTGCGGTCGTCAGAGCAGGTCACCCACCGGGCTGTCGCCACATTAATCGGTTCGTAAATAGCCTCAACCTTGTACTCGCTCTTCAGGCGGGCTACCACCACATCAAACTGCAGCACACCAACGGCCCCAACGATCAGGTCGTTGTTACGCATCGGCCGGAACACCTGTACGGCACCCTCTTCCGACAGCTGGATCAAACCTTTCTGCAGCTGCTTGGCCTTAAGCGGATCCTTCAGGCGAATCCGACGGAACAGTTCCGGCGCAAAGTTCGGAATGCCGGTAAACTTCATGTCTTCGCCGGCGGTGAAGGTATCACCCAGCTGGATGGTGCCGTGGTTGTGCAGGCCGATGATATCGCCGGCAAAGGCTTCTTCGGCATGCTCCCGGTCGCCGGCCATAAACGTCAGCGCATCGGAGAACCTTACCTCCTTACCGATGCGTACATGGCGGGCTTTCATACCCTGATTGTAGCTGCCGGAAACAATGCGAACGAAGGCAATGCGATCGCGATGCTGCGGGTCCATGTTGGCCTGGATCTTGAACACGAAGCCGGAGAAACCGTCTTCCGTGGGCTGAACCACTCTCTGATCGGTCTCACGGGGTTGCGGGGTCGGTGCCCACTCCACCAGGCCGTCCAGCATGTGGTCTACGCCAAAGTTACCCAGCGCCGTACCGAAAAAGACCGGAGTCAGTTCACCGGCCAGGAATGCTTCCTGGTCGAACTCGTGGGAAGCACCTTTCACCAGTTCGATCTCGTCCCGCAGGTCACTGGCATAGCTTCCGATGGCCTCATCCAGCTCCGGACTATCCAACCCTTTGATAATGCGCTTTTCCTGAATCGTGTGGCCCTGGCCAGACTGGTACAGAATCACCTCGTCACGCAGCAGGTGGTAAACGCCCTTGAAGCCTTTACCCATGCCGATCGGCCAGGTGATCGGCGCGCAGGCGATTTTCAGAACATCTTCTACCTCGTCCATCAGCTCGATCGGATCCCGGGTATCCCGGTCCAGCTTGTTCATGAACGTGAGGATAGGCGTATCACGCAGCCGGGTAACTTCCATCAGCTTGATGGTCCGCTCCTCTACGCCCTTGGCACTGTCGATAACCATCAGACAGGAGTCTACGGCGGTCAGCGTCCGGTAAGTGTCCTCAGAGAAGTCTTCGTGGCCCGGGGTGTCCAGCAGGTTCACCAGCTTGCCGCCATAGGGAAACTGCATCACCGAGGTGGTTACCGAGATGCCCCGCTCCTTCTCCATCTCCATCCAGTCAGACTTGGCATGCTGGCCGGACTTTTTGCCCTTGACGGTACCTGCTTTCTGGAGAGCCTGGCCGAACAGCAGGACTTTCTCGGTAATGGTGGTTTTACCGGCGTCCGGGTGCGAGATAATCGCGAAGGTGCGGCGCTTGGCCACTTCCTGGGAAAGGTTAGACATAGAAATCGGAAACCTGAATGGTATGGTTGAAAAACGAGCTATTATACGGGCCAGAGGGGGCTCAGGTGAACCGTAAAGCCATGACTCGGGCATCTTCACGGCCGGGACCGTCGGGATAGTAGCCTCGCCGGCGGCCTATTTCCCTGAAACCTTCACCGGCATAGAGTTCTATCGCCGCCCGGTTGCTGTCCCGCACTTCCAGGATCATGCAGACCATGCCGTCTTTGACGGATTCTGCCAGCGCGTGCTGCAGTAACCGGCGCCCGGCACCCTGACCGCGCAATTGCGGATGAACACAAATATTCAGCAAATGGGCTTCATCGAACAGGTAGTTGATGACGGCAAACCCCAGAACCTGGTGATCCTGCTCCAGGGCCCAGAGCCGGTAGCCGTCTTTGAAGCAGTCCCGGAAAATAGCTTCGGACCATGGATGCGAATGCCCGAGGCGCTCCAGCTCCATCACCTGTGCCATGTCTTCTGACGCCAGTGTTCGTATCACTGCGCTGTCAGGGCGAAGAAGGACTGATGGCTTACCCACGGCAGTGCTCAGGCTTTCAGGGGCTTGATCAGGTGCCACAACTTGCGCTTGCGCTCCGGATCGGTGGCAAGGGTGGCCAGGGACGTCTCGAAAACAACCTCCGGCTCCCGCCCCAGCGCCTGGCTATACCAGTCGCCCACTTTCCCCAGGACAACAACCTTCTGCCCGGACAGGCCTCCGAACAGCGCTTCAAGGGCCACAGCAAGGTGTTCAGCGCCATTGAGGCTCACCTTGAGGTTATTGAACAAGGGCCAGTGCAAGGAATCAGAAGCCTTGCAGGCATCCTCGCCAAGGCTGCGAAGAATATTTCGGGCGAGGGTTTCCTGCAGCGCCAGACTGGAGTCTTCAGACAATTCGGCAATCAGGGTAACCCGCCGTCCGGTCCAGGCCTTGAGATTAAGCCGTGGCACATCCTCAGCGACCGTGACCGGCTCTGCTGGCACAGGTTCAGGCTCGATAGCCTCTACCCCGGGGGCTGGCGCCTCAGCCGGGCTGACAGGCGACTCTGCGCCCACGCTCGCCGGGGCCTTCGCTGACGGCTCCATCAAGCTTTGCAGGCGGGCAATCTTGTCCCGGTTACGGGAAGCCTGCTCCGGGTCAGCACGTCGTGCACGCGGAGCAGCCGGAATAACCGGGACTACAGGCACAGCAACCGCTTCTGGCTCCTGCACGCCGAAATCGTAATCGGGACTTGGCGCAGCACCGGGAAGGGGATCGCGGGCATACCACATGCGTATGCCCGACATGCCCAGATAGAACTGGCGCTCGGCTTCGGTCTGAATCACATCAGTCTCCGATGGACCTGAATAGCGCACTCATACCCGATTCAGACATCCGCCACCTGGGGATGCTGCCGGATACCGCCTGCGGCAATGAGGTTCAGGGCTTCGATGTAGGCCTTGGCAGAGGCGATAATGATATCGGTATCGGAACCCACACCATTAACGATTCGACCACCCCGCTCAAGGCGCACGGTGACCTCCCCCTGGGCATCGGTACCGCTGGTAATGTTGTTGACCGAATACAGCTGTAGGTTACAGCCAGAATCCACCAGGGACTCGATCGCCTTGAAGGTGGCATCCACGGGACCGCTACCTTCCGCCTCGACCGTGTGTTCATCGCCATCTACGGTAAGGGTAAGCTTTGCCTTGGGCACTACGCCGGTCTCGGAGCAGACCTGCATGCATACCAGCCCGTACCGACCGATCTCTTCTTTCTGCTTGGTGTCGCTGGCAATTGCCTGAAGATCTTCATCGAAGATTTCGTGCTTGAGGTCGGCCAGCGCCTTGAACCGGGTGAACGCTTCGTTCAGTTCGGTTTCGGTTTCGAACTGGATACCCAGCTCAAGCAAGCGGGTACGGAAAGCATTACGGCCCGAATGCTTACCCAGCACCAGGCTGTTGGTGTGCCAGCCTACGTCCTGGGCACGCATGATCTCGTAGGTCTCGCGATGCTTGAGCACGCCGTCCTGGTGAATACCGGACTCATGGGCAAAGGCATTGGCACCCACAATTGCCTTGTTCGGCTGAACCGGGAAACCGGTAATGGTGGATACCAGGCGGGACGCCGGAACAATGTGCTGGGTATCGATCCGGGTGTCGATATGGAACAGATCCTGCCGGGTACGTACCGCCATCACGATTTCTTCGAGCGAGGCGTTACCGGCACGCTCGCCCAGGCCGTTGATGGTGCACTCAACCTGGCGTGCACCGCTGCTGACCGCTGCCAGGGAGTTGGCTACGGCAAGCCCCAGGTCGTTATGGCAGTGCACCGAGAAAATGGCTTTATCGGCGTTAGGAATACGGTTGAGCAACTGGCGAATGGTTTCACCAAACTGTTCCGGAATGGCATAGCCCACGGTGTCCGGAATGTTGATGGTGGTTGCACCGGCATCAATGGCCGCTTCGATAATGCGACACAGGAAGTCCAACTCGGAACGGCCGGCGTCTTCGCAGGAGAACTCCACATCATCCACATGGCTACGGGCACGCTTTACTGCCCGCACCGCCTGCTCTACCACTTCGTCTGGCTGCATTTGCAGTTTGTGCTGCATGTGGATAGGCGAGGTTGCGATAAAGGTGTGGATACGGCCACTGGCCGCAGGGCGGATAGCCTCTGCTGCCCGATCAATGTCTTTATCGAGGGCACGGGCAAGGCTGCAAACGGTGGAATCCTTGATGGATTCGGCAATGGCCTTGACCGCCTCGAAGTCACCCTGGCTGGCAATCGCGAAACCCGCTTCGATCACATCCACCCGGAGCTTTTCCAGCACCTTGGCAATACGAAGCTTTTCGTTCTTGTTCATGGTGGCGCCGGGGCTTTGCTCGCCATCCCGGAGAGTGGTATCGAAAATGACCAGATGATCGCTTGCCGCCATCGAAGGGCTCCCGTCAGAAACTTGGATGTGGTTGATGGGAGGCAGTATATCACTTCTCCCGGGCCTGAAATGAAAAAACCCCCGGCAGCAACGCTGTCGGGGGTTTTGGTATTAAGAGCCTGACGATGACCTACTCTCACATGGGCGAACCACACTACCATCGGCGCTGGTCTGTTTCACGTCTGAGTTCGGGATGGGATCA
>Ga0315334_10000018_pt1 | contig 181246 bp, 175 predicted proteins | sample M150034915metaG_FD_205555 | JGI IMG/M metagenome (GOLD analysis project Ga0315334, IMG submission 205555) | Ammonia-oxidizing marine archaeal communities from Monterey Bay, California, United States - M1 500m 34915 | ecosystem: Environmental > Aquatic > Marine > Intertidal zone | place: USA... | reverse complement strand
CCCGGACACGAAACAAAACATTCGTGGCCAGACGGGCCATGCGGGAGCCGGTGTCTTCGAGACCAAGGACGGTGGCGCCTTCGAACCCGCCTCGAGCGATCTCGAGCTCACGCTCGCCGGGGCCATTCTCGACCAGATGAGCAAGCTGCTCATCAACCACACCACGAAGAACGTCGAGACGATCCGGTGAGGTTGCGGCATAAATGGTGAGAGCACCACTGTCGACATAGCTAGCAACGGAGGAAAAGACGGTGTAGCTCAGGCCGCGCTTCTCGCGAATCTCTTGGAACAGGCGGCTGGACCAGCCGCCACCGAGAAGCTGGCTTGCTACCGCGAGCACATACCGATCATCGCTTTGCTGGCTCGGAGCTCGCCACCCTTGCGCCAAATGTGTCTGCTCGATCGGGCGAGCATTGAAAATATCAGCCGGCCGAGCGGCACCAGGGGCCGCACGATCCGCCCGATGACCTGGGCTCAACGATGCAAGAACCGAATCAACCTTGGCGGCAATCTCATCATGGTCAATGGCCCCGACAACAGAGACCACGAGATTTGAACGGCAGTACCACTCATGGTGGAACGCACGAACGGTGTCGGCGCTCATGGCAGTGACGGAATCCTCGCTGCCAAGCACCTCCCAGCCAAGCGGGTGATCGGGGAAGAGGCTCTCGGCCAGTGCGGTGTGCACCACATCGTCAGGTGTGTCGTTGCTCCAATGGAGCTCTTCAAGAATGACCTGACGCTCGGCGTCGACCTCAGCGTTACTGAAGCCGGGATCGACGATGACATCGAGCAAGGTGTCGAGGCCGAAGTCGAGATCCCAGCCGGGTACACGAGCGTGAAATGCCGTGTACTCCTTTGATGTGAAGGCATTGAGATCACCGCCTACCGCATCGATCCCTTCGGCAATGTCGCGCGCCGATCGTGTGGAGCTTCCTTTGAACAGCAGATGCTCGAGAAAGTGAGACGCCCCGGCCAGCTCAGGCGGCTCGTCACGGTTTCCCACACCGACCCACACACCAACAGCGGCAGATCGCGATTGTGGATCCGCCTCGGTTACGACACGTAGCCCACCCTCAAGGCGGGACACGCGAATATCAGCGTCAGGTGTGGGCATCAGGCGAACTCGTATCCGAAGAGCTCAATGTCTCGGCGATAGATCTCACCGACCATGTCTCTTGTGTCAGGGGTGCAAGAGTCGATGTAGTCAGACGACTTGGTGATTTGGTTGAGCCACTCGATCCGAACGGATCGTCGCACATGATCCACGAGAAAGTCATCTGCATCGGCGTTTGGTACATGAATCTGAATCAAACCCGTCTCGCGGGGGTACGGACGGAATACGTCCGTGCCCCCGCGAGCGAGATGGATTCGTTGACGCCAGAGCTCGGGGACAAGCCAGTCGCAGGACCGACGAATCATCCGATACCCCTGAGCGATTGTCTATCGACGTCCGCGGCCGCCACCGCGTCCGCGGCCACCGCCACCACCGCTGTTGCGGCGGGGAGCGTCAGGGCCAAGATCGCCGAACTCACCTTCGAGTTCGCTGTCGAAAGCCGACTCGAAGGAGACGGACTCGCGATCGCCAGCGGCCTCGGCGGGAGCGGCATCGCCCTCATCGCTGCTGCGGGAAGTCGAGCCGGAGCTCGAACTCGAGCTGGAGCTGGAGCTGGAGCTGGAGCTGGAACCACTGCTGCCAGCGTCGCCACCGGTGGCCTCGGGACCGTCACCAACAGGCTTCAACGAGATCTTGCCGTTTGGATCGACGTCTTCAACGATGACCTCGACCTCTTGGCCGAGCTCGAGCACGTCTTCGACACGATCGATGCGCTTGCTGCCACCGATCTTCGAGATATGAAGAAGACCGTCACGACCGGGGAGGATGTTGACGAACGCACCGAACTTGGTGATGTTCACAACACGACCCTGGTAGGTCGCACCAACATCCGCCGTGGGCGGATCGAGAATCAGGCCAATCTGACGCTCAGCCTCAAGCACGATTGCCTTGTCGGGCGATGCGATCGAGACGATGCCGACCATGCCGTCGTCATCAACAGAGATGACGGCGCCGGTCTCGGCCTGGATCGAGTTGATGACCTTGCCCTTGGGGCCGATGACCTCGCCGATCTTGTCGATCGGGATCTCGAAGCTGATGATCTTCGGCGCCGTGTCACGAACCTCATCGCGGGGCTCGGCAATTGCGCCGAGCATCACGTCGAGGATATCGAGGCGGGCTTCCTTGGCCTGTGCGAGCGCACCGGCCAAGACGGTGGCTGGGATGCCCGAGATCTTCGTGTCGAGCTGCAATGCAGTGACGAAGTCGGTGGTGCCGGCGACCTTGAAGTCCATGTCGCCGAATGCGTCTTCCGCGCCGAGGATGTCGGTGAGGGTGACGTATTCGCCTTCAGCATGGACGAGGCCCATGGCGATACCGGCGACGGGGGCCTTGATCGGCACACCGGCGTCCATCAACGACAGAGTCGAGCCACAGACGGAGCCCATCGACGACGAACCGTTGGAGGCCATGACCTCAGAGACTGTACGCACGGTGTAGGGCCACTCATCGAACGACGGAATCACCGGGAACACGGCGCGCTCAGCGAGGGCACCGTGACCGATCTCGCGGCGCTTCGGTCCACGCATGAAGCCGGTCTCGCCCGTGGAGAAAGGCGGGAAGTTGTAGTGATGGAAGTAACGCTTCTTGTCGATCGGCGAGAGGTCATCGATCATCATGTCGCTGCGGCCGAGGCCGAGCGTCGTGAAGTTCAGGACCTGGGTCTCACCACGCTGGAAGAGTCCGGAACCATGCGCCGTCGGGATAACACCGACCTCGCTGGATACGTGACGCAGTTCGTTGGTCTTTCGACCATCGATGCGAACACCCTCTTCTACGATGCGCTTGCGCACAACGGCCTTGGTGATCGAGCGGATGGCGTTCTTGATCTGCTTCACCGCGTCGGCGTTGTCGAACTGACCATCGAGTTCGGCGATAACGGCGGCACTGAGGTCGCCCTCGGCGTTCTGGCGATCGGTCTTGTCAGCGATCTTCTGCGTCTCGGCGATGCGATCGGTTGCGGCCGCCTGCACAGCGGCGAAGATCTCGTCGGTGTAGTCGGTGACGGTCGGGGGGTCCATCTTGGTGATGGGACCAGCGGCATCGATTGCCTGCTGCTGCAGTTCGATCATCTCGCGAATCCAGACCTTGCAGGCCTCGAGGCCACCGGCCAGGACTTCTTCGTCGACCTTGGGGGTCCCGTTCTCGTAGAGCTTCCACGAGTTTCCGGTACCGCCAGCCTCGACCATCATCACGGCGACATCGTCGCCGGCGAGGCGGCCGGCAACAACCATTTCGAAAGCCGACTCTTCGGATTCTTCATAGGTTGGGAACGGGATCCATTCGCCATCAGGCGACCAGCTCATTCGAACCGCACCGAGAGGCCCATCAAAGGGAATCGTCGACAGGCTCAACGCAAGAGACGCGGCGTTGAGAGCCAGAACGTCATAGGGGTTTTTCTGATCAGCGCCCAGCACAGTGCCCACGACGTGGACCTCATTGCGGTATCCGTCGGGGAATGCCGGACGCAGGGGACGGTCGATCAGGCGACAGGTCAAGATGGCCTGTTCACCCGCACGAGCCTCACGACGGAAGAACGAGCCAGGGATCTTGCCCGCGGCGTACATGCGCTCTTCGATGTCGACGGTGAGAGGAAAGAAGTCGGCACCATCGCGTGCCGTCTTCGCCCCAGTGGCAGTGACGAGAACAACGGTGTTTCCGATGCTCGCCGTAACGGAGCCACCGGCGAGAGGGGCGAACTTGCCGATCTCGAAGGTGGCGTCTTTGCCCTCACCACGCGTGAACGCGCTGGTAAAGGTTTGAGTTTCAGTCATTTTGTACTTACTCCTGAGTGCCCGACTGCTAGTACCCAGTCGAAGACCGCCGTAACCGCTCGCCGGGAGCGGATCGGAAATCTTCGACTAACACCAACATGTCGGGATCTCGTTGTTGCTGGACGTTCCAGCACTGGGATTCGTCGGGTCTTCTCGCAGGCGAATCCTGAGAGGAAACCGAAAGGAGCGGCCCCAAAGGACCGCCCCCACATTATTTCAGCGTCGCAGACCGAGGTGTGCGATCACTGCACGGTATCGCTCGACGTCGTTGTCCTTGACATAGTCAAGGAGACGACGGCGCTGGCCCACCAGCATTAACAAGCCTCGCCGGCTGTGATGGTCCTTCTTATGGACCTTCAAGTGTTCGGTGAGGTGGTTGATGCGTTCGGAGAGCAACGCGATCTGGATCTCGGGGGACCCAGTGTCGTTCTCCTTGAGATCGAACGCCTTCGCCATATCGGCGATGGTTTCGGCCTTGGGACGCAGATTGACAGCCATGAAGATAGATATTCCTTGGGATTGATTCCCGGCCGCATCGCTCGCAATGCGTAGCGCGCAGCGGTGCCCGTCTTTCGGGACCCCGTAAGGATATCGGGGGTCAACAGAGAACGGAACCGACGTGCTTCATACAGTGAGCCACAGGACCAGACTCACCTGGGCACAGTGGTAGAGCACATGGACGAGCACACGTCCGCCGGGGGCCGGTCTCACGACCCGGTTCCAGGCCAGGAGCGCATCAGAAGCCACGAACAGCGCGGCCCCGGCGGCCGCCGCAAACACGGCGGTACCAGCGGCGGCAATGGCCATGACGCAGACAACCACGATGTAAAATTCGATCGCACGGGTGATGAGTCGGCCCTTGGCACGCACTGCCTCCATCAACTCGGGTACCACGCCGAAGGCCACGCCGACGACGACCACCGCCCCTACCAACGCTGCCTCAATCTGGAAGTCACGGGCCAACGCGGCGATATACAACAGATGGGCGACGAGGGAGGCGAAGATGCCCGCTTCGAAGCGGGCATCTGGGGTCATGAGAACGACGTCGGCGACCAGCGACGCACCAAGAGCAGCGATCACGATGCCGCGAACGACGTTGTCATCGGTCTCGACGGCCAGCGCAACGCCGACGAGAGCAATGATGACAAGCGGCTTGGCCAAAAACTCGAGGCCTAAACGATCGCCAAGAACCGCCCACCAGTCGATCATCGCAGCACCGGCTGCGACGACGATCAGAACAAACGCCGCTGTGGTCATCGTCGAGAAGACCGCTTACTCAAATCTCTGCTGCAATTGCATCAGCGAAAGAGACTCGTTCCTGGATCATCGTCTTGTACTGCATCACGTGACGCGGCCGGTTGAACCCGAGCACACCCACGAGTTTTCCTTCGCGCCCGTAGAGGGCGGCGAAGCGCCGCTCTTCCAGCGAACCTTCGACGATCTCGAGATCATCATCAGGTCTGACCCGGCCCGCGAGTTGGATCTTGCGGTCGTACTGATCGGACCAGAACCAGGGCACCGGGGTGAACGCCTCAGCATCGGCATCATCACTGAGCAACCGCTTCGCAGCATGCACTCCCTGCTCGATGGCATTGTCCCAGTGCTCGACACGCATCACCTCATCGAAGCGGTGGTTGGGCCAACGAGCGACGTCACCCGCGGCGGTGACACCAGGGGCGGCCAACATCGTGGCGTCACACAAGACGCCATCGTCGATCTCGAGACCCGACCCTTCGAGCCATTCCGTGTTGGGGATGACCCCGATACCGACCACCACGACATCGGCCTCGATGACCGAACCGTCGGAGAGGGTCACGCTCTCGACTCGGGCGTTGCCGTTGATCGATTCGACGCCGACGCCCGTGCGCAGATCAACACCGTGCTCGCGATGGACATCGGCCATGACCGACCCCATCTGCTCGCCCAGCACACGGCCAAGCGGAGTCGGGAGCGCCTCGACCATCGAGACCGAAATTTCGCGGCCACGTGCAGTTGCGGCCACCTCGGCGCCGATGAAGCCGGCACCAACCACGACCACCCGACTGGGGGCTCTCTCGAATTCAGCACGTAACGCGAGGGCATCGTCGAGCCCGCGCAACACATGAACGCCGGTCATCCCTTCGGTGCCCGGCAGTGTGCGACATCGTGCGCCGGTGGCGATCAGTAAGCCATCTACGGTTTCGGACTGCTCTCCGACTGGTCCCGAGGTCGTGAGCGTTCGCGTCTCCAGATCGAACCTGGTCGAGCGAGTCGAAAGGCGAATGTCGAGATCGAGTTCGTCGTACTTCTCTGGCTTGGTCAGCCCGATGCGATCCGACTCCCACGCGCCTGACAACAGCTGCTTCGAAAGCGGCGGCCGATCGTAAGGCATGTGCGATTCATCGCCGATGAGCGAGATCTTGCCGCCGAACCCTTCGCGTCGCAATGCCTCTGCAGCACGAATACCGGCGAGCGATGCGCCGACGATGTGAATCGATTCCCGGGACAGGATCAGCCCTCGACAGAGATGGCCTGCTTCGGGCAGCGCTGAATGCACTCCTCGACACGGGCGCGAGAGTCCTCACCCGGCTCCTCATTGAGAACGTAGAGGAAATCGTCGTCACGAACCTCGAAGAGGTCGGGCGCAATCTGCATGCAGATTGCGTTGGATTCACAGAGATCAAAGTCGACCACGATCTTCACAGTCGCCACCTTTCGAGTTGCGGGCGGCTCACATCATGCCGCGCGTGCGGCGATGGCGCTACATCAACTCGTACCAGCATCGAGTTTGCGATACATTTCGTTGATTCGACGCAATCATTTCTTCCTCATTCCTCTCACCCTGATCATCGGAGTCAGCGCTTGTTCCGGTGACGAAGCGTCCCAACCCAGCGAGGACCCGATCAGCACCGAAGCTGTCACCGACGAGGACGCTGTCACTGCTGAAGATGCCGTTGAAGATGCTGTTGAAGATGCTGTTGAGGATGCTGTTGAGGATGCTGTTGAGGATCCGACCGAGCCCGACGACACCGTGGAAGCAGACTTCTCGGCGATCGGACCGATCGTTTCGGCTTTCGTGGATGAAGAGGGACTCAACGGCGCCGGAATCGCCATCGTTCATCGAGATCATGGTGTCATGCATGAGCAATACTGGGGTGAGTTCAGTCCGGACCATGTGTCGCTGATCGCGTCGTCATCAAAGATGATCGCGGCCGGTGTACTTCTTCGTCTGCACGAGGACGGCTTCCTTGATCTCGATGCCCCTGTGAGCGAAGTTGTTGACTGGGGGTCCGGAAATCCTGAAATCTCCCCGGCCCAACTCATCTCCAATAGCTCAGGACTCGTTGGCCTCTTGCCCGACCCCACCTACGCCCCGTACCTCTGTCAGTGGGATTATCAGAGCGACATCGGCGACTGCGCCGCTGCGATCTTCACCACCGCCGATGACGATGACCAGGTGGCGGACCCCGACACGGAGTTCCGGTACGGGGGTGCCCAGTGGCAGATCGCGGGAGCGGTGGCCGAGGCCGCCTCAGGCAAGCGGTGGAAAGAACTCATCAACGAGATCTACATCGAACCTTGCAAATTGGGCACGCTCGGGTTCGCCAGCCCATCCCAATTCGAAGGGCGCGGGTTCAGCTATCCGGGAGGCTTCGACGGCGACGTGAGCACCCTTGCCGATACCGACAACCCAAACATCGAAGGCGGCGGGTACGTCACCGTGCCCGACTACGCCGCAGTCCTGTTGATGCACCTGCGAGATGGCATGTGCGGTGATAGTCACGTGCTCAGCCCAGAGTCCCTTGCCCGAGCCCATGGTGACCGGATCGCTGAGGTCTACGCGGGAAATGCGTGGTCGCCGAACTCGGGTTACGGCATGGGGTGGTGGATCGATCGAACCAACGACCGAATCACCGACGGCGGGGCGTTCGGTACCCAAGTGTGGCTCGATCTCGACGACAACTACGGCGTCTACCTCGTCATCGAGGCAACATCACAGCAAGGCCAAGCCCTCAGTGGAGAACTCTACGCCATCATCGAATCTGCCATCACCGAGGCGACCATCATCAACTGACCCCGGAAGAGAGGCGGTCGGACGTTAGTTGGGACGCTCCTTGACGACGATATTGAAGGTGTCACGAATACGGCGGTCGATCTCGGTGGGAATGTGATCGGGCCAGTGGTTCTCGAGCAGTTCCTTCGCCCGCCCGTGCGCGATCTCAAGAGCGTCCTTGCCGCCCGCGTCCATCCAATTATCGGGGGTGTCTCGGTCACCGATATCGGGGTAGATGTATTCCTTCTGCATCAGGTCAAGGGTCTGTTGTGAGCCGAGGAAGTGGCCCGGGCCATGGATGACTTCTTCGATCACGGCCGCCGACAAACTCTCTTCGTTGACCTCGATACCGCGGACCGTGCGATTGATCGCACCGAGCATGTCGTTGTCAATCACGAGTGCTTCGAGCGAACAGCTGAGCAGCGAACCGAGCATCCCCGCCGACTCGTACACAAGGTTGGCACCCGCGTGGCCGGCAAGAGCGACGTTGAGGCCCTTCTCGTAGCCAGCCTGGTTGTCGGGAACCTTCGAGTCGCTCATTCCCGCGGCGACGCCGGACGGTAAACCAATCCAGTTCGCAACCTGTGCTGCCGCGGCGTTGAGCACGCCTTCCTCTCCGGAGCCGCCGCTCATGGCGCCGGTACGGAGGTCGGATACAAACGGCCACAGTCCCAAAACACAGGGATGACCTGGCGACATGAGGTTGACGGTCGTGAGCGCAGACAGACACTCGGCGAGCGCCTGAGCGAGTGAACCGGCCAGCGCGGCCGGTGACGTCGCTCCCGCCTGACCCGCCGAAAGCAGGTTGATCGGCATCCCGGTCTCGACTTGGGCGACCATGCACTTGATCGACTCCTCGGCGAACCGAAGTGGCGGCACGACGAAGGTGTTGTTGGCAGCAATAAACGGACGCTTGCGGAATTTACCCTCACCCCCCATCGCCATGTCGAACATTTCGACGGTGTCATAGACGTGCTGCTTCTCGAACCACGAGGTGCCCGACGGCTTCGTGGTGCCGACCATGGTGGCGAACGCGGTGTTGAGATCAAGCTCTCGCGAGTCCTCGCGATCGCGAGCCACAACAGTGCGGACAAAGAAGTGGATGTTGTCGAGTTGATCGACGAGTCGGGCACAATCGTAGACGTCGTTGCCGGTGGAGTGCCGGAACGTGTTGGTCTGGTAGTCGTGCATCAGCACCGCGGCACCGGCGGTACCAAAGTGGACACGATCGCCGCCAACATCGATCGAATTGGCTTCATCCCATCCGTGCCAGATCCAGTCCTTGGCAGCCAACTCAATGGCGCCTTCGACCAGAGCTTTCGGATAATGGAGACGGCCGTGTTCATCCATCCAGCCGCCTGCGTCGGTGACCACTTCGATGAACTCGGGAATCGGCGATCCCATTCCGAGCCGTTCAAGCAGGTCAATGGCCGCGTCGTAGACCTGCTGGAGGTCGGCTTCGGACAACGGCTTGTACAACCCGCCCGACATGCCCGGGCGAACCGGCCGATCGTCCACCTCAAGTGGTGCCTGGCGAGCCGCAATGCGTCCTGATCGACCGCCTGTACGGCGGCGACGGGGTTGTTCGTTGCTCATCTCAGCCTCCCTTTGGCTCAGGCTCGAATGGTGGCGTTGTTGGGGTCGTACGCCGGCTCAGCAAGCACGGTGGCCGTGCGTCGAGTCCCCAGCATGTCGAGTTCGAACGTCGAGCCCGGCTCCTCGAAATCGGGAGTCACGTAGACGAACCCGAGACTCTTGCCCACCGCATGGCCGAAGGCTCCAGACGTCCCGATACCAATGACGTTGCCATCGGTGTCGTAGGCCGGTTCATTGCCGCGCATGTCGGTTTCGCCGTCGCTGATCTCGCAATAGACGAGCACCATGCTCAGCGGTTCATCCTGGTCACGACGAGCGACAGTGACATCCTTGCCAACAAAGTCGCCATCAAAGTCGACGAAACGCTCGAGGCGGGCTTCGATCGGGGTGATTTCAGTGGTGAGTTCGCTCCCCCACGCCTTGTAGCCCTTCTCGATTCGCATGACATTCATCGCGTACGAGCCGAAGTGCACCATGCCGTGCGGTTCGCCCGCAGCGACCAGTGCGTCATAGAGAGGCTGCATCTGGTCGATCTGCACGTGAAGTTCCCAGCCAAGTTCGCCCACATAGCTGACCCGGAGCGCCTTGACTGCCACGCCGGCTATCTCGATCTCCTGGGCGGTGAGCCAACGGAACGATGCGTTGGTGAGATCGGCACCGGTGAGACCTCCGACCACGTCACGCGCTCGCGGGCCGGTGACGGCGATAATGCCGTGATCATCGGTGATATCAGCGACCGTGACGTCTTCTCCGGCAGCAATGTGCTGGTTGAGCCAATCCTGATCGTGGGTGGTGCCCATAATCGCCGAGTTCAGGTAGTAGCGATTTTCAGCCAAACGGGTGATCGTCATCTCACACTCGATGCCCCCAAGGTCGGTAAGCATGTGCACGAGGCGCATGCCGCCGTCCTTACCGGGGATCTTGTTCGCCGATACTCGGTTGAGGAGCGCCGCTGCATCAGTACCCGTGACCTCGAATTTGGCGAATGCCGTGAGATCAGCGATGCCGACTCGCTCGCGGGTGCCCTTCACTTCCTCGGCCACAATCGGGAATGCGTTGGAGCGCAAGAAGGTGTGCTGCTCTGCCTCGCCGTAGTACTGCGGACGCTCCCAGCCGTAGACCTCTTCCCACTGTGCACCCTTGGCATCAAGGGAGTCGTAGAGCGGGTTGGTCTTCTGCCTTCGCGCTGCTGGGTGGTGTTCACCGGGTGGACGGCTGGCGTACATGAGGTGGTATTCCTCGATCGCCTTGCCGACCGCAAACTCGCTTTTCGGGCCTGTGTGGGTGCCGAATCGTCGCGGGTCCATGCCCCGAACGTTGATCTCAGTCTGACCGTGCACCATCCACTGGGCCAGATACTTTCCCGCTCCCGGACCCTGGGTGATGCCGATCGAGGCGCCGTTGCAGTGCCAGTAATTCCGCAACCCTGGGGCCGGGCCCATGAGGTAACCGGAGTCGGGCGTATGAGTGATCGGACCGGACACGACCTTCTTGATGCCCGCATCGGCCCACGCTGGCACCCGATCGAGGGAGTCCATGAGGCAGTCGGCGATCACGTCCATGTCTGGCGGGGTGAGGTAGAAGTCGAGATTCCAGTCAATGCCGTCGACACCATAGGTCTGAGCATTGGCGGTCTCGTAGGGGCCGATGAGGATGCCGTCGATCTCGCGCCGGTAGTACGACGAGGACCGCGGATCTCGTGTGACCGGCGGTTCGAAGCCAAGATCGATCATGGCCTGGAGCGGTTCGGTGATGATGTACTGGTGGATGACCGAGACGATCGGCACCTCGAGGTCGACCATGGCGCCGAGTTGTGGGGCGTAGTGACCGGCGGCGTTCACGACGTGCTCGGCCACGATGGTGCCCTTCTCGGTGATGACCTCCCACATGCCATCGGCGCGCTGGTTCATGTCGATCACGCGGTTGTTACGCACGACCGTGGCACCGAGTTGGCGGGCACCCTTGGCCATGGCATTGGTTGAACCAGTCGGGTCGGCCCAGCCGTCATTCGGTGTGTAGAGCGCCGTTTGGACGTCGTCGATGTTTTCGAAGAGCGGGTTGAGTTCCTTGATTTCCTTCTGCCCGACGATGTAGCTCTCATAGCCGAGCTGATTCAGTTGAGCGTGGACTTGGCGATGCCAGAGCACGTCGTTGTCAGTGATGGCAAGTCGAAGGGCGCCGCAACCGTGCCAACCGGCGGAGAGTCCGGTCTCCTCTTCGATCACCGGATAGAGCGAGATCGCCTCCTGATGAACCTTCGCCATGTTGAGGTCCCCGATGAAATTCGGGACAAGACCGGCGGCATGCCACGTTGACCCAGAGGTCAACTCACCCTTCTCAACGAGGACCGTGTCGGTCCAACCTTCGTGGGCCAAGAAGTAGAGCAGGCCGACCCCCATCGCTCCACCACCGATGATCACGCACCGCGTGCTCTCGGGCATGTCCAATCCAGCCATCTTCTCCCCCAAGAACTCTGTGTGTTCCACTCATTGGAACGTTCCATTCAATGGCCGCTAGTCTAGCGACCAGAATGCAAACCATCGAGCGAACCTTCGCCATTCTTCGGGCACTGGCCCATGGGCAGGAACGCGCAGGCATTTCCGAGATCGCCCGCCGCGCCGACCTTCCCAAAAGCACCACCTCACGAATCCTTGCGAGCCTCGAGGCGCTCGGGATGGTCGAACGATTAGGTGAGCGCTACGGACTGGGTGCCAGCTTGGCCGCGCTCACCGCAACAACAGCGCCCGTGGGATCGCTCCGCGAACTTGCGCGGCCTGAGTTGGTCGAATTGGCAGATCTTCTCGGCGACAACGCGTCACTCGTAGTCGAAGACGGCGACGAGGTTCTCTATGTCGAAACGGTGACCCCGAGCGAGGTGCAGGTGCAGGTGCATGACTGGACTGGTGAACGACTCCCCTACCACGCCGCCGCCGCCGGCCTCGCCTTGATGTCTGCCTGGTCCGACCTCGAACGCGAGCGCTTCGCCGCCGCCGGACCAACGGCGTTCACCCCCTTCACCGCCACGAGTCCGGACTCGCTGGCCTCCAAAATGAACGAGCTTGAGGCAACCGGTGTCATCTGGACCTTGCAGGAATTCGCTGAGGACGTGAATGGTGTCGGCGCGGTGATCAAGGGCCCAGGCGGGGCGCTTGTGGGCGCCATCAACGTCTACGGCCCGACCTATCGATTCCCCGGTACCCGTCCGCGAGACGAAATCGCCAAAGCCGTCACCGATGCCTGTCAGCGGATCACGGCCCGGCTGACCTCCTAATCGACTGCCTCGAGCACGGCGGGCAGGACACCTGGCACCACCTGGCAGTCCATCCAGCGGATCAGCGTGGCGACCAGAACGCCACGTCACCGTCGCTGATCCGGTCGGAATTCTCAGCCCCGATTCGGTGCACATAGATGCCAGACGTGCCGTCGCTATCGATCCCGCCGTACACCACTGCCTGCCCGTCCGGCGACCACACGCGGGGCGACTCGACAAACTGCCAGGCGAAGAACACATAGTTCCGCAAGAATGATGGTGACGGCGAAAACATGCCGAGCCCCATCACCGCTCCATCTTCCCAGATAACCCACTCCACACCTGCGGTCCCGCCCTCCGCGGCTTGAAGCAGAACCAGTCGAGAACCATCACGCGACCACTCGGCCCAGAACGCCGGTCCCTGCGACACCGACTCCCGAGCACCCGTGGTCAGATCGATGATCTCGGTGGCCCCCGTCACCGCTTCGACCCGCCGATTGGCAATCGCGAGATCGCCACCGCTCGCCGCTCCATGCGCCACCAATGCCCGAGACCCATCCGGTGCCACCACCAGACCCACAGTGCCGCTGACAGGACCGAGGTCAACCTCTTCGCCGGTGTCGACATTTATCCGTATAAGCCGATTGCCGTCGCTGCTCGTCGTTGCAATCAGTGCCTCACGGGTGCCAGGAATCCATGACGGCGCAAGGAACGATTGGCCAGGTTCACCAAGCGGCTCGCGATTCTCCAAATCCAGGGGGTCACGTGCCAACTCAAGCGTTGCGTCGCGGTGCAAAAGGAGATCGTCGCCACCTGGCTCCCATGCCAAATAGAAACTTCCAGCGTGTAACGACTGGTCACTCGCCGGCTGCCCTGTGGAGTCAAGGATGTCGAGGACGGTTCCACTCGATCCAGGACCCAGGGCTGCGAAGAAGTCTCCGCCATAGCTTGGGGAAAAGAAGAAATACGGTCGACGCGCCTCCGCCGTGGTCCACGTCCCGATCGCAGCATCAATGCTGTAGATGCGACCCGACCCCTCAACGAGTGGGTCGTAGTCGAAGAAAATCGACCGGGTCCCATCACGCAACCAGGTTGGCTGACTGAAGCGAGTCTCGGCGGGCGGGGCCCACACCTGCTCCCCAGTGGGGAGCGAAATGCCCAACTCCGGCGCCCCCGCGAGTGCGATCGATCCCGATAGGTCATCCAGGGTCACGACCACTGACGGCACGACCGCTGACGGCAGGGTCGTGGAAGTGGTCGAAGGCGTCGCCTCAACACTCGCCTTCACAGTTGACGACGATGGGAACACCAGATCCTCGGGCGCGACCTGGGTGCAAGCCATCGTGGCAACGGCCAGCGACATCACAAGGAGAGGCGAGCGCAGTTGAAGCATTGTCGCAACGTAGTCGGCGGCGGGTCACTACTTCTCTCAGACAAATGTCTTCGACAAGAATTTGTTCCAACCGAAGTGTGGCTAACTCGACTCAACACCCAATGCGTCGGCGACCATGAGCTGAAAGTGATGCACTCCGTGTTCACTCAGTTCTGATCGTCGCTCGTCGATGACGAAGCGACCCTGGTTGTAGCCATGTGATCGAAGACCGCGCTGCACACTCTCGCAGAGCCCCACGTCCTCCGGCTGCAATACATCACGCTGGTAGTCCATCGCCGCGCTCAACTGCGTCGTCGGCGTGCCGCCTGGGCAGAACCAGTCCTGGTACTCGATGCAGCGCTCCGCCTCGGTGGGCAGCATCTGCAGAACCGACACGTGAGCATCACCTGGATAAATCCAAATCGTGAGATTCGGCCAGAGAAACCAGCCGGCGTAGCTGAAGTCAACGTCGCCCTTTGTGAGTTCATAGGCAGAGTTGCCCTCAGTCGGCAAGCCATCGGACACATGACTCGAATAAATGCCATGCACGACTGATCGATAGCTGGGCATATCGACCAGGTCGACGAAGTCGCGGTGGGCGGGGGCGCAGTGGTAGCACTCGACAAAATTGTCGACCATGGTCTTCCAGTTGGCGGCCACATCAAACGAGTCGCGCCTGGCGAACTCGATCCGGTCGATCTCCGGGCAATAGTGACGTAGCTCGTCTTCAAGGCCAGGAGCCTGACTGGCGAGCGAATGTGCCTCGGGGTCGAGGTTGACAAAGAGGAAGCCGCAGAGACTTTCGATTTGAACCCGAGAGAGCGCGAAGTCGCAGGGATCGAATCCAGGCAGGTCGCCGGTGTTGCGGGAATGCTTCAGCGCACCATCGAGCCCATAGACCCACGCGTGATACGGACATGTCACGGCCTTCACCCGACCGCTGCCTTGTACCAATTCGTGGCCTCGGTGTTTGCACACGTTGTAGAACGCGTTGATGACACCCTCACCGTCGCGGGTTACGAAAATCTCTTGGTCGTACACGGTCGCCGTGAGGTAGTCGCCGGTGTTCGCAACCTGGCTCACATGCCCCACGTACGACCATGACCGTTCAAATATCGCGGTTCGCTCGGCTCGGTGGACTGCTGAATCTGTGTAGTACCGAGCCGGGAGCGTGAACGATTCGGCCGGGTTGCGCCGAATCGGCCGATCGGCAATGTGGACGATGTGTTCCGAGTTCGCTGTCACAATCCAAGTCTTGCACAGCAGCAATTATTACACAACAGTCGTTACGTAACGTATGATCGATGAATGCCGTTGATCGTCGACCACGATGCCAAGCGCCGTGAAATCATCGACGCCACGTGGACACTCATCGCCACCGAAGGCTTCGAGGCGGCCTCCATGCGACGTATCGCCACGCGTGTCGGGGCCACCACAGGACGAATCACGCACTACTTCGAAAGCAAAGATGCCATCTTGCTCAGCGTCCTCACCGATGCCAATCAGGCAGGCATCGACCGGTTCCGCACCGACCTGGTTGCGGCCAAGAGCGACGGTGCCGCAATCGCTGACGCCATCGTCGAGTCTCTGCCACTCGACGATGTCCGAATCCGTGAATGGCGCGCGTGGCTCGCCTTTTGGGGTAGAGCCGCCACATCAACTGCCCTGGCCAGCCAACATCAGCGAAGCTACGTCACATGGCGACGCTTGCTGGCCGAGAGCTTCGCCCGTGCCAGCGGGCGCCGCTCAGACGACGACATGGTGGCGACCGCAGCCGAACACACCATGGCGGTCATCGATGGCTTAGGGATGCATCTGATACTTGAGCCAGATGTCCACGACCACGCATCACTGAACGAAATCGTCCAACGCCAGGTCAATGCCACGCTGGAGTTGCTCCATCGATGAGACGTCAGTTCTCGAGATGTGGTCGCCGATTCTGAGGGTCGTACCAACTGCGAATCGATGTCGACACCGGCACGCGCTTGCCAGCAATGTTGGTCTCCCAGGTACCAGCATCGAGCCAATCCTTGCTGACCCCTTCACTGTCGGGGTGCTCGAGATAACCCATCGCGCAGCAACGCTCCTGCGTCGCGCTCCACATCGATGATGACGTCCGTCCTACCACAACCCCGTCTCTATAGATCGGCTCGTCGTGGTACGTCAACAGGTGAGGGTCTTCGACCCGGAACTGGATGAGACGCTTACTACGAGGCTCCCCTCGCTGCGATTCGAGTGCCTCTCGGCCGATGAAGTCCGCGCCTTTATCCCAAGAAATCGCGAACCCCAGACCAGCTTCAAGCGGAGTGTCTTCATCAGTGATGTCGTGACCCCAGTGCCGCATACCCGCCTCAAGGCGAAGTGAGTTCATGGCGTGATAGCCGGCGTGAACTAGGCCGTGACCGGATCCAGCTTCGACAAGTGCGTCATAGACAGTGACTGCGTCATCGTTAGCGACATAGAGCTCCCAACCGAGTTCGCCGACATAACTCATCCGCATCGCGGTGACATCGACGCCGGTCACCTCCAGTCGTCGGCTTGTGCCGAACGCAAACGACTCATTGTCAAGCCCCGCACTGGTGAGCTGGGCGAGGACCTTGCGGGAGTTGGGTCCCATCAACCCGATCATGGCCATGTGATGGGTCACGTTGGCGATGTCAATACGTCGACCCCGAGCGGCTCGCTTCAACCAGGACAGGTCGCGATTCTCCGCAGCCGCAGCCGTCACGACGAAGAACGCATCTTCATCGGTTCTTGTCACCGTGAGATCCGACTCGATGCCGCCCTTGCGATTGCACCACTGGGTGTAGATCGCCTTACCGATCGGTGCGTCAATGTTGGCGACGCTGATCGTGTTCAAGACCTCAAGGGCATCGGGTCCCTTGACCACAAACTTGGCGAAAGATGTCTGATCAAAGACGCCGACCGCTTCGCGCACCCCCATGCACTCAGCCACCATGTTGTCCTGCCAGTTCTGCTTTCCATAGGAATACTCGTACTCCCGTGCCTGGCCCTCGTTGGCGAACCAATTGGGACGCTCCCAGCCCGCCGTTTCGCCAAAGACGCCACCGGCAGCATCGATTCGTTCGTGCAGGGGCGACACACGGACCCCGCGAGCGCTTTCGTACTGACGAAAGGGCCAGTGCATGGCGTAGAGAAGGCCAAGGCTCTCTGAGACCCGGTCTTTGAGATAGTCCTCGTCGGCCTGGAACTGCTGGGCTCGTCGGATGTCCACGGAGTTGAGATCCATGGGCGGGTGCTTGTCCGCGATCCAGTCAGCGAGCGCCCATCCGACCCCGCCGGCACTCTGGATTCCCACGGAGTTGAATCCTGCGGCGACATAACAATTGTCGACCTCAGGAGTCTCACCCATGTAGTACACGCCGTCCGGGGTGAACGCCTCCGGTCCGTTGAAGAACAACTGCAGGCCGCACTCCCCCAACGCCGGCACCCGATGGATGGCTCGTTCAAAGATTGGGCCGACGTGCTCCCAGTCTTCGGGCAGCGAGTCAAAAGAGAAGTCGCGGGGGATCTGGTCCATTCGCCAGACCTTGCCGCGAGGTTCGAAGAAGCCGGCCATGATCTTGCCGGTCTCCTCCTTGAAGTAGGTGTAGTTCCCGGGATCGCGCAGCGTGGGCATGCCCGTCTCCACACCATCGATGGGCTCAGTCACGATGTAAAAGTGCTCGCACGCTTGGAGCGGCACGTTCACGCCGATCTGCTTAGCGAGATGACGCGTCCACATGCCGGTCGCAAGCACCACGATCTCGGCATCGATCGAGCCTTGTTCGGTCACAACACCGGTGACAGCACCATTGGACGCCCTGAGTTCGGTCACCGAGACACCCTCGATGATCTGAGCGCCCCGGGCCTTGGCGCCCTTGGCGAGCGCCATCGTGGTGTCGACGGGCGACGTCTGACCATCGCGAGGGATGTAGAGGGCACCGACAAGGTCATCGGTACGCATGAGCGGCCAGCGCTCAGTGGCCTCCTTGATGTCGATCACCTGTGTCTCAACACCAACTCCCTCAGCCATGGTGGCGCTGCGAAGGATCTCCTCCCACCGCTCCTCATTGTCCGCCACTGAGATCGAGCCGGGCGTGCGATAGCCCGTGGCCTGCCCGGTCTCGTCCTCGAGTTCCTCGAACAGCCTCGCCGAATACGTCGCAAGCTTGGTGAGAGAGTGAGTCGACTTGAGCTGCGACACGAGCCCTGCGGCATGCCAGGTCGTGCCGCAGGTCAGTGTTCCCTGTTCGAGAACCACCACGTCAGTGATCCCGCGGCGGGTGAGATGGTAGGCGATGCTGCAACCAATGATGCCGCCACCAACGACGACGACTTGCGCCCGATCGGGCACGGTTGGGGCCATGGAGACCTCCGCTGTTCGACGCGGGCTCTCGCCCGAATCACTCGATATGAATTGCGGGAGGTTAGCCCCCGCCATCGAGATCCGGGAACACATCCAACATCAATGATTTCGATGGCGGGGCGGATTCCAATTCGACCCCTGGAAAATCAGATCTTTGTGGCCAGATTGTCGAGGATGGGGAGAAGCTCCTCTGCCGGGGCCGAGGGCAGGCCGAAGACGATGCGGTCATACCCACCTTCGGCGAGACGCTCAATCTCCGCTGGATCGGTTGGCCCAAAGTAGCTGGAGAGCTCAACCTCAGACGGATCACGACCGACCTTCTCGCACTCCTCTCGCAATGTGGCCACATGGTCGAGCGGATCTCCGTCACGCCCGCCAATCGGAATCCAGCCATTTCCGTAGCCGGCGGCCCGCCGGGCGCCGTGCGGTGATCCGCCACCGATATGAACCGGAGGGGGCGAAATTGGCTTGGGGCTCAGATGAATCGGGTCGAAGTCGATGACATCACCGTGGTACTCGGCCGGGTCCTCTGTCCAGATCACCCGCATGGCCTCGACGCTCTCGCGCATCCGCTTGAATCGGGTCGACGGGTCGGTGCCGTGGTTTTCCATCTCTTCGATGTTCCAACCACCACCAACACCGAACAGGAAACGTCCACCAGAGATCACATCGAGCGTCGCAACCTCCTTGGCTGTCACAAGTGGATCGCGCTCGACCACCAGACAGATTCCTGTGCCGAGTTTGAGCTTCTTGGTGACCGAGGCCATGGCCGTGAGCGCAAGGAACGGATCAAAGGTGTCGTAGTACATCTGCGGGAGATCACCGCCACCGGGATACGGCGATCGCCGACTCGCCGGGATATGAGTGTGCTCGGCGACCCAGACCGACTCGAACCCGCGCTCCTCAAGGGCAACCCCGAGTTCCGCCGGCGGCATTGCGTATGCGGTCGGGAATATGGCGACGCCAAAGTCCACAGAAAGCTCCTTGGATCTCCGCGGCCTCGCCGCGGGTGGGGATGGTTAGGCCACGGGAGTGGTTGCGGTCTCCGCAACTCTCTCACTAACGACCCGGCTGGAGCCACCTGGCTTCATCGAGACGCCGTAGAGATAATCGGCCGCTTCCATCGTCCGTTTCTGATGGCTCACCAAGAGCAGTTGAGCATCAGCGCGGAACTCATCGATCAGCGACAGGAACCGGTGAAGGTTCACATCGTCGAGAGCGGCCTCGACTTCATCCATCACATAGAACGGCGAAGGACGGCTCCGGAACACAGCGAAGAGGAAGGCCAGCGCGGTAAGTGTTCGCTCGCCACCGGACAGCAGGGAGAGCTTTCGCACGTTCTTGCCGGAAGGTCGAGCACTGATCTCAACACCAGTGTTGAGGAGATCCTCAGGGTTGGTCAGCGAGATCGACCCCTCGCCGCCTGGGAACAGCGTCTCGAACAGTTGGCTGAAGTTCACCGACACATCGGCGAAGGCACCAGCAAACACCGCGACGATCTCCTCATCGACCGATCTGATGACCTTGTGCAACTCGCGGCGAGTGGAACGAATGTCGTCGAGTTGGCCCTGAAGGAACGCATGGCGCTCCTGGAGCGACTGGAACTCCTCGAGAGCGAGCGGGTTGACTGGGCCAATTATGTCGAGTTCGGCTTCCAGCATCTCGACACGTCGAGCAGGTTCCATCCCGTCGGGAAGCTCAGAACACGGCGCCGACACGGCAACGTCGGGAGCAAGATCATGGTCGGCACGTAGGCGATCGACACTCAACTGCAGGCGAGTACGAAGCTCGGCTTCTTCGACCCCGGCCTTCGCCAGAATTGAACGCAACTCTTCAAGCCGTTTCTCGGCGGCTGAACGGTCTCGTCGGAGGGCGTCGAGTCGGCGAGTCACTGCCTGGGCTACTTCAGACTGACGACGTCGACGCTCGCGCACGTCGGCCAGACGAGTCTCAACAACCTCGGTACGAATCTGGACGGCAGTGAGGAGGTTTTCGAGCACTGCAGCACGGCGGTCCAGGGCTATCCGCTGATCTTCAGCCGCTTCGCGTTGATCGCTGTCTCGTTCGAGACGCTCATCGAGTTCGCCCAGCCGCTTGGTGAGTGATCCTTCACGCTCTTGAAGACCTGCGGCACGAACATCCACATCACTGCGGAGTGCACCCACTGATGCGGCGCGCTCCTCAATGTCGGCTCGGGCCCTGGCGAGCCGGCGGCCCTTTTCGAGCGACTCTTCTTCGTCGGCTTCCAGGATGGGCAGGTTGGTTTCCAGCTCGCCTACTCGAGTTTGTTCTCGCTCAAGACGGGTACCGAGTTCCTCTAGGCGGCTGCGGAGACCATCGACCTCTGTGACGATGTCTCGTCGATCAGCCTCAGTGCGCTGAAGCGCATCCGCTGCTGCAGTGAGGCCGGAATCGATCGCGTCGAGGCGTCGAGCAAGCTCACTGGCCCGATCGGCACGTTCGTCGACTTCATGTTTTGCGGCAGCCGTGGCCTCGGCGGCTGCGATGCCGACGGAGAGTGTGCTCTGCACCTGCTCCTCGGCTTCGGCCAGCGCCGCGCCAGTGGCACCCGCTGAACCCCCGCCGATTCGCCAACCATTGGGCGCAAACCGGTCACCGGACTTGGTGACGACCACGGTGCCCGGTGAGGCCATCGCAGCCTCGGCCGCATCCGCCCAACCACCATCGACGATGGCAATGTGACCGATGAGCGTGTCGAGAAGTTGATCGACCGCATTCGTGGTGCCCCGCACGTGGGAACGGAGTCCAGACGGCTGTATCGCGGCATCGCTGCGCACGCCGAGGGCCAATACGGCACCAGCGGTATCGCCGTTGCTCAATGTGGTGAGCGCGGAGCGAGCGGTGGCGGGCGAATCGACCACAACGGCGCTCAACGCCTCGCCGGCGGCCGCCTCGAATGCGGCCTCCCAGCCATCGTCGATCGAGACAAGGTCAAGCAGCGTCCCGAGCACACCATCGAGCTCGGCGAGTCGCTCCACACCAGAGCGAGCCCGAGCCTCACCGAGCGCAAGGGTCAGCGCCTCGGCACGGGCCACCCAACGCTGGTGATCAGTCTCGGCTTCGGTCTGGCTTTCACGACGCTCAGCCAGGGTCTCTTCGGCCCCATGGCGGGCCGCCTCAGCGGCCTCATGAGCGGCGACCAGCGGCTCTTCTTCATCGCGCAGCGCGCCGAGATCACCGCGCCGCTGAGCGGCATCAGCTTCAAGGGTCTGGCGGCGCTGGTTGAGTTCGGTGAGGCGGGCATCGAGCCGACCCGACTCACTGGTGCTCCGCTCAATGGACGACTGCAAGGCACCCAACTCGCCGCGGACCTCCGATGCCTTGCCACTCGGAACGGGAACACCCTCACCCCACTGGATCTGGAACGCCTGTCGATCAGCGGAAAGTGCAGCCTCCTCCTCAGTAAGACGAGCGACATCGGGCTCGAGTTCTTCGAGTGCGGCGGTGACGTCGATCAGTTCCTTACGGGCGCGGCCTGCTTCGACTTCGAGATTGGCGATCACCGCACGGTCGGCAAAGGCAGACCGGTCACGCTCAACCCCGCGCTGCCGCTCAATCATGAGGGCGGCTAGGCCACGGGCGCGCTCGCGCATCGACTCAAGACGGACGAGGCTGTCGCCAAGATCGTCACCGCCGTGTTCAGCGAGCTGACGTTCGTCGGCACTGACCTCAGAATCGAGGCGTTCGAGTTCAGCGCGGGTGGTGCGCTCCTGCTCGGTCCGACCGCCGCGCAGTTCGGCATTGGCACCGAGCTTGTTGCGGAGTTGGGCGATGTCGCGACCAGCGAGATGAACCCGAAGACCCGTGAGCTCAGCGATCAAGTCGCCGTGGCGACGAGCCGCCTCGGCTTGCTTCTCCAACGGGCGAAGCTGGCGACGAACCTCACGCATCAGGTCCTTTACCCGAGTGAGGTCGCCATCGGATGCGGAGAGTCGACGCTCAGCGCGATCCTTGCGCTTGCGGTACTTCAGAACGCCGGCGGCTTCTTCGATGATGGAGCGGCGTTCCTCCGGACGGGCGTTGAGAACCGCGTCGATTTGGCCCTGAGACACGATGACGTGCTGCTGACGGCCAACACCACCATCACTGAGTAGTTCGGTGATATCAAGCAAACGGCACGGCACACCATTGATGGCGTACTCGGAATCGCCACTACGGAACAGCGTGCGGGTGATCTTGACCTCGCTGAACTCCACCGGAAGCGTGCGAGAGTGATTGTCGATGGTGAGCGAAACCTCGGCGCGACCGAGCGCTGCCTTACCGGCCGAGCCTGCGAAGATCACATCATCCATCTTCCCGGAGCGCACCGCACTTGGGGCCTGGGCACCAAGGACCCACGCAATGGCGTCAACGACATTCGACTTGCCGCTGCCGTTGGGACCAACGACGACAGTGACACCCGGCTCAAGATCGATCGATGCCGAATCGGCGAACGACTTGAAACCCTTCAGCGTGAGATTCTTTAGATGCACTGAGTCGAAACTAACAAGCCAAATTACATCTGTGTAGTCCTTGGCCTGGGGATTTCCTGTGGAAACAAACGTAAGGCCGCGTCTGTCGCCCGCGTTACTTCTCTCAAACCCTGTTGTCGGGAGCCCCCTTTTGTCGGGAGCCCTACACCTGTGTTTCGCAGAAGTAGGTCCAGACACCACCGAACTTGGCGCGCTGGATCGGCAGACGACTGCGACCACTGAGCTTGCCGTTCTTGCCCCATACGTTCAGGTGATCGGCATACTCGCCTGCCACGCCGAACGGGTCGACAAACAAGCGCGTGGGAACGGAGGTGCCGCGATACTTGAGCGCATCATGGACTGTGCCCACAAGTGATCGATGCAAGCGTCGGATCTCTTGGCTTGACAGAGTGTCCGAGATCCGGTCGTAGCGCAGGCCGGCTTCATAGAGGATCTCGTCCGCGTAGATATTGCCGATCCCGACGACGAACTTATCGTCCATGAGCAGCGTCTTCAGCTTGGTGCGGCGCTGAAGCAGTTCACGGCCGAACACTGTCCATGAGACCGGTTCCTCGACGGGGTCGAGGCCGTAGTCGTCAGTAGCTGGAATCTCCTCTGCGAGCGCAGCACTGTCGACGACGAACACCTCAGCGGTTCCCTCAGCATCAACGAGGCGCAACTGACCGTACTGGGTAAACGTGATGACGATCTCGGTGTCAGATTCAACCGCGTCCTTGTTGGCATGGCGGCGCAGCGTGCCGCTCGAACCAAGGTCGACAACCAGCGTCGACTCGCCATCGAGCACAATCAGGATGTAGAGGCCCTTACGAGCCACCGACACGATCTTCATGTCGAGGAGTTGTGATGTGAAGGCCTTGCGGGTCTTGTAGCGGCCGAGAGCCTTCATGCTCGAGGCCTCGACGGTCTTCACCTTCTTTCCGACAAGGTCGCGGTCGAGTTCGCGTCGAACCGTCTCAACTTCGGGTAGCTCAAACATCATGTGGTCCCTCTCGGGTTTACTGAGATTCCCATGCGGCCTGGGCGGCTCGCTGCTCAGCTTCCTTCTTTGACGTACCTTTGCCGGTGCCGAGAACGTCGCCACCGACCGTGACGGTCGCCTGAAATCGTTTGTCATGCTCGGGACCGCTCACCACGATCCCGTAGTCGGGCGGACCGAACCCATCGCGAGCTGCAGTCTCCTGCAGCCGAGTCTTGTAATCCGCGCTACCCGGAAGGAGGGCGGCTTTTTCGATATCGGCTTCGAGTTCTGCGATCACCAGAGTTGCGGCCGGTTCGATGCCGCCATCGAGATAGATGGCCCCGATCACGGCTTCGGCAGCATCGGCCAGAATGGACGCCTTCTCACGTCCACCCGAGGCATCTTCCCCTTTACCGAGGCGAAGTCCTGCTCCCAAGCCCAGCCCCGCACCGACCTCAGCAAGCGCTGATGCACTCACTACGGCGGCCCGGGTCTTCGCGAGATGTCCCTCGGGGAGACTCGGAAAGCGACCGAAAAGATAGTTCGTCACCACCAACTGCAGCACTGCATCGCCGAGAAACTCAAGACGCTCATTGGACGGCTCATCCTCATGCTCGGCACACCACGAACGGTGTGTCAGCGCATGGGTGAGGAGATCGGGATCGTTGAACCGATACCCGAGTCGATCCTCAAGGGATGTCAAAAGCGAAGTCGAACCCAGCGGTCAGCCGAGCTTGGCCATGACGTACTCGATGGCGTCACGCACTGTACGAAGATCTTCGAGATCTTCATCTTCGATACGGAAACCAACCGAGCGCTCGGAGAGCTCCTCTTCGATTGCTTCAACAAGTTCGATCAAGGCCAGTGAGTCAGCATCGAGATCGTCTGCGAAGGCATCACCCTCGTTGATGCTCGAAGGTTCAACTTCAAGAATTTCTGCGAGACGGTCCTTTACCAAGGTGACGATCTCATCACGGCCGATCGGACCCTGTTCGACATGAGTTTCTGCAGGCATGGAATTCCTCTCGCATTCGCTGGGGTGGTCACCCATATGGCGAAAACCCGTGGCACCCTATCCGTTTCCTTCACTTGCGCGCTTGTGAATGCCGGTTTGGCCCGGAATTACGCGCAAACTTTCGGCTACTTCGGAGCCACCGCGGTGGCCAGATGGTCGACCATTTCGACCTGCACCATCTCGGCGGCAACCTTGATGGCGTTGGTCATCGCCGGCGCCGAGCTGGATCCGTGGGAGATGACACAGACACCCTTCACCCCGAGTAGGAGCGCACCACCCACAGAATCGGGATGAAGCTCGGAGACCATCTCATCAAGCGCAGGGGCAAGGACATCACCAGCGGCGCGAGTGGTGTTATCGCTATCGATCGCCACCAGAAGGCGGCCGATCAGAGCCTGCATCGCACCTTCGAGGGTCTTCAGCACGACATTGCCGGTGAAGCCGTCGGTGACGATGACGTCGACATCGTTTGTCATGACGTCGCGACCCTCAACATTGCCGATCCACTCAGCGCCGGCGCTTGCAACCCACTCAGGCTGGCTGAGATGTTCCCAGCACTCCTTCACGAACGGGCTGCCCTTGCCCGCCTCTTCACCGATCGAGAGGAGACCGACACGCGGGGTCTCGATACCGAAGCGGTCTCGGGCGTAAACGGCACCCATCTGGGCGAACTCAACCAGCCACTCGGGGCGACACTCAGCGTTGGCGCCGGCATCAAGCAAGGTGGTTGGGGCCGACCCAGGAACTGGGATCGGCGTAGCTATGGCGGGGCGGTTGATGCCCTTGATGCGACCCATGCGAAGCAAGGCCGACGCCATGGTGGCGCCGGTGTTACCAGCGGAGACCATGGCGGATGCATTGCCGTCACGAACCGCCTCTGCCGCGCGGACAAGCGATGAGTCCTTCATGCGGCGAACGCTTGTGCCGGGCTCAGCGTCCATGGCGATCACTTCAGACGCCTCAATGATCGCGAGGTCGCCCGTGTCGCCCATTTCGTCCGGACGGCCTACAAGCAAGACCGGAATACCAAGTTCTTCTGCCGCGTGACGTGCGCCCGCGACAATTTCACCAGGCGCGCGGTCGCCGCCCATGGCGTCAACCGCTATTGGCAACATCAGTGAGTGATCAGTCGACGTTGACGGCCTGGCGGCCGGCATACCAGCCACAATTGCCACACGCACGGTGCGGACGCTTCGCAGCGCTGCAACGAGGGCACGTGCTACGAGCCGTGGTGCCGATACGCCACGCGGAAGCCTTGCGGCTCCGTGACTTCGACTTCGACATCTTCTTCTTCGGGACGGCCATGACGTTCCTGCTTCAATGCGTACGAATAGGCCGGCGACTGCCGGCACGACCAGTGAATGCTAGCGAGCCATGACTGGTTTCACTCGTCGAAATGCAGCCCATCGAGGGCAGCCCACCGATCGTCTTTCACAGGCTCAGCCTCTTTGTAGGCGCCGGTTGGAAATCGTTCAGGTTCAGGGCCCACACAATCATCACCGCAAACCGGCGCCAAAGGCAGTGACAGCAAGGCAACTTCGCGAACTACCGGTGTGAGATCGATCCGTTCGTCGTTGATCGGCCACGTCTCACCGTCAGTTGGCTCACTCTCAAAGATCTCGTGGAAATCGAGTGTCATCGGGCCGTCGACGTCGTCAAGGCAGCGCCGACAGGGGGCCCGCGTTGTGCCGCTGATCTTGCCGTGGGCCACGATGCCCTCGGTAATTGCCTCAATAGTGAGCGCAACATCGATCCGTCCATCGACAACTGAGCGATCACTGACCGCCATGTCGTCGAGCATCAACGTGGCCGCCACCTCCCGGCGGGTACCGGTACGGCGGCGAAGTTCGACAATGTCGACAACCAGGGTCTCGAGAACACTCACCCGTCGTCCTGGTCAAAGAATCCGTCGGGCTCGTCAATCTCTGGCGCAGCCTCGACTGAGTCGCCGACCGGCGACTTCGCTCCCTGGAGCCGGGTCCGGCCTGATGCCACCGTTCGCATCGTACGGTCAAGCACGATCTCCATGGCACCGAGCTTCTGATCGCACCAGTCCTCGGTCTCAAGCTTCAGCTCACGGGCCTTGTCCTCTGCCTGAGCGATGACCCGTCGGGCACGATCTTCGGCGGTCTTCACCAACTCGGTCCGCTGGACCATCTGCTCCGCGCTCGCTCGAGCGGTGGTGATGATCTGATCGCCTTCGGTCTGGACCTTGGCCAAGAAATCGTCTCGTTCTTTGAGCAGCCATCGAGAAGCACGGAGCTCCTGGGGCAGGCCTTGAACCGCAGCCTGAAGGAGGGCCAGCACTTCTTCTTTGTTGATCATTGACGATGCCGAGAGCGGCATCGGACGGGCAGCCTCGACGATCTCGATTACCTGGCGCAGTAGCGACTCCGCCTGGGGAGCGCGATAATCCGGCGGCCGCTCCCCCATCGCATCCGGTCCGATGTCAGTCATCGATACAGATCCGCGATGCGTTTGTTGACGGACTCGGGGACCATCGAGCTCACATCACCGCCGAACTTGGCGATCTCACGAATGAACTTTGACGCCAGGAAGGAACTACGTGAAGCGGAGGGTACGAACAGTGTGTGCACGCCCGAGACGGCGTTGTTCATCTGTGCCATCTGGAGCTCGTTCTCGAAATCAGAGACAGCGCGGAGGCCTTTGATGATGAAGTCCGCGTCCATCTCCCTGGCGAGATCAACGACGAGCGATGAGAACATCGTGACTTCGACGTTGGGGAGATGAGCGACGGACTCGCAGAGCATGTCCTGGCGAATGTCGAGCCCAAAGGCGCCGCCACCCTTTTGTGGGTTGCGCATCGCAGCGACAACGACCTCGTCAAATAGCGTCGCGGCCGTCTCGATGATCTCGATATGGCCGTTGTGTACGGGATCAAACGATCCGGGATACAGAACGCGCGTGGCCACTGTTCACTTGCCTCCAAGGCTTGGACTCGCGGTCGCGAGCATCACCACGGTACTCCCGTAACGCTTCACCCTGTGGATCTCCCACGAGTCGGGTGTGACTACTTCACGATCAGACTCGATCACAACGACGGCGCCGGCGAGCGCATCACTGATACTGGCGATCACGGTATCCCACTCATCGAACCCATAGGGCGGGTCAAGGAGGACAAGATTATGACCATCAGCGCGACCGAGGTAGCCGAGCCCCTCACCCGCAACGATCCTGGCTTCGCTGTCGAATCCGAGCGCCTCGACATTGTCGTAGATGGCGTTGAGGGCGTTGCGATCGGTCTCGACGAACGTTGCGTTCGCCGCACCTCGAGACAACGCTTCGAGACCAAGCGCGCCCGAGCCAGCGAATAAGTCAAGCACGTCAGCACCCTCAATCGCGTCGAGCGAATAGAGGGAGTTGAAGATCGCCTCGCGAACCCGTTCACTCGTGGGGCGCGTTGTCTCCCCATCGGGAACGACGAGTTTTCGACCACCTGCTGTACCGGCAACAATGCGCATGGCGACCAGTGTGGCGCGTGCGGGATACGGTCACGCCCGTGAGCCCCGCGGAATCTACTGTCCCGAAGACAATCATCTGCGTCGATTGTGGTGGCACCTGCCATCTTCTCAGCTACGAACCGGACGAAGGCTTCGAACCCGGCGACATCGTGGCCTTTCGTTGCGCCGACTGCCTCGACCGCTGGGATATCGAACTCACCGCCGAAGATCTCGACCCTCGAGCCGGCAGCGGCGACTAACAACGCACGCCTGGGGACAGACCCCATTCGTGCGTTGCTAATCCTTCATGAGGAAGTCGGCATCGGCGTCGCCGAGCACCAGTTCGATTTCCTCCGCCAGGCCTGGGTGCGACTCCAGTTCTGGGTCGGCATCGATAATCTCGATAGCGACCTCGCGAGCCTTAGCAACCCATTCCTTGTCACGGCGAAGCGAAGCAAGCTTGAGATCATTGCGACCCTTCTGGCGTTCACCCATGATCGTGCCTTCACCGCGAAGATCAAGGTCGACCTCAGCGAGTTCGAAACCATCGGTGGTCGCAACGAGCGCTTCCAGTCGCGCCTCGCCGTCACTCGTCGCAGGTTCGCCGACCAGATAGCAGCGGCTGGCGTGCACTCCGCGGCCGACACGACCGCGGAGTTGGTGGAGCTGAGCAATACCGAATCGGTCGGCGTCGAGAACCACCATCACGGTGGCATTGGGAACGTCGACACCGACCTCGATCACCGTCGTGGCTACCAGAACATCGATCTGTCCCACTCGAAAAGAGCTCATCGTGGCCTCCTTTTCCGCTGGCGTAACTCGGCCGTGGAGTAGCCCGAGGCGGAGATCGGACAACTCCGATGCCTGGAGTGCGGCATACGTGTCCTCCGCCGAACGAACGTCGATCACCTCTGACTCATCGATGAGCGGACAGACGACGTAAGCCTGACGTCCGTCCGTCACCTCGCGGCGTACGACATCCCATACCGTCTCTTCGTCTTCATCAGTGCGAGCCCAGACCGTCTCGATCGGGGTGCGACCAGGGGGAAGCTCGTCGAGCACACTGACATCGAGATCGCCGTAGACGGTCATTGCCGCCGTTCTCGGGATCGGCGTGGCGGTCATCACAAGGACATCGGGCGCAGCAGCATCGTCACCCTTGTCTCTGAGCGCAGCCCGCTGTTCAACGCCAAATCGGTGCTGCTCGTCGATCACAACCACACCGAGGGATGCATACTCGACCTTGTCCTGAATGAGTGCGTGAGTACCAATCACGATGTCAACCTTCCCGGTCACAAGGTCGGCGAGGATCTTGCGCCGATCAGCATTACCGACGCGATTGGTGAGCAGCTCGACTCGAAGTGGACGGTCGCCCATAAGAGTGGCCTGATCGGGAACGCTGAGATCGCCGAGCATGACGGTGACCCCAAGATGATGCTGCTCGGCAAGCACCTCGGTCGGCACCATGAGAGCGCCCTGATATCCGCTTTGCACGGCGATGAGCAGCGAGTTGACGGCAACCAGCGTCTTACCCGAACCGACATCGCCTTGGAGAAGCCGGTGCATTGGACGAGGGAGCGCGAGGTCATGGCTAATTTCATCAATCGCCCGCTGCTGGGCACCGGTGAGCGGGAAGGGCAGGCGTTCGTGAAACCGGTCAACGAGTTCACCGCTGACCGAGTGGGCAAGGCCTGCCGTCTCGCGTTCGATTCGTCGCTTGCGGCGCACCAATTCCAGCTGCACGCGCAGAAGTTCATCGAAGACGAGTCGACGTCGAGCCGCATCCTTTTCAGTGAGCGACTCCGGTGCATGGATACCGAGGAATGCGGCCTCGCGGGTGACAAAGTCGAAGCGGTCGAGCACCGCTTCCGGCACAGGATCGGCGAAGCCGCGGGGACGACACCGAGCAATCGCCTCCTCCATGAAGTTGGTCAGATCCGACGTCATGAGCCCGGTCTTCTCAGACTGCGGGTAAACGGGCACGATGCGACCAGTCTGATTGCCGACAAGGTCAACGACTGGTGAGGTCATCTGCCAGGCACCGCGATAGGTATCGGCTTTACCGTGAACCAGCAGTTCCATGCCAGGTTTGAGCTGACGTTCGCGCCAACGTTGATTGAAGAAGGTGAGCGACAGTTGGCCGGTGCCGTCGCCGATGATCACGTTGGTCAGCGTGCGACGACCCTTGCCCTTGAGTTGCCGAGTGCTGGCACTGCGCACCTCGCCGAGAACGGTGGCCTCCTCGCCAGGCTCGAGTTCGCCGATATGAGCCTGATGGGTGCGGTCGAGATAGCGGCGGGGATAGTGCTGAAGGAGATCGAGCAACGTCTCAATTTCATGGACCGCGAGCCCCTCGGCCTTTTTTTCGCCGACTCCGCGCAGACGGTTGACGGGGAGTTCCGCGAGATCCCGGAACGTGAGCGCGGGATCGCCCGCCGGCACCGGCGGCTACTCCAACCCGAAGTAGTAGGGATACAGCGGTTGACCGCCGGCGTGAACCTCGAACTCGATGTCGGGGTGGTTCTCCTCGAGCCATGCCACGATCTCGGCGGTGGTGTCGTCGTCGGCGCCCTCACCCGCGATGACGGTGAGCAACTCGTGATCGTCGTCGAGCATCTCGGTGAGCAAATCCGTGGCGGCGGCAGCCATCGTCGGTCGGACCGCGGCGATACCGGCGCGGGCGATTCCGAGCCAGTCGCCGGTGGCGATGGGACCGGCATCAGAGTTTGAGTCGCGTACAGCCTGTGTGACCTCACCGGCCACGACGCGCTCAGCGGAAACTGCCATATTCCTGGCGTTTGCTTCGGCAGTGGCCCGCGGGTCGTACGCCATCAGGCTGGCGAGTCCCTCGGCGATGCCGCGTGTGGGGACAACGCGCACCGTTCGACTTGTCTGGGCGTTCACCTGCTCCGCAACGGGAATGATGTTCTTGTTGTTCGGTAGAACGACAACCTCGGGGGCAGGTACCGATTCCACGGCAGCCACAAGATCTGCGGTTGATGGATTCATCGACTGACCGCCGGTGACGACCGCGTGGACGCCCATCGATTTCAAGATGGAGACAACACCTTTGCCGACCCCAACAGCCACGACCGCCGTGGGTACAGGGTCGCCGCTCACGACTCCGGCGCCGGCCATTTCAGAGCGGACCCAGTCCCGCTCCTCGAGTTCCTCGAGGAGATCGGTGATGCGAATCTTGTGCGGGCGACCAACGTCAATACCGCACTCGATCGCGGCACCGATGTCGTCACAATGGATGTGGCAATTGAAGATGCCATCACCGCCGACAACGACTATCGAGTCGCCGACTTGGGCCCACGCAGACTTGAAACCATCGATCGAGTCATCAGGAGCATCGAGCAGGAACATGACCTCGTAGCGCAGGTCAGCGATACCCGACTCGTGTTCGTCACCCTCGGGCCGGATCGGTCCCGCCGGGGGTGCAGCGATACTCGGCTCGGGCATCGCTCGATCGTCTGCGATGTGAAGCGCGGCGTCGAGGAAGAGTAAAAGTCCGGCACCGCCTGCGTCGACCACACCAGCATCGGCCAGCACCTGGAGGAGGGTGGGCGTGCGCTCGAGACTTGCTCCGCCTTCGGCTCGGGCGGCATCGAGCACGCCCGCAAGGTCGGCGCCCTCAGCAGCGGCGAGAACGGCTGCATCGCTCGCCTCGCGGACAACCGTGAGAATTGTGCCTTCGACCGGATTGCCAACCGCGCCGTATGCGCCCTTGGCCGCGGCAGCGAGCGCCTCAGCGAAGACGGGGCCATTCACCTCGTCGTATTCTTTCGCAACACCAACGAATCCACGCAAGATCTGACTCATGATCACGCCGCTGTTGCCGCGGGCTCCCATCAGGCTCCCGTGAGCGATGGCCTGACAGACACCGGCCATTTCAGGGTCGGCGCCATCAAACTCTTCCACGACGGACCGAAGTGTGAGCGACATGTTCGTGCCCGTGTCACCGTCGGGGACTGGGTACACATTGAGATTGTTAATCGCCTCGCGATGATCGTTCAGGGCGTCGCGGAAGGCGACCACCACGGCACGGATCGAGGCAGCGTCGAAGGCAGAACGGGGCACGGCCTCGGATGGTACCGGCTCCGCGTCGCCGGTCGCCTCATCTGCCAGCTACGCTGCGCAACCATGCAGGGCGTGATGAAGAGCTACGACCCCGGATCTGGTGATGGAGTCCTCGTCGACGAGGTCAACTTCAACGACATCGATCTGGCTGACAATGCCCTCGAGGGCTCGATCTTTCGCATGCTGCGCCCCGGCCAGCGTGTGCAGTACACCCTCGACGACGACGACCGCGCCACCACCTTGCGCCTCGGCTCCGAAGTCGACATGTCCACCCCTGACCTCTAGGTCAAGCTCCCACACACGGCGAACCTTTCCAACGATTCCCGACAGGCGGGACGTGGAAGGGCCTAGAGGTTGATGATGGGGCAGAGAAGGGTGCGCTCAACGCCGGGAACGTTACCGATCGCGTTGACGACGACAGCGCCGAGTTCGTCCATGTTGTCGGCTTCGGCGCGGGCAATCACGTCGTAGGGGCCCATGGTGACCTCGGCGGTGAGGACTTGGGCGAGCGCACCAGTCTCCCTGGCAACATCGCCAGCGGTGCCGACTTCGGCCTGAATCAGTATGAACGCATTGACTGTCACTGTGACCAGCCTCCGAGGTTGTGGATATTCAATCTGCGCAAACGATAGGTGACATCACAAACTTGTGTCGGCCCAACCCGTACCTGACCAATGCCAGAGAATAGGTTTAGCAAATCGGTACCACGCTCAGGATCTGGGATCCGGCACCGACGGCGAGTCAGTTGATTCCGTCTCTCCTATCGAGCGGGGAGAACCCCATGACCAGCACCAGTGACATCGCTGACCAACTCGACGCCGCCTTTGGACTCCAAGGCCTCGAGCTCCGCTACGGCCTCACCCAGGACGAACTCTTCCACGAAGCGATCGCGAACGACCGCGGCCGTGTTGAGATTGACGGCCCCGACGACGCGCAAAAAGCATTTCCGACCTCACTCGGCGTCGATGGCCCGCTGGTCTACTTCTCCGACCCGGCGTGCACCGGTCGTCCCGTCGCGGACACCTTCTGTGTCGATCGCCCAGCCACCACCGATCGGGTCTGGTGGAAGAACGGCTTCGCCAAGTTTGACGGTGACAAGTTCGATTCCCTCCTCCCTCGAGTCATCGATCACCTCAACGCTCAGCGACGTCACCTCTATGTGACCGACGTCTTCTGTGGCTGGGACCCCACGTTCGCCGAGCCCTACCGCTTCGTTGGCGAGTTCGCGACGCACGCCTACTTCTGCAACATCATGTTCCCCAAGAACGTTCGCGAAGACAGCGACCGCGCCGACGCAGGTTGGACGCTAATCAACGTGCCGTCCTTTGAGTGTGTCCCCGAACGAGACGGCACCAAGTCCAACCGCGCCGTCATCATCGATATCGAAAACCGTGTCGGCCTCGTGCTCGGCAAAGCCGACTACTGCGGTGTCAACAAGAAGACGATGTTCACGATCATGAACTTCGTCCTCCCTGAAAGGGGCCAGCTATCGATGCACTGCTCGGCCAACGTCGGTGAAAGCGGAGACACCGCCATCCTCTTCGGCCTCTCTGGCACCGGCAAGACCACGCTCTCCGCTGACCCCAACCGCGAGTTGATCGGCGACGACGAGCACGTCTGGACCGACGCCGGCATCTCCAACTTCGAAGATGGCTGCTACGCCAAGCTCATCGACCTCGACAAGAACGCCGAGCCCATCATCGCTGCTGCCATGTCGATGAAGGGCACCTTGATCGAGAACGTGCCGGCGCTTCGGGGCAAGGCGGTCGAGGACACCGATCCCCAGGAGTTCGACCTCACCGACAACTCCATCACCGAGAACACCCGGTTCGCCTACGGCCTCGACACGAACCCCAACGTGCGCGAGGGCGCTGCCGGGCCACACCCCGACACGATCGTGTTACTGACCGCCGATGCGTTCGGCGTGCTTCCCCCGGTCTCGATCCTCAGCACCGCGGACACGATGTACCACTTCGTCATGGGCTTTACGTCCAAGCTGGCGGGCACCGAGGTTGGTGTCACCGAGCCCGAGCCGAGCTTCTCATCGTGCTTTGGCGCTCCGTTCATGTCGCAGAAGCCAGCGGTCTACGCCGAACTTCTCGCCAAGCGCATGGCCGAGAACAACACCCGCTGCATCCTGCTCAACACTGGTTGGAGCGGAGGTCCCTTCGGCAAGGGCGATCGCATGTCGCTCAAGGCCACCCGCGCACTGCTGAACGCCGCGCTCAACGGTGACTTCGATGACGTCGAATTACATACGGAGCCGACTCTCGGTGTCAAAATGCCAACGACCTGCGCCGGCGTCGACGACGCGATCCTCAACCCCCGCGACACATGGGACGACCCTGAGGCATACGACGAGGCTGCCGCCAGTTTACGAGACATGTTCCGCGCCAACTTCGAGAAGCAGAACTACGCCGCTCTAGGAATCTCCCCAGCGATGTAGACGAGATGCAACATTGCACTGAGCAAATTTTGCGAACTCACATCCACTGAGCAAATTTTGCGAACTCACATCCACTGAGCAAATTTTGCGAACTCACACCAGATAGATGGCCCGAAGTCCGAGACCCATGAGCCAGAGGCTGCCGACCCCGTAGAGCAGGTGAGGCTTGTCGCGCATCTCATTGCGGTAGGCGAAGATGATGCCGATGCTCATGAACGCAGCGAAGCCATAGAGCTGGTGCCGGCCACTCTCGATATCTTCCGACGTCTGCAGCACAACACCAAGAACGACCTGCAACATGATGATCGCCTGGGCAATGCCAACCGCGATCCAACCCGCCTTACGGCGTGCCGCAGGCCATTGATGAGCGGCGAGCGCCCAGACCCCGACCAGCCCGTTCGAAACAATGAACGCCCAGCTGACGACGCCGTGGATGTTGCGGATCACGAGCCGGAGCGGTCGACCTCGACCTCGTAGCTCCACAGCTCGGCGCTGATCGGAAGCGGAGCTGGAGCTTCACCACCAGCGGCCAGTGCCGCCTTGTGGCCGTCACGGAACTGAGCGGACTGGGTCCATGCAATGAACGACTCCTCGTCGTCCCAGCGGGTGATGACCAGCCATGTCTCACGCTCGTCTGTCGGGCGCAGGAGCTCGAAGCCCTGGAAGCCTGACATACCGTCCACTGCACCCGCACGGGCAGCGAAGCGAGTGGCGACCTCGTCACCAAGTTCGCTCGGGACGGTGATGGCGTTGATCTTGATCACAGCAGACATGGGTACATTTTCTCCGTAAAGCTGTCGATTCCCACCCTTGATGTTTGTCGGGTAGGCACACAAGCGCGAATCACCGATGGAGAAACACTATGGCCAAGTACGTACTCGCTTATCACGGAGGCCACCGAATGCCCGAGAGCGAGGAAGGTATGGACAAACTCATGGCTGCCTGGAGCACCTGGTTCGACAGCATGGGAGGGAGCCTTCTCGACGGCGGCAATCCAGTCGGCGCGGCCAAGACCATCAACTCCGACGGATCGGTGAGCGACGGCGGCGGCGTCAACCCGCTGGCCGGTTACTCGCTGATTGAGGCCGGAACGATCGACGCCGCAGTCGATATCGCCAAGGGCTGTCCCGTCATTGGCAATGGTGGCAGTGTCGAAGTCGCAGAAGCCATGGACATGTAGCTCCAGCTATTGCACCCCGTTTGGACCGGAACTAGAGGTCGGCGTAGATGTCGGTCTCGTACGGTTCGCCGGTGTGCGTGGCGCCGTGGCGGACAAACCACTCCGTGCCAAACGCGGCAGCAAACGCGTCGTCTGGAAGCATGAGAAAAAACGTGTCCTCATCGATCTGCGAATGGTGAGCCGCCATCGCAGCTCGCTTCCGGTTGATCCACGGTGTGGCATCGACAGCATGTGAAATCTTCGCTGCCGGAGTGCCCAGCTCCTGGTCACGGAACTCGTCTCGCGCGGCCTCGCGTTCCTCCTCAGACATGTCGAGATCCCCAAATGCCGGGTCATCAGCAAATGACTGCATTTGTTCGCGATTCATCGTCGACTCGAAGACAATTCGTGTGCCTGCCAGCTCCGCAGCGCGAAGGCCAACTCTGTGAACCTGGATGTGGTCGGGATGGTGATAGCCGCCGATTTCGTCATAGATGGTGAGCAGTCCTGCCGATTCCTCCCGCAGAATCGTGGCCAGTCGTTCGGCGGCTTCCTCGACATCGGCTTGCCAGAAGCACTGCGGATCGTCGTTGGTTGGTTCTCCGTTCATGCCGCTGTCGCGGTAGCCAAGGAACACCACCCGATCCAGGCCCATGATTTCGGCGGCGGCGTGCATCTCCGCTGTGCGAACGTCGCCGAGTGTCAGACCATCGGGAACCTTGCTCTCGTTCGCTTCGCCAACCGCTCCATCGGTGGCACACACGACGACGACGCGATGCCCAAGCTCAACGCCCTGCATCATGGCGCCGGCCGTGGCGATGGCCTCGTCGTCAGGGTGAGCGTGGACAAACACCGCAGTGCTCATCGTTACGCAACAGCCCCTGAGTCACGCAGGGATGCAATCTCTGCATCGTCGAACCCGAACTCGGCGAGGAGCTCGTCGCTGTGTTGGCCGGCGTGAGCGGCGGGCCCCTGGATCTTCGCCTCGGTGCGGCTGAACCGCGGGGCCGGGCCCGGCTGGGTGACGCCGGCAACCTCGGTGAACGTCCCCCGGGCCACATTGTGCGGATGCTTGGGTGCCTCTTCGATCGACAGAACTGGAGCGAAACATACGTCTGATCCTTCGATGAGCTCGCACCACTCTTCGCGAGTCTTCATCATGAAGATCTCCGCCAGGTCAGCTTTGCGATCCGGCCAGTCGGCGCGGGTTTGCTGGGCGTCCCACTTGGCGTCGTCGAGGCCCAACTTCTCACGGAGTTCGGCGTAGAACTGTGGCTCAATCGAACCAATGGAGACATACTTGCCATCGCTGGTCTCGTACACGTCGTAGTAGGGAGCACCGGTGTCGAGCATGTTGGTGCCTCGGTCGTCGTTCCATATACCCATGGCGCGAAACCCATGAAAGAAGCCCATGAGCGATGCGGCACCATCGACCATGGCGGCATCTACCACCTGTCCTTGACCCGATGAGCGAGCCTCAAGAATGGCGCAGACCATACCGAATGCGAGATACATGCCGCCGCCACCAAAATCACCGACCAGGTTCAGGGGTGGCACCGGCGCTTCGCCGCGGCGACCGATCGGCTCAAGGGCGCCGGCCAGCGCGATGTAGTTGATGTCGTGACCGGCCGTCAGGGCGTACGGACCAGTCTGACCCCAGCCGGTCATACGGCCATAGACAAGCGCAGAGTTTCTAGCCATGCACTCGTCAGGTCCGAGTCCAAGACGCTCGGTGACGCCAGGGCGGAAGCCCTCGGTGAGACCGTCGGCCTTGTCGACAAGACGCATCAGTGTCTCGAGGCCCTCTGGCGATTTGAGATCAATCCCGATCGAGCGTCGGCCGCGTCCCAACACATCGATCGGCGGAACGTTCGGATCGCCACCACGCACGGCACCGGCACGGTCCACACGGATCACGTCGGCGCCCATGTCGCTCAGCATCATGGCGCAGAACGGCCCAGGGCCAATTCCAGCGAGTTCGATAATCGTTACACCTTGGAGCGGTCCCACGGAGCTTCCTTTTCTGATGGAGTCGGCTAGTTCTAGCTAAATGTACGAGCGGCCAGCGACGTCATTGCTTCGACGAACGTTGGCCACACTTGATACACGAAGTCGTGCGACATTTCTTCAATCTCGAGGTACTCGGCGCCGGGGATGAGTTCGGCGGTGCGCCGCCCGGCCTCGGCAGTGATGAGGGTGTCACTTTCACCATGGATGACCAGCGTCGGCACGTCGAGCGCTCGCAGTGCCTCGACCCGATCCTCGCTGCGGGAGACAGCGGCAAACTGTCGCCCTCCCCCACCAACGACGCGTGAACGCTCAGAGCAGGCGATGAAGTAGGCCCGGAGAGGTCCTTCGTCGTACCAGTCTGGGTTCGACCACAGTTTCCGAACTCGAAGGTCAGCCTCGACTTGGGCTTCAGCAGTAGCTTCGTCAGGGAGCAGCAGCGCCTCGATGACCTCGGCGCTGCCGAAGCCGATATCGGGCTCTCCGGTCGCCGACATCGCCGACACGAGAGCTCGAGTCCGAGTCGGATACTTGATCGCGAATGCCTGAGACACCATTCCACCCAGCGAGATGCCAAAGACGATTACATCTTCGACTTCCGCGTCGTCCAAGACTGCAAGAACGTCGTCAGCCATGTCATCGAGCGTGTATTCGTCGGATTCGACGGTGGCCGACGACAGCCCGGAGTCGCGATTGTCCATCCGGATGGTGTGGAAGCCGCGATCGACTAGCGCCAGGCAGAAACCTTCGTCATAGATGAGGAGCTGGCTGCCCATGCCGGGGATGCAAATGATGGTGGGATCTGACGGGTTACCGAACGTCTCGTAGTACAGCTCGATGGAACCATTCAGCACTGTCGCCATCAGTCCACACTAGGTTCGCCGAGGTGAAGATTCGCGATCGGGAATTCAGCCGTCTTTCAACCGACCAGCTCTATGCCATTTTACGGCTGCGCGTCGACGTATTCGTCGTCGAACAGGAGTGCGCGTACCCCGAACTTGACGACCGAGACCAAGAGTCCGGCACCCGCCATATTTCCGTCGAGGATGGTGTCGGGGTGCGTGGCTACATTCGCGTTCTCGACGACGGCGATGCTCGCAGGATCGGCCGTGTCGTCACCCGAGTCGATGCCCGCAACAATGGTCTGGCGGGGGCGCTCGTCGACTATACGGTTGAGCACAGCGAGGGTCCTTGGGTGCTCGACGCTCAGTCGTATCTGGTCACCTGGTACCAAGATCGCGGATTCACGGTCGATGGTGAGGAGTTCGTCGAGGACGGCATCCCCCACGTGCCGATGCGTCGCGAGGGCTGACAGCGCAGAGCGCTACGGCAGCGGGATCTGTCGGTCAGGGTCAAGCCTCAATCGGACCACAGCGCCAACGTCGACGTGCTCGCCGAGGATGAACTCGAGCTCGGTCCCCGCGCCCGTCCGGAAACGGACAACGAATGCCCCATCGCAGAATCGAACACGAATGACAACAGCCTCAAGTTCCCCCGAGGGATCGATCGAGGCTGCGTCGGAGCGAACCAATAGCGCGTTCTCACCATCGTCGACGATGTTGCGGTGACCGAAGAAGCGCGCAACCGCGGCCGAGACCGGGTGACTCCATACGTCCTCTGGCCTTCCAGCCTGCGCAAGCTCGCCATCGGTCATGACCGCTATGCGGTCGCCCACACCAAATGCTTCGGCATGGTCGTGGGTGACATGTATGGCGGCAACGCCCGCTATCCGCAACAAGGGCGGGAGTTCTTCAACCAGCCGGTCGCGTAATGACCGGTCGAGCGAACCGAACGGCTCATCGAGCAGCAGGACCCGCGGGTTCGGAGCCAACGACCGAGCCAGCGCCACCCGTTGGGCCTCTCCACCCGAGAGCGTGGCAATGTCGCGCCGTTCATAGCCGGCGAGATCAACGAGTTCGAGCAACTCGGAAGTCCGCCGGCGGCGGCTGGCCTCATCGATCCCGGCCATGCGGAGCCCGAACTCAATGTTGGCCGCGACGTTTCGATGAGGGAAGAGAGCGTGATGCTGGAACATCATCCCGACACCACGTTCGTGTGGTGCTCGGTCGACCAGATTCACACCATCCAAAACGACGGCACCGGCGGCAACGGGTTCGAGCCCGGCAATGGCTCGCAGAAGCGTCGACTTCCCACATCCGCTCGGTCCGAGCAGCGCCACGGTCTCATCGGCGGCGACACGAAGCGACAACCCAGATACGGCCTCGACATCGCCATAGCGGACGACAAGGGCCTGGATCTCAAGCATCAGATTGACCCTTCGTTCGACGACCGAGCCGACTCGATCAGAAGCACTGCCGCCGCCACCATCACCATGATGATGACGGCGAGGGCCATTGCTTGCCCGCGGAGTTGTTCGCCAGGCGTGCCAAGGAGGCGGAAGAGGGCGACCGGCGCGGTGAGCAAGTCGGCGCGGCGGGGGATGAACGAGGTGGCGCCGAACTCGCCCAGCGAGACGGCGAACGCGAAACCGGCACCGACAACGAGGCCCCGCAGACCGATCGGAACATCGATCTCGCGACGCACACGGCCGGGAGCGGCGCCGAGCACCGCCGCCGCCTCACGAAGGGAAGGGTCGATGGCGCGAAGTACTGGCACAACCGATCGGACGACGAACGGGATCCCGACAAGAGCATGGGCAATCGGCACGATCCACCACGAGGTGCGCAGGTCAAGCGGCGGTTCATCCAGGGCGATGAGAATGCCGAAGCCAATCGTTACCGCCGAGGTCCCGAGGGGCAGGGTAAGCCCAAGGTCAAAAATATGACGCAACCAACGGGTGCCGTGTACGACCACAACCGAGGCGAGCATCCCAACGACGGAAGCGATGGATGTCGCCACCACGGCGAACACCAACGAGTTCCACAGCGCCGTTGTCGCCGGTGCCGGGAGTTGCTGGACTCGCTCCCCCAGCGCCCGATAGTTGTCGAGGCCGTAGCGGTCGCCGACGGAGACCGAGCGTTCAATCAGTGTGCCGATCGGTGCTCCGAGTAGCAGCATCGCAACAAGAACGTTCGCCCCCAGCCATCGCCGCGTGACGGCCAGCGAAGCCCGCTGAGGCTGGGCGACGGTTACGGGCCGCCGACGTTCAAGCCGCGTCGTGACCATGATGAGCGCGAGTACGGCGACGAGTTGCACCACCGCCATTGCCGCCGCTGAGGAGAGGTCAGAGCGGGTGACCGCGAACCGATAGATCTCCGTCTCGATCGTCGATCGTCGAGGGCCGCCAAGAATCAGCACCACGCCAAAACTCGTGAAGGAGAACAGAAACACGATCGCGGACGAGGCGAGTAGCGCCGGCCGCAAACGAGGCAGCGTGATCTCTCGAAAGGTCTGCCATCGACTCGCTCCGAGAATGCGAGCCTGGTCTTCCAGTCTCCCGTCGAGTCCGGACCAATATGAACCGACGGCTCGAACGATGACCGCGTAGTTGAAGAAGACATGGGCGAGAAGGACCGCCCAGACCGTATGACGAAGCCGAATTGCACCGCTGTCGAGCCCGAAACGATCAAAGAGACCTTCAAATGCTCCAGCCACCACCACGGTCGGAAGCACAAACGGCACGGTGACCAACGCCCGAACCAGCCGCTGTCGACGACCGGAAAGCCGAGCGACGATCCCTGCTGCCGGTAGCGCCACCGCAACGGTGATTGCCGTCGACACCACCGCCTGCCACACGGTGAACCAGATGGTGTCGCGAATTCGGCCTGACGATGCAAGGTCGCTAAATGCGTCGAGTCCATCACGGCCAAGACCGCGCCCGAGCACGCTGACGACCGGGTAGATGAAAAACAGCGCGAGGAACGCGCCGGGCACGAGCACGGTCACCCATCGGGTGAGCCGACTCGTGACGGTGACCATCAGCGGAGCACTATCTCGACCCAACGGTCGACCCATGCGTCACGGTTCGCTTCGATCTCCGCGGGATCGAGCAGGTGTGGACTGTCGGCGAGCTGAGCGTGATCCAAGAACTCCTGAGGCAGTTTGGCCGCCTCGAGCGCAGGGAACACGAACATGCTCAGCGGGATCTCTTCCTGGAATCTCGGAGTCAGGAGAAAGTCGATGAACGCACCCGCACCGGCCGCGTTCTGCGTTCCAGCCAACACGCCTGCAAACTCAATCTGGCGAAAGCAGGAGTCAAGGAGAACGCCTGTGGGCGGCGCATCCATCGGTTCAGCGGCAAAGAACACCTCGGCCGCTGGGCTTGATGCATACGAGACGACCATCGATCGGTCACCGCCACCGGCCACGAACTCTCCGTAATACGCATCTTCCCAACCGGACGTGACGCTCACACCATTCTCCACGAGGTCAGTCCAATACTGCTCCCAATCGGCAGTCGCGGCGATCGTGGCAAGCAGAAAGGCGAGTCCGGGAGAGGACGTCTCCGGGCTCTCCACCACCAATTGGCCGGCGTTGGCTGGATCCGTCAGATCCTCCAGCGATGTCGGAACACCGTGAGGCACAGCATCGATCCAATAGTTCACACAGACATCGCCGAAGTCGATCGGCGTCACACGATGCTCGGGATCCAGGTCCAGCCCGGCACGCACGCCGCCGAGATTCGTGGACTCGTACGCCTCGAACAGGTCGGCGTCGAGACCCCGCTGGAGGAAGGTGTTATCAATGCCGAACATCACATCGCCCAACGGGTTGCCGGCAGTGAGGATGGCCTCACTCACCATCGTTCCGGTATCTCCAAGGGTCTGAATGCTCACCGAGATACCGGTCTGTGCTGTGAAAGCGGCGAGAGCATCCTCAGAGATCACGAAACTGTCGTGGGCGAGAACAGTGATCGACATGCCATCGAGCGACTCGTCATCAGCGCACGCCGCAACCGTCACTCCCAGAGCGACGACGACTGCCAAAAAGTGAGCGATTCGGTGCATTGCTTCCTCCGCTGGCATTACCCAGATCAGGTTCAAGCGGGTCGCCGACGCGATGGTCGACCTCTCAGCCCGGCTACCCGAGCTCCCCGGAATTCTTTGTGTCGTGGAGCCTAACCGGTTGTCGATGGCGCTGACACCGAACGACGTCCGCCACACACTCGAAGGACGAGAACCAAAATGACTTCCGCCGCGAGGACCATGCCCACCGTGATCACAACAGGGTTGCCCATATCGGTACCGATCATGATGGCGTGCAGGGTCGCCATGATCACAAGAGGTCCGCTGAGCATGTGCAAGCTCCGCCACGCCCGTTGGGGCAGAAGTCCTCGCATGCGGGCAGAGACCTCGACAACGCCAAGGGTCCAGAGCGCGACCACACCGAGCGCGACCGCGGTGGTCTCATAGTTCGATGTCAGCGGGACGAAGATCTCGACCATGCGAAACTCAACGAACTCGTCCAACCAAAGGGCGCCCACATGGACCACGGTCAAGACGACGGTCAACAGGCTCAAATGTTTATGGAGATCAAGGAGCCAGACCGACGAGGGTCGGCGCTCAAGGAGCCGGCTAACGAGCAGCAGACCCCAGAGCACGGCGACCATCATGAGTGCCCACGCCACCAGCCCCGAGACTCGCGTGAGATACCAGGTCAACTCATCGGGCATCGCGCCTCCCGCCAGGCACGGGTGGAGTCCTCAGCAAGCCAGCCTGCTTCGATCAGGAAGCGGTCAGGCTGGCCGGTCACCCTGGTCGAGCCGTCGGACTCGATCAGCCATGCTGCAGCACCAACCCGCTCGAGGAATGCAATCGCCTCTCCGAGCGGAGCGACCGCAGCCGCTGTGGCGAGGACTTCGGCCCCTGCCGCGCTGCGAGCGACGACGAGAGCGACTCGTGCCTGGGCCGGTCGGCCCGACGACGGGTCGATGAGATGGCTGGCTTGACGGGTGGGCCCCGACATCGCGATGCCCGCGTCGCGAACCGCAAAAATAGCTGATTTCGACCTCTGATCCGGCGCCTCGCATTCGACCAGTACCGGCCGTTGGGAACGCACCCGAACATCGCCACCAATGTCCGCCAGGGCAACGGTGGCCCCGTCGGTCACAAGTCGGTCGGCGACAAGATCCGCCGTCCACCCCTTGGCCACTCCCCCGAGGTCCAGCAGTGGGCTCGCGGCAACGAACTGACGATGGAGGCAGCCCCCGGTATTGCGCAGTCCGGGGTCGAACCAGTGATCGGTGAGGGCAGCACCGTGAGCAGCAAAATCGAGAATTGCGGCGGTCGCTTCATCGACGATGACCGGACTCGTTGCTGCCCTGACTATCGACACGACGCTGTCGCCGAGAAACCGACTCCACCGTCGTTCTGACACTACGATCAAGCCATGTGCGGCTGCGATGCACCGGGCGTCGAGGTCGGCTGAAACCACGGCCCGAGAACCCATTGCAAGACGTTCAACAGTTCGCAACATCAGCCACTCACACGGATCTTCAGCCTCGCCGTCGCACGCACAGGTTCGTCGACATGGCCTTCGATGGGTTCAGGTGCAGCCATCGACTCCTCGGCAACCCACGCGTCCCCAAAGGAAGCGGCGATGCCGCCGGCGGCCTCGCCGAGCGGATCAACGTCTGCTGACTCGACATCGGCCATCACGACGACCGCGCTGACCGTCACAGCAGCCGTCAGCGAGGTCGTGATCAAGCGGGCGCGAGCTCCCATGCGGCGAGTGTGCCAACACAGCTATGAAGGAACCGTGAAGAACGTGCGAGCAGTCATCGAGACCTGAACCCCACGAGATGGGGAGGGTCAGACTCCAGTTGCGACGGCTAGGCGACGGCAGCGGCGGCATCGACCATGCGGTCGACCTGCTCGTCGGTGCACACGAGTGGTGGGCAAAAGGAGATCGCTCCTGGAAGCGGCCGAACGATGACGCCCTCGGCCAGAATCGCATCGCGAACCGCGGCCGGTTCCTTGCCTTCGGTGGGCGCCAAGGCGTACACAAAACCATCGCCGCGCACGCTGGCATAGAGACCATCGTCCACCAATGATTGCAAACCGCCTCGGAGCCGAGCGCCGAGCGACGTCGCCCGATCGAGCAGGCCTTCGTTCTCGGCGACATCGAGGCAAGCAAGCCCGGCAGCACAGGCCGTGTTGTGACCCGAGTAGGTGTAACCAGTGCGGAGGATGAAGCTGGGATCTGCTTCGAGCGGGGCACGGACTTTACTGCCCACGATCACACCGCTCAGCGGCACATAGCCCGATGTGACGGCCTTAGCGAAGGTGATCATGTCGGGTCGAACACCATAGAACTGCGAACCGAACCAGGTGCCCATCCGACCAAACCCGTTGATGACCTCATCGGCGATGAAATAAGCGCCGTGCTCATCGCACAGTCGACGGACAGCCTCGAGGTAGCCGTCGGGGGGCGGGTACACGCCTCCAGCACCCTGCAACGGTTCGGTGAGAACCGCCGCGATCTCGTTGCCGCGTTCAGCAAAGACGGAGGCCAGCGCTTCGACATCGTCCTGGGGCACAACGATGTGGTTTTGCATCAGGTCGCCGAAGCCCTCGCGGTTGAGCTGAATACCCTGGGCGGACGTACCGCCATAGTTGGTGCCGTGGTATCCGGCCGACCGACTGATCACGACCTGCTTCTCTGGATGACCGGCGTGGATCTGTGCCGCGCGGGCGATCTTCAAGGCCGTGTCGATCGACTCAGAGCCAGACGAGCCGAAGAACACGCGCGGGTCGTCGATCGGAGCAAGCGAGGCGATACGGGCTGCCAGCTGCTCAGACGGTTCGTTCGCGAACGGACCGAACACGTGATACGCGGGGATCTTGTTGAGCTGGGTCGTGATGGCTTCGATGACTTCCCGGCGGCTGTAGCCCACATTGCAGTACCAAAGCGATGCCATGGCATCGATGTAGTCATTGCCTTTGTCATCGCTTACGACCGCGCCGTCACCCGACACAATATTGATATAGCCATCCGGGCCGAGGGCTGGTGACGAGAACGGATGAAGCAGTGCGGTGGGAGCCATACAGGCAGTCTAGGGTCGACTCATGATTCCACTCTGGACATTGGATGCAAGAGACATCGCCGCCCGCGTCCGCGATGGGGCACTCACCGCAACCGAAGTTACCGAAGCACACCTCGCCAGAATCGACGAGATCGAGCCCGACATGAACGCGATCGTGATTCGACGCGATGCCGCAGCTCGAGCTGAGGCAGCGGCCGTCGACGCCTCTATCGCTCGCGGCGAGGACCCTGGCCCGCTTGCCGGCGTGCCGGCCACGGTCAAGCTCAACATCGACGTCGCCGGCGAGCCGACCACGGATGGCGTCGCTGCCCTCGCGCACAACACCGCTCCCGGTGATGCACCCATCGTTGCCCGTCTCCGAGCCGCTGGTGCCATCATCGTCGGCCGCACCAACCTGCCCGATGCCGGGATGCGGATCGACACGTCCAGCGAGCTCTACGGCCGAACCCACAATCCCTGGCGGCGTGGCATCACCGCCGGTGGATCATCGGGAGGAGAGGGCGCTTCGCTGGCCACCGGGATGAGTGCCATCGGCCTCGGTAACGACCTCGGCGGATCTCTCCGCAATCCAGCGACCGCAAATTCCATCGCGTCGATCAAGCCAACGGTGGGACGGGTGCCATCCCATCGACGTTTCGATGGACGCGAGACCCTGAGTGACATCCTGATCGCCTCTGATGGGCCGATGGCCCGTTGTGTGGATGATGTCGAGCTTCTCCTCGGCGTTATTGCCGGCGCCGATCCCATGGACCCGGTCAGCGTGCCTGTACCCCTCGTACTCCCAGAGCGCCGCACAAACCGGGTGGCGCTCGTGGCTGAGATTCCTGATGTGGACGTTGATCCCCGTGTCAGCGAAATCGTCCGAGCGGCCGGCCAGGCACTCGCGGAGACAGGTGTCACCGTCGTCGAGACGATTCCGCCACAGTGGGGCGACGTCGTATCGTGCTGGTCAACGCTCGTCCTTGGCGGTCTCGACCCTCAGGACCCTGGTGAGGCCGAAATGATCGTCGGCGATGTCGTGGGCGAATTCCTGGTCACCGCGGCCACCTTCGCCGCTGAACGGGGCCTTGTTTCACCAACTCACGGATGGGGCATGCGTCACTACCTCCAACGCGAGTGGGAACTCTGGTTCGCCGACTTCGATGCCGTCCTCACTCCAGTGTGGACAGGGCTCCCCTTCGCCGCTGATGCCGATCTCAATGGCACCGAGGGTGCCGATCTCACGCTCAACATGCTCCGGGCAGTCATGCCCGGAAACGTACTCGGCCTGCCGAGCGCAGCAGTGCCTGCAGGCCTCGCCGATGGCCTGCCGGTGGGCGCGTTACTGACCGGTCCTCTGTGGTCGGATCTGCGAATGCTCGAACTGGCAAAGCCCATCGAAGCCGCGCTCGCACCGAAGACCCCGATCAACCCCCAGTAAGGCAGGGTTCAGGTCTCAGCGTCACTCGGACCGTGTGGTGCCAGGGCGGATGTAGGCCGTGCGGGTGCGGGTGAAGAAGTCGACGGCAGTGTCGCCTTGCTCACGAGCGGCATGGCCGGAGGACTCTTTTTCGCCACCGAACGGCGCATGCAGCTCGGTACCCGTCGTCGGGGCATTGACTTTGATCACGCCAGCTTGCAACTCGTGAACCGCTCGGTCGATGCGCCAGAGATCGTTGGTGAAGATCGATGCCGACAGGCCGAACACCGTGTCATTGGCGAGCGCGAACGCTTCATCTTCGCTGTCGACGCGCAGCACGGTCGAGATCGGTCCGAAGATCTCTTCGTTGGCGATCGTCAGATTTGTGCCACCGGCCAGCAGAGTCGGAGCAAAGAAGCAGCCTCCGTCGGGGGCTGAGTCGGTGACTGCGACAACCTCGGCCCCTTCGGCCTTGGCTAGCGCGAGCCCGTCAGCGACCTCGCCAGCAGCGCCCGGTGACACCAGCGGTCCAATCCCGACGCCTTCGTGCATGCCGTCGCCCACCGAAAGGCCCCGAACCGCAGCGGCGAGTCGCTCGACCAGTTCGTCGTACACATCGCCCACCGCAATGATGCGGCGGGTTGCCGTGCACTTCTGACCAGTCGCACCCATCGCTCCCGCCACTAAGGCTGGGATTGAAAGATCGAAGTCCGTGTCGGGGAAAACAAGGGCGGGGTTGTGTCCGCCCAACTCGAGCTGAACCCGGCCGTTGCGAGCCGTGACGGCTTCTCTGATCCCGAAGCCGACCGGCACTGAACCGGTGAAGGTGATGCCATCGACTCGGCGATCGGTAACGATCGCGTTACCCATCGATCCGGGGCCGAGCACGAGGTTCACAACTCCGGCGGGAACACCGGCGTCATCAAATACGCGAGCGATCGCAGCCGCAGTGAGCGGCGTATTGCTCGCCGGCTTCCAGACAACGCAGTTGCCCGCCGCAAGCGCCGGGGCGATCTTCCAGGCCGGAATCTGGATCGGGAAGTTCCAAGGCGTGATGATGCCCACCACACCGAGCGGTACTCGGACCGTGCGAATCGTTTCGCCCGGCGTACCGGTGGGGAAGATTCGTTCGGTTGAGGTCTTCGCCATTCCAGCATGGAAGCGGAACGTCTCTGCCGCGAGACCGGCCTCACCACGCGACTCGGCGATGGTCTTGCCCTCTTCGAGCGTGCACAGCGTGGCGATTTCTTCAGCACGTGCTTCCATGAGGCTGGCGACCTGTTCAAGGATTCGAGCTCGGACTGCAAATGACGTCGAACCCCACGTCGCACGGGCGTCCACGGCAGCCGAAATTGCATCTCCGGCGGTATCGCTATCGCCAACCCGATACTCGCCGACCGGTTCGTCCGGGCGGGCAGGGTTGTCGCTCACGGCCGTCGGCCCGCTGTCGATCCATTCGCCGCCGATGAGGTGGGCGCCGAAGACTGTCGATGCTGTCATCTGCGAAGCATAAGACCGTGCTGCGGGTCTCAGCCAGCTATCGGCCGTTGAATCTAGGCTGCCGCTTCTCGATGAACGCAGCGCCGGCTTCTTTCACATCGTCAGTGGCAAACTGGACGGTCTGAGCAAACCCCTCGGATTCCAATGCCTCGTCGAGCGTCGACGTGAACGACTGATTGAGAAGCTTCTTACTGGCGGCGAGAGCAACCGGAGGTCCAGCGGCGAGTTTGCCGGCGAACTCGGCAACAAGATCGTCGAGGTCACCCTCAGGAACCACCCTGGTGACGAGCCCCAGTTCGTCTGCATACGCAGCGTCGATCACCTCAGCCAGCATGACCAACTCCTTGGCCTTCTGCATCCCGACGATGCGCGGGAGAATGAACGATCCGCCGAAGTCGATGCTGAGGCCTCGCCGGGCAAAGATCTCACTGAACCGACTGCGGTCAGAGGCGAGCACGAAGTCACAGGCGAGTGCCAGATTCATGCCGGCGCCTGCGGCAACGCCGTTGACGCGGGCAATCGTCGGCTTGGGAAGGTTGAACAAGGTGTTGCAGCACTGACCAACTCGACGCATTGCCAACAAGCCGTGGCTGTCGTTGCCTCGATCCCGGCCAGGTCCGACGTACGCTCCGCTACAGAAGTCCTCGCCTTCCCCGGTGATGACCACACAGCGAACGCCGTCATCGTTGGCAAGGTCATCGAGGATCACCTGAAGCGTCGACCATCCTTCGGTCTCGATCGCGTTTTTGGCTTTGGGGAAGCTGATGGTGACGGTGGCCACCATGTCGCTGTGATCAACGGCAAATTCAGTCATACCCTGACCGTAGGTGCTAGTCGTCTCGGTGTTCGACTCCTGGGAGCACGCACAACATCTCGTAGATGAGGTCAGCGGCGATTCGAGAGGTCATTCCGGACGTGTCATAGATGGGCGCGACCTCAACGAGATCACAGCCGACGATGTCAAGTCCGTAACAGCCGCGGATGATCTCGATCCCCTGAGGAGTCGTGAGGCCTCCGATCTCGAGCGTGCCTGTGCCGGGCGCGTAGGCAGGGTCGAGTCCGTCGATATCAAAGGAGAGGTAGACGGGGCCGCCACCGACCTTCTCGCGCACCTCCGCCATGAGCGGATCGAGCGATTTGTGCCAACACTCCTCGGCCTGCACGACTCGGAAGCCTTGCTCACGTGACCAGTCGAAGTCGTCGGCGGCATAGCCGGTGCCACGCACGCCAATCTGCACGACCCGATCACAGTCGAGTAGCCCCTCCTCTACCGCCCTACGGAACGGAGTTCCGTGGGCGATCTTCTCGCCGAACATGTCATCGTTGATGTCGGTGTGGGCATCGACGTGCACCATGCCGACAGGGCCATGGACCTTCTTCATCGCCCGCAACATCGGGAGTGCGATCGTGTGATCACCGCCGATCGCCACCGTCTTGAGACCATGCGCCAAGAGGTTGTCGGCGAAGGCTTCGATGCGAGCAATGGAATCATCCTTGTTGAACGCGTTGGTGGCGACGTCGCCTAGGTCATCGATACGAAGCGAGTCGTACGGCGCCGCACGGGTTGCCATGTTGTAGGGCCGGATCATGACCGACTCCTCGCGGATGCCGCGCGGGCCGAACCGAGCGCCCGGCCGATTTGAGGTACCAAGATCGAACGGGACGCCGAAGATGCCAACGTCCAAGTCGGCCGGCTCTGATCGGTTGGGCAGCCGCATGAACGTGGTGATGCCACCGAAGCGGGGCATTTCGTTACCACCCAAGGGCTGGGGGTTACCCGATGACGAAGCGGCGGGACCACCCGGCATCAGATGGAGCCGCCCATCGATTCAACCAGCTCCCATGCGCCTTCGACAGCATCGCCAGCGCCCAGCACGTTGAGGGCGATCTCGTCGACGCCAGCGTCGCGATATTCCTCAAGACCGGCGCGGATGGTGTCCAGATCGCCTGCGAGCACCATCTCGCCGGGACCAGCCATGCCTTCACGATCAAGCATGGCTCGATAGGAGGGTAGTTGGCCGTATATGGCGAGATTGACCGCCGCCTTCTCACGAGCACCAACGGGATCGTCGGTGACCCAAACCGGCACACCGGCTGCGATGTGGGCTTCTCCGATACAGGGGCGGATGTGTGAGGCAATGGTCTTCGGGCCCGTCATCCATGTGATCGTTCCGGCAGTGCGATCGGCGGCGAGCTTCAACATTTTGGGCCCGAGAGCAGCGAGCATCACCTCTGGGGTCGGTCCAGGAACATCAATCTCGGCGTGGGTGGTAACGAACTCACCCACCGATGAGACCTCCTGGTCGCTCAACAACGGCAACAGGGAGTCGAGGTACTGGACCATGTGGGTGTATGGACGGTCCCACTTGATGCCGTGGCGCAATTCCATTGCAGGCTGGTGGCTCGTGCCGAGACCGAGTGTGAAGCGGCCCCCGCTCGCCTGATTAATGGTGCGGGACTGGATGGCCAGATTCTTGGCGAACGTGCTCTGCATCGCCACGACAGACGTGCCGAGACCGATGTCGGGAATCTCCCGGGCCACGATGCCCAGCACGACCATCGGATCAGTCACCGCGATCTGTGGATTCCAGTAGCGGTGAAGGCCCGCAGCACGAGCGCGGTCGGCATTTGCGAGGGCTGCGTCAACAGTTGTCGGTGAATCAAACCAGGAGATCGTTGTCATCTGGTCAGCCTGGCAGAAGAAATCACATTCGGTCGAGAAGATCCCGTTTCTTTGCTTGGAATTCTTCCTCGGTGACCACGCCCTGGCGGCGAAGTTGGTCGAGTTTTTCGATCTGTTCAGGAATCGACAACTCGGCGGAGCCCGCCGCGGCGACTCCGGCAGCCGCTCGCCCGAGACGGTCCAAACGGCGATCTTCCAGGCCTTCGACCTGGCGATAGATCTCGTTCTGGATGAGGCTGGGCTTGCGGATGTTCGAGAATTCCTGACGCCCGCCCTCCCCCGCCGACTCGATGCCAAGGTCACCGGCGCCGATCATGCGTTCGAAGATCGACTGATTGAAAAACACCGTGTTGATCCGGTCGAGCGGAATCTCAATGCCTTCTTTGCTCACCACACCGGTGCGAGAGATCACACGCTCGTTGGTGACTACAAAGTTCGTGGTTGTCCATTTCATGTAATTGGCCCCGAACCAGAGCAATGCCCCGACCCAAAGGATGCCGATCGCATACTCGATCGGCCTCCACCAACTCGCGGCCAGTGCCGTCGCACCTAGCACTGTCACCACAGCTAGCAAAGACGCCGGCGGTGCGATTTGCCACCAATGGGGTCGCAGATCGAGAACCAGAGCCTCATCGTCAGTCAAAAGATGTCGTGGAAAGGGCACGGAGTGACAGTAGCAACTTCACGGTGCCCATCTTGGCTGGTGTCTACTCGAGGTCTCAACGATGTCGAGATTGAGCCAGGATGCCTACACTTCCCCATGCACTATCGCCTTGATCTGATCGGCGGACTCGCCGGCGACATGTTCTCGGCAGCAATGCTGGATCTCCATCCGGAATGGCTCGCTCCACTTCGTGATGATCTCGCAGCGGCCGATCTAGGTATACCGATAACGGTGGCCGCACACCCCCACGGCGATGGTGTGCTCACCGGTACACGGTTCGAGATCGTCGAACCGGACGCAACCGATGGCGCCGACCCCCACCATCATCGCCACTGGCGCGACATTCGCGAGATGCTCGACACATCGTCGCTCAGCAAAGCCGTGCGTACCCATGCAATCGGTATCTTCGAACTCCTCGCCGATGCTGAGGCTTCTGTTCATGGCAAAGACGTCGATGATGTTGCGTTCCACGAGGTCGGGAACTGGGACTCGATCGGCGACATCGTGAGTGCCGCGTGGATGATTGACCGAGCTTCCGCCGAGTCCTGGTCATGTTCATCGATTCCGGCAGGGAATGGTCGCGTCGACTCCGCACATGGCTCACTTCCGCTCCCGGCTCCAGCGACCGCCCTACTGCTACGCGGGTGTCCACTCCATGATGATGGAGTTGAGGGAGAGCGAGTCACGCCAACCGGGGCGGCAATCCTGCGCTATCTGACTCCATCCTTCGGTGCCCGCTCTACCGCAACGCTGGATCGGATCGGAACAGGTTTCGGCACGAAGCGGTTCACCGAGTTCAGCAACATCGCACGGGTGAGCACATATATCCCTCATGTATCGCCAGACGTCGAATCGATCACGGTGTGCGAATTCGAGGTCGATGATCAGACTGCTGAAGATCTGGCGGTTGCATTGGACAATCTGCGGATGGCTTCCGGCGTGCTCGACGTCGTGCAGATGCCAGTGTTCGCAAAGAAGGGAAGGATCTCGACTCATGTTCGACTCCTCGTCGAACCTGGACGATCCGAATCTGTCATCGAGATGTGCCTGAGCGAAACAACAACCATCGGGGTCCGTAGTCACGATGCCAAGCGACGAACGCTGCCTCGATCACTTCACGAGGTGACAACACCAAGCGGAGCGGTCACCGTGAAGACGGTGCAACGGCCCGATGGTCACACGACGGCCAAGGCCGACATGGATGATCTCGCGGGGACCACGGACGGCCATACGAGCCGCCAGCGGCTTCGTCGACTGGCCGAAGAGGATGCTCCGCAATGACCGCAACGCAAGCCCTGACGCGGCTCGAAACAGTGCTCACCGACATCGGCGAGGCTGGCGTGGCTGTCAGCGGCGGTGTCGACAGCATGACTCTCGCATTCGTAGCGCACCGTCTCTTTCCCGATCATGCCCGGATGTTGCATGCGATTTCACCAGCAGTCCCCCAGGACGCCACCGAACGAGTACGGCGGTACGCATCGCAGCACGGTTGGGCACTTGAAATTCTCAATGCGGGAGAGTTCGAAGATCCCGCTTACATGGCGAACCCCCATGACCGGTGTTTCCACTGCAAAACCAACCTCTACAACAGCATCGCCGCCCGCGTTCAGGGCCAAATCGTGTCGGGGGCCAATGTCGATGACCTGGGCGATTACCGACCCGGACTTCGCGCCGCCGCCGATCACGCTGTTCGTCACCCGTTTGTGGAGGCAGGCATGACAAAGGCCGATGTCAGAGCCGTCGCCGCTCATCTGGAACTCGACGACCTTGCCGAACTACCGGCCTCTCCGTGCCTCTCCAGCCGGGTTCAGACCGGTATCGCCATTGATCCCAGTGTCCTGGGTGCCATCTATCGAGTGGAGAAATGGCTTCGCGCCGAGATCGATGCCGAAACAGTGCGTTGCCGCATCCGCTCAGATGCTGTTGTGATTGAACTCGACGACCAGGCGCTGGGGGCGCTCTCCGCCGACCGCCGAATAGCGTTGGGCGAACAAGTTGGCGACCTTGTGCGGTCGAGTGGCCTCGCGCAAGTCGTGACGTTCGAGCCGTATCGCATGGGCAGCGCGTTCGTGAGACCCCAAGCATGACCTCGCATTGGGATGTGACACCCGACAGCTCACGCTCGGAGCGACTCGGCTTTGATGAGACGATCTACTGCTTGAGTAAGTCAGTTGATCAGGTCGAACGCATCGTCTCCGATGCCGCCGAAGCACAGTCTCGTCTGCTGCTCACCCGGCTGAGCGAAGACAAATTCGACGCACTCCCCGCCGAACTTCGCTCAATCGTGGACTTCGATCCGATCTCCGGTACGGGAATCCTGGGAGAGATGCCCGCCAGTACTGCTACGAGGGTTGCGGTGGTGTCGGGGGGAACATCCGACGTTCCAGTCGCTCGTGAGGCAGCGCGAACCCTCGCCTACTACGGGCATGGGTGCATTGAAATTTATGACGTTGGGGTCGCGGGCATCTGGCGGCTGATGGACCGAGTCGAAGAGATTCGAGCAATGCCGGTCGTGATCACCGTCGCCGGAATGGAAGGAACCCTTCCCACCGTGATCGGAGGCCTCGTGCCAGGCGTTGTCATTGCTATCCCCGCCTCCACGGGCTACGGCGTCGGTGCCGGCGGTATGGCCGCGCTCAACAGTGCTCTGGCAAGTTGTGCGCCCGGACTCGTGGTGGTCAACATCGACAACGGCTATGGCGCAGCGTGCGCAGCTCTTCGATTCCTCAACATGGGGGAGAACGATCCCGCCATTCTTTCGCCTTCAGAGCAGGGTGCAAATGAGGCGACCGGTGAGGGACCGGGGCAATAGAGCCGACGGTTGGTTCCATCCACGACACAGCATTGAGGCTGGCGTGGTTCGAGTGCATGACGGGCTCACAGCAACTCCGACGCGGGCCGACGCTCTCTTCCCTTAACGAAAAGAGGGAACCGACGGATGCCAGTATCGATACGCGTCGACCTCCAGGAACCCGATGCGTTCATACCACTCGCGTGCTCGGATATTGCTGTGTTCAACCTGAAGCCAAAGGTCTCTCACTCCCTGTTCACGTGCGGTGGTGACGAGGGCAGCAAGCACGATCGTTCCAACACCTTGGCCCTGCGCGTCGGTCGCTGTTCGCATGGCGAATATGCCCGCGGCGGTGCCGTCGATAACCGCCATCCCACAACCAAGCGCGCAACCATCGTCGCCCGAGACAACGGCAACCAACTTGTCGAGGGTCGTGGTCGTAATCTCAGTGACGCGGTCAGGTTCGCCCACCAGAGAATGCAGTCCAGGCGGGATGTCACAGTGAACGACGGCACGTTCGGCTTCCCCTGTGCGGACACTCTCCAACGGGGCACACATGACGACAGTCGGCTCGCTCGCTGCATAGCCCTGCGCCGAGAGCACCGGACCTAGGTCGTCAGCGGACTCGAAGATCTGGAATATCGCGCCCCGCCCTCGTTCGCGGTACCAGGATTCGACCGCTCTAATCGCTTCCTCGATCCCGAAACCCGGGTCACCGTTCGCAAGGGTGCTGTTGGCACGGCCGGTACATCCGAGCGCGGACCGCACGATCCAGTCGCGGAAATTGACCCGTTCCATGCCAGGCATGGAACGGTCGGCAAGCCTCATCAAGGCAGCAGTAGTCAACACCTCAACCCCACCCCCACTCATGCAGCGAGTCGTCGTCGATCCCAAAGTGGTGAGCCACCTCGTGCACGACAGTCACACCGATCTCATCAACCAATTGGTCGAGATCTTGGGCAACCGCACACAACGGTCGCCGATAAAGGGTGATGACGTCGGGCATGACAAGCCCTCCGTAGTCCTCACGCTCGGTCAACGGCACACCCTCGTACAGGCCAAGAAGGTCCTCGGTCAGATGGTGATCCTCGACCATAATCACGACATTGTCCATGAGCTGGCCAAGTTCTTCCGGCAATGCATCGAGCGCGTCACTGACGATGCGTTCAAACCGGCGCCGATCGATCACCTCCACCGTCGCGAGACTACTGGCATGGGAGGCGACGGGCCGACGATCGCTCGCTAGGGTCGCAGCGTGTCTGGCCGGGTCGACGACAACAGCATTCGCGGTGACGCTGCCGCGCTCATCGCCGATCTCACCGACGAGCAGCGCGACGCAGTGACCACATCGGCTTCGCCGCTCTGCATCATCGCTGGCGCGGGTTCGGGCAAGACCCGCGTCCTCACTCGCCGGATCGCATGGCAGGCGGCCACCGGCAACATCGATCCACGACATGTTCTGGCCCTCACGTTCACTCGCCGGGCGGCCGGCGAGCTTCGGCGTCGCACCCGTTCGCTCGGCCTTCGCGACCAGGTCGCGGCCGGCACCTTCCACGGCGTCGCCCTCGCCATCCTCCGCAGCCACTGGGAATCAAAGGGCCGTAAGCCGCCCGAACTCCTCCAGCGCCGAATGGCCTTCGTGGCCAAAGCGAACCCGAAACTCGACCGTGCCGTGGTCGCTGATCTTGATGCCGAGATCGGCTGGTCGCGGGCTCGAATGGTGACACCGGAGCGTTACGTCCAGGCCGCCGCTGATGCCAAGCGCCGCCCGCCTCGTAGCCCGTCGTTCACCGCCGACATCTACGCGGCCTACAACGAGGCCAAGCGAAAGCGTCGCCTGATCGACTTCGACGACATCCTGGCGCTGGCCCACGACGCCATGACGAACGACAAATCGTTCGCGGCAGCACAACACTGGCGCCACCGTCACCTTCTCGTTGACGAGTTCCAGGACGTCAACCCACTCCAGTTTGCCGTACTGCAATCATGGCTCGGCCCGGAGTCAACGCTGCTGGTTGTGGGCGACCCGAATCAGGCGATCTACGGGTGGAACGGCGCAGAACCAGACCTGCTTCGCAACATCGACCAGCACATCTCGGGCATCGCCGTGCTCCATCTCCGCACAAACTTCCGATCGAGCCCCGAGATCCTCGCCGCCGCGAGCCGAGTCCTCGACGAACCAGCCCAGCCGTCTGCTCGGCCACCGGGCGACGAGCCCACGATTCGAGAACTGGAGGGAGATGATGAGGCGGTAGCGATCGCTCGTGCCGTCCGCGGCCGACATCGCCCCGGCGCACCCTGGCGCCATCAGGCGGTCCTTGCCCGTACCAACGCCCAGCTACCTCCGCTACGAAGTGCTCTTGAAGCCGCCGGAATACCGACGCGCAGTCGTAGCGAAGGCGCACTGCTCCGTCGCCCCGAGATCATGGATCTCCTCGACGACTGGCACGGCAATCGACCCCTGAAGATGGCCATCGCAGACAGCACCGAAATCGACCCTGACCTCAGCGCTGAGCGGGCAGCGATGGTTGAGGCTTTCCTCGAACTGGCCCACGATCACCTTGCGCTCGAGAAGAACGCAACGGTCGACGACTTCCTCACCTCGCTGCGAGCCGACGATCGCGGCAATGCTGCGAACGACGGCGTCGAACTCACCACATTCCACGGAGCCAAGGGGCTGGAGTGGCCAATCGTTCACCTGGTCGGCCTCGAGGACGGACTGGTGCCGATCGCGTTTGCCAGCAACCGTGCCGCGTTCCAAGAAGAGCAGCGTCTCCTCTATGTTGCCGCCACCCGAGCGGAACGAGAACTCCATGTCTCGTGGTGTCGTCATCGAGCGATCGGCAAAAAGGTCCTGGCGCGGCCACCCTCGCCCTGGTTGTCGGCCTTTATTGCAGAGGCGCCAGCGCTACCCGACGACCGTCCGTCCTTCGCTAACATCCGCGCCAAGATCGCTGCACATGCCGACGTCGACATGGCCAAACCTGACGCCCTGCAGAGACAACTCGTGTTCGACGGCATCGTGCAATGGCGCGAGCAACAGGCCGAGAAGGCCCGAACCGCCCCGACGGGGATCCTCAGCGATCGCATACTCCATCTGCTGGCCGCCGAGCGCCCGTGCTCAATCGAAGAACTCGCCGAGATAGAAGGCATCGGATCCGTCTATGCCCGTCGCTTCGGCCTGAAAATTCTCGAGATCACCTGCCTCGACGAAAAGTAACGCCGCAGTCTGTTCCCGACTTGCTCAGTGGCTCGTGCGGAGCCGGGGTTGGGCCACGACGACAACGGTGGCATCGGAGCGTTCCAGCACCGTTTCAACCGTGTGGCCGATGAACGGGCGTCCGTCGACATTGCGAAGCTGAGCGCCCAGAACGACGAGATCGGCAGATTCAGCGGTGGCCGACTCGACCAAGACCTCGCCAGCGGACGGGCCTTCGCGCATCAGCGTGCGTGGCTCAATGCCGGCATCAACGGCTCGACCTGCAGCGAGCGCCATCATCGCATCGCCTGCACTGTGGACTGGAGCATGGGCATCGCGCCGAAAATTAAACAAGCGCGGCAGCGGACTCACCTCTCGGTTGATCACATGGGTGAGCACAACCTCGGTGCCGAGTTGGCCCGCGACGGCAAACGCCACTTCCTGGGCCGAGCGAGATGATGGCGTGCCGGTGACCGGCACGATCACCCGGCTGAACGCGGCCGGAAGCGGCCGCTCGAGACCGCGGGCACGGCGCACAATGACGACGGGGATCGTGGCATTGAGCAGCAACTCATCGACCATCGGCGAATACAGCACGCCCTCGTGACGGGCCGCCACACCAACGGCGATTACTCCATAGCCGAGCTTGGACTCCGCCACGATCGATGCGGAGATGTCGTCCTCGCGAACCTGACGGGTGTCGACCTCGCGCTCATCAAGCACGTTTCGCAGCACGTCGACGTCCGGGTACTCACCATTCGACCGGATCGACATGATCGTGGTCGGCGCTTCCTTCGGCCAGGCGAACTGGATCAATTGGGCAGCAGCAATCGATGCTGGCTCTCCCTGCGACGGCAAGAGAATGCGCGACGATTTGACCACCAGGTTCTTGCTCAGTGCCTCTTCTCGTTCGAGACGTTCCTGTTCCTCGGGAGAGCCCAGCCAATCCCGTACGGCAATGCGAAGGGTCACCGCTGCAAAAACCGATGTCACGAGCGGGACGATGATGATGACGGTGTAGGCGGTTTCGGTAAAGACTCCAAGGGACAGACCCACAGACGCGATCACGATCTCGAGCGCTCCACGGGCGTTAAGGCCCGCACCGAGCGCAGCGGCGGCTCGAGAGCTTTGGCCAGCAAGGCGCCCGCCGATGTAGGCACCGACGAACTTGGCCACGATCGCGACGGCGATGACAACCAACGCCCAGGCGAGTGCCTCACCCTTCAACAAGCCCAGGTCCACGCGAAGACCGGCCGTGGCGAAGAAGATCGGCGCCAAGAACGTGCCGGTCAGCGACTCGATGTGATGCAGGACATCGTGCTGTTGGAACCGCGAGCGGTGAAGCACCACACCGGCGACGAATGCGCCGAGGACCGCCTCGATCCCGAGGGCCTGGGTGGCAACGCCGTATACGAGCATGGTGAAGACAACGACGGTCATCGCTCCTTCGACATTGGGACCGTCGCGACGCACCCAACGAAGTGCTCGATCGACAACGCGTTGGCCAACGGTCATTGCGAGGGCAAGGAAAATCGCCAAGCCGATGACCGTCCTGAGGACATTCTGGATCGACACCTCTCCGGACACGGCGAAGCCGGCAAAGACGGCGAGCATCACCCAACCGACCACATCGTTCGCCATCCCCGCAGCGACTGTGATCTGGCCGAAGTCGCGCCGCATCAACCCAAGTTCACTGAGGATCTTGGCGATGACCGCCAGAGCTGAGACGGACAGCGCTGCTGCAACAAAGAGAGCGAAAACGGTGCGGTCGCTCTCTACGCCGATGAAAGAATCGGGAAGAGAGAAACCGACGATCAAGCCACCAATCAGCGGCACGACGAGTGAGAACCCGGTGACCAGCATCGCGGCGCGACCAAGTCGTCTGATCAAGCCGAGGTCGGTCTCAAACCCGGCGGTGACCAACAGCAGCGCTACGCCAATCCAACTCACTGCCAGCAGGGCGCCCGAGGAGATCTCATGCTCGGGTAAGAACCAGTGGAACCCGCTCGGCCAAACGCGGCCAAATATCGACGGGCCAAGGATCACCCCAGCCGCCAACTGGCCGATCACCGACGGAAGGTTGATCCTCCGCATGATTTCGCCGCACACCCGGGCGAAGACCAAAAGAACGAGCAGTTGGGTCCAGAAAACGAGCAGTTGGTGCTCGTCAAGGGGCGTTAACATCGAGTCAGTGTGGCGTAAATTTGGCTGAAACGCTCATCGCACCAGTTCGAGCACGACCGGAGCATGATCGCTCGGCGGATCGTCCTTGGGTCCCTTTCGCTCGTTGCGGTCAACGACAACGAGTCGCGCCTCATCGGCGACAGACCTGGTTGTCATCAGTAGATCAATCCTCATGCCCTGCTTCTTGTGAAAGGCGCCGCCGCGATAGTCCCACCACGAATAGAGCCCGCCATCATCATGATGTTCACGAAAGACGTCTACGAGACCCCACTGTTCGAGCGCAGTGAGGCGGTCCCGTTCTGCCTGGCTCACGTGGGTCTGCCCCTCGAGCTTGGTCGGGTTCCAGACATCACGATCGTCGGGAGCGATGTTGTAGTCACCACACACGACGACGTCGTCGCCCGGGTCACACTGCCCATCGAGATCGGCGACCAGCCGATCAAGCCAGCGCAGCTTGTACTGATAGTGATCATCGTCAAGGGAACGACCGTTGGGGACGTAGCAGCTCGCCACACGGACGCCACCACACGTCGCCCAAGCAATACGCGCATCAGTATCGGGCTCAGCGTCGTCACCAAAGCCGCTGATCGGGTCTTCAATTCCGACCCGGCTCAAGATAGCGACCCCATTCCAGCGGCCTTCACCATGGTGAAGGGTCTCATAACCCATCGACTGGAAGGCCATGGCCGGAAACGCGTCGTCGGAAAGCTTGGTCTCCTGGAGGCACAGGACATCGGGTTCAAAGGCTTCAAGCCAGCGCTCGACACGTCCGAGTCGGGCATTCAGGGAGTTGACATTCCAAGTCACGATCCGCACGTCGGCGACCTTACTGAATAGTGACGACCTTCATACACGCCGGACCCGGAGATGAGAGGCCGCGGCCTTCTATGCTGGTTCGTGATGACGAACTCTGGTCCTGCTAGCGACCTCGGGCCAAATGCCTGGATGGTCGACGAGATGCGGTTGCAGTGGGACACCGACCCCAACTCGGTCGACCCCGCCTGGCGTGCGATGTTCGAAGCCGAGTTTCCCGGCATTTGGCCCGAGGTCGTCCCGGAGAGCTCAAATATCGAAGCAACATCGGTCGTCGTCTCACCACAGCCGGTGACGACGTCCCCGCCTCCCCCACCCGCTCCACGGGCACCGACCCCAGCGGCCGCAGCCGCGCCGACACTCGCAGCCGATCCCCGGCCAGCCAACCACGAGCCGATCCGCGGCGCGAGTGCCCGCATCGTCACCAACATGGAAGCAAGCCTCGACGTCCCCACCGCCACCAGCTTTCGCCAGGTGCCGGCCAAGCTTCTTGAGGTCAACCGCAAGGTTGTCAACGGCTACCTCAGCCGCAAACAGGGTGGCAAGATCTCGTTCACCCACATGATTGGTTACGCCGTTGTGCGGGCCATCGCCGACTCGATTCCGGCAATGAACAACACGTACACCACCGACGACAACGACAAACCCGTCCTTATCCGCAACGAACACGTCGGCCTTGGTATCGCCGTCGACCTCCAAAAGAGTGACGGCTCACGCACGCTCATGGTGCCGTGCATCAGGGATGCCGACACGCTCGACTTCCGCGAGTTCGTGGATCGCTACGAGTCGCTGATCAGCAAGGTTCGCCGCGGCGACCTCAGCCCCGATGACTTCTCCGGCACCACTGTCAGCCTCACCAACCCGGGCACAATCGGCACCCTCCAATCGGTCCCTCGGCTGATGCAGGGCCAAGGCCTGATCGTCGGTGTTGGCTCGATCGCATTCCCCGCCGAGTATCAGGCCGCCGACCCGGAAATGCTCGCCAACCTCGGTGTCTCGAAAGTGATCAGCCTCACCTCGACCTACGACCACCGAGTCATCCAAGGTGCCGAGTCCGGCATGTTCTTGAAGAAAGTCCACGAGTTACTGCTCGGCGAGGACAACTTCTACGTCGACATCTTCCGAGCCATGGGCGTGCCATACGAGGCCGTGAAATGGCGTCGTGACGTCAACCCGGTCGATCGCGAAGCCTCGCTGATGGAGAAGCAGGCCAAGGTCAATCAACTCATCAACATGCACCGTGTGCGTGGTCACCTCATAGCGGATCTCGATCCGCTGCAGGTCAAAGAGCCGAAGATGCACGCTGAGCTCGATCCCGCGACCTACGGCCTCACGATCTGGGACCTCGACCGCGTGTTTCTCACTGGCAGCGAGACCGGCATCTATGCCCAGGTCGCGGGCAATGCAAAGATGCCGCTGGGCGACATGCTCGGTGTGCTGCGCGACGCGTACTGCCGCACCGTTGGTGTCGAGTACATGCACATCCAGGAGCCGACAGAAAAGCGCTGGATGCAAGAGAAGCTCGAGGGGGCGGATCGCACGATCACGTCCGATGAGCAACTCCATGTCCTTGGGCGCCTCAACGCGGCCGAAGCGCTCGAGACGTTCCTCGGCACGAAGTACGTCGGACAGAAGCGATTCGGTATCGAGGGGTGCGAATCCGCAATCCCGCTGCTCGACGCACTTCTCGGCGCAGCCGCCGACGCGGGCATGGCCGAAGCGATCATGGGCATGGCCCATCGCGGTCGCCTCAACGTGCTTGTCAACATCGTCGGCAAGACCCACGCCCAACTCTTCGACGAGTTCGAGGGCGGCACCATCTCAGAGATGACGCAGGGCTCTGGTGATGTGAAGTACCACCTGGGCCAGACCGGCATGTTCGTTAGCCGCAATGGCAACGAGCTACCGATCGAACTGGCGGCCAACCCATCACACCTCGAAGCCGTGAACCCGGTGGTTCTCGGCATGGCCCGAGCCCGAATGGATGCCATCGATCCGGAGGAAGGCCTCGGGTCCTACCCAGTCCTGCCGTTGTTGCTCCACGGCGACGCAGCCTTCGCCGGTCAGGGTGTTGTCGCTGAGACGCTCAACCTGTCGCAGATCCGCGGCTACCGCGTCGGCGGCACCGTGCACGTCATCATCAACAACCAGGTGGGCTTCACCAGCACGCCCGATGTCGCCCGCTCCTCGGAGTACTCCACCGACGTGGCCAAGATGATCCAGGCACCGATTTTCCATGTGAACGGTGATGATCCCGAGGCATGCGTGCGCGTCGCCCGGCTCGCCTTCGAGTACCGCCAGAGGTTCAACAAGGACGTGGTGATCGACATGATCGGCTACCGCCGTCACGGTCACAACGAGGGCGACGATCCGAGTTACACCCTTCCGGAGATGTATCGCCGTATCGACGCTCGCCCATCAGTTCGGACGCAATACACGGCTGCCCTGGTCAAGCGAAACGACATCACCTCCGAAGAAGAAGAGAGCACACTCGCCGACTTCAAATCCCGCCTTCAGCTCGCGCTCGACGAGACTCGTGGCACCACCGATGATCCCGATGCCAGAGCACAGCCCCCAGCCGAGAGCGAGGGGGTGCGACCGCACCTACGCACATCGATTGACGAGGCAACTCTGTCGCACGTCTACCACGCGCTGTCGACGCGCCCTGAGGGTTTCACAACGCACCCGAAGCTGGCCCAACAGTTCGTAACGCGGGACAAGATGTTCGAGGGCGGCGAGATCGACTGGGCTCTGGGCGAGGCCATAGCCTTCGGCTCGCTGCTGCTCGAAGGAACATCAATTCGGCTCGCCGGTCAGGACTCACGTCGCGGCACGTTCAGTCACCGTCATTCAACGCTCGTGGACTACGAGACCGGATCCGAATTTCAGCCCCTCGGGAGTCTCGCGGAAGGCGACACGAATCTCTGGATCTACGACTCGCTGCTGTCGGAATACGCCGCTCTCGGATTCGAGTACGGCTACTCCATCGTCAACGAGGAAGCGCTCGTCATCTGGGAGGCGCAGTTCGGCGACTTCGCCAATGGTGCCCAGATCATCATCGATCAGTTTCTCGTAGCGGCAAAAGACAAGTGGGAACAGGAATGCGGCCTCACACTGCTTCTCCCTCACGGCTTCGAGGGCCAAGGGCCCGAGCACTCGTCGGCGCGTATCGAGCGATTCCTGCTTCTCGCGGCTGAAGACAACATGCAGGTGGTCAACGCCACAACCGCTGCTCAGTTCTTTCACGTACTGCGACGCCAGACAATGCAGTCGACACGGTCCCCGCTGATTGTCTTCACTCCGAAGTCGTTGCTACGGGCAAAGCAGTCTCGATCGTTCGTAACCGATCTCCTGTCCGGCACCTTCGAAGAGCTCTTGAGCGACCGCAACCCACCCCCGGCTGACGAGGTCCAGCGAGTGATTCTCTGCTCCGGCAAGGTGGCGTTCGATCTGATGGCCGAGCGCGACGCACGCAGCGCGCCAGCAGCCGTGGTGCGGGTTGAGCAGCTCTATCCGTGGCCGTTCGCTGCTGTGGCCCATGAGCTCGAGAAATACCCGAACGCTCGCGAGCTCATGTGGGTTCAGGAAGAGCCCGAGAACATGGGTCCGTGGAATTCGATCAAGGGCCGTCTCTACGAGGCGCACGAGACCACGCACTCGATCCGTCGCGCGAGCCGCTTCGAGTCGGGTTCTCCGGCCTGCGGTAGCGGCCGCGTTCACGCCCAAGAACACGCCCAACTCATGAACGAAGCGTTGACCTTCTAGTAGGTCACGCTGGGGACAGACCCCAACGTCGGCGAGGAGAAGCAACTCGCCATCACGATGGTGGCGCACGTCGACAACATCGACCAGCACTGCGCCGTATCCGGGTTACCTCGTAGAACGATCTTGGTGACGTATTCCGTCATCCGCTCAGAGCGATCCCCAAGATCATTTCCAGTTCAGCGAGCGCATCCGCTGGATCGACAACCTTAATCGTCTGCATCCCCATGGCCTTGGCCGGCTTCAAGTTGACGCCCAGGTCATCAAGGAACACGCATTCTTCGGGCGAGACACCGAGTCGCTCGCACGCGATCTCATAAAACCGTGGTTCCGGTTTACGAACCCCGACGACACTCGACTCAATGATCTCTTCAAACAGTGCGTGCACTGCTCCGAGGTCGGCACCATCGGCATCGGTCATGGCAGTGGTCCTCGGCTCGTCGTCCGGCGAAACAAAGTTGTTCGTCAGCATCGCGGTCCGAAACTCTGCTCCACAGCGGCGGACCGCTTCCACCATCGCCGGACGCAGTCGTCCCCGGAGCGACCCAACAACACGGGACGCGTCGACCTCGTAGCCGGCAGCTCTCGCCTCGGCTTCGAAGGCCGCCACGAACTGCGCTGTGGAGTATTCACCACGCTCGAAATGGGCCCACGCATTGGTGTCAGGATTGGTCGCGTTGATCGTGCGGATGAGATCTTGAGGCAAGCCCGCCTCTTTCTCATACACGTTGAACGCCTCAAACGGACTAGTGAGGATTACTCCTCCAAAATCAAACAGAACAGCACGAATCACCGAGGCAGCGTAGACAACATGATTGACTGAACCCTCATGGCTCAAAAGCACGCCGTAGTCGACGGATCCAACATTGCGACCGAAGGACGTTCGGAGCCGAGTTTCGCTCAGCTCAATGAGGCAGTGGCCTCCTTTGACACGGACCACGCGTTCTCCTTGATCACAGTGATCGTCGACGCGTCGTTCGAACACCGCGTGGCAGAGTCGGAACGCAACGCTGTACGCGACGCAATCGACAGTAACAAGATCATCACCCCGCCGGCCGGCGTGATCGGTCGCGGCGACACGTTCATCCTTGAGGTCGCCAATCGCGTCGACGCTGTCGTGCTCTCCAACGACTCGTTCCAGGAGTTCCACGGCACCTTCGACTGGCTCTTCGACGTGGGCCGACTCATCGGCGGCAAGCCCGTCCCCGGTATCGGTTGGATCTTTGTTCCTCGCCTGCCAGTGCGCGGGCCCGTCAGCCGCAAGGCCACTCGCAGTACAAAGCAGGTCGACGAGGTTGGTGACAAGATCGTCGAGCCCGCCGACGACGAGGTCGATGCCGACGCGAAGCCTGAGCAACCAAAGGCTGCCAAACGCGGACGCGGTCGCAAGGCGGCGGCACAAACGAAGGCAGCGGCACAGACGAAACCGATGCCAGAGCCGAAGGCCCCACGTCCAGCCAAAACCGCGGCGAAAGCAAAGGCGGCAAAGGCACCACAGCCAGCCAAGGCTCCACGTTCAGCCAAGACACCGGCGAAGAAGTCAGGTCGGGGCCGTAGCGGGGACGGCAACGGGGCCGCGAAATGGAACGCGTTTCGCCGCGCGAATCCGGTTGGGTCCTCTGTACAGGCCACCGTTGAGAAGTTCTCATCGCATGGCGCGTACGCCCGCGCCGACGGGATCGAGATCTATCTCCCGCTCCGATTGATGGCCGATCCTGCTCCTCGCCGAGCCCGCGACGCCGTGTCGGTTGGGCAAATCCGGGACTTCACAATTCATCGCTATGACCTTGATCGTCACGGTGTTGATGCCGGCATCATCACCGCCGCCACCCTGGGCGGCGAAACTGCGGCTGCCAAGAAGGCCGCACCAAAGAAAGCCGCCAAAAAGGCCGCACCAAAGAAAGCCGCCAAAAAGACACCCGCACCAAAGAAAGCCGCCAAAAAGACACCCGCACCAAAGAAAGCCGCCAAAAAGGCCGCACCAAAGACACCCGCCAAAAAGACACCCGCCAAGAAGGCCGCACCAAAGAAAGCCGCCAAAAAGACACCCGCCAAGAAGGCCGCAACGAGGCGTCGCTGACCCGACGCCTCGTTCGCAACGAACGCTGATCGAACGCCCCAGCCATGTGCCGGGGCGTTCGCCGTTTTCCGACGGATAGACCCCCTAGCCTTCATCGCCATGGCAGCGCAGTTCATCTTCACCATGCACAAGGTCGGCCGTTTCATTCCACCAGACCGCGACGTGCTCAAGGACATCACCCTCGCGTTCTACCCAGGGGCAAAGATCGGCGTGCTTGGGCCCAACGGTGCTGGCAAGTCAACACTGCTCAAGATCATGGCTGGCATCGACCAGGAGTTCTCCGGAGAAGCCCGGCTCACTGATGGTTTCACTGTCGGCATGCTCGAACAAGAACCGCATCTCGATCTCGACAAGGACGTCCTTGGCAATGTGATGGATGGCGCCGGCGAGGCTGCCGAGTTACTTGCCCAATATGACCAGGTCATGGCCGGATGGTCCGACCCAGACGCCGACTACGAAAAGCTCGGCGCCAAGCAGGCCAGCATCGAGTCGAAGATCGAGGCGCTCGGCGCATGGGATCTCCAACGCAATGTCGAGATCGCTATGGATGCGCTTCGCACGCCGCCCGGCGACACCCCGGTCGACAACCTCTCTGGTGGCGAGAGCCGCCGAGTGGCACTGGCCCGACTGCTGCTGTCGAAACCCGACCTCCTACTCCTCGACGAGCCCACCAACCATCTCGACGCCGAGTCCGTTGCCTGGCTCGAACGAACGCTGCAGGACTACGCCGGCACCGTCGTCGCGATCACCCACGATCGCTACTTCCTCGACAACGTCGCAGGCTGGATCCTTGAACTCGACCGCGGCAGGGGCATGCCCTTCGAAGGTAACTACTCGGGATTTCTCGAGCAGAAAGAAGCTCGCTATGACCAGGAGCAAAAGGACGACGACAAGCGAGTGCGAACACTCAGGCGCGAGTTGGAGTGGGTTCGTATGGCGCCGAAGGCCCGGCAGGCCAAGGGCAAGGCTCGCCTCCAGCAATACGACAAACTGCTTGAGGAACAGAAAGCTGCCGAAGGCCGCAATCAGGAACTCGAGATCCTGATCCCCTCAGACAAGCGTCTCGGCGATGTCGTCATCGAAGCCGAGCATCTCAGCAAGGGATTCGGCGAAAAGCTCTTGATTGATGACCTGTCCTTTACCCTGCCGCCCGCCGGCATTGTTGGCGTGATCGGCGCCAACGGAGCAGGCAAGTCGACGCTGTTCAAGATGATCATCGACGCGGCCGAGGGCACCAACGATGACGAGGCCGCGCCTGACTCTGGAAAACTTCGCGTCGGTTCGACCGTGCAACTCGGCTACGTCGACCAGGACCGAACGCTCGACCCGGACAAGACTGTCTACGAAGAGATCACCGGCGGCGTCGACAACCTGACCGTCGGAGGCCGCGAGATCCATGGCCGCGCGTACGTCGCATCGTTCAACTTCCGCGGGTCCGATCAGCAGAAGAAGGTCGGGAAGCTCTCGGGTGGCGAACGCAACCGTGTGCACCTTGCCAAGGTCCTAAAGGAGGGCGCCAACGTACTCCTCCTCGATGAGCCGACCAATGATCTCGATGTCGACACCTTGCGTGCGCTTGAAGATGCTGTGGAGGCCTACGCCGGTTGTGCGGTGATCGTCAGCCACGATCGCTGGTTCCTGGACCGCGTGGCCACCCACATCCTCGCCTTCGAAGGCGACTCGCAGGTGCGCTGGTTCGAGGGCAATTTCACCGATTACGCCGACTATCGAAAGCGCGAACATGGCGTTGACGCCATGCGACCCCAGCGGATCAAATACAAGCCGGTCTCCCGCGCCTAGTTCCAGCGTTTACTCCGGGACTGCTGCATCTTCTCATTCCTGGCGTAAACAGCGATTGCTCACACCTCTGTCAGCCCCGCCGATGGAGTTGCGTGACGAACGTAGCAACAAAAACCAAATGGAAGAGTCGGGCCGTCATTCGCTTGATTGAGCCCGGTTCGGTGACCGAATGTTTGCACTGCGATGAATGGGTCAAGTTCAAGGCGCGTGAACGTCGGACGCAAGTGATCTGCAATGTGTACGTCGATGACAACTGGGAACGCGTCGAGCACTTCCATTCCCAGTGTTACGGAGATGCCAACTCGCCCTACGGTGATCCAGGCGAATCAGTGCTGCCGCGGTCCTAAGGCACCGGGGAAGACGGCGAAAATATGAACAATCGTGGCCTGCGACTGCTAGCTCGGCTTTCGAACGTCAAATAGGTCGCTCAGGGGGCTACGGTGCGGGCCGTGCACTCCAGCGATGATCACCAACTCGCAGCAGATTTAGCCGAACAGGCCGGCGCGTTACTACTCGAGCTTCGGGCCCGGCTCGCTGCTGACGACGCTGCACCGGCTGTGCTCAAAGCCGAAGGTGACCGACAGGCTCACGAACTCTTGATGCAGGAACTGGCCGAGGCCCGACCCGGCGATGCGATCCTCAGCGAGGAAGGCAAGGACGACAAGGCTCGTCTCGACGCCGAGCGAACCTGGATCGTCGACCCGCTTGACGGCACCCGCGAGTACTCCGAGGTGCCTCGCACCGATTGGGCCGTACACGTGGCCCTGGTCTCCGACAACCGACCGATCGCCGGCGCTGTCGCGTTGCCCGGGCTGGGACTTGTGCTCTCAACCGCTGACGTACCGACCCTCGCCCCCACCGCAACGACTCCCGCGCGCATGATCGTGTCTCGAAGCCGCCCGCCCGCAGCTGCGACCCATGTTGCCGACATCATCGGTGCTGAGCTTGTCCAGATGGGATCAGCCGGCGCAAAAGCCATGGCCGTCGTGCGCGGCGAGTGTGAGATCTACGTTCATAGTGGCGGACAGTACGAGTGGGACTCGTGCGCACCCGTCGCCGTCGCCGCTGCCGCAGGTTGCCACGTGAGCCGCCTCGACGGTTCAGAGCTGCTCTACAACCAGGACGACGTCTACTTGCCTGATCTCATCGTGTGCCGGCCCGAACTGGCTGAGTCGGTGTTGGCCGCGCTCGCCACGTTTGAGGGCTGATCGTCAGAGGGTCATAGCGCCAAGGTAGTTGTCACACTTGTTGGTCTCGCCCCTCCGACCAGCCAGACTGACCGAGTGAACGGTTCCCCCGCCGAACGTCCCGACGACTACGAACTCGGCGTCTTCACCGTCGATGGGCCATGGACCGTCGTACCCGACGAACTCGCCTGGTACGCAGGCGTACCGGCTCTTCGAGCTGCGACCCGCCGCCGACTGCCAGCCTTGATCGCTCCGTCGCGGCGGTTCCCGGGCCGACGCACGCTGAAGGTTGTCCGCCACTTCGGTGTCGGCATCATTGCCTGGTTCCTGACAGGTCGACGCAAGGGCGGCAGTGAGTCCACCTCCGACCTCAGCCGACGGATGCGCGAGGCCGCTGAGATTCTTGGTCCGACCTACATCAAGCTCGGCCAGATCATCTCGAGCGGCGAAGGCATATTCCCACCGGAACTCGTCGCCGAGTTCATCAGGTGCCGCGACCAGGTTCCGTCCGAAACCTTCGACAAGGTCCGAGCCGTCGTTGAAGCCGAGCTTGGCCGTCCCATGGAGCACATCTTCGCCACCTTCGAACGAACTCCACTCGCGGCCGCATCAATCGCCCAGGTCCACGCAGCCACACTCCTCGACGGAACCCAAGTCGTGGTGAAGGTGCAACGGCCGTCAGTCGACGAGCTCGTTCATCAAGACCTTGCTGTCATGGCATGGCTCGCGCCAATGCTGGTGGGCCGCATTCCCGTGGCATCTCTCGCCAATCCGCCCGCCCTCGTCGAAGTCTTTGCTCACACCATCAGCGAGGAGCTCGACTTCCGAATCGAAGCCGCCAACATGCTTGACGTTGCGCAGGTCTTCGCGAAACTCGGTCAACGTCAGTTCGTGGTGCCCCGCCCCCACGCCGACTTGGTGACCCGCCGTGTGCTGGTGATGGAGCGGCTCGACGGATTTAGATTCGATGATCTCCAGTCCTATGAGGAGCATGGCGTCGATGCACGGGCAGTCGTTCGCTCGGGCATGATCGGATTTATGGAGGGTGCCCTCATCCATGGCGTGTTCCATGGCGACTTGCATGGCGGCAACCTCTACGTGCGACCCGACGGCCTCACCGCGCTGCTCGACTTCGGCATCACTGGCCGGATGAGTGAGAAGCGCCGTCTCGCCTTCGTGAAGCTGCTGATCGCCGGCACCATGAACGACGCCATCGGACAACTTGGCGCGCTGCGCGACCTCGGCGCGCTGCCCGACGACACCGACCTCGCTCAGGTCGCGAAGGATCTCGGCCTCATGGATGAGGTGGTCGATCCGACCACGATGCAACCCGAAGAACTGGTAGCCGAGCTTCAACGAGTCGTGAAATCACTGCTCGGCTACGGCGCTCGTATGCCCAAGGAACTGATGCTCTTCGTGAAGAACATGGTTTTCCTCGACAGTGCCATCGCCCGACTCGCCCCGGACCTTGACCTCATCGCCGAGATCTCCCATGTAGCCACCTATTTCGCCACCACCCACGGAATGGAACTGGCCGCGCAGATCGGTATGGAACCCGACGAGTACGAGTTCGATGCTGATGGAATCAGAGCTGCGTTCGGTGTTGACGGCTCGATCGAATCGCTGACGTACCGCGAACTCCAAGAGCGTCGGGAGATAATCCGTAAACGCTTGCGCTCCCGCGCCTGATCCCTCCGCGCTGTCTCACGATCGCTCGTCTATCGTCGCCTGAATGCGTCTCGTCGTCGCCGAGTGCACCGTTGACTATGACGGGCGCCTCCAAGCTCATCTTCCCGCCGCCACTCGCCTTGTCATGGTGAAAGCCGACGGTTGTGTCGCGATTCATGCCGATGGTGGCGCTTATAAGCCGCTCAACTGGATGAATGCCCCCAACCGGCTCAATGAGGATCCCGAAGCCGGCGTATGGACCGTCACGAGCCCCAAGGGCGAGGTCCTCACCATCACGTTTCACAACATTGTGAGCGATACCGCTCACGACATGGGAACCGACCCTGGCTTGCAGAAGGACGGCGTCGAAGCACACCTCCAGATGCTTCTCGCCGACGACCCGACCTTCATCGCCGAAGGACTGAGGCTTGTCCGCCGGGAGTACCCGACCGACATCGGCCCCGTCGATCTCATGTGCCGGGACGAAGAAGGCAAAGCTGTGGCGGTGGAAATCAAGCGACGCGGCGAAATCGACGGGGTGGAGCAACTGACCCGCTATCTCGATTTCCTGAACCGCGATCCCCTACTGCGACCGGTTCGAGGCATCTATGTCGCTCAAGAGATCAAGCCTCAGGCCAAGGTGCTAGCCACCGATCGCAGCATCGACTGGGTTGAAGTCGACTATGACGAGCTGCGCGGCATCGAGTCACCCAACCTGAAGCTTTTCTGAGCGCAGTGGACGCTAGTTTGGCCACCATGCGAAAGGCGCTCGTGGTAGTCGCGGCGTTGATCGTGGCGTTCGTGGTCGGATGGCTTATCGATGACAAGTTCCTCGGTGACGACATTTCGCGCAACGTCTCGATCGGCGGTGTCGAGGTCGGTGGATCCAGCGTTGGCGAAGCCGTCGAGCGTCTCGACGAGGCTGGCTTCGACCAGCGAGAGCTGAGTCTCACGTGGTCCGGGCTCTCGCTCACCCGTACCGCCAAGGATCTCGGTGTTTCCGTCGACTACGGCGATGCCCTCACTGATGCCGCCGACCGCGGGGGCCTGTTCGGGCAGCCGTTTCGCTGGATCGGATCCCTTTTCTCATCCTCGTCATACGACGTCACCTACGACCTCGACGACACCGTGCTCGCGTCCTTCTTCGGCATAGACGACGATGCCGTCTTCCCCCTCGACTTCGGCCGACCCACCATCGAGTTGATCGATGGCGAATTCGTCGAGGTTGATGCCAAGTCAGTGGCGACCGTCGACGTGGAAGCGCTCAGAGGCGCCGTCCTCGCTGCTGCAGGCGACGAAACTGTTGAGGCTGAGATCGCGGTCCCGGTCGCCGGCGAGACGAGCATCGATCGCGGGGCCGACGAGATCATTGCTCAGGCCACCGAGATGACCGCTGGTGGAATACATGTCCGACTGAAAGGCCAGTTCGAGATCATCGACATCCCTGAAGCTGCCGTTCGATCTTGGATCGTGTTCGGCGGCACCAGGACAGCTCCGACGATTGAACTGAATGCCGATCTCGTGCAATCCACGATCGAGACCCTCTATCTCGGTATTGGTGAGAGGGGTGAGGACGCCGAGTTTCGCATCAGCATCACTGGCGAGGTGCTCATTGTCGGTGGCGCGCCCGGAAGTGTCTGCTGTGACCCTGCCATCGTTGATGCCATCCATGAAGCACTGCTCGGCGGTGACGATCTCGTCGAGGTCTGGCCGATCGAAGACCCCGATGCTCACGGCATCGCCTGGGCTGAGTCGCTCGGCGTAACCGAACTCATTGGTGAGTTCACGACCTACTACAAGCCGGGCCAGACCCGAGTCACCAACATCCATCGCATCGCTGAGCTGACGCAGGGGGCCCTCATCCACCCTGAGGAGACCTTCTCCGTCAACGGATATGTCGGTGTCCGCACGCGAGCCAATGGATTCGTTGACGCTGGCGTGATCATGAACGGCACCTTCCAAACCTCGGTCGGCGGCGGCATCAGCCAGTACGCCACCACCCTTTTCAATGCCGCATTCTTCGCCGGACTCGACTTCGGCGAATACCAGAGCCACTCGATCTACATCAGCCGCTATCCGTACGGGCGCGAGGCCACGGTGTCGCACCCGCACCCTGATCTACAGATCGAGAACACCACGCCCTACACAGTGCTGCTCTGGCCCACGGTCACCGCCGACTCGATCACGGTTTCTCTCTACTCGACGCGATACGTGACCGGCGAACAAACCGGACAGACCGAGGCACGCGAATCTGTGTCGTGCACACGGGTCGCCACCGAACGTACCCGCACCTACGAAGACGGCCGGGTCGAGGTCGACCATGTGACTGCCCGCTACCGCCCTGAGGGCGTGGCATGCAACGGCACCTCGACAAGATCCACGACCACGACATCAACCACAACGATCCCGACGTCGACCTCGTTACCGTGATGGCCCTGTGCCGCACGCTGATCTAAAGAGGGCTCACGTGGACATTGCCATCATCGGCGCCGGGCCGGCCGGTACGGCCGCAGCCACTCTGCTGGCACGGGCCGGCCGCGAAGTCACAGTCTTCGATCGGGCAAACTTTCCTCGCGACAAGTGCTGCGGTGACGGCTTGACCGCGCTCGCCCTCCGAGAACTCGAGATGATGGGTCTCTCACCGGCCACCGTCGGGAGTTGGCAGCCCGTGGACGATGTCGTCATCCGAAGTCCCTCAGGGCGCGAGATGCGGTACCCGCTACCCGATGGCCCAGGCATCCACGCGGCCGTTGCGCGCCGAGAAGACCTCGATAACTCTCTTGTCGATCTCGCTCGTGGCGCCGGTGCCGATGTTCGGGAGTCAACGCCCTTGCGCGACGCCAGGGCATGTGCTGACGGCGTTGAACTCACCGTCGGCGATGACGAGCATTTTGTCGCCCGTCATGTGATCGCCGCCGACGGGATGTGGTCACCGACCCGCAAGGCACTCGGCCTCGCCATTGACGGCTATCGGGGTGAGTGGCATGCATTTCGCCGGTACTACGGCAACGTCTCCCCGCGTGCATCAAGAGAACTCGTGATCTGGTTCGAGAAGGATCTCCTACCTGGTTACGCCTGGTCGTTTCCTCTCGCCGACGGACGAGCCAATATCGGCTTCGGGATCCAGCGGGGTGGAGACAACGCCGTTGGCGCCATGAACGAACTATGGCTTGATCTTCTCGACCGGCCCCATATTCGCGACGTGCTCGGCCCTGACGCGAAGCCCGAGGATCGCCGCCTCGCATGGCCTATCCCCGCTCGAGTGGGACGAGTCCCACTCATTGGACCCTCGACCATGTTTGTGGGTGACGCAGCCGCAGTCACTGATCCGATGACTGGCGAAGGGATCGGTCAAGCGCTTCTCACCGGCAGGCTCGCGGCCGAGGCAATCCTGCATGCGGCTGACCCGGAGAAGTCCTACGAGCGCGAAGTCCGCCGTGAACTGGTCTCAGACGATCGCATGGCTCGCGCCCTGATTCCGCTCCTTGGCTACCCGATGATCACCCGTGGCGCGATCCGTCTGACGGGTGCCAACGACTGGACACGGCGCAACTTCGCTCGCTGGATGTTCGAGGACTACCCCCGAGCAATGATCGCCACCCCGCGCCGATGGCATCGCGGCATGTTCACCGGATCTGGGGCATTTGCTGCGGAGTAGGCGGGTAGGCGCCGATTCAAGAAGTGTGTCCAGTTCTCGCGCGATGAGCGAGACGGTGAACCGCATCGTCGCCACACCCGACCGCTCAGCTGAGCGACATCCCTCTACGCTGACATCGTGAAAGACGCGATCGATCGCATCGATGACCGTATTGACGAGCTATGGGATGTCCTTCGGGGCAACCCTGTGCTCGATCGACTCTTTTACACCGCGTCAGAAGCCGCCGATTTCTCGGTGCTCTGGCACGCGCTGGGCGTGATCGAGGCCATTCTCGATGACGATCCCAAGACCGCTATTGCCATCAGCGCCGCCCTCGGTGTCGAAGCCGGACTGATCAACGGCCCGGTCAAGTCGATGTTCAAACGCTCCCGACCAGTTCAGGAGCATGAACGCCCGCACGAGCTTCGTCAGCCAAAGACGTCGAGCTTCCCCAGTGGTCATGCGTCAGCCGCCATGGTTGCTGCCGCGATGCTCAGCCGGCGCGGGAAGGCCCCGCTGTGGTACACGCTCGGCGCGATCGTCGCTACGAGCCGCATCCATGTGCGCATCCACCACGCCAGCGATGTCGCTGGCGGAGTCGTCGCCGGCGTTGTCATGGGCCGAGTAGCCCGTCGCATGACAGACCGTTTGTTCTGAGAAATAACGCTGGGGTTTGTCCCCGGCGTTACTTAGTTGACCGAAGTGGGCTCCGCCGGGACGAAGGTGAGAATCATCCGGAGGTCGAGCAGCATGTCAGACATCTCGGCGCTGCCCACGAACTCGCGACGCTGCAGAGCACCGAGTTGGCGATCGATCAGCGAAAGCGCTTCGTCGAGCTTGGCTCCATCGATGGTTTCGGTCATATCGAAACCCTAGTCGCGCGTTGAACGCCATCCGTCGTCGAGGCTGCGCCAGACTCGCGGATCGAGCATTCGCGCATACCATCCCCACCATGGACATCAAGGACTCAGTAGTCGTGGTGACCGGCGCGGCAAGCGGGATCGGTCGAGCGATGGCTCAACGATTCGCAGCTGACGGCGCCGGCACCGTCGTTGTAGCCGATATCGATGGCGATGGTGCCGCCGCGGTAGCCCACGAAATCGGTGGTCGAGCCGAGACCCTCGATGTCACCGATGAGGATGCCCAGCTCGCCATGATCAATCGCACCGAAGCGCAGTGGGGTCCGATCGAGCTCTGGTGTGGCAATGCAGGCGTCGCCAGCACTGGTGGCCTGGAGCTCGACAACAAGGCGTGGGAGTTCAACTGGCAGGTAAACGTCATGGCCCACGTCATCACGGGTCGGCACATGATTCCTCGCTGGATTGAACGAGGCTCCGGCCACTTCCTCATCACCGCCTCGGCCGCAGGACTACTCACCAACCTCGGCACCGCGCCCTACGCCGTGACCAAACACGGCGCGGTGGCGCTCGCCGAATGGATTTCGATCAGCCACGGCGATGAAGGTGTTCGAGTCTCCTGTCTGTGTCCACAGGGAGTTCGGACGCCGATGACGGAGGCCGATGGTGAGATGGCCATCGAGGTCGTGAAAGCAATGGGCATGATTGAACCAGAGGACGTCGCCGACTGTGTTGCCGCAGGGATCGCCAACGACGACTTCTTGATCCTGCCCCACCCCGAAGTCTCCCGGTATGAGCAACGACGCACGGGCGATCGCCAACGGTGGCTGTCGGGTATGCGGAAGCTACAGGCGACTCTGTCGAGATGACCTTGGACCCCGCTACAGCGGCGGTCTACGAGGCCAATGCACGTGAGTGGACCAAGGCGCGCGTCGGCAAGAACGTTTCCGCTGCTGCACGCTTGATGGCACGCGATCCGGGTGAGGGTCCGATTCTCGATATTGGATGTGGTCCCGGCTACTTCTTGGCTGAGTTGCCCCCGGGTTCTATCGGCCTTGACCCAACGGCGAGCTTCCTTGAGTTACTTGGCGATCGAGTGCCCGGTGCGCTCGGGGTACGAGGTGAAGCGGGGGCTTTACCCATCCGATCCGCATCGATCGGTGGAGTTCTCGCAAATGCCGTCTACCAACACCTGCACCGTCATGACCTGCCGATGGCATTCGCCGATCTCCACCGCGTCCTCGAACTCGATGCACCAGCCGAGATCATCATCTTCAGTGGTGATAGCGACATGGTCTACACAGACGCCAGCGACTCCTTCCCGGGGCGGGGATATTCGTTCTGGCCCGCCGATCATTTCCGCGACGTCCTGGTCGGTGCCGGGTTTGTAATCGAGAGCTTCGAGGATCGCGGCGGCGACGAATGGCCACCGTTGCTTGCGGGAGTGCGACGTTCTCGCACGCTCCCCGACATTGTTGGTCCCGACATGAAATTGCTCGTCTGCGGCTTGAATCCGTCGGTCTACTCCGCTGACGTCGCCGTCGGCTTCGGCCGACCCGGCAATCGCTTCTGGCCCGCTGCGCTCGCAGCCGGCCTCGTCACCGTGGATCGCAATCCTCGTCATGCCCTTGCCAACCATGGGATCGGGATGACCGATCTGGTGAAACGTGCCACACCGCGCGCCGACGAACTCTCTCGGGACGAATACGCCGACGGCGTCGCCCGCCTCGATCGCCTGTGCGCATGGCTTGAGCCCGAGGCAATCTGTATGGTCGGCCTCGCCGGCTGGCGGGCCGCCGTGAACCGCAAAGCAGTAGCGGGATGGCAGGAGGAGACCCTTGGTGGACGTCCGGTCTATGTCATGCCGTCTACAAGCGGACTCAACGCTCACTCCGGCCTTGACGACCTAGCCGATCACCTCCGTATAGCCACGAACTAACTCACGCTGGGATCTGTCCTCGGTGCCACTGGTAGTCGGGTTAGGCCCCGCTCGGAGCGAGATCTCGGATCGCATCATCGATGTTGGTGTCGCCAAAGGGCATGACTGACAGCACAGGGCAGGTGATTCCCGCGGCGACATAGCGCTGGACATGTGCTCGGCATTCGTCTGCGTCACCGCTGATGATCAGATCGTCAACAACCGCATCTGGAATCTTTTCGAGAGCTCCCTTGCGGTCGCCGGCCGCCCACTGTTGCCAATGCTCACCGAGTTGATCAGTGCGACCCATCCACTCGTGGAAGGCCTTGTAAACCGGGACATTGAGGTACGCCGCCATCGCAAACTTCCCCGACGCGAGCACCATTTCACGATCTTCAGACGGGGCGACGAAAAGTCGAGCGGCAACCTCAGCGTGAGCGTTCTCCTCACGAACAATGGCGGTGACCTTCTCGGTGTCCGCGACCGAAAGCCAGTTGACGATGGCACCGTCGCCCTCACGCCCGGCGAGGCGCAACATCCCTTCGCGAAGGGCCGCAATCAGAATCGGGACCTGCTCGTCGAGTTTCACACCGAGTCGGAACCCGTTAATGGTGAAGGTGTCGTACTCCTCGGTGACCTTTTCGCCAGAGAGCGCCGCCCGCAGGAACCGTACGGTGTCGCGCATTCGCTTGTAGGGCTCCTCGAAGGGGATGCCGTTCCACCGCTCGACGATCACGTTGGACGACGTACCAAGACCGGCCACGAACCGGCCAGGAGCGGCGCTAGCCATCGCGGCGATCGACTGAGCCATGAGTGCCGGGCCCCGCGTGTAGACGGGGAGAATCGCCGTACCGAGACGCATCGACGGCGTCCAGACGGATGCCAAAGCGAGAGGCGTAAGGCCATCCTCTCCCATTGCCTCCGCAGACCAGAGGTCCGTGTAGCCGGCAGCCTCGAGCGCCTGAAATCGTTCACGTTGAGCGTGGAGCGGTCCACCAAATGGGACCGTCATGCCGTATCGGGATTGGGGCGTTGCTGTCATAGCCCCAACTTTAGGCCCACTGTCACACCCCTTCTGCATAGTAGTGGCATGACCTCCCAGCTTCTTCTCCTTGAAGACCACCCCCAGTGGAAGCTCAACCCCAAAACCCGTGAGCAGGGGCTGCTCGGCATCGCCAGTGCTCGCGCCGTGCTCAGGGAGGCTCAGGCAAAGGCCAGCGCGGAAGCACTCGAGCCGGAGCCCGAGCCGCTGCCCGATGCCGCCTGATCCGCTTTCGGACGCGAATCCCCCACACTGGTTCCCGTGAAACGCGTTCTGCTTGCATTCTTCGCACTAGTCCTGGCTCTCTCGTCATGCACCGATAGAGCCGAGCCCCCGTCAGCACCGCTCGCAGGAGCCCTCAGCTCCGGCCCCCTAGCGACGATCCCCGATCACAAATCCTTGGCTCCCAACGCCACCGTCGATCGTGTGGTCGACGGCGACACCATCGTGGCCGACATCAACGGCACCCGAGAACGAGTCCGACTCCTCGGCATCGACACACCCGAATCTGTGGCGGAGACGAGGCCTGATCAGTGCTACGGCGCCGAAGCCAGCGACTATCTGAAGGCTCTTCTTCCCGAGGGCACCGAGATCACCCTGATTCGTGACCAGGAAGCTCGAGACCAATACGACCGCCTGCTCGCATACGTCGTCCGTAGCGATGACCAACTCTTCGTCAATCTCGATCTTCTGCAACAGGGCTACGCCGGGATAATGATCTACTCCCCGAACGACCATTACGAGGCTCTGTTCACCGAAGCAGAAAACGCAGCGATCAACGGTGACGTGGGGCTCTGGGGCGTTTGCGGAGGCCCCGACGTGCCGCTGGAGTAGCGTTCCTTCGTGGAATCATTGGCTGAAGCACTCGGATTCACCAACGACCAGCCGCTCTTGATCCTGAGCGCCGATCTGGCCGGTTCGACCCACGCAGCTACGGCCGCCACCCTCACGGCTATGCGCGACGGCTCGGCAACCACGGCCACATTGATGATGCCGGGCCCCTGGTCGCGTCACGCCGTCGACCAGTTCAACCACAGTGCCCACCCCAATGACGATGTTGGCCTGCACCTCACGCTCAACGCCGAGCTCGATTGTTTCCGATGGGGGCCGCTCACGCATGCGCCGAGCCTGCTTGACGGTGACGGCGGGTTTCCCCGCACGATCGGCGACTTGTGGGATCACGCCGACCTCGAAGAGGTTCGACGCGAATGTCGTGCTCAACTGGAGCGCGCTCAGGTGTGGGGGCTCGACATCACCCACCTCGCCACACACATGAGCGCCATGCAACAGCGGCCCGAATTCTTCGATGTGCTCCTCGACATCGCCTGCGAATCCGACCTGCCGGTACGACTCGAAGGCTTGGGCGCCGAATCTGCAGCCGGATTCCCGTTCCGCCGCCTGGCATCCGAGGAAGGCATTTTCATGCCTGACCAATTCCATCTGGTGCGTGGTGGGTCACGTTCCGCCCTCAACGCCTACCTGGCCGCGCCGAGCGCCGGAGTCACCGAGATCGCGTTCGAGCCCGCCCTCGCAGCCGAGGAGCTTCGCGCCATCGACCCGACGGCCACCGGCCGCATCGACGATCTCGCTGTCTTGACCGATCGAGGGCTCCCTGATCGTCTCGCTCGCGCCGGTGTCACCACGATTGGCTACGCGGCGATCCGAGAGCTCCAGCAGTCTCGGGGCTAAACCGGCGTCGTCAGGCGCTGGTAATCGGTGCGAGCGCAGCAAACGCCGCCTCGCGCACATCACGCAACTCGAGGAGCCATGCGACATGGTCACCCTCGATCTTCACCGCTCCGCGCATGAAGGATGCGTCAGTGCTGTGCGTTCCATTGAGGACAGCAAGGGCCTCGTCGAACGTGAGCGTTGCGACCACATCGGGAGAGTCGGCCTTGCCCGGTGCAATCCCTGTGACCACGCCGCCCTCGATGACAGCGTGGCAGGTGACCTTGCCGTCTGGACCCCCAGCTATTGCGTACTGGAGAACCGCCGAGGCATCGCCTGCTGAAGGAAGCGCCGCCAACGTTGCAGTGGCTTCGGTGAACCAGTCCTCGCTCAGGAACTGACTCATCCTGAAGCGCCAACTCGTTCGCGGATCCCAGCGAACAGGTCATCCTCAGAGGCACCCGCCCACTCAGGGCCACGGGCGAGGCGATAGTCGTCCCAGGGATGTAGGCGATCCTCGACATGGTGGGGAAGACCGAACCAGAAGGTTGACTCCGGATCAATTTGGGTGGCATGGGCAAGCAAACCTTCACGGCGAACGTGCATGAAGCCCTCAATATTCACCCGCGACGTGATCTTATGGTCGCTGTCGGGACGCTCAAACCAGCGCTCATCGTACGGCGATTCGATCCCGTGCTCAAGGAATGCATCGTGGCGAGCCTGAATACGAGCTCGCGACCAGCTCGAGTAGTAGATCTTGGTAACGGCCCAGGGCTCGCCGAGCTCCGGGCGGTATTCGGCATCAGCGGCACGATTCACGGCCGGATGGCTGATGTCGTACACCCGGAGATGGTCGGGATGCTGGTAAGAGCCCTGATCCTCGGGATAGGTGACAATGACCTGCGGACGCTCAAGTCGCAGCAGCCGCACCAGCCGATCAACGGCCTCATCGAGTTCAGCCGCGGCGAAGCAGTCTTCGTGGAAATTGGCATCGCTCTCCGGCATGCCGGAGTCGCGGTACCCCAGCATGTGGACCTGGTCGTAGCCGATCGCCGCGGCGGCGGCGTCAAGCTCTGCTCGGCGCACAGCCTGGAGGTTGTCGATCACTTCGGGCCGATCCATGGCCGGGTTGAGGATGTCGCCCTCTTCCCCGCCGGTGCAGCACACCAGGACAGTGCGGACACCTTCGGAGTTGTATCGCGCAATCGTGCCGGCGCCCTTCGAGGCTTCGTCATCGGGGTGGGCATGCACCGTGAGGATGCACAGGCGCTCGGTCGTGGCGTCGCTCATATCCTCAACGACGATATCTCGCCAACCGACTCATCCACGGAGGCCCACATCGGAGTATGGCGACATGACCGCCAACCGCAACGAGACCGGCGCGTCATAGACGCTAGGACTGCAGGACCTGCGTGTCCTAAGCTGGGTGTGCTGGCTCAGCTACCGAAGGGTGGGTATGGCGACTTTCTTGATCGTGGGCGCTCCAATCGCCCTCCTACTGCTCTGGGCCATCGTGTCCTTCAACCGGTTCGTGTCGCAGCGACAACTGATCGACAACTCGTGGTCGAACGTGGAGACAGAACTACACCGCCACCACGACCTGATCCCGAACCTGGTCGAGACGGTGCGGGGCTACGCCGAGCATGAACAGGCCACCTTTATTGCGGTCATCGAAGCCCGGCGAGGCGCCGTCAAAGCCACCGGACCGGCCAACAAACATCAGCACGCCGAACACGCGCTGACCGCAGGATTGCGGCAGCTGATGGTAGTCAGCGAGGACTACCCCGACTTACTCGCCAGCCAACGATTCCTTGATCTGCAGCCCGAACTCATAACCACCGAGGACCGAATTCAGGCTTCCCGCCGACTCTTCAACGGCAACGTACGCGACTACAACCGGCGGATCGAATCGATTCCTTCGATGCTCATCGCAGCGATAGGGCGCTTCTCAAAAGCCGACTACTTCGAAGTCGAACCCGCAGTCGCTCTCCTGCCGAGCGTCGACACCACGTGACGAAGCCGATCTCGTTCTCGGCAACGAAACTAGGAAACGGTTCGGTCAGAGATCCAAGGAGCAGCCGGTGCGTCGACGAATGCAGCGAGCTGCAGTAAGACGACGTCATAGTTGACCCGCCAGCCGGCGAAGTCTTTCCAGGCTTGATCTCGATCGGCCTTCACCGGTAGACCCTCATTACTCAGCCGGTCGTACACGTCGTCGAATTCAGCACGGGTGATCGAGATCGGGTCACCCGGTTGGGGGTCGCTGGGGTAGACGAATCCAAAGAAGTCCGCGATCCGACGTAACGCAAGCGAACCGGTTCGAATCATCAACGCGGCACGAGGAGCGCGGGGCAGATCAAGCGTCGAGTGATACAACGATGCCGCATCAAGAGCGATGCCCGCACTGACAATCCAGCTGCGATCTGGGACCGGGGATCGGAAAAACACGAGCATCGGAAACGACGTATGAGTCTCTTCGACCTCGACAAACCAATTCTCCCACTCAGCCCACATCTCGCTGATCTGGTCGAGACCAGATATGCGCTGATTACGAACGAGCAACGAGGCTGAGGGGACCGTGCCGTCGCTCCAAGCCGACCGGAGGTGAAGTTTGGCGACTGCGATCTCGCGTCGGGAGAACGCGCTGTACATGGTTGGCAGGAAGCTGATGAGCAGGGCGACGAGGCCCAACCCTACGAGGCCCTCAAGAATCGCGAGGAACAGTGTCGGCAGATCTTCGGTCGTGCGAAATCCGAGTGTGGTGAGCGATGACCCCGAAAGAACGAACGCGTCGCGGTAAGGCTCGACGCCTAGGGCCCAGAACGTGGCGCTGCATCCGAGGAGAACCCCGATACTCCAAACAAGCGGCAGGACAAGGAGAGCAGTCGGAGCGAAGCGAGCCTTCGTCGCCTCACTGCCGCGATGGATGATCGATCGGAGGACTCGGAAAACGGCCCGCGAGATCCAGACCTGCTCGGCTCGGGGGACGACAACCGTGCGAATCGCCGACCCCATCGTGGCCAGTGCCATCATCGCACCCGTCGCTCCTATCAGGATCCGCAAAACCATCACGGTTTCAGTCTGCCCGAGCCGGTGACGGATCAGAGACCGGTAGCAGATTGGTTGTGGGCTCATTCATGACACAGTCCCCTTCGTAAAAGTTGAGTGGAAGCGCTCCGACAAATGCATCGGTGCGACCGGGGTGCTCCAGCACCCCGTGATCGGCCAGGGTCTGAGTGCTCCCTGAGGGCATTCAGACATAGCTCCGTAACCGAAGAGATTGGTATCAACGGAAGTCGCGCGATGCCGGTGCCTTGCCCACCGGGAGAGGTTCGAGCTTGTCGGCTACCACATTGATCACCCCTTCCTCCCTTTCTAGGCGGCCCCGGATGAGCAAGGCCGGTGCGCCGCGGGCGACACCCTTGTAGCGCTGCCAGCATCCCTTCGAGATCACCACATTGATGAGCCCGGTTTCGTCCTCGAGATTGAGGAAGGTGGTTCCGCCCGCGGTGGCCGGCCGTTGGCGATGGGTGACAACGCCGCCGACGAACACCCTCTCTCCCGCTGGTTGATCGATCAGGCCGGTGGCGGTGATCACTCCGATACCGGTCAATTCCTCGCGGATGTAGCGGGTGGGGTGACCATCGGGGGCTACGCCGGTGGCCCAGAGGTCGGCATGGGAGAGCTCTTCTGGCGACATGCCAGGCAAGGTCGGCGCATCGACGCCGGTGACGATCCCTGCCAGACGATCCTCTGAGGTCTGCGCCATCGCTCCTGCAGTCCACAACGCAGAACGTCGGTCAACGCCGAAACACCCGAACGCCCCCGACGTGGCCAGCGCTTCCAAGATCGGCAGCGACAGCTTCGGCACACGGCGTCGGAGATCCTCCACCGACGCGTACGGGCGTCCCGCCGAGATCTCCTCGGCCAGGTCAGCGCCAATCCCCCGCACATAGCCGAGACCAAGGCGAACCTCGGCTTCACTGTCACCTTCGAGGATGGCCGAGGCTGCGGACGCATTGAGATCCGGCGTACGCACCACCACACCATGGCGGCGAGCATCGCCCACCAGTGTGTGCGGCGACCAGAACCCCATCGGTTGCGCATTGAGCAGAGCTGCACAGAATGCGGCCGGGTAGTGGTACTTGATCCACGACGAGGCGTAGACGAGATACGAGAACGACACGGAGTGGCTTTCGGGAAAGCCGTAGTTGGCAAACGCGGCCAGCTTCAGCCAGATCTGCTCACCGAGCTCATCATCGATGCCGTTGTCCCGCATACCGGCAAAGAACCGCTCCTTCAGTTGCTCCATGCGTTCGCGACTGCGCTTTGACCCGATGGCTTGGCGCAATTGATCAGCATCGGACGGCGTGAAATTGCCGACATCGATAGCGATCTGCATCAGCTGTTCCTGAAACAGCGGTATGCCGAGGGTCTTGGCCAGAGCATTCTCGAGCAACGGGTGAAGATAGGTGACGGGTTCAAGCCCGTTACGACGACGGATGTACGGGTGCACCGACCCGCCCTGGATCGGACCCGGACGAATGAGTGCCACCTCCACTACCAGGTCATAGAAGCAGCGTGGCTTGAGACGAGGCAGGGTGGCCATCTGGGCCCGGGATTCGACCTGGAAGACACCGATCGTGTCGGCCTTTTGGAGCATGTCGTAGACCTCTGACTCTTGGGGGAGCGCGGCCAGATCAACATCGACGCCGTGAAAGTCGCAGATGAAGTCGGTGGCATAGTGCAGAGCCGACAGCATTCCGAGGCCGAGAAGGTCGAACTTCACCAGCCCGGCGGCGGCACAGTCGTCCTTGTCCCATTGCAGGACACTGCGGTTCGGCATACGTCCCCATTCGACCGGGCACACTTCGATCACCGGGCGATCACACATGACCATGCCGCCGGAATGAATACCAAGATGACGGGGAAAGTGCTCGACCTCTGCCGCCAACTCCATCACCTGGAGCGGAATCGACGTGTCGGAATCGACAGCACCTGCTTTTGTCATACCGTCGGAGACGTTTCGCCAACGGTCGACCTGCTTGGAGAACGCGTCCTGCTGGCCCTGGGCGTAACCCAGGGCTTTGGCCATATCTCGAATCGCCGACTTCGACCGATAGCTGATGACGTTGGCGACCTGGGCGGTGTGATGTCGACCATGGCGTTCGTAGACGTATTGGATGACCTCCTCGCGGCGGTTGCTTTCGATGTCGATGTCAATGTCGGGTGGGCCGTCACGTTCAGAAGACAGGAAGCGCTCGAACAACAGGCCGAGGGAAACGGCATCGGCGTTGGTGATGCCGAGGGCGAAACAAACCGCAGAGTTGGCGGCAGACCCTCGGCCTTGGCAGAGGATGTTGGATCGGCGACAGAAGTCGACGATGTCCCAGACAACGAGGAAGTAGCCGGGGAACCCAAGCTGGCCGATCAGGGCGAGCTCTCGGTCGAGTTGGGCCCACGCTCCCTCGACCCGCTCGGCTTCACGCGAGCCATAGCGACGAGTGCCGCCTTCTTCCACCAGTCGACGGAGAAATTTTATCTCGCTCAGCCCGTCGGGGCACGGGTACGGCGGCAGGTTAGGTGCCACCAGTGAGAGGTCAAACGCACACTCGAGTCCGAGTGCAGCGGCTCGTTCGACAACCCCGGGGTAACGAGCGAAACGGGCGGCCTGCTCCTCACCCGATCGCAAGGGCATACCGGCGGGTGGGAGCCAGCCGTCGATCTCATCAAGGCTGCACCGGGCTCGAACTGCAGCCATGGCCGAGGCCAAGCGGTTACGTGCGACCGAGTGGTGGTGGGCGTTAGCGGTGGCGATGATGTCAACGCCCGCGGCGACAGCCAGCTGTGCCATCCCATCGTTACGAACCGAGTCGGTGGGCATCCCGTGGTCCCACAACTCGACAAACACGTTTGGTCGACCGAAGTCGCTGACGAGACGATCAAGTTCACGCCGAGCTGCTGCGGGTCCCTGGTTTACCAGCGCCGCAGGCACCGGCCCTTTCCGGCACGCAGTGAGTACAGCCCAGTGATCACCCGAGCCGGTGCCGCCAAGCTCGACAAGCCGTCCATAGGGGATGCGGGGCGCCCCCTTCTCCCCCGCCAGCTGGCCTTCGCTGATCGCTCGGGCGAGCAAGGCATAGCCCCGTGGGTCGCGGGCAAGAATGACGAGGTGCTGACCGTGGGGGTCGGGTGGGCCCGCGCGATTCAGATCTGTGGAGGTCAGCGATGATGCCGAACGATCCGCCAGGTCCCCTGGTGGCGTCAACAACGTGAGTTCGGCACCGAAGATCGTTGGCAGACCAATCGCCTTCGCGGCTTCGGAGAATCGGACTACGCCATAGAACCCGTTGTGGTCCGTGAGCGCCAGTGCTTCGAGCCCGAGCCGAGCTGCTTCCTCGGCTAACTCCTCAGGGTGTGAGGCACCATCGAGGAATGAGAAGTTGGAGTGGCAGTGCAGTTCCGCGTAGGGAACTCGCCCGCGCGTTCGAACTGGCTCGGCGGGTGGCGTGTAGTCGCCCCGCTTACGAGTCCAGGCCGGGCTATCGCCACCGTCTCCCTCCCACAGTTCTCGGACGCGCCCCGTTGTCGGACGATCAGACAGTGTCTGCTCGAGATCCTTCCACGGCACGTTTGGACTGTTCCACCCCACACCTTTGACCGTAGACGAACATTTGTTCGTTTACTACATGGAATCTGGTTCGTGTTCGAGGGTCAGATAGACGGTTCGAACGGCGAGAGCTTCGCGAACTTCGGCAGTCATGTCCTCGGCAAACTCAGCTCGATAAGCCTCATCGGTCACCACCTGGACCGCAAACTGCAGACCCGACATCATGCCAATAAAGGCCGACACCAAAATCAGCTGCCGGGTAAAGACCAACTCTCCACCGAGCACATTCCAGTAAAGCGCCCAGTCTGCAGACCGGGTCAGTTCGGTGGCCGTCGTCCACTGCACGAGGGTGCCCTCTCGTACCGTCAGTAAACCGAAGACAACGTAGAACGCCGTAATCACGACCGCCACAAGCGCAATCTGTATCGCTTGGGCGACGAACAACAACATGCCGACATTGAACTCGGCGCGATGTCCGAGCGCGGGAGCGTCCGGCGGCTTCTCATCATCTCCCGGCACCAACCCCTCAGCCGGAGTATCGACACATCGGCTCCGCACATCCGCCCAATCGTCGAACCGAGCGAGGTCGACGGTGATCCGACGCACCGAGAACACGACAAATGCTGCACCGATCCCGGTGATCAGTACTGACACGAGCCCGAAGTACGCAAGGGTGAAGTCGTTGGCGACCTGCCACATCTCGGCGTTGAGAAAGATGAAGGCGGAGAAGACGAGAAGGATCGGCAATGACTTCATGGCCAGCGTGGCGACATCACCGATCTGGCGGGTGACCTGCCCGAGCGACCACCGCATCATCGGAAACAGGCCCCATGAGGTGACGACATAGGCAAGACCAAGGATCACGAGATTCGAAACCAGGATCGTGATGAGGTTGTCGCCGATCGAACTCTCCGAGCCGATCGCCGTCGGCACAAGCGGAAGACCCAGATAGAGGATCAACTCAACGAGTCCGACGCGGTTGGGCAACTGCAGCGGCCGTCGGCCACGAAAGCGATTTACGAGGGTGAGCGCTGCCACCATCGCTCCAACACCGGCAATGAAAGCGACGAGTTGGCTCCAGCCATTCCAGCGATCACCAAAGGCGAGGAACAGTTCGGCAAAGATCACAATTGTGAGGAAGGGTGCCGTGCGAGTGAGCACGTCTTCGGTGGCCGAATAGTCGTCGATCAGATGCGGCAATCCGCGGCGCACAAACCAGCGCTCACAGCGACCACGCTGAACGATCGTCGAAGACTCGGTCATTGCACCATGATGGTCGCCTCAGTCCCACACAGCGGTGACCCACCACTGGCCTCCTTCAAGCGTGAGCATGCGGGCAACACCATCGCTGGTGACGATCTGAAAGCGGGCCTGGCGTCGATGTGTCTCCGCGTCCCACCAGCGTTCGTCGATCGGCCACGGACCGGCCCATGCCGCGACCTCAACCCGGGTGCGATTGTTGCGGAGTTCGGTAGGGGGCGACGAAAGCAAACCTCGACCATCGACTTGCACGGGTTCACCGGCCTTGTCCAGTACCTCGACCGGCCTTGGCGCAGCGACCACCCTCGTGGGTGATGGAGTTGGCAAGCCACCCGGCCAAGGAGGCTGCTCCGAGTCGTCGAACAAGGTGCGGCCTCGCAGCTCAACGGTGGCCGCCGGCACGAGCATGAGCCGCTCACTAAAATGACGCCCACCTCGTCGTTCCACAACACGAACAGCATCGGCGCCGAGTTGACCTTGAAGACGAGCAGCCACCCTCGCCGCTCGCTCATCGACCTCCGTCTCCCCACCCCAGAATCCAAGCTGACGACCCTTGGCGGCAATGAGTTCGTCAGGCATCAGCGACACCCGACTGATCCCCCCACTTGGACGGGTAACGGCCGATCCGTTGAGCCAGCCATCAAGTTGCCATCGCACCCGGTCAGCCACCGCCGCATCAGACAACGTGCCCTCGTGGCGCCAAAGCCGCACGAACTCCTCGCCGAATTCGGTTTCAGCTTCAATCGCTACTCGCACGCAGGTCACACCGGCACGCCCGAGACGCTGATGGAACTCATCGGCAAGACTGCGGGCAACAAAGGCGACTCGATCGACCTGGAGCGCTGGTGGATCGATTTCGGCGCTCACCGACCAGTCAACGGGCGGGTGCCGCGCATCAGGGGGGCGTTCGTCGAGCCCTGACGCAAGCCGATGAGCGGCGAGACCATCAGAGCCAAATCGGGCCAACACATCGGTGGCCGGTAGCGCGGCAAACGCGCCAAGCGTGTCGATACCGAGGCGCACGAGCACATCGGCCAACTCCGGTCGTTCGAGCACGGCCACACGCATCGGCGCCAGGAACTCGGCGACCTCTCCTTGAGGGATCAGCCGGGTTGGCTGGGCCGCCCGAGCCGCAAGTTCTGCTGCAAATGACCCATCGGCGACACCGATGCGAACCTCGGTGCGGCCATTCAACACCGTGCCCATGGCCTCACGAATGAGGCCGGCGACCTTCTCGTCTCCACCGAAATAGCGAGACGGGCCCCGGGTGATGACGGCACAGGTACCAGGACGGATGACCTCGATGCGAGGCGTGATGTTGTCGAGGGTGCCGATCACCGGTTCGAACGTGCGTGCTTCTCGGGCCTCATCACGTTCGTGAAGTTGTAGGTCTGCACATCGAGCCTGGGCTACTCGGCGCCGCAGCCCTCGTACGACGCCTTGCTCACGGGCGCTAGGCGACGACGCCACAATCTGGTTGGCGTGGACGACGGCCACTAGTTCATCGAGCGGCACACCCGTGGCCACAACTGGCCAATCAGGACACCAGGCAACAAGTGTCCGCACGGGGACAACCATGAGTCAGCCCTGCGTAGCGAGGGCCGGCGCTTCGACATGGACGAACTCAGGCCGACCAAGCGGACCCGGCAGCAACATGTCGGCCGATCGAGGTCGAGCCGATGCTCCTCGTCCGCCGCCGTTCACCGTCACCCGACGGGACTGCAACACCCCATGGCCGCACCCGAGCCCCGACCATTTGCTCTCGACGACCTCTAACTGCACGTCTGCCCCGCTGGGCCAACGACCATTGGTGCACACCAGCACCGACCCTCGTTCACGTAGGCGACCCGAAAGGCGCCGGGCCTCAGCATCACGAACCCGATGACGGGGTGCCACCAACACAATGTCAACGGCGCCGACGAGCGCGGCAACTGCAGCACTCCACGACGATGGCTCCGGGTCAACGACCAGCATTCGCTGGAGGGCAACCCCCGCTTCCTCAGCTGCCGCAAGCCCAAGATCCGGATCGCCAACCACGGCAACCCACGAACCAGCCGTTGAGGCGGCCGCTGCGACAGCCAACGCCAATGCGGTCGATCCCGAACCAGCAACTGACACCGTCGAACCTCGCCGTAAACCTTCGGGAAAAAGGCTGATCAACTCATCGAGAAGTGGCAATGTTCGCTCCCGGGCCAGCGCCATCGGAGCGACACGATCACCAACGAGTTGTAGCCTGGCGCGCCGATCTGCGATCGCCTCGTCGGGGTCGATGACAGATGGCAGTAACTCCACAGCAGCCATACTTCACACTATACGAACACCTGTTCGCATAGTGCAAGTTTGGGATCATCTCGTGCCTCAGTTGGATCCCTGTGTTACCCGACCATTGGTTTGTCGAACGAGAGCGGTCGCGAACAGAAGACAGCCAATGGATATGGTCCCGGTTGCGACATGTATCCACGCCAACCCGTGTCGGATCGCGTCCTTTGTCTCAGTCCCAAGAGAAATGTTTTCGCCAGCAATGACGTCGCGTACCGCGTCAACGTCGCCCACCTCAAGGTCAACGACAAGAAGAACTATGGCGCCGGCCAGGGCGATGCCGTACATGATGGCTAGTTGCCGGATGAACTGATGAGCGGCGGTGACTCGGCCCATTTCGGATAGGTCGCTGCTGGCCTGTAACAGGGTGAGACCAGCGGTGGTGACCAGGCCGACTGACACACCGATGAGCGCAGACGCAGCGAACAGCAACGGCAGAGGCCAGTCAAGGGCGATGGTGATCCCGGCCGCGCCGATAGAGGGAATAATAAGCCAACAGCCGAGGAGGATCACATCACATTCGCGCCACTTGTCGAGTACTCGGCTGTACACGAGCGAACCTAGCGTCCAACCCAGGCTGAGAAATACCAACGAGATCGCGGCGAATTCCACCGATCGGCCGCGAGCAGTTTGCACATAGAAGGGCAGGAAGTCATCTACGGCCAATGCGTTGAACATCACCAGACCGGTAGTGACATGCACCCATCTCAGCGGGAACCGGGTGAAATGCTCGCGGGCCAGCACAGGTGCATCGACACGACCGCTGTGATTCCAGTACATCACCATCAACACCACCGTCGTGGCGAGTGCCGCTCCGCTTGCCCACCAATGCACACCGATCTGGGCCACAGCCACCAGCGAGCACACGATCAGTAGAGCCATCAGGCCCACCCCTTTCCAATCGGTCTGGATCTGTGCCCAGTGCTGGCGCGTGGTCGGAAGTGTGGTCCATCCCGACGCGATCGCGATCGCAGCCAATGGGAGCTGGATGATGAAGATGATCCTCCAACCGCCGAAGGCCAGCAGAACCCCGGCGAGGGCCGGGCCGCCGAGCCCCATGATTCCGAACATCACCGACTGAGCGGCGAATGCTTGCGGGCGAAGCTCATGGGGATAGCCCACGCCAATGGCCGCAAGAGCCACGGCGAACAACAAGCCACCACCAAAGCCCTGCACGCCACGGGCGAGAATCAGCAACGGCATCGACGACGCTGCCGCCGCCGCCAACGTAGACAGAAGAAACCAGATCCCGGTGATACGAAACGTGCGGCGGACACCGATCGCGTCGATGACCGGCCCCGCCACCACCACAGCGATTGCCGACGTCGCCAAATAGCCGGTGAACACCCACGGCAAGAGGCCAATCTGCCCCAGATCCTCAGCGATGCTGGAGAGCGCCGCGATCAGTGCGAGTGTGCCGAAGCCAACCAGGGCGACAATCGTCAAGGTGGCGAGCGTCATCGGCAGATACGCCCCCGACCAGATGCCAGGGACCTTCTCGGTGCCCTCGTCACTGCTGGTCTGCTCGCTCATGGACGCCCCATCCGCGTGCCTCTCAAATCAAGTCATGCGAGAAGCGCCACGTGAAGGCGGTCCCCGGCTCGTTGAGAAGGGCAGCTCGCCCAGAAGACGAAGGCCAATCACCGTGCCATACACGCCACGCTAGCTGACGACAGAGACCATGATGAGCAAAGCGCCGAAGCCATACATCCGAGCATGAAAGAATCGCCGGTCGATCGGTAACACGGCTGGTATCTAGGCTGTCGCCATGCAACCGAGCGAATCCGACCAGCCCATCGGCGATGCGGTGCCTGAGTGGGCCACAGCACGACGACCGAGCGGTCGTGGGCTGACTGGCCGCACGGTACGTCTCGAGTCGCTTTCTCCAACGCACGCTGAGCCTCTCTATGCCTCACTGAGTCTTGCCGCGCCCAGCCACTGGACATACATGCCCTGGGGTCCATTCAGCAGCGGTGAATCCTATGCAGAGTGGGTGGAGCGATCGGTGCGAGCTGATGATGTCGAGTACCTGGCAATCTGCACGCCCGAGGACCTACCGATAGGTGTTGCCGGGTACTTGAACATCGTCCCGGAGATGGGATCGATCGAAGTTGGTGGCATCACCTACTCGCCCCCGCTACAAGGGACCGTCCAGGCAACCGAAGCCATGTACCTCATGATGGAACATGCATTCGATGAGCTTGGCTACCGCCGCTACGAGTGGAAATGCGACGCACTCAACGCGCCAAGTCGTGTTGCTGCTGCTCGACTCGGTTTCCTCTATGAAGGCATCTTTGCCCAGCATTTGGTTGTCAAAGGCCGAAACCGAGACACGGCTTGGTTCGGTCTTACCGACAAACGATGGCGCGACTCGGTCGGACCTGCCCTACGGCAGTGGCTCTCCCCTGACAACTTCGACGAAAACGGCGGCCAACGTCAGCGACTGCAGGAGGTGAGGAGCCGTGTCGAAGACGGAAGGCAGCGGCGATCCGGATCGAAAGAGAAAGACCCCGACGACACGCCGACGTAGGGATTCGCAGTGATGCGTGTTGGAACGCCGACCAAGCGCCAAGCGAAGATTACGCAATACGAACCGGTATTCGTGGAGTGCAATTTGGATGGAATCGAGGTCTGGGCTTCGTCGGAGAACCCGGAACCGAGAGGCCGGGTCGTAGCGGTGGTCGGTGGGCGCATCGGGCTCGTCGAGAACAGGCAAAGTCGTGTGAACAGCGCAGTTCCCGTGAGGCCGACACCTCGAATACGCTCTACGTTCTCAACCCTTGACCGGCATGAAACCGAACGCAACCCGATAGCCACGCACCGCCAAGCACTGCAGCCGAGGAGGCACCATGGGATGGTCAGTGAACCGACCAACCGGATTGACCTGGAACCAGCCGGAACTATCGACCAAGGGGTACACGCTGGTCACCCCGAGTTCGGACCAAACGGCATATCTCCTCGACATGGACGGCCGCGTCGTCCACACATGGACCTTCGAGACGATCAACCCCGGGTATGGGCGTTTACTCGACAACGGCAATCTCCTCATGTCGGGTTCCGATGTCAACCTTCCGGAACCGCCTGAGGACGAGCCGACCAAAGCCCCGCCGCCGTTTGCTAGCCATGTCACCCGTCTTGGCGGATACAAGACGACCCTGCTCGAAGTCGACTGGGACGGCAACGTCGTCTGGAGCTACGAGAACAGATTTCAACATCACGATTTCGTGAGACTTCCCAACGGCAACACGATGGTTCCCGAATGGGTAGAGCTCTCCGCGGAACTCCACAAAAAGGTGCGCGGCGGGCACCGACTGCCGCGTGAACGGCTGCCTCGGCTACTCGGCGACGACCTCGTCGAGATCGACCCGGCGGGGAACGAGGTCCGTCGCATCCATACGTGGAAGTTGCTCGACCCGGTCCGCGATCCCATCCATTCGACCAAACGCCGGTGGGAGTGGACCCACGTCAACGCCATCGATGTAAACGACGCGGGCGACATTGTGTTCTCGGCGCGGACCAATGACCGCGTCTGTGTCATCGATGGAACCACAGGAGAGTTGAAGCTCAAGTTCACCGACACTCATGGCCAACATCACGTCACGTGGGTAGGCGACGACCTGATCCAAGTGTTCGACAACGGCGTGTCGGCCTCACGTGTGTTGGAGATTTGTGTCAGCACCGGTGACATTGCCTGGAAGTACCAGAGCCGACCGATGCATCAATTCTTCTCGAACTACATCTCGGGCGCTGAACGACTGTGGTCTGGATCCGTCCTTGTCTGCGAGGGGTCGAGCGGCCGCATTTTCGAGGTGACGCGCGACCACCAAGTGGTATGGGAATGGATCAACCCATTCGTCAACCACCGAGCCAACGGAGATCCGGCTGTGGGCATCTACCGAGCGCACCGATACCAAGCCGACCATGCTGCTCTCCGGGGCCGAGATCTCGACCCGAAAGCTCACGCCAACCTCAACCGCATCAACGGACTTATGTAGCCGCCTCTGTCGCCATCACTTCTGAACTCACGCCTCGGAGTTGTGGTCCTTGGTGGTCCGCGTGTCAGAGCAGTTGGATGGGGCAGGCCGCTCCGTTGAGCCCATCCACGGCCGCGGATAGGCCTCTGCGGAACACGCCGCCTGACGCGGGCAGCTTCAGCAGGTCCGGGTCGAGCAGCACCTCGTGATCGTCGATCTCACGGCAGGTGTAGCCGTCGAGTCGACGCCTTGATCGAAATGGCGTTCCCGCCGTCTAGTCAAGGCCCATATGCTGCGGCAGCCACACGACAGAGCGTCAGACGCTGGACACATCGGGTCGGTAGAGAGCCGACTTCGGAGCGTGATATCGAAACACGCGCAGGCTCGATGACAGCAGAACCAAACCGATGACGAGCCAGCCGATGCTGGCCATGCGAATCTGACGACGCGTCTCGTCTTGAATGGAAGTGAGGATGTCATCGATGCTCTCGGTGACGTCGGTCTCGCTGCCGTACGCGCTGTCGTAGTAGTCGACACAATCTGGCTCCATATCCGAGCCGCAAAGCTCACCCACAGTCGGCGTATCGGCTTCCAGATACCCGCGCGCTACATCGAGGCCGTCACCAGCGACCTCAACGAATCCGGCTGCAGCACGATCCAACCCATCGCGATAGCCCGTGTCGGGTTCGATCAGATGCACGACAGACGTGATCGCGATGATGCCTCCGACGACCGCTCCGATCATGCTCATCAGCAAGACGACGTACAAATAAGTCGAACGGGCCGTCGTCGATTCACTGAGCTGCGCGGATCCGGGATCAGAATCCTCGATCGGCGATGGCGGGCGGAGATCACTCATGGGAGACAAGATAACACAGGCGAAAACCTTCGCTCCGGCGCTCCATAACCGGCAATATGGAGTGGTGCAACTGGCGGCGCACGCGCTTGGGTCGCCAACGATGTGTTCCGCCAGATGGCTGAGAACCGGTCAGACTAATTGGATCGGGCAGGCGGCGCCGTTCAAGCCGTCGACAACTGCGCCGAGCTTTCGGCCGAACAAGCCGCCACGGGTGATCGTGAGTTCGACCGGCAACTTCAGCAGATCGGGATCGAGCAACAGCTCATGATCATCGACCCGCTCGCGGGTGTAGCCGTCGAGGCGACGGCCCTTTGTTCTGGTATCAACTGATACCTCGAACTTTTTGCCTCAACCGAACGGCTCGAGCAGATCGATGATGGCCGTCCCGCCCCTTCGACGAATGTTGGCTGCCGCCTTCTCGGTCACATGAAGTTCCATAACGGGTTCAACCCTCTCACGACGCCAGTGATTCCCCAACCCGCACGGCTGACCTGTTCCCGGTTCTGGCTCCATTGGCGCTGGTGCGACCAAGGTAAGACCGCCGAGTAGGGTCGGCGACCGTGAGCGCCCGCGACAGAGCCGAGAAAGACAGCGAGCGATTCGACGAGTGGATCCGTCATGCGAACGAAAGCGGCGAAGAACCAGCCATCCCGGCCGCCACTGTTGTGGTGTTGCGCGACACCGATGACGGCATGCAGACCCTGATGCTGAAGAAGAACTCCAAGATCGCTTTCGGTGGCATGTGGGTCTTTCCCGGCGGCAAGATCGATGCCAACGACTATGACGAAACCGGCGACCTCGTCGCTGCGGCACGCCGCGCCGCCGTACGCGAAGCCCACGAGGAAGCCCAACTTGACGTCGACGCCGAGTCACTGGTGATGATCGCCCATTGGATCCCGCCATCGATTGCGCCGAAACGGTTCGCTACCTGGTTCTTCGCAGCTCCGGTCGACACCGACCACGCCGTGATCGACGACGGCGAGATCGTCGAAATGGAGTGGACCACGCCCTCCGCCTGCCTCGCTCGCCATCATGAGGGAGAAATCGAGATCGTTCCTCCCACATGGATCACGCTCCACACTCTCCGCAACTACACCACAGTGGCCGAAGCCCTTGAAGGTCTTGCCTCCCGCCCCCCTCTCCACTATGCGACTCGTGTAACCAAAGGTGAACACGGCCGCGTGGTTATGTGGCAGGGCGACGCCGCCTACGACTCGGGCGACGCAGCCGCCAAAGGCAGCCGCCACCGACTCGAGATTCGGGAGTCCGGCTACGTCTACGACGACTCCGGGGCACTGTAAGTGACTGCTGAACTCCCCGGACTCACGGCGGCGGAGGTCGACGAACGCATCGCTGATGGGCGCGTCAACAATGTGCCGGATGCTCCAGTTCGCACCCTTCCGCAGATCATGCGGGCCAATGTCTTCACACCGGTCAACGCGATCATCGGCACACTCTTCGTCTTGATCCTCGTGGCTGGCTTTCCAGCCGACGCACTCTTTGCCGGCGTGGTCGTCTCCAACAGCGTCATCGGGATCGCCCAGGAAGTGAAGGCTCGACGCACGCTGAACACGCTGGCCGTACTGTCCGCACCGAAGGCTCGCGTCCGCCGCAATGGCACCGCCGACGAGATCGGCGTTAGCGGCGTCGTAGCCGACGACCTTCTGGAACTCTCCCCCGGTGACCAGGTCGTGGTTGACGGTGAAATCGTCGCTGGATTCGGCCTTGAGATCGACGAGTCGCTGCTCACCGGCGAGAGCGACCCCGTTGAGAAGAAACTCGGAGACGAGGTGATGTCGGGCTCATTCGTGTCGGCTGGCTCAGGCCTCTATCGCGCCACCAAAGTCGGGGCCGAAAGCTATGCGGCCAAGCTCGCCGAGGAAGCTCGGCGCTTCGAACTCGCCGGCAGCGAACTTCGAGAGGGCGTCAACCTGGTCTTGCGATGGCTGACGTTCGTCATCCCACCGGCGGCGGTGCTGCTGCTTCTCCGCCAACTCGACACCCAAGACCGGTGGCAGGACGCCCTCCAGGCCACGGTCGCCGCGGCCGTGGCGATGGTGCCTGACGGACTCGTGCTCCTCACCAGCCTGTCGTTCATCACCGGCGTGATCGCGCTTGCCCGCCGCCAGGTACTGGCCAAGGAGCTTGCCTCGGTAGAACTGCTCGCCCGTGTCGACACCCTCTGCCTCGACAAAACCGGGACGATCACCACGGGCGAGATCTCGCTCGGAGGTGTCGTCGCCCTCGGCACAACCACCGAACACGAAGCAGCTGCGGTGCTTGGCGCACTTGGGGCATCGGACCCGTCTCCCAATGCCACCCTCCAAGCAATCGTGGCGCACTACGACTCGCCAGCGTGGGACGTTGGCGAGAGCATGCCGTTCTCCTCGGCGCGTAAATGGGCTGCGACCGAGTTCTCTGGCCACGGCACGTTCTATCTCGGCGCACCCGACATCCTTTTCGGTGCCGATGACACTGACGAACGAATCATGGCTGAGCAGGCAGCGGCGCAAGGCACGCGCGTTCTTCTGGTGACCAAATCCGATGAGGGCTGGTGTGGAAGCGAACTCGGTAAGAGCCGTACACCCGTCGCCCTTGTCCTTCTCGAAGACACGGTTCGCCCCGACGCCGAAGAGATCTTCGGATACTTCCAACGCCAGGGAGTCGAACTGAAAGTGATCTCCGGTGACAACCCCGCCACTGTCGCCGCGGTTGCGCGACGGGCCGGCGTAAGCGACGCAGCCATCGGATACGACGCCCGCAACCTTCCCGAAGACCAAGAAGCACTTGCCGATGTGCTCGACATAACCACGGTCTTCGGACGAGTGACACCCCACCAGAAGCGGGCGATGGTGCACGCCCTCCAGAGCCGCGGCCACACGGTGGCCATGACCGGCGACGGCGTCAACGACGTCCTCGCTCTCAAGGACGCCGATATGGGAATCGCCATGGGCGGCGGCTCATCGTCCACCCGAGCCGTGGCCCAACTCGTGCTCCTCGACAATAAGTTCGCAACCCTCCCTCGAGTACTCGCCGAGGGCCGCAAGGTCATCAACAACATCGAGCGAGTGGCCAACCTGTTTCTCACCAAGGCGGCCTACGCGGTCCTGCTCACCGCACTCGTCGCCATCGCCGGATCGCCATTCCCGTTCCTTCCCCGCCAACTCACGCTGATCGGCACGTTTTCCATCGGCCTTCCCGGATTCTTCCTTGCCCTCGCACCCAACGATTCGCTTGTACGCCGCGGCTTTCTGGAACGGGTGCTTCGCTTCTCGATCCCCGCCGGGGCCATCGCTGGGACGGTGACCTTCGTGCTCTACGAGATCGTGCGACGAATGGACGACGTGACGCTTGCAGAAGCTCGCACCGCGGCCACGGTGACACTCCTTTTGATCGGGCTAGCAATCCTCATTCTCATCAGTCGACCGCTCAAGCCATGGAAACTCGGACTGGCAGCGGCCATGGCCGGGTTGTACGCGTTCAACATGGTTTTGCCCGCCGCTCGGGAGTATTTCGAGCTCGATTTACCTCCCACGGGAGCATTGGAGGCGGTCGCCATCGCCGCCGCTATTGGGGTCAGCGGGGTCACTCTCGCCACCTACTTCCTCGATGAGCGACCCGACGAGGCCTGCTGAACGCATGGCCGAACGCACCGTGCACCTGCTGGTCAGCCCAGATGCGGGCCGAGGAAAGGCAGCGAACGCGCTCGATGTGATCCGCACAACATTTACTGACGAAGGCGTCGACGTGGCCGACATCAGCGGTACGACTGCCGCAGAGTCGTTAGAGGCCGCCCGTCGGGTAGTTGACCAGAGCTCTGAACGAATCGTCACTGTGGGCGGGGACGGACTCGTCCACCTTGCTCTGCAGGCCGTCGCTGAGACCCAAACAGTTCTCGGCGTGATTCCAGTCGGGACCGGCAACGACTTTGCCGCAGCTCTTGGCCTGCCCACCGACCCGGAAGAAGCCGTCCGCTCTGCCCTCGGCCCAGCGCTTCCGACGGACGCGCTACAGATCGGCGAACACTGGGTGGCCTCTGTGGCTACCGCTGGCTTCTCCGGTGACGTGAACGAGCGGGCGAACAGCATGCGGGTGCCACGGGGCCCGTCCCGCTACACCATCGCCACGCTCCTTGAGTTGCCTCGTCTCCAAAACCGACGGGTCCGGCTGACCGTCGACGCCGTGATACATGAGTACGACGCCGCCATGCTCGCGTTCGCCAACACCCGCGACTTTGGTGGCGGAATGCAAATCTGCCCCGACGCTGACCCCGAAGATGGATTGGTCGACATCACTGTCGTCGCTGACATCGGGCGATTCGAACTTCTGAGATTCTTCCGCTTGGTGTTCGATGGTCGCCACCTCGTACACCCAAAGGTCCACACGCATCGTGGCTCAGAGGTCACAATCGAGTGCGAGGGTCTTTCGTTTTGGGGCGACGGTGAACCCCTTGGCCCTGCACCGCTCAGCTGTCGTGCCGTATCCGGCGCAATCCGACTCGCCCGTCCTGCCTCGTAGCGCGGCAGAGGATCAGGCGGTGCGAGCCATCGCGGTGCGAGCACGATCTTCGGCGACTCGCTTGCGGCCGATGATCGGCGTGGTGGGAGGGAAGCCGGCGTCGGCTCGCTCGCTCTCCGATTCGCCACCCCAGTATCCGAGTTCACGATTGGTACGGGCGTAGTTACGGCACCTCGACAGGGAGTCACACTCAGTGCAAATCACCCCGGCAGAAGCTTCGCGTCGAACGCGGGCCTCGGGGCGTTCAGCGAATGGAGCGAAGAAGACGTCGCTGTGTCCAGCACAGGATGCTGACGCCATCCAGCCTGTAGGTCCAACGGGTCCAGTTGTCTCCGTGTCGACCATGTCGATCATTCGCGTGCTCGCTTCCCTGGGGACGTTCCTCCACACCGCCCGATGTGGCGCCTAGTTCCCCGTTCGGCTATGCACGAATCTAGGAAACCACAGCGAAAAAGTCCCGCTAATGTCAATACATTTTTTCGCTAGCCCATATCTGTCTGGCCGATAGTCTTCCCCTGATCTACCTGCTGCACGAATTCGGCGGGGCTTGTGGACTCCAGTCGACCTCGCAACATCACGATTAGTCCCCGACGATTCACGTGGCCTCATTGCCTGACGCAAGGATCCGCCAGACGACGAGCGATTGAAGCGACTCGTCGCGGGAAGGATGGAGTTGCTGGGGCTCTGATCTCTCCACGAGCTGCCATCTACCGGCTGCTTCAAGGGTCCCGGCATGAACCATCAGGTCGTCGGTGATGTCCTGACGCACGGTGATCACCGCCACCGAACCGTGCCCGCCCACACGAACCAGTTCGGAGAATGCCTCACCGCCGACGTGTCCATGTGTGAATACCCCGGTGGAAATTACGGCATCAACCGATGCCTCTGCCAACGGCAAATCGAGAATCGTTGCCTGGACCAGTTGGTCGTAGACACCCTGGCGCGCAGCCGTAGCAAGCATTCCCGACGAGAAGTCCACACCGATCAGGTCGCCCTCGAACCCACAGGACCGAAGCGCAACACCCACTCGCCCCGTCCCGCAGCCTGCATCGAGCACAACCGAACCCGAGCCGTGAAGCATCAAGCATTCCGCCGCAGCGTGAGGCCCCCGCCAACCCCACTCGTCATGATCGGCGTCGTACGCCGATGCCCAACAGTCATAGCGTTCAGCCAGGGATGAAGCATCGGATTCAAATATCTGGTCAAGGCGATCATCCTCGTCACCTGACTGCTGCGAGGTCACGCCGACGCAACCACTCCATCGTCATGCAGGAATCCGATCTCGGCAGCTGACAGGCCGAGCGTCTCGCTGAGAATTTGCTCGGTGTGCTCACCCAGGCGAGGCGCGCAGGTCGGCTCAACCGGCAGCATCCCGCCAAAGGCCACCGGCGATCCAGGTGTGAGATAGGTACCGATGCCCGGCTGCTCCACCTCCCTGAACAGTTCGCTCTCAGTCGAACAGCGAGGATCGTTCTCGACCAACTCGGTAAACGTCTGATATCGACCCCAGCAGACGCCATGTGCGTCGAATCGTTGGGCGACCTGATCAATAGTGTGCCCAGCGATCCATGGAGCGATCTTGGCAGTGACGGCCTCGCGGTGCAGGAATCGTTCGCCTTCATCAGCGAAGTTGCTACCGAGGTCCGCCTCAAGAGCGGCAACGGCAACAGTCGCGTCTGTGGCTTCGAGGAGCCCGGACCATTGCTTCGGACTGATACCCACCGCGTAGATACTCGTGCCATCCACGCATGTAAACGTCGTCCCGTAGGCGCCATAGAGGTCGTTGCCGAAGCGCTGCCGCTCGGTGCCATTGATCTGCGCCTCGGCAACATGTCCGAGAGCACTCACCGCAACGAGGGCGACATCAGATAGAGCGAGCGACATGTGTGCTCCCTCGCCGTGCAGGATCCTGCGGCGGTCCGCAGCAAGGATAGCGATCGCCGCGGTCTGGCCACAGATCAGATCCCACGCCGGAAGCACATGGTTGATGGGATCACTAGAGCCGACCGGACCTGTCACGAGGGGATAGCCGATTGCGGAGTTGACCGTGTAGTCCAGCGCGGTGGAGCCGTCCCTGTTGCCGGTGATATTCAGCGAGATCAGATCGTCACGATGCTGCGACAGGGCATCGTGACTCATCCAGCCCTTTGCCGGGAAGTTGGTGAGGAATGTGCCCGCATCGGTGATGAGTGCGGTGAGGATTTCTTTCGCCCGGTCCGACCGCATGTCGACGGCGATGGAACGTTTGCCCTTATTGAGCCCAGCCCAGTAGATCGACTCGCCATCTTCGGTGAGCGGCCAACGTCCGTAGTCGATCCCACCCCCGATCTGATCGAACCGGATGACATCAGCACCAAGCTGGCTGAGCGTCATCCCTCCCGATGGCGCGGCGACGAACGCCGTTCCCTCGACCACGTTCAAACCTTCGAGAGGGGGAATCATTTCTGTCCTATTCCGATTAGCCAACCAGGTGCGGACTCTACCCCTGCGTCGCGGTCATGCTCATGGCGAATCCGGCTGGCTAGGGATCGCCGAAGTGAAGGGGATACAGTCTTGGTCAGCGCGTCCGCGCCTGACTAGCCGCACCGAAGAGGAGCTTTCATGCCTGAAGCAGTCATTGTCTCGACCTCACGTACCGCCATTGGCCGAGCCAACAAGGGGTCGTTCGTCGATGTCCGTCCCGACGACATGTCGTCGTTCATCCTCATGGACGTCATGGGCAAGATCGATCTCGACCCGACTGAAGTCGAAGACGTAATCTGGGGCATCGGTCAGCCCGGCGGCGAGGGCGGCTACAACATCGCCCGTGTGATCTCATCCATGCAGGGGCTTGAGCTCCCCGGCGTCACCGTCAACCGCTACTGCTCGTCATCGCTTCAGACCATCCGTATGGCGGCCCACGCCATCAAGGCCGGTGAAGGCGACTGCTTCGTCGCCGGTGGCGTCGAAACCGTCAGCCGCTACAGCCAAGGGGCTTCCGATACAGGCGCCCACAACGAAAAGTTCGCCGACGCGGAGGGTCGCACCAATTCCCGTTCTGGTGGAGACGCAGACAGCTGGCAGGCCCCTGCCGGACTCCCCGACATCTACATCGCCATGGGTCAAACCGCTGAGAACGTGGTTCAGCAGACCGGTATCAGCCGTCAGCGCCAGGACGAATGGGGTGTGCAATCGCAGAACCGTGCCGAAGCTGCCCAGGCTCGCGGCTTGTTCGAGCAGGAAATTACGCCCTACACCCTCTCTGACGGCACGATCATCAGCCAGGACGACGGTATTCGCGCCGGAACGACCTACGAGAAGGTGTCGACTCTCAACCCGGTCTTCCGACCCGACGGCACCGTCACCGCTGGCAATGCCTGCCCGCTGAACGACGGCGCTGCTGCCGTTGTCGTAATGAGCGATACCAAGGCAAAGGCGCTCGGTCTCGACCCGATCGCTCGCATCGTGTCATCCGGCGTTTCTGCTCTCAACCCGGAGATCATGGGCCTTGGTCCGATCGATGCCAGCCGTCAGGCTCTTGCCCGCGCCGGCATGACCGTCGCTGATCTCGATCAGATTGAGATCAACGAAGCCTTCGCCGTCCAGGTTGTCGGCTCGGCCGACGTGCTCGGCCTCGACGAAAGCAAGCTCAACCCGAACGGCGGCGCCATTGCACTCGGTCACCCCTTCGGCATGACCGGTGCGCGCATCATGACCACCCTGCTCAACGGTCTGGGCGACTCCGGCGGCACCGTCGGTCTCGAAACCATGTGCGTCGGCGGCGGCCAGGGCATGGCGATGATCGTCGAGCGCCTGAACTAGTCCTCACACGAAGAACTAACAAAGCACGCCTGGGGACAGACCCCAGGCGTGCTTTGGTTTTTGTGGCGGACGGTCAAGGGTCATCTCTACCGCAGCGAGTTACCGACCTTCTCCCCAATGACGAACTGAAGCTCTATAGCAGGGTAGATGAGGCCCAGGAACAGTTCATGGCCCGCAGTGAGACGGCAGCCGACAATCTCGTCGACGATAAGGTCGCCACGATTGGGGGAATCCCCTGTTGGTTTTGAAAAGACCGACATCGCGATCGAGTACCTCGTGTTGCTTTGGGTTCCGGCCCTGTGACAAAGGTTTGACCACTCCTACGACCACAACAAAAGTCTCATGGTCTCGAACGTCTAGATTCTCACGGTCCCTGTGGTGACCAGCCCAAAAGGTCAGTAGCGGCGTCCACTCGCTAAGGTCACGGCCATCTCGCTGCTCGACCACACCCCGACCAGTACCGACGAAGATGATCTACTCATCGCGTTTCTGGAGTGGGCTGACAGCGCCGGACTCGAGCTCTATCCCCACCAGGAAGAGTCAATCGTCTCCCTTCTGAGCGGCGACAATGTCGTGCTCGCCACACCCACGGGATCCGGCAAGTCGCTCGTGGCGATGGCAGCAGCCTGGGCCAATCTCGCGAAGGGCAGGCGCACCGTCTACACCGCTCCGATCAAGGCGCTGGTGTCAGAAAAATTCTTCGAGATGAGCGCGGCCCTCGGCGCCGACAACGTCGGCATGGTGACCGGCGACGCGGCCGTCAATGCTGGCGCGCCGGTCATCGTGTGCACTGCAGAGATCTTAGCCAATCGGTCACTGCGAGAGGGCAACAACACCGACGTCGACCTCGTGGTAATGGACGAGTTCCATTACTACGGCGACCGAGACCGAGGGTGGGCATGGCAGGTGCCACTGCTCGAACTCCCCTATACCCAGTTCCTGTTGATGTCCGCCACCCTCGGCGATACCGAAGAGTTACGCGAAGATCTCAGCCGCCGCACCGACCGACCCACCACGCTGGTATCGGACGCCGAACGGCCCGTGCCCCTCGACTTCGAGTATCGCGAAACTCCCTTGCTCGACACGATCGGCCATTTGCTCAACGACGGCCGTCAGCCCGTCTACATCGTGCATTTCACGCAGAAGGAAGCCGCTGCTCGCGCCCAGAGTCTCACCAGCCTCAACATCCTCACCAAGGAGGAGAAAGAGGAGATCAAGACAGCTATCGGCGGCTTTCGTTTCGACACCCCGGTTGGCAAGGACCTCAAGCGCTTCGTGTCGGCGGGCATCGGCGTTCACCACGCCGGCCTCCTCCCCAAGTACCGCCTCTTGGTGGAGAAGCTGGCCCAACAGGGCCTCCTCAAGCTCATCTGCGGTACCGACACGCTGGGCGTAGGTGTCAACGTGCCGATCCGAACCGTGCTTTTCACCCAGTTATGCAAGTTCGATGGCCGCCGGGTCCGGGTCCTGACGGTCCGCGACTTTCAGCAAATCGCTGGCCGCGCTGGTCGCAAAGGTTTCGACATCGCCGGTTCCGTGGTGGTGCAGGCCCCAGAGCACGTCGTCGAAAACAAGGTCGCTGCGGCCAAGGCTGCCAACGACGCCAAGAAACGTAAGAAGCTGGTCAAGCGCAAGCCTCCCGAGCGGGGCTACATCCACTGGGATGGCGACACGCTCGCTCGCCTCAGCGGTGGACGACCCGAGACCCTCTCATCGAGCTTCGGCGTCAGTCACTCAATGATGCTGAACGTGCTCGATCGCTCCGGTGACGGCTGCGCTGCCATGAAGACCCTGCTGACCGACAACCACGAACCAAGGAAGCGCCAGCGCGACCACATCCGCCGATCAATCTCGATCTTCCGATCACTTGTCGACGCCGAAATCCTGGAGATTCTTGATCAGCCCGACGATCTCGGCCGCCCTGTGCGCATAGGACTCGACCTCCAGGACGACTTCCGCCTCAACCAGCCCCTCTCGCTGTTTGCCATCGAGGCAATCGAGGCGCTCGACATGGAAGCCCCGGACTACGCCTGGCAGGTCTTGAGTGTGGTGGAGAGCACACTCGAAGATCCAAAGGTCGTGCTCATGGCCCAACTCGACAAGATCAAGGACACCTTGATCTCTGACCTAAAGCGTGAGGGCGTCGAGTTCGACGAACGTATGGAGCAGCTGGACAAGGCCACGTGGTCGAAACCAGAAGCCGAGTTCCTCGAACCAGCATTCGAGATCTTCGCCCGCCGTCATCCATGGGTAGGCCGCAATCGCGTCAGCCCAAAATCGATCGTGCGAGACATGCTCGAGCACGCCGAGACCTTCAACCAGTACGTCGCCCGGTACGGACTCAAGCGGTCCGAGGGCCTGCTTCTCCGCTACCTCACCGATTGTTACAAGGCGCTCGCTCAGACCGTGCCGATGGATCACGTCAACGACGAACTCGACGATCTAACCGAATGGCTCGGCGCGATGATTCGCCGCGTCGACTCCAGCCTGATCGATGAGTGGGAGAAGCTCCGCAACCCCGCAGAGATAGGTGACGAGCCGACACCGCCCACCGAGCCGCTGGCGTTGACCGCCAACCGGCGGGCGTTCACCGTGATGGTGCGCAACGAGCTATTCAGTCTGGTGACACAGATTGCACTACGGCGCACCGCCACCCTGGCCGAGGACCTCGCGGATTACTGGGAAGTCCACGACCACATCCACATTGACGCAGGGGCACGCGCTGCAGAGTGGTTCGAGATCGACCTCGACGCCGGCACGGTCGCCCAAACGCTGTGTGATCCCGAGGGTTTCAATGAGTGGGTGCTGGAAGCCGAGATCGATCTCAAGGCCAGCGACGCCGAAGAGCGGGCCGTTGTGCGGCCGCTGCGGATTCGACGGCGCTGATCAGCCAACTGGACCGGCGAGCAGGGTCGCGTCAGCCGCCGACCGCTCGCACGAGTTCCGCAGGGAGCAGGAAGTTCCCGTCAGCTCCGGGCATCATCTCAAATTCGCCGAGCACCGCCTCTGGGGTCAACGCGGCGTAGAGATGCGGGAAGTGCTCGCTGGTTCCCGTTCCCGGCTCCCACACAAGGGCGCGGCCGAGGAAGTGGGTGTCGATGACCAGAGCGACGAGATCAGTGCGGCCTGCGTAGAAGCGGTTGGCCGGCGTCAGCAACTGATGAAGCGAGGACAGATGAGTGAACCCGTCAGCGGTGAAGGCGCCCGGCAGATAGCTCCCAGTCGAACGAGCCGCTTCCCACTCCCCTCGCTCGGCTAGGTGAACAATACGAGCGGGTACCACGTCCCAGCCGGAGCGAACGCGCTCCACCAAGGCGGCTCGTTCGTCATCGGGCAAGAACGCTCCGGCAGCCGCCCGTTCCATGCTCTGAGCAAGATCGTGTCGAGTGAAGCCGTGGTGCTCGACCGCAAGCTCAAGCTCACGCCGAGCGCTCGTCGTTGTGATCGCACGGTCGTCGGGATTCAGCGTGACCCGGAACCCCGCATCGCGCAAGAGGCGTACCGGATGCTCAGCCACCGGCATCCCCAGACAGGCGTTCGAGGTGAGACAGATCTCGAGCGGCGCACCCGATGCTCGCAGCGCCGTTGCCGTCGGGCCAAGAACCGTGATTCGATTGTCCTCGATCAAACAGTCGTCGATGATTCGCCATCCGTGGCCAATTCGATCAGGTGCACATGTATCGAGGGCCGATGCGACCTGATGGGCGCCATCCATCTCACCCGCATGGATCGTGACACGCAGCCCGGCCCTGTGGGCGAGCGAAAAGGCCGCGGCGTGGTCCTCGGCCGGGTGCCCGACTTCACCACCGGCAAGATCAACGCCGACCACTCGGTTGCAACCGGAATCGATCGCGGCCTGGACGGCCTGGATAGAGACATGCTCAAGCTGATCACGCATCGCGCAGACGATGATGAGGGCGTTGAGCCCGGTCGTCGCCGCGGCGTCGGTCAATCCCGCGTCGACCGCTTCGATCGCCCGCACCGGGGTCATCCCCTGAAGCGTGTGCAACATCGGCGCGAAGCGAAGCTCGGCGTAGATCACACCATCAGCGGCGAGATCCTCCACCGCCTCCCGAGCAACTCGTGTCAGTGCTTCAGGGGTCTGCAAAACAGCCCCGACAAGATCGAAACGAGAGAACGCCTCGACGAACGGCATACCGGGGGTGATCGTGAACCACTCGGCTAACTCGTCGACATCGGTTGCCGGCACCTCGACGCCGTGCTCAGCGGCGAGATCGAGGACAGTCTGGGGACGAACTCCGCCGTCCAAATGATCGTGAAGGACGATGATCGGTCCACCAGCCGAAGCCGCGTTCACTGGTTCAGCCGCCCGGAAGATTCAAGTATGTGGATGAGCCCCGGGTACTCGTCGAGCGGATCGAGTTTTCGATCGATGTACACCAATGCGCCAGAGATAGCGATGAACGACATCGCAAAGTTCACCCCAGTGCGGGTCAGGAAGAAGAGGTTCAAACCGGCGTTATTAAACAACCAGATGTCCCATGTTGCCGACACCCACTCGAACACAACGATCAGCCACGTGACGTTGGCCATGGCGCGGACGTACGCACGGCTCTCGATCACACTGGGGGCCAACTCGACAACCTTTGGGATCGCCCAGGCGACGAACGGTTTACCGATGATGATCGTCACCGCGAAACCAAGGCCCACAAGGAATTTGGTGACAAAACCGATCCCGAAGTACACGGCTTCGCTACTGATCCCGAAGTCGACAATTTCCTCGTCAACGAGGATCGTGACGCCAGAGCGAAGGATCAGGTAGACCGTGACAGACGGAAGCCACCAGCCGATAGCAAGACCGGCCCGGCGGCGGCTGGCTGTCGCCTTGATCGACCACAGGGTCGATGCGATCACTGCTGCCTTGATATTGACGAGGTTGTACAGCCCGAAGAACAGGAGCACCGGCATGTACTGGTCGAGGGTCGACCCGGTGCCCATGCGACGGGGTTTGTGCGACGAGTTCTCGACTTCGTTCACATCGCCTGAATCCATCCGCCCAGTTTGGCGCGCCAGAACGGTCATCGTGCGCGGAAAACATGAGTAATCAAGCGTAGAAGCGGGTAGCAGCCTCAGCCGACGATGCCATCACCCTCGGCTCGGGTGCCCACCGCCGTGCGGGCCGCGACATCTTCCAAACCCTCTTCACTCACGCCGAAAGCCTCACCAACTCCGGCTTCCACCAACTTCTTGGGGATCGCCCGGATGACATAATTCTCGGCTAGCGGTGCCGGGTCAGCCCCACGACGTGCCATCGCAGCCTCGATGATCGCTTCCCACGAAGCTGCCTTATCCCCAGCATTGGCTTTCTCACGTTCCTTGAACGCAGGCATCACCTCGGTGCCGAAAAGTTCGAGCGACGACATGATGTCTTCATGGCGGTTCCTTCCCGCCTGCATCACGAAAATGATCTGATCTACTCCGGCAGCCTCGTAGCGCTCGAGATACTCCCGGACTTGATCGGGCGTGCCGATGGCACCTCGCAGCCCGGTGTGATCACCGGCTGCGATCTTGGCACCCAGCTTCTCCTGTTCGAGCGCAAGCTGGACCGCCGGATCGAACCCCTGCTCGGCTCGCTTCTCCTGAAACTCCTGCCACACATCGGTTCGGCCCGGATGGTGATCCCCGAAGATATAGAAGTGAGCCAATGAGTAGCCAAAGAAGTTACCTCCCTCGAGTCCCATCTCCAGGGCCTGACGCTCGTCTGGGTGACACATCATCGATGTGACACAGGCAAGGTTGGGATTGACGGCCTTGCCAACGGGTACGCACTTCTCGGCCATCGTTTGGCGATAATCGTTGACCCAACCGGCAGCATCCTCAGGATCGATGAAAGCGAACGTCAGCGCTCCCATCCCCTTCTCAGCGGCGAGCAGAATCGTGTCATGGCGGGAGCACGCGACCCACAACGGCGGGTGCGGTGACTGCATCGGCTTGGGAACGACATTGCGAGGCGGCATCGACACGAACTCGCCCTCATACCCCGAGAACGGCTCCTCGGTCATCGACCGGATTGCTACCTCCAGGCCTTCGAGCCAGGCATCGCGCTTTCGCTCGTAGGGAACACCGAACCCACCGAGCTCGGCCTCCGACGACGACTCTCCCGAACCAAATTCAACGCGACCACCGGACAACAGGTCGAGCATGCCGATTCGCTCGGCCACACGGGCCGGGTGGTTGAACTGGGGCGCGGTCAAACAGACGCCATGCCCAAGACGAATGTTTTTGGTCCGCTGTGATGCCGCCGCCAGAAACACCTCAGGAGCCGACGAATGCGAGTACTCCTCCAAGAAATGGTGCTCGACTTCCCAGACGCAGTCAAAGTCGAGTCGGTCCGCGAGTTCGATCTCATCGAGTGCATCGTCGAGGAGTTGCTTTTCGGACCGTTCATCCCATGGACGCGGGAGTTGGTGTTCATAGAAGATGCCGAACTTCATTGGATGGCTCCTCTTTCGCGCTGGTTACCAGGCGAGATCGATGACTAGGCCGTAGTGGGCGCCAGTGGCGACCACCACGAAAACATGCCAGATTTCGTGGTATCCGAACACATCCGTCCACGGATCGGGGTGGCGAGAACCCACGATGAAGGCGCCGACGCCGAAGGTGAGAAGGCCAGCCAGGAACCAGATTCCCTGCCCAAGAGTGAACGCCTCAATGAGCCACGGCGAGAACACGGGCACGACGCCGCCAAAGCCAAAGAAGAGAGCGTTGACCGCGCCGGCCGGCGGATGAAACGGTGCCCATTCGAGAATGATGCCGACCGTTGCCCCGACCCATGTGGCGACGATCAGCCCGATCGAAGGCCGACCGTCGAGGGCCAGCAAAGCGATCGGCGTCGCCGTCGTGGCGTAGGTGAGAAAGATGGCGGCGTGATCAAAGCGAACGAGAGATTCGACCCGTTCGATCGGCCAATCGCGGCAATGGACGACGGCACTTGTGCCGAGCATGGCGAGGGCTCCCAGCGCGAAGACGAAACACGCGATCTTTGCGCGTGTCCCATCCGCTCCGATGACGAGCACGGCTCCGGCAGGGACTGACACCAGCGCCGCCCACCGGTGCAGAACCCCGCGATAGCGCGGCCGAGGCCGACGCAGAAGCCGACGAGCGGACGGCGACAGCAAGTCGACCCTCGGATCCTTCAGCATCTCATGCGACATCGGGTACACGATACGCGTCTCGCGGGCTGGAGTCGCAACTGCCGTAGCATCATTGCCCGTGACCACCCTGAGCGAGGAGTTTCACTGCAGCGACGCAGAACTCGCCGCGCTCCGCGAGCCGCGCAGCGACATAGTTGGTGAGGCACGGTCCGGGGACGACGACTTCGCCCTTGAGCACGGCCCATTTCGGACCTACCACCGCACACTTCAGGTCCAGTCGACCGCTGAAGGCGCATGGAAGGTCGAACAAACCACCCGTTACACACTCGCTGTTCCCGTATGGGGCTGGCTGTTCTGGTTCCCGGTTCGCCAGGCTATGCGGCGCCGCCGCCCATCGTTTTCGTATTGGTGGGCACCTCCAGACAGGCTCGACAGTCATGCCGCCACCGTCCTCGGCCTGTTGTGTGCCGTGCAGATCGTCGACGGGTATCTGGGAACGGTTCTCACCCAAACACTGACATTTGCGGCCAAAGAATTCGACCATGGCAACACCGCTCAGGGCATTGTCTTCGGCGTTGTGCGAGTAGGCGTGCTTCTGGCACTTGCTGCTCTTGCGCTCTCTGACCGGAAGGGACGACGCACGCTCCTGATCGCCACCGGCATGTCCAGTAGTGCGCTCACGTTCCTCGGCGGATTCGCACCCAACCTGTGGTGGTTAGGCGGAAGCCAACTCTTTGCCCGTGGGCTCTCAACAGCGCTCGGAATCCTGATCGCTGTGATGGCAACCGAAGAGATGCCCGCTCGCACCCGAGCCTGGGCCGCTTCAGTGCTGACGCTCAGCGCCGGCCTTGGTTCCGGCATGGCCGTCTGGGTCCTCCCAATCGCCGACACCAGCATCCGCGGCTGGCGCGCCGTCTATCTCCTCGCCGCTATCGGGATCGGCGTCATCTATTGGGCCGGTCGCCGTCTGCCCGAGACCCGCCGGTTTGAGGAAGGACTGCGGCACCGTTCTGATCTCGACGAGGAGGCCAAGCAACGTCGTCGAGACCGCCTCGTTCTCCTTGCGATCTCAGCTTTTCTGGTCGCCATGTTCGTAGCTCCAGCATCAAGTTTCCAGAACGACTTTCTGAAGGACGAGCGAGAGTTCAGCGCTACTGACGTCTCGCTGTTCACCGTGGTGACAGCGACACCCATGGGGCTCGGCGTGCTCCTCGGCGGCTATCTCGCCGAGACTCGCGGCCGCAAACGTGTCGGAGCGCTCGGACTCGTCCTCGGCACTGTGTGTCGGGCCTCGTCGTATTTCCTCAGCGGCCCGATGCTCTGGGTGATCACCCTGGCGGGCGGCATTCTGGGGGGTATCGCCGTACCAGCGCTCGCCGTATACGGCCCAGAACTCTTCGGCACGCACGACCGGGGTCGAGCCAACGGGCTCATCGTCACCATCGGCGTTGCCGGCAGCGCCGTCGGTCTTCTGGCCGCTGGACTCCTGTCAGATCAGTGGGGAAGCAAACTCGGACCGCCCATGGCGCTCCTGGCCATCGGCCCACTCATCGTCGCATGCCTCATTCTGACAAAGTTCCCCGAGACCGCAGGCAGGGAACTCGAGGAACTCAACCCCGAAGACGGCTAGGGCAGTCGCCGCTCAAGGCTCCTGAACAGGTACCTTCGTATTGATGGAACGCCGCCGATTCCTGCTCAGCGCAGGCGCACTCACATTAGCTGCCTGCGCACGTCCCGAACGTGATCTTGTTTCCCGCTATACCGACGTCGACATTCGGCTGGAACCCGCAGGTCGAGGGACTCTCCCACCCAGCGGCGACAGTCAACCCGCCGAGCCCGCGTCCGACTCGCCCTATCACGTGCACATCGCTGAGGAAGATCTACCCGGTCTCGTTTTCGTCGCTGAGGCGGTCGCGCCTGTCGTCGTGGCTAGCCAAACACTCGGCAGCGGTGAAGCCGACTGGGAATTCACAAACCCGATTCCCTCTGGGGGTCCGCTGGTGTTCATCGTCGAAGAGTTCGATGACCTCAACAATCTTCGGGTCCTGTTACCCACTCGCCCCAACGGATCGTTCGGCTGGATCTCCGCTAACGACGTCAAGCTCACCCGTCATAACTTCCGACTCCAGGTCAACCTGGATGCCTTCCAGCTCACCCTCTTCAACCACGAGGAAGAAATCTGGCAGGCCACCATCGGGGTGGCTCGAGAAAATACCCCGACACCAAATGGCCGCTACTACACGACAGAACTGCTCCGCCCACCCACGCCTCATTCCGTGTATGGCACATTCGCCTACGGTCTCTCCGGCTTCAGCGAAGTTCTCACGGAATTCGCTGGAGGTCCCGGCCAGCTCGGCATTCACGGCACAAACGATCCAGACACACTCGGTTCCAACGTATCGAGCGGATGTGTCCGCCTCCACAACGATGACATCACCTACTTGGTCGAGTCGATAGGCCTGCCACTGGGCGTTCCGGTCGACGTCATCTGACGCCAATCACGCTGACTCAGTCGCCGGCGTCGGGCGCCACTTCGTCGATGTCTTGGATCACCGGTCGCAGCCGTGGGTGCAGGAGTGTGAACAACCCGAGCAATAGTGCGGCGATACCGACCGGCACAACGGCATCACCCTCACCGGTGTAGGTCGGGTAGAGCACGAACGCCGACAGCAACGCCGTCCACGACCACAGAATGAACACGGCTCGGCGGTGTCCATGGCCAAGGTTCATGAGACGATGGTGGAGGTGTTTTTTGTCGGGCGTTGACATGCTGCTGCGCCGTGCTGCCCGACGCAGGATGGCCCACAACGTGTCGAGGATCGGGACTCCGAGAATTACCAGCGGGATGAAGATTGGGGCGAAGAAGAAGAACGCCTGCCCAGAGAACTCAGCCGACGATCGTCCTCCGACACTCATGGTGCTGGCCGCCATCAGCATCCCGAGCAGAAGTGCACCGCAGTCACCCATGAAGATGCGGGCCGGGTGCACGTTATGGGGCAGGAACCCGATGCATACACCGAGCGTGATTATGGCCCACAGCGCACCGGGGTTCGCCGGGTCGAGCACTTCCTCATTGCCCAAGCGAACCGCGTAGAGGAAAAAGGTCGCAGATGCTATGGCGACGATTCCTGCAGCGAGGCCGTCGAGACCATCGACGAGGTTGATGGCATTTGCCATACCAACCACCCACACAACGGTCAACAGGTAGGACCAGTCGGGCGAAAGAACGAGGATCTCCAAGAACGGAACACGAAAAATAAGGATCGAGATGCCGGTAAGCGCCATGATGCTGCCAGCCAAGACCATTCCGGCGACCTTGGCGGGGGCAGAAATTTCTCGAAGGTCATCAACGAATCCGACACTCCATATGACACCGGCGGCAAGGAGTACACCGAGTACCTCGGTTCGCGCTGCCATCACATTGTTCAAGTCGGGGTGGATCGCCGCAACCACCGCGGCAACACCAACGCCGACGAGCATGGCCGCTCCGCCCGCCGTGGGTGTGGCCAGCGTGTGGACGTGACGCTCATCTGGCTCGACGATGGCGCCCAACGGCGCCGAGAATCGGCGCACAACCGGAATCAGGATGAAGGTGACGACCGCGGCAACCGCTCCGACAAGGACATACGTCCAGATCGAAGGCACCGGTCAGGCTCCGTTTCTCAGCCGAGTTCCGGGTACGCCGGGTTGGCCGCACACAGTTCAGCGGCATCCACTTTCACCTGAGCGACAGCCGCCTCATCAGAACGACTTCGCAGTGCTCGCACGATCAGCGAGGCGATCGTGCCCATATCATCGGCGTTCATGCCCTGGGTCGTGACCGCAGGAGTACCGATGCGTACACCCGAGGTGACGAACGGCGAACGAGGATCATTGGGCACGGTGTTCTTGTTGAGACTGAGTCCAGCATTATCAAGCACTGCTTGGGCTTCCTTGCCCGTGAGGTCCTCATCAAAGCCCCGGAGATCGACCAGCAGCAGATGATTGTCTGTGCCACCGGAAACGAGACGAAAGCCTTCCCGAGCGAGCGCGGAGGCAAGAGCCTCAGCATTGACCACGATGCGCTTGGAGTAGTCCTTGAACTCATCGGTTGCGGCTTCGGCGAACGCGACGGCTTTCGCTGCGATTGCGTGTTCCAACGGACCACCCTGGATACCGGGGAACATGGCTTTGTCGATGGCCTTTGCGTGTTCCTCACGGCTGAGGATGCAACCACCACGCGGACCACGAAGGGTCTTGTGCGTCGTGAAGGTGACGATGTCGGCGTATGGCACCGGGTTGGGATGCACACCACCGGCAATGAGGCCCGCAATGTGGGCCGCGTCGAACATCAGAATGGCACCGACTTCGTCAGCAATTTCACGCAGCGGAGCAGGTTCGATGATGCGGGGATACGCCGTGGCGCCGGCGACAATCAGCTTCGGCTTGTTGGCAATTGCTTTGTCGCGAAGCTCGTCGAGATCGATGCGTTCGTCGCTCGCGGTGACGCCATAGTCCACGAAGTTGTACATGATGCCGGAGAAGTTGACGGGCGATCCATGGGTGAGGTGGCCACCATGGTCAAGGCTCATGCCAAGGATCGTGTCGCCGGGGTCGAGCAGCGCCTGATAAACAGCCATGTTTGCGATGGCACCGGCGTGGGGTTGCACGTTGGCATGATCGGCACCGAAGAGCGCACACGCACGATCGCGAGCGAGGTCTTCGATCTCGTCGACAATCGTGTTACCGCCGTAGTACCGCTTGCCGGGATATCCCTCGGAGTACTTATTGGTCAGCACCGAACCGGTAGCTGCCATCACGGCCGGAGACGCAAAGTTCTCCGACGCAATCAGTTGAACGGTGGTGTTCTGACGTTCCTCTTCCCGACGAATCAGTTCGAGCACTTCATCGGACGCGCTGCTGGGCCACGGCATGGGTCAAACCTCCTCCAGGTGACCGTCGAACTGTAGCGGCCGCAGCCAGCTTCAGGGTACTCAGGCCTGCTCGCCGCCAATGGCATTGATCTTCGCCACACGACCCTCATGACGGCCCCCCTCAAAGGAGGCCCCTAGCCACGCGTCGAGCGCCTCCGCCGCCACCGCCGGGCCGATGAGGCGCTCGCCGATACAGATGACGTTGGCATCGTTGTGCTCGCGAGCGAGATGAGCCGAGGTGGCATCCCAGACCGTGGCAGCTCGAATGCCGGCGATCTTGTTTGCCGCCATTGCAATACCGATTCCAGATCCGCAGACGCACAGACCACCTTCAGCGTTGCCGTCGCGGACGGCCCGACCGACAGCGGCGCCGAAGTCTGGGTAGTCGACACGGTCGGCGCTATAGGCCCCGCAGTCAATGATCTCATGACCGCCCTCGCGGAGACGGTCGGCGAGCGATTCCTTCAGCTCGAACCCGGCATGATCTGATCCAACTGCGATGCGCACGCTCCTGATCCTAGGAGTTTCGCTTGAGCACCGCGTCGATATCTGCCAAGGTGACCGACCCTTGGCGGAGCACCGCAACGTCACCCATCACCGAGACCACAGTCGACGCGCTTCCATCGATCCGCCCACCATCGATGATCATGCCGATTTTCGGGAAGATGGCGGCGACCTCAGCCGCGGTGGTCGGAGTGGGTTGTCCGTGGCGGTTGGCGCTAGTTGCCGCAATCGGCCCCTCCCGACGGGTGAGCTCGCGGACCAACGGATGGTCAGGACACCGCACGCCGACGCTGGTCTCGTCACCAACGGCGAGAGCACAGCCGAGGCGACGAGGGGCCACGATCGTGAGCGCTCCAGGCCAAAATGCTTCGGCCAGGCACCGTGCTGCCGGCGACATCTCAACAAACTTCTCGGCCTGCGCCAGGTCAGTCACCAATACGGCGATACGAGTGTCGACGGGCCGCTTCTTTACGGCGAAGATCTTTGCCACCGCGTCGCCATCGGTGGCGAGGGCCGCTAGCCCATAGACCGTGTCGGTGGGCAAAACAATTGGTTCACCGTTCCGAAGAGCGTCGGCGATCAGTGCAAGTGGATCGTTCACACTGTCCGCCGCGCTACAACCGCTCGGGCGCGGCCGCTGAGGTCGGAATGAATTGACGTCTTGTAGCCACGCAGCTTCGCACGCGCCGCAATCCCCTCGGTTTGCATCGGCGCCATCTCCAGCACCAGCGCGCCATCAGGGCCAAGCCACTCCCCGGCATCGTCAACAATACGTCCCAGGAACTCGGTGCCAATTGGCCCTGATCTCAACGCCGAGGCCGGTTCGTGGTCCGCGACGACGGCGGGAAGTACTTCGGCATCACTGATGTAGGGCGGGTTCGAAACAATGACATCGAGCGAACCGCGTACGGCGTGAGGGAGTGCGTCGAACCAGTCGCCCTCATGAAGGGTCACTCGGGTGGATGCTCGCCCGATTCCCGTCAGGTTCGCCCGGGCGACAGCGAGCGCGTCAGGCGATATATCGGTGGCCAACACACGGCTGCGGGGGCACTCGGTGGCAATCGACAACGCAATGACACCTGTGCCGGTACCAAGATCGGCGACAAGGACCTCGCGTTGTATACCTCCGGAGCGGGCGGTGACCTCGTCAATTGCGAGCCCGGCAACCATCTCGGTCTCCGGACGGGGGATGAGAGCCCGACGGTCGACCATGACCTCCAGCTCACGGAAGCTCCAGTTGCCAAGGACATACTGAAGGGGTTCGCCGTTTTCACGCCGTGCGACCATCGCGTCGAAGCGGGCCACACCGCGGACGGTGGCTGACTCAGCGAGCACCTGATGGAATTCCGACGGCGGCGTGCCGCTCGCCTCCTCGACGATCCTTCGGGCGTTGACAGCAGGCGATTCAATACCAACGCGGCCAAAACGCGCCTCAGCCTCGGACATGAGTTCCGCCCAGGAGATGGTGCCGTCGCTCACGACGCGTCGTCGGACTCAAGCTGCCGACGGCGCTCATCGGCTACCAGCGCATTACACACATCATCGAGTTCACCGGCGAGGACCTTGTCGAGTTTGTAAATCGTGAGACCGATCCGATGGTCGGACACGCGATTCTCTTTGAAGTTGTACGTTCGAATTTTCTCGGAGCGATCGCCGGTGCCTACCTGACTACCCCGCAGAGCCGCCGCCTCTGCGTTGGCCTTCTCTTGCTCGAGTTGAAGCAAGCGACTCTTCAACACGCGCAGTGCCTTGGCCTTGTTCTTGAGCTGGCTCTTCTCGTCCTGCATGGACACGACGACACCGGTGGGAACATGGGTGATCCGGACTGCAGAGTCCATCGTGTTCACCGACTGACCGCCGGGGCCCGATGCTCGAAAGGTGTCGATCCGAAGATCGTTGTCATCGACCTCAACCTCTACATCATCGGCTTCGGGAATCACCAGCATCGTGGCTGACGACGTATGGATTCGGCCTTGCGACTCGGTGACAGGCACTCGCTGAACGCGATGGGTGCCTGCCTCATGCTTCATGCGCGTCCACACCGATTCCCCGGCGAGCATGGCGGTGACATCGCTGTAGCCGCCCCGCTCGGTGTGCGAAATGCTCATGGTCTCCATGCGCCATCCCATGCGCTTCGCATATCCCTCGTACATGCTGAAGAGGTCGCGGGCGAAGAGGTTCGCTTCCTCACCTCCGGCGGCACCGCGGATCTCGATGATCACGTTTCGCTCGTCGTTCGGATCACGCGGCAGGAGCAGGACACGGAGCTCTTCCTCGGCGCCCGAAATGGCAGTTTCGGCTAATTCAACCTCGGCGCGCCATGCCTCGCGCTCATCTCCCTCGGACTCCCCGAGCATTTCTCGCGCCGTCTCGGCATCTTCGGTTGCCTGGCGGAGACGACGACCGGCACTAACCACTTCATCGAGCTGTTTAAAGCGCCGACCAAGGTCGGCAAGCTGCTTGGGATCGGACTGGACGGCAGGGTCGCCAAGCCTGATCTCCACGTCGTGAAGCTCGTGCTCCAACCCGGCAATGCGATCCAACATGACTGCGAGGCTAGAGGGAGTCGACGAACCGACCGACGACCTCGATGATCTCGTTGTCGAATGTCGGCTTCGGATCGTGGCGCTGAGCGTCGAGCCAGTGCATCGTGACCGACCCCGGAATGGCTTTCATCTCGCGCTCCATCTCCTCGGGCGTACCGAATGGGTCGCGATCGCCATTGACGAAGATCGACGGGATCTTGATCTTTGGAAAATGCTCAACCCGTAGCTTTTCCGGCTTTTTCGGCGGATGAAGGGGATAACTCAATAGGACGAGACCGAGGGCAGGCAAGCCTTGCGTCACTGCCATCGAGCACATCCGCCCACCCATCGATCGTCCGCCGAGCACGAGTCGATCGCATCCGACATTGAGCTCCGCAGCGAAGTCTTCGGCCTCACGTACTAGCTCGGCGATTAGCGTCGGTGCCCGATCCGGCGGTCCCTTGCGTCCGGCCTTGCGATACGGAAAGTCCATGCGGCGAACCGGCAACTCGAGCGCTTCCTCGATGGCGAGCGAGAGCCGGTGGTTACGGTCGCTGCCAGCCCCGTGGGTGAGAAGAAATCCGGCAGGGGTACTCATAAGGCAGATGGGTTCATAAGGCAGATGGGTTCAGACGAAAGGAGAATTTGCCGAGCTTCGGAGAGGTCGGCGATCCTTTGCGCCGCATCACCGTCATTGCCCCCTCTATCTGGATGAGCGTCTAGCAGCGCCTCGCGGAACTGACGCCGAATTCGTACCTTCTCCGGTCGCTGCTCGAGCGAGGAAATCCCGAGCACACCCCGCGCCCATCCAATCGGGTCAGCCACGGCATCGGCGTGGAGCGAGCGTGCGCTCCTGCCACTGAGGTGAGCGAGAAGACCAGGCCCGATGTCTCCGGACCATTCGAGTCCACGACGAACGGCGCTGAGAACAGGGCCGCGCAAGTTTGCGGGGAACTCCTGCGCGGCGTAGATCGCGCCAAGAACGTGCTGAGCCGGCGCGCCCTTCTCGGCGTTGAAGTTCGCTCGCAGCATGCCCTGATCGTTGCGAAACAGCCTGTGCGAGCTTCGAGTGAGACCGATCCGGTCTTCCTGGAAACGATGCCGTAGACGCGGTTGCGCCAACCGTCGGGTGGGAGCGATTGGGCGAGAGTGAAACACTTGGAGCTCGGCCAACAACATGTCGGAAGCCACACTACTTTCCCACCGACGATGTCAGATGACTCGCTGCAGCGCATCGCGCAGTCGTGCCGCGAGGTCAGTGACATCAGCATCGGTCGCGTCTTCGCTCTCAAGGAGATCGGCAAGGTCGCCTGCAGAGTCCCGCAAGGAGACCCAACTTCCGGCGGTGAAACCGAACGGCGTAGCAACAGCTCTCAAACGATGCCCGTGCGTCACGCAACCGAGAACTCCAGCGCTGTCACGAACGTCCTTTCGAACTCGATCTGTCGCACCGAACAGGGCCGAGAGAAGATCGTTGAGGGCCAGCCCTTCGAGCTGCTCAAGGCCTTCGTCAGCCGCACGCGTGAGGATGTCTTCGATGATGAGTTCGACCTGCTCGTCGTCCTCCTCATGGCAAACGAGATCACCGTCAGCATCGAATTCGTGCGGCACGGCGGTACCGCCGAGCCGCTCAGCCAGTAATGCTTGTTGCTGCCCTGACCAGCCCTCCATTTCAAAGGCAACCTGGGCCTTGTCAGGGTCGAGCTCGGGATCCGTTGCCGCCTCGACCTCTTGGAGCAGCGCATCGACTGTATCCTCGACCGACTCGTGGGCAAGAAGTGTTGTTCCCTGCCATGAGTGCACGACCTTGTCGGCAATCAGGAGTTGGGCGAGCATCGCACGCGATTGCGACGCCCATTCATGGAGTTCATAGGCGAGCCATTCGCCACTGTCGTCATCGACGAGGTTCTCGTTGGAGCTAGCGTCGTCATCGTCGACATCAGGAGCTTCGGCCTCGATGTCGACGTCTTGCCCTTCGGCAGGCTTGTCAGACTCATCACGACGGAAACGGGAGCGAAAGGATGGTGCCACGGGGTGCATCCTCGCACGCTTGGGGCCGAGAAACTACGCCAGCCCGGACCGTCACATGACTCTCGCTATGAAGTACCGTCCCCTCATGGAACAGACTCCTCCAACCGCTCCTGATCGCAACCTCGCACTCGAGCTCGTCCGTGTCACCGAAGCCGCAGCGATGGCGGCGTCGCGCTGGATGGGACGCGGAGACAAAGAGGGCGCCGACGGTGCCGCTGTCGACGCCATGCGCACCATTCTTCGCACCGTTCCAATGGATGGCGTGGTCGTGATCGGCGAGGGCGAGAAGGACGAAGCGCCGATGCTCTACAACGGCGAGCGAATCGGTGATGGTTCAGAGCCTGCCACCGACATCGCCGTCGACCCCATCGACGGCACCACACTCACCGCGCTCGGACGCGGCAACGCTCTGGCCGTCATCGCAGTAGCGCCACGCGGAACGATGTATGACCCGGGCCCGTGCGTCTACATGGAAAAGATCGCAGTCGGGCCTGAAGCCAAGGGTTCCATCTCCATGGACAAATCCATCACAGAGAACCTTCGATCCGTCGCGGCAGCGAAGGGGCGATCGGTGAGAGACCTCACCGTTGTCATTCTGGACCGCGATCGCCATGCCGACCATATTTCCGAGGTGCGCACTGCCGGTGCTCGTATCCGGTTGATTCCCGACGGCGATGTGGCTGGCGCAATCTCCACCGCCTGGCCTGCCTCAGGCGCCGACATGCTCATCGGAATCGGCGGGACCCCAGAAGGTGTCATCACCGCTGCGGCGTTGAAGTGCATGGGAGGCGAACAGCTCGGCCGGCTCTGGCCCCGCAACGAACGCGAGCGAAGTAAGGCCCTGAGTTTGGGCTACGACCTCGAGCAAGTTCTCACTCAGGACGACCTGGTCGAGAGCGACGATTGCTTCTTCGCTGCCACTGGCATCACCGACGGCGAACTCCTCACTGGCGTCCATTTTGATGCGTTCGGCGCCCACACCGAGTCGCTCGTGATGCGCTCACGGTCGCGTACAGTCCGGCAAGTCACAGCTCATCATCACCTCGACAAGCTCAACGAGTACGCAGTGAAGCCGTACTAGCTGAGGGTCTGGTTAGCTCACAAGTTCGTCGAATCGATCCATGAGAAGCTGTTGCATGATGCTCAGCGGCGCCTGCAAACGTGTGACGGCCGCTTCGACGAGCGACTCGGACTCTGTCCGGGTGTGTTCGTACCCGATGAGTGAGAGCTCCTGGTGGCGCCAGGGAGTCCCTCCAGCGAGTAACGCCTGCCGATGAGCCACGCGTTCGGCGAAGGTCTCCGACCACTGCTCGGCCGCATACGTCTGGTGTGCATCGTCGCCGCCGGCCTCACGAAGATAGGCGTCCTCTAGCCCTTCCACATCGGCAGTTGCCCGACGCACCAGAGACGTATTGTGCGCAGCTCGCGCCTCATCGAGCGGGGAGCGATCAGGCAGGAGGTCAAGGAGTTCAGCCATCTGCTCGTGGAGCGCATTGCACCGCTGAGCGATCCGATCGCGGACCTCGGTTCGCGTGGCCTGCATATTGGGGCCGGGATTTGCGGCGGAGAACTCGACGATCTGGTTCATATCGGTCTCGGCGACCTCCATTGTTTCGATGACACGGTCTTGGAGCCATTCGATGACTCCGATGACACCATGACGCAGCACCTTCGCCTGCGGGTTCACCGATGCTTTCCAATACGTGTCGGGATCAATCAGCTCGGGATATGGCACCGACGCAGCGTCCACCGAAGCGTTCGCCAGGTCAGCGCGCAGCGCGTTCATGAATGCGACGTTCGGACAGGCAGGTTCGAGCAACGAAGCAACGCGAGCACGAGCATCATCCATCGCAGTCCGAAATTCAACCGCAACAGACTGCTCAACCTCGGTCATAGATTCCCCAACTCATGGACCTGTCGCACGGCACATCCCAACTCTGACTGGACCTAACCACTATCGGCATCAGAACGCTGCCGATCAAGTCGGGGACTCCCCATGACACAATCAGTGAGGCACACTGTCTCGATGGATGTCTCTCGTTATCGCGTGACCACAGGCAAATCCGTGGACCTTCATGCTTGGGATCCCCACGACGATGGGGGTTTGGACCGTGACGATGCCGAGGACGAGACGAAGGCGCTGAACAAGGAGTTGGAGTCCCTGCAGGAGCTCTTGCACGCCGAAGGCCGTCACAAAGTGCTCATCGTGATCCAGGCAACCGACACCGGCGGCAAGGACGGCACCATCCGCCACGTGTTCGATGGCGTCAACCCCTCGGGCGTCACGGTGGCACCGTTCAAGAAACCGACGCCACAGGAGCTGGCCCACGACTATCTGTGGCGGATTCATCAACACACTCCTGGTGCTGGCGAGCTCACGATCTTCAACCGTTCGCACTATGAGGACGTGCTCGTCGTTCGAGTCCATGACCTCGTTCCCGAGGAGCGTTGGTCACGCCGCTACGAGCACATCCGAAACTTCGAACAGATGTTGGCCGATGAAGGAACCACGATCGTGAAGTTATTCCTCCATATTTCCAAGGACGAACAGCGCGAGCGCCTCCAGGAGCGGATCGACCGACCCGAGAAGAACTGGAAGTTCAGCTTTGGCGACATTGCCGAGCGCGAGCACTGGGACACATACCAGGACGCATTCCAAGTGATGCTCGAGGAAACCTCAACCGATGACGCGCCATGGTACGTGATTCCCGCAAACCGCAAATGGTTCCGCAATCGCGTCATCAGTGAGATCATCGTGTCGACGCTGCGGTCGCTTGACATGCGCCATCCCGCGCCAGCGGACGGCGTGCCGGGGACTGTGGTTACATGATCGAAGCCGGCTCGTCAGACGGGCCGACGATCTGAAGCAGATTAGGCGAACGAGAAACCTGGTCGAGTCCAGACAGCGCCCGACTCGCTCGCTCAGCTCTCGCCAGAAGCCACCCTAAGCCGAAGCTCGGCACGAGCCTTGTCAGCGGCGGCGGCCTCGTCGCCGCCGTCGGCACCAAGAGCAGCATCAGCCACGTCGAGCGCTATCTGAGCCCGGGCGACATCGATGGCATCCTTAGGTTCACTCACATCGCTGAGGATGGTGACGTCATCACCGGAGATCTGCACGAAGCCGCGGTGCACGGCAAAAGTGTCGCGCTCGCCGCCATCCTTGATGACATCAACTGACCACACGGCAAGGGTGCCAATGAACGCGACGTGGCCGGGTTGGAAGGCGATATCGCCCTCGTCGACCGTACGGGCGATAACCATTGAGGCTTCGCCGGTGTACGAAACCGATTCGGGGGAGACGACCTGAACGTTGAGCATGATGTCCTTGAGGAAGTTATCAGGCGCCGGCCTGGAGTTCCGCAGCCTTACGCTCGGCGTCCTCGGCACCACCGACCATGTAGAACGCCTGCTCAGGCAGATGGTCGAGGTCGCCGTTGAGGAGAGCTTCGAACGAGTCGATGGTCTCGTCGACCGGCGTGAAAATGCCGTCCTGGCCGGTGAAGGCCTTGGCAACGAACATGGGCTGCGACAAGAAGCGTTGAACCTTGCGGGCACGGTCGACGGTGATGCGGTCCTCTTCGGACAGTTCGTCGAGACCAAGAATGGCGATGATGTCCTGCAGTTCCTTATAACGCTGTAGGACTTCCTGCACGCGACGAGCGGTCTGATAGTGACGGTCGCCGACCACCTGTGGGTCGAGGATGGTCGAACTCGAAGCCAGCGGATCCACCGCCGGATAGATACCGAGCGCCGCGATGTCGCGGGAGAGTTCGGTGGTGCCGTCAAAGTGGGTGAACGAGGTGAACGGCGCGGGGTCGGTGTAGTCGTCTGCAGGCACGTAGACGGCCTGCAGCGAGGTGATCGACTTGCCACGGGTTGAGGTAATGCGCTCCTGGAGTTCGCCCATCTCGTCGGCGAGGGTGGGCTGGTAACCCACGGCGGATGGCATGCGCCCGAGAAGGGTCGACACCTCAGAGCCGGCCTGCACGAACCGGAAGATGTTGTCGATGAAGAGCAACACGTCCTGATTCTGCACATCACGGAAGTACTCGGCCATGGTTACGCCCGAGAGCGCCACACGAAGGCGCACGCCCGGTGGTTCGTCCATCTGGCCGAAGACGAGAGCGGCCTTGTCGAGCACGGTCGTTACACCGTCGCCCATCACAGTCTCGCCCATCTCGATGAAGAGGTCGGTTCCCTCACGGGTGCGCTCGCCAACACCGGCGAACACTGACACGCCACCATGGTTAGAGGCCACGCGAGTGATCATCTCGGTGATGAGTACGGTCTTGCCTACGCCCGCTCCACCGAAGAGGCCGATCTTGCCGCCCTCCTTGTATGGGGTGAGCAGGTCGATGACTTTCACACCAGTTTCGAACATCTTCGCCGACGGTTCCAGCGAGTCGAACGACGGGGCGGCACGATGGATATTCCAACGCTCAGCTGTCTTGTGTCCCGGAACGTCGAGACAGTCGCCCATCACGTTCCAGATGTGACCCAATGTGTCGTCTCCAACGGGGGCCTGAACACCGTGACCGGTGTTTCGAACCTCAGCGCCGCGAGTGAGTCCGTCAGTCGGCTTCATGGCGATAGCGCGAACGCGGTGGTCGCCGATCTGCTGCGCTACCTCAGCGGCCACGTTGATGACTTCGCCTTCGATGTTCACATCGAACTCAAGCTGGGTGTTGATCTCGGGAAGGTACCCGGGAGGGAACTCAACGTCGACAACTGGGCCGGCGATGCCGACAATATGCCCGGTCTTGAGATCGTTCTCAGTGACTGTCATGTCTCGTATTCCTTGTTTTCGATCTTCGGGGAACTGAGCCGAAGCTCAGTCGTCAGTCTTCGGATGGGTCATCTTCAACAACCGCAGTTGCAGCGGCCATTGGGGCCGATGCTGCCGCAGCACCGGCGATGGCCGGTGCTGGCGTTGCGTCTTGAATGAGTGCTGGGAGATCAATCTTCTCGTCGCCAGAGCCCAGAGCTTCAGCGCCGCTGACGATCTCCATGATCTCGGTGGTAATCGATGCCTGACGAGCGGAGTTCATTTCACGCGAAAGCTTGGTGATGAGATCGTCAGCGTTGTCGGTTGCCGATTTCATTGCCCGCTGCCGGTTAGCGTGCTCCGAGGCTGCGCAGTCGAGCAGAGCGCCGAACAGTCGAGCTTCGACATAACGCGGCAAGAGCGCTGCGAGCACAGCCTCAGGCGACGGCTCGAACTCAAACGACGATGCGACTTCGGCGGATCCGCCACCTTGCTCGGCCATCACCGCGGTGTCTTCAAGCGGCAAGAAGCGCCTGACAGAGATCCGCTGCGTTCCCATCGAAATGAATTCGGTGTAGATCAACTCGACCTCATCGACCTCACCGCTGATGAATGCATCGGCGACGTCTTGAGCAATCTGGCGTGCGTCTTCGTAGCTGGGGGCATCCGAGAAGCCCTGGTACGAATGGTCGACGCGATAGTTGCGGAACCGATAGTACGCAGATGACTTTTTGCCCACGCAGAAAAGCGAGTAGTCGTGACCCTCGGTCTGATGCGCCATGATCTGGCGTTCCGCGGCGCGAATCGGGTTCGAGTTGTAGGCGCCAGCGAGTCCACGATCGCCGGCCATCACGATGAAGCCGACCTTCTTGACTTCTTCGGCCTCGCGGAGCAGCGGATGATTAACCTCAGCGCCACCGGCGGCGAGGTTTTCGATGACGGAGGTGATCTGACGGGCGTAGGGACGCGAAGCGTCGGCCCGCTGGATGGCTTTCACCACACGGGTCGCGGCGATGAGTTCCATCGCGCGCGTGATCTTCTTCGTGGACTGAACGCTCGAAATGCGTCGGCGGAGCTCGCGCTCCTTACCACCAGGCACGGTGAACTACCTCAGTCTTCGTCTCTAGTGATGTCTTCTTCAGGCAGGGTTGTGTCCGAATCGACAACCTTCGCATGAGCTGCGCCCTGAGCCTCAGCCTCTGGTTCGGATCCCTCACTGGAGGAGCCTTCGAACTGGTCCGAGAATTCCTTGATTGCCGCCTCGAGATCGCCTTCGTCTGGGATCACGCCATCGTTCTTGATGGAACTCATGATCGAGTCGTGACGAGTGCGGAACCAATCGAGCAGCTCTGCTTCGAAACGCAGAACGTCTTCGACGGGAAGGGAGTCGAGGTAGCCACGGGTGCCAGCAAAGATCGAAACCGTCTGCTCTGCTACCGGGTACGGCGTGTTCACGCCCTGCTTCAGAAGCTCGGTGAGACGGTAGCCACGTGCGAGCTGCGCCTTGGACACAGGGTCGAGATCAGAGCCGAATGCGGCGAACGCCTCAAGCTCACGGAACTGCTGGAGATCACCCTTGAGGGTGCCGGTGGCAACCTTCATGGCCTTCACCTGCGCAGCTGAGCCCACACGAGACACCGAGATGCCCACGTCAACGGCCGGGCGGATACCCGATTTGAAGAGGTCGTCCTGGAGGAAGATCTGACCATCGGTGATCGAAATCACGTTGGTCGGGATGAAGGCGGACACGTCGCCGGCCTTGGTCTCGATGATCGGGAGAGCGGTAAGCGAACCAGCACCGAGCGCATCGGAGAGCTTGGCAGCGCGCTCGAGGAGACGAGAGTGCAAGTAGAAGACGTCGCCAGGAAAAGCTTCGCGCCCCGGCGGGCGACGCAGCAGTAGCGATACCTGACGGTAGGCCTCGGCCTGCTTCGAAAGGTCGTCGTAAATGATGAGCGAATGCTCACCGTTCTCCATCCAGTGCTGACCCATGGCGCAGCCGCCGTAGGGCGCAAGGAACTTGAACGGAGCCGGGTCCGAAGCCGGGGCAACCACGATCGTGGTGTATTCCATGGCGCCGAGTTCTTCGAGAGTGGCGACGTTTTGAGCCACGGTCGAGGCCTTCTGACCGATGGCGACGTAGATGCACTTCACGCCAAGACCCTTTTGGTTCAAGATCGTGTCGAGAGCGATGGTGGTCTTGCCGGTCTTGCGGTCACCGATGATCAGCTCACGCTGGCCACGGCCAACGGGTATGAGCGAGTCGATCGACTTGATGCCGGTCTGCATCGGCTCGTGTACCGGCTTGCGGCCCAAGATGCCGGGAGCTTGAATCTCCATGCGACGGGGCTGCACGTTGGTCAGCGGACCCTTGCCGTCAATGGGCTCTCCGAGCGGGTTGACGACACGACCGAGAAGGCCGTCGCCGACTGGCACCGACAGGATCTCGCCCGTGGCGACCACGGTCTGACCTTGCTCGATGCCTTCAACGTCGCCAAGAACCACGGCGCCGATGGAGTCCTCGTCAAGGTTGAGGGCAAGGCCGATGAGCCCATTCTCGAAGCGGAGCATCTCGTTGACCGCGGCATCGGGCAGGCCCGACACGCGAGCGATTCCGTCGCCAACCTCGAGAACGCGACCAACAGTGGTCTGCTCCAAGCTCGGTGAGAAACCTTCGAGGTTGCTCTTGATCGCTGTAGCTATGTCAGCGGTATTGATCGTGAGATCCGACATTTCGTGTCTCTATCTTCTCGTTCAGGTGAAGTTTGCTGTGCTCAACCGAGCACGGTCAGGTGAAGTTCTCGCGAAGCTGCGCCATTCGGCGGCGCACACTCCCATCGATGACGTCGTCACCGATTTCAGTGATCAGACCACCCATGATCGACTCATCGATCACCACGCGGATCTCGACATCGGTGCCAACCGACGCCTTGATAGCCGCGGCGAGGCGGGCCCTTTGGTCGTCAGTGAGCTCAACGGCAGAGCGAACTCGGGCCAAGGCCCGGTTTCGGCCTGCTGCGCTACGGGAAACCGCTTCGTCAACAATGGCAGGAAGGTCAGCGCCACGACCGGTACCGACAACCATCGACACGAGGGCCGTGGTGGTGGACGATGCGCGAGACCCAAGGAGATCCTCCACGACCGCCTGTCGACGTTCGATCGGAAGCCCAGGGTCGCTGACAGTTGCTAGTAGCGACTCGCTGACGCGAAGCGCCTCCGCGAACCGGAACAGCTCATCCTCAACGACATCGGATACGCCCTCCGCGGCCGCAACCGCAAGCAGTGCATCGGCGTAGCCGCCGAGCCGGTCGTCAGCCACGCCCAGCCACTTCGTCGATATAGGCATCTACCAGCGCGGTCTGAGCATTGCGGTCGAGGTTGGCCTTGATCACGACTTCGGCAGCGCCAACGGCAATCTCTGACACTTCAGAGCGAAGGTCCGTGATGGCCTGAGCCCGGCTGGAGTCGATGTCGGCCTGCGCACGAGTACGCATTTCTGCGACATCTGCCTCTGCCCGGCTTTGCAGATCAGCACGAAGCTGGTCGGCTTGGACCCGGGCTTCGTCAATCAGCGCTGATGCCTCGGCCTTTGCACCGGCAAGTTCGGCCGCATGGTCGGACTTGATCTTCGCTGCATCGGCCATGGCCTGGTCAGCGGCGTCGAGGTCAGCGGCAATCTTGTCCGCTCGAGCATCCATGGCTCCCTGAACGGCCGGGAAGCCCTTCCAGACCATGAAGACGAACAACACGAGGAACGCGCCGCCACCCCAGATGATCTCGTCGAGTTCCGGGATGATGGGGCTAGGAGCTTCGAGACAACCCTCCATCGCCTTCTCCAACGTGGCGAACTCGGTTACGAGTTCGTCGTCGTGAAGGTTGTGGAAAGCAATACCGTCTTCGGCTAGGCGCTCCTCGGCTTCGATCGCTGCATCAATCGCGCAACTGCCGATGGTTTCACCTGAGGCCCCCGCAGGGGAGGCCAGAAGAGCAAGCGCCGCGGCAGCAATACCGAGAGCACCGGCAGTACGCCGGATCGTATGAGTCATTGTCGATTCCTTCCGCTGCTCAGGGGAGCAGGAGGATGAAGACCACGAAGCCGATCAGGGCGAGCGCCTCGGTGAAGGCGATTCCCAGGAACATCGTGGTGCGGACCATGCCGGCGGACTCTGGCTGGCGAGCCATCGATGAGATGGCGTTGCCGACCACGGTGCCGATGCCGATGCCTGGGCCAATGGCGGCCAGGCCGTAGCCCAGACCAGCGCCAATGGCCTTGAGGCCTTCGAGCATTTCGCCCGGGGCGGTCTCTGCGAGAACGTTGAGCACTTGAATTTCTCCTGTGTTGCCGTGAGATCTGAAGATCGTGGACTGGTTGGTGAACGCTGGGATCAGTGTTCGGGGTGCATTGAGCCGCCGATGTACACGGCGGTAAGAATGGTAAAGATGAAGGCCTGAAGGACCGAGACGAGAATCTCGAAGCCGGTCATGAGTATCAGCATCGGGAATGACAGGGCAATCGCGCCGAGCCAGCCGATGCCGCCTGCCGCGGCCATCGTGGCCGAAAGGATTGCGAAGGTGACGAGTAGAAGGTGACCGGCCACCATGTTGGCCCAGAGTCGAATCGCCAGGGAGAAGGGGCGCACAACGAAGGTGGACACAAACTCGATCGGCGTGACGATGATGTACAGCGCCTTGGGGACGCCGGGCGGGAAGAGCGAGTTCTTCAGGTAACCGAAGGCACCCTGATGCTTCACACCCTGGAAGTTGTAGATCACCCAGACGAGAAGGGCGAGCGTGATGGGCATCGCCATTCGCGAGTTGGCGGGGAACTGCCAGAAGGGGATGACCTCGGTGATGTTCGAAAAGAAGATGAAGAAGAACATCGTGGTGAGGAACGGCATGAACTTTTTGCCGTCAGGGCCGATGGTCTGCATGACCACAGACTCCTCAACAAAGTTGACGCCCGATTCAGCGACGTGCTGAATGCCACGGGGCACCATGTTCTTTTTTGCTCCGGCAAGCCAGAAAATCAAGATGGTCATCACCATGGCGAACAAATAGGTGAGACCTACTTTGTTCAGAGCAAATGGTGTGTCCTCGAAAAGAATCGATGGCCAATCGAACAGATGATTGACCGGTGGGAACTCGAGGGCGAGGACGTTCATGCTGAGCGCTCCGCGGAAGGATCGTTGGTGGGAAGGATTTCATGTCCGGGCTTCAAGCCGGGGAACGCGAGCGACGCCGCAACGTGTCGAGTTTCCCAGGCAAGGAGCCCAAGGTGTGTAACCAGAAGACTGATGGCGAACGGAACAATTTCGAACCACTCACTATGACGTATTGGTAACACGGCCGCAGTGAGGATGCCAAGACGAACGATGAAACCAAACATCACCGCGCCAAACAGGGCCGCTGGTGAGACTTTTGCGCCCCAGGTAATGGCCGCGGCGCCCAAAAGAAAATTGATTGCCACGATGGCAAGGGCGATTCCGAAGCTCCAGAACCCGTGCCACCCCCAGAAGATGGCGCCGACCGCGAGCATCGCCGGAGTGACCATCACGGTTCGCACAGCAAGGTCGCGAGCTACCTGACGCTCGGGCGCAATGGCGGTGACTTCGGCGGGGAACGGTGCCGTACGATCGATCATCACGCAGTACCTCGCGAGTACGTGGCCCGACGGGCCTCGAGTTCAGCATCCATCGAGGCGCTGTACTGCGTATAGAGCTTCCACACCTCGTAGACGAGAACGAGCCCTGCGAGCAGGAGCGTGAACAGCGGAAAGAGGCCCATCTGGCTATCAATGAACCAGCCGACGAGACCAAACAACGAGGGCGTGGCGATCATCTCGAACGCAGAAGAGAATGCCTCTCCCGCGCCGTCGCGTATCTCTCGCCGTTCCGGGTCGCTCACACATGCCTTTCAAACGATGATCCCGGCATGAAAAAACTGGGAGCCGCTCGTGAATTCACTCACAAGCTAGTCAATCAAGCCGAAAATCACAACCCTCTGACCCCCCATGATCAGCGTCGTCACCAAGACTCAATTCTGCCACGGAGGATCGATACCGAGTAGTTCCGTGGGGACCCCAAGACGCGTCACCAACTGCTGCAGATGGGGAAGAACATCTCGCCGCGGCAACACAATCCGAACCAGGTCAGGTCGGTGCCGCACAATCAGGTCTGCGACTGCCGGAACCACTCCGAGATCGGCCCCGACCGTGCACACGACGAGAACGCCCGCCTCCCCATCGTTACCGAACAGCGCTGCTGGGCAGGCATCGATGAGATTCGATCGCGGTGGAATCGGCTCAACGAGAGAGGGCGCCGAAATGCCGGCAAGCCCAGGATCGCTCAAGATCACCTCACGAAGCCAACGTTCGCGAGCAAGCCGATTGATGGCATGCGCCGGCACCCCTTCTTGGCGATGCTTTGCCACCCGAGCGATCACGTCAGCAAGTGTCTCTTCGATGTCGCGCCCCGCATGGAGCAGCACGCCTGCCTCTCGATCGAAACGGCCTACGCCGACTTCTAAAATGGGGCCACTCGATGACTCCACCACCCGCCCCACCTCAAGGCCCATGACTTCTGCTCGAACAATTCCATCCTCGACCACGATGCTCGCCCCACATCGTTTGATCATCGCCACGATCGATGTCGTGCCGGGTGTCGTTGGATGGGGCTCAGGAAGCACATCTGGGCTCACAGCCAGAACCGAGGGCGCGCCCTGCGAGCCCAACGACCAAACTGTCATCTCGGGAGCGACCATATCGACGCGACGAGCGTGAGTCCCCGCATGGTGTTCGACAACGACATCGACATCGACATCGGGATGGCGCTGGCGCCACACCAAGACGCCGCCGAGTACGGCCAGATCCTCGCTTGACACGACAACGACCGCCCGGCTCGAGGAGTGCACCGTGACCCCGAAGGGTGCAGCGTCCACCTCAACACCGTCGGCGGATGCGTCAAGTTCAAATTGTTCACGGGCAAGGGCTATAGCCCGAGCTCGTTCAAGCCCCGCCCGCTGCGCGGGATCGAGACTCACGGGGAGATCAGCTGTCTTCGGCGGGAGCGTCCGTCGACTTGCGACGGCCGTAGCGCTTCTCGAAGCGCTCGACACGACCAGCGGTGTCGACGATCTTCATGGTGCCCGTAAAGAAGGGGTGGCTCTCAGATGAGATTTCCACCTTGTACAGGGGGTACTCGTTGCCGTCTTCCCACTCCACCGTCTCGCTGGTGGCAATGGTGGAACGGGTGATGAACGAGGTACCAGCGGACACGTCGTGGAAGACGACGGGGCGGTACTGGGGGTGGATGTCAGACTTCATAGCTATTCCAGTCTATGAGGCCGATGCCGAAGACCCGACCTCGGCAAGGAACTCCTCGTTGGTCTTGAACTCCCCAAGGCGCTCAATGAGCATCTCGAGACCCGCCGAGGCCTTACCTTCAGCGGAAACTGCATTCAAGACTCGGCGAAGCTTCCACACATTGTTGAGCTGCTTCTTTTCAAAGAGCAACTCTTCATGGCGAGTGGACGAACCGTTGACGTCGATCGCGGGATAGATACGACCTTCGGCGGCGGAGCGATCAAGCCGAAGTTCCATGTTGCCAGTGCCCTTGAACTCTTCGAAGATCACCTCGTCCATGCGCGAGCCGGTATCAACCAGGGCGGTGGCAAGAATGGTGAGCGATCCGCCTTCTTCGACATTGCGCGCCGCACCGAAGAACTTCTTCGGCGGGTAGAGGGCTGCGGCGTCTACCCCGCCGGACATCACTCGGCCGGACTGCGGAGCTTCAAGGTTGTAGGCCCGGGCAAGGCGGGTAATGCCGTCGAGAATGACGCACACATCGCGGCCACCTTCAACCATTCGCTTCGCACGCTCGATCGCCATCTCTGCAACCGTGATGTGCTCCTCGGTTGGCTTGTCGAACGTGGATGAGATGATCTCGCCGTCACGTAACCACCGCTTCATGTCGGTGACCTCTTCGGGCCGTTCGTCAACCAGCAGCACCATGAGGTGCACCTCAGGGTTGTTGGCTTCGATCGAGCGAATGATCTGCTTCAGGATCGATGTCTTGCCCGCCTTGGGCGGCGACACGATCAAACCACGCTGGCCCTTTCCGATAGGAGCGAGAAGATCGATGATGCGAGCGGTCATATTCGACCGGTCACCCATCATCTCCATGGTGAGACGCTCGTCGGGGAACAGCGGTGTGAGGTCATCGAACTGCGGGCGGGTGGCAGCCTCTTGCGGGTTGCCACCGTTGACCTGCTCGACAGAAAGCATCGCCGGGTTCTTCTCGTTGCGGTTGGCGGGGCGGCACGGGCCCGCCACCATGTCGCCCTTGCGGAGACTGAACTGGCGCACAAGCCGCACTGGAACATACGCGTCGTCGCGACTTGGAAGCATCCCGTTCACGCGGATGAATCCATAGCCCTCGCTGCGGAGATCGAGGTAGCCCTCAATGGAGGTCGGCTCACCGTCCCAGTCATCGCCGGCACCCTCACGGGTGTTCTCACGATCACGACCACGACGCCGGCGACGGCGGTTGCCCGACTCGGCGCGGTCCTGGCCCTGATCGTTGCGCTCTCCGCTTTTGCGGTTTTGCTGCCGGTCGCCGTCGGCGTTGGACTCGTCGGCTTCGTCAGCATCGCCAGATGAGCCTGTTGGGGCGCTGTCCTCAGACTCAGAGGAGTTCTCGGTTGTGCCCGATGACTCAGAAGTATCTTCCTGTGCCGACCGCGGTGACACCGTCGCCGTGGGGCCATCATCGATCTTGTCGGTGGGAGCACCAACACTTGAGCCATCGCCACCGGCGGCGAGGTCAAGGATGAGATCGATGATCTCACCCTTGCGAGCACGCGACGGTGGCTTCTTGCCAAGCGTTTCTGCAATCTGGGTCAGCTCATCGCGATCCTTGCGCTGCAAGGTCGACCGGCGCATCTCCGTGGTTTCCACGGGCACGTCTCCTCAGTTCGAGAGTTTTGGTTATCGTCTGCGGCTATAGCGAACGGCCGCAACGGTGCCGATCGGATCCGACGGCACCGTCAATGACGATACGGAGAGGGTAGCGGCCTAACGCCGCGCGGCGTCGACGTAATCCTCAATCACAGCCAGATTGTTTGGCAACGACTCCACCCGCTCCTCACGGTCGAAGATCCCTGCCAGATGCGGCGGGAGCTCTGGCCGAACACCCGTGGCCTGCTCCACGGCGTCTGGAAACTTCGCAGGATGCGCGGTGGACAAGGTGACGATCATCTCGTCGGGCCGACGCAAACGTTCAGCTGCACCGATGCCGACCGCCGTATGCGGATCGATCAGGAGGCCGTGACGCTCATAGATGGCACTCATCACCGCGAGCGTCTCTGCATCGTCCAACCGAGCACCGGTGAACTCGGCAACCAAGCGCTCGTGCTGTTGCGGCGTCAACGCCGCTCGACCCCGCTCGCGAAAGCCGGACAGCAACTCGGCGGTGGCCGGGCCGTTTCCATCGAGCAACTCGACCAACAGGCGTTCAAGGTTCGATGAAATCTGAATGTCCATCGACGGCGACAGCGTCGGTACCACACCATCGGCGACCATCTCGCCGCTGTCGATAAGCCGAGTGAGGATGTCATTGGTGTTGGACGCCACGATGAAGCGATCGACGGGCAATCCCATCCGATGGGCCACATGCCCGGCAAACACATTGCCAAAGTTGCCGGTGGGGACGCAGTAGGTCGTGGGCGTGTTGCGCCGTCCGAGCTTCTGGGCAGCCCACACGTAGTAGACGATCTGGCCCATGACACGGGCCCAGTTGATCGAGTTGACCGCTGACAGGCGGCACCGCTGCCGGAACGGTTCGTCGGCGAACATCGCCTTCACCAGATCTTGGCAATCGTCGAAGGTGCCATCGACGGCCACCGCATGCACGTTCGGGTCAGTGAGCGTGGTCATCTGACGACGCTGCACTTCGCTGGTCCGGCCGGCCGGGAACAAGATCACGATGTCGACGCGGTCACTGCCCCGCACCGCTTCCATCGCCGCCGAACCCGTATCACCCGATGTTGCGCCCACGATGGTGACCCGATCGTCGCGGCGGCGAAGCTCATGGTCGAACAGTCGCCCGACGAGCTGGAGTGCCACATCCTTGAAGGCAAGGGTTGGGCCATGGAAGAGTTCGAGGAGGTGGTGATTCTCATCGAGCTGGACAAGCGGGCATACGTCAGGCGCCGAGAACGTGGCGTAGGCATCGGTAACCATGGCGGCGAACTCATCGGTGCCGATCACACCATCAACGAATGGCTGCATCACCGCGGCCGCGAGTTCGGGATACGACTCGGGCTCCGCTGACGGGAGCGAGGGCCATTCGGTCGGCAGGTAAAGACCACCGTCGGTGGCCAAGCCGCCGAGGAGAGCATCGCTGAAGTCGATCTCGTCAGCTAAGCCACGCGAGCTCGCATAGCGGATCATGATCAGTCCTCGTCGCCGACAACCCGGATCACCGAGCACACCTCGTTGACCACGTCGAGCCCGCGCAGAGCGTTGAGCGTGGTCTGCACGCTCGCCTCGTTCGAGACATGGGTGATGAAGATGATCTCGGCTTCGTCGTCAAGCCCACGCTGCTCCATCGACCGGATCGACACACCGTGGTCGCCGAATACCGATGCCACCTGGGCGAGCACACCCGGCTGATCCGACACCTGCAGATTGATGTAGTAGGCGCTTGAGAGCGCGTCGATCGAGCGAATCTTGGCTCGCTGAAGGTTGCCGATCGTGGCTGCGGTGCCTGCCACCTTGTTGACAGCGGCATCGATCACGTCGCCGAGCACTGCACTTGCGGTGGGTCCTCCACCAGCACCGCGGCCGTAGAACATCAGATCGCCCACGGAAGCGCCTTCGACGAAGACGGCGTTGAAGCTGTCGTTCACGCTGGCGAGCGGGTGATCGCCCGGGATCATCGCTGGATGCACACGCACCGCGATTTCTGACTCGCCATCGGCGTTCTCGCCACCCTCGATGACGGCCACAGCCTTGATCACATGATCAAGGCGCTTGGCCATCTCGATGTCGGTGACGGTGATGTTGGAGATGCCCTCGTGGTAGACGTCGCCAGCCACAACCGATGCCCCGTACACGATGGACGCGATGATGGCTGCCTTTGCGCCGGCGTCGAAACCCTCAACATCGGCGGTGGGGTCGGATTCGGCATAGCCCAGGCCCTGCGCATCAGCAAGGGCGTCGGTGTAGCCAGCGCCGTGCTCGGTCATCTGGGTGAGGATGTAGTTGGTGGTGCCGTTGATGATGCCCATGACGCGGGTGACGTCCTCGCCGATGAGCGACTCGCGCAATGGACGAATCAATGGGATACCGCCGGCCACTGCTGCTTCGAACAACAGATCGACGCCTGCTGCCGCAGCGGCGGCGTAGAGCTCGGCTCCGTGATTGGCGAGCAGCTCCTTGTTGCCGGTGATCACGGGCTTTCCGAGCTCCAGCGCCCGGAGGATGAATTCGCGGGCTGGCTCAATTCCGCCGATGACTTCGACAATCAGGTCAATGTCAGGGTCTTGCACCACGCCGAGCGTGTCGGTGGTGAGGAGGTTGGTATCAACCACGACATCACGGTGTTTCGATACTGACCGAACGGCGATCGCTCCGAGCGAAAGATCGACGCCCGTCCGGGTGGAGATGGCGTCTCGCCGCGCCGTCAGCAATTCAGCCAAGGCACCGCCCACGTTTCCGCAGCCGAGTAGTCCGATCTTGAGTTCGTGCACCCGCTGAGCGTAGCCAAGGCCAGGCACGACCAGCGCAAGATTGTTTTATTGCTTTTCATGCTTTTTAATGCTTTCCTGATCCTATGAGTTCTCTGATTAGGCGATCATCGGCCCACCCGTCGACAACGAGCTCGCCACACACAACGGATTCGGCTCGCCGACGGTGGGAGGCCCGCGTATTTATACCGTCATCCGAAAACACGAACACCGCCACACTGGCTGAGGTCCTCCAGAGGGACGGTCCACTCCCCGACCATCTCGTTTCGGGCGTCGGGGTCGGGATCGCCCGGTACCTCGATGTCTTGCACCGGGCCGGGCATGTGCACGGTGACGTTCAACCAGCTTCGGTGCTGCTCCCGGGGAACAACATGCTCTGGCTCACCGACCCGGCGGTCGAACACCATGCAGGCTCGGCGGCCGATGACCTCACGTCCCTCGTCATCACACTCATCGAGTGCGCAACGGGTCTCGACATCGATGCATCAGTTGAGTGGACACCAGAACTACTGATTCACGTTGGTTGCTCGCCTGTGCTGGCCAAGGCAATCGGAGCGGTTCGACCCGAGGCGGGCGCTGCTACCGCGTCGATGGCGTTAGCTCGGCCCGATCAGGCCCTGCCCCGGCACAGCAGCGACGCGGCCTAGACCGGCCTGGACGAACGCCTCCGCCACCTAGACGTCGAGCCTCGTGAGGTCGTCGAAGGTCTCGCGACGAACAACTAGTCGGGCCGCGCCATCCGAAACAAACACGACAGCGGGCCGAAGAACCTTGTTGTAATTGGATCCCATCGAATGGCCATACGCGCCGGTGACCGGCGTAGCAATGATGTCGCCGACTACGAGGGAGTCCGGGAGTTGGCCATCTCGGACCAACACATCGCCCGACTCGCAGTGCTTGCCGACCACCGTGACACGTTTGACCCGATCGGCTTCAACGTCGCGTGCCAGGAACGTCTCGTAACCCGATCCGTAAAGCACGGGGCGAGGGTTGTCGCTCATGCCGCCGTCGACTGCCACATAGGTGCGGATATCGGGTAGCTCTTTGACCGTTCCGACGGTGTAGAGGGTGACCGCTGCGGCAGCCACGATCGAGCGCCCAGGTTCGGCTGATACGTCTGCGGTAACGCCAGCGGCCTCGCACGCGTCGCGTACGGTCCGACCCCATTCGCCGATCGTCGGCGCGACTTCGTCATTGATGTAGGGGACACCAAGGCCCCCTCCAACCGACATCTCCGGCAGATCCCATCCCGCAGCAGCGTCGGCGATGATCTTGGCGGCCTTACCGAACGACCCAACGGCAAAGACCTGACTGCCGATGTGGGCATGAACACCAACCAATTGAACCGACTCGGCCGCCGACGCTCGAGCGATGGCCTGCTCGGCGACACCCGTGGACACGGTGAACCCAAATTTAGTGTCGTCGTGACCTGTGGCGATGAAGTCGTGTGTCTCGGCCTTGATGCCCGGAGTGAGTCGAAGGAGCACCTTGGGCGCGACGCCCGTTTCTGCGTAGAGCGAATCGAGACGGTCGAGTTCGTCGAAGCTATCGACCACAATGCGGGCGACACCGACATCCACTGCCATACGGAGTTCGCTCAGTGATTTGTTGTTGCCATGCAGCACAAGTTTGTGAGCGGGCACGCCGGCATGGAGCGCCACGTGCAGTTCGCCACCGGTGGCAACGTCAAGGTGCATCCCTTCCTCGTACGCCAGTTTCGCCATCGCTGAGCAGAGAAACGCTTTGGTGGCGAAGGCGACTCCGCCACCAAACGCTTCGACCGCCTCGCGGCAACGAGCGCGCAAATGCGCCTCGTCGTACACAAAGAGTGGCGTGCCGTACTCCTCGGCCAGATCGATGGCATCGCAGCCACCGATCTGCAAGCGCCCATCGATCACATCATGGTTCTCAGGGAGTAGGCGGCGGGCAATCGGCAGCATGATCGGTTCGGTTCCGGCAATCACATCGACTCAGGCGCAGAAACGCCGAGAAGATCAAGAGCGATCTGAAGGCCAACCTGCGAGGCGGCTACAAGGGCAAGACGGGCTTGTGTGAGCTCAATCGAGACGCCGTCACCCATGACGTAGCAGTCGTGGTAGAAGCCGTGCAGAGCTGCGGCTTGCTCGCGCGACCATGCCGCGACGCGGTGTGGACCGTTGTCTTGACATGCCACCCGCACGGTGTCGGGCAAGGTGTTGAGGTTGCGCAGAAGATCAAGCTCGCGCTCGTGCACCAATAGCGATCTGTCGACATCGGCGAGCGGCGAGCGCCCGACTCCTGCCGCAGCGGCCTTAGCGAGGATCGAGCAGATCCGAGCGTGGGCATATTGGACATAGAAGACGGGGTTGTCCATGCCCTGCTGGGCAACCTCATCCACGTCGAATGTCTGACGACTGTCGACGGACTGGATCAAATAGGTGAAGCGTGCCGCGTCGGGTCCGACCTCAGCAATGATGTCATCGAGGTCGATCTGGTCACCTGAACGACCAGACATCTGGAATGCCTCACCGTCGCGGACGAGGTCGACCATTTGGGTAATGACGACCTCTAGCTCATCGGGGTTGTGGCCCAGGAGCTGCATCGCAGCCTTCATGCGCCGGATGTAGCCGTGGTGGTCGGCTCCCCACACGTTGAACAAGAGGTCGGAGCGGGAGAACTTGTCGCGGTGGTAGGCAATGTCGGGGGTGAGGTAGGTGAAGTCACCATCGGACTTCACCAGCACACGGTCCTTGTCGTCGCCTTGAGCGCTGCTTCGGAGCCAGGTGGCGCCGTCTTCTATGAATACTGCGCCATGGGTGCGTAGCTCGTCGAGCGATTCCTCGATCTCCCCGTTCGCCACGAGCGACCTCTCGCTGAACCAGACGTCGTGATGGATGTTGAGCGCCTCGAGCGTTGCCCGATGACTGGCGAGTCCACGCTCAAGTCCCCACTCAAGCGCATCAGCGTCGGCGGGCATTTCATGGGCCCACTCCGTGATGTAGTCACCGTGGTACCCATGCTCGGGGATGGGGTCGCCACGCTTCACCGCGGCCAACGACTCCGCGTAGTTGGTCATCTGCACGCCGCGGTCGTTGATGTAGGTCTCGCGTGTGACCCGGAACCCGCAGCGCTCCTTCAGCCGAGCAACCGAGTCGCCGTAGCAGGCGCCGCGACCGTGGCCGGCATGGAGGGGTTTGTTGGGGTTGGCGCTCACGAACTCGACATTGACATGGGCTCCGTCACCAAAGCCATGCGTGGCGTAGCTCACAGTCCCCTGCTCCAACACGTCGACCAGGACGTCGTGAAGCCAGGTGTCAGCGAGGCGGAAGTTGACGAAGCCGGGGCCAGCGATCTCAACCGCGGTGACATGCGTCGGCAGGTTCGCGTTCAGGGCGTCGCAGAGTTGTTGGCCGAGTTGGCGTGGGTTTCTACCCGCCTTCTTGGCAGTCGCCAGAGCCACGTTGGACGACCAATCACCGTGATCTCGGTTCGCCGGACGCTCGAGCGCGATCTCCTCAGGCAGCGGGTCAATTCCCGCCGCCTTCAACGCATCGTGCAGCGCAGCGCGCAGGTGATAGCGAACGTCCATCGGGTCCTCATCGCTGGCTGTCAGTGGCTGGTCTCGGGAGACAGCTGAGACACGATCCTACCGGCGCGAACTCGCGGGGAGATCGACCATGCGGGCGCTAGTGTGACGATCCGTCCCTACTGGGATGAGCCCTCGTAGCTCAGCGGATAGAGCATCGCCCTCCGGAGGCGTGTGCGGGCGTTCGAGTCGCCCCGAGGGCGCAAGATCCATTCGGCCCTGACCAACGCAAGCGTGTGGTCGGGGCCGATGCCGTTTTCATCGGATCTCTATCAACTCCATGGTCCTCGCCTACCCGATCTGTTGTAGCTCGTTGGCGAGCGGCTCGAGAACGTCGGCACGGTGAGGCGGCGGGAGGTAGACCAGAACCAGGTCAGCACCCTGCTCGCCCTTTCGCGCCACCAGGTCTGCGGTTGCGCCCGGACCGGCCTGCGGGTCGTACTGGACCGCGCACGACGTGATGATCTCTGACGGGTCCCGCCCGATCTTGGCGCACTCCTCGTCGAGGATTGCTCGGCTATCGGCCAGGGGAGCGCCGCCGCGACCGGGGAAGTTCCAGTGTTGGGCGTAGCGCGCCACCGTGGGCAGTGTCCGTTTGGGCCCCTGGCCACCAATGCAGATCGGCGGGTGTGGTGTCTGAACGGGGCCGGGATTGTTCCGAGCGTCCTTGAGCTGGAAGTACTTGCCCTCGAATGTCGTCGTCTCGTTGTGAAACATGCTGGTGATCACCTCACAGGCCTCGTCGAAGCGATCGAAGCGTTCGGTCCACGTGCCGAGTTCGATGCCGTAGGCGTCGCATTCCTCCTCGTTCCAGCCGGACCCGATTCCCAGCTCGAGACGACCGTTGGAGACGATGTCGAGGGACACGGCCATCTTCGTCAGCAGCGCTGGATGGCGGTAAATGATGCCGTTCACCATGGTGCCGACGCGGATCCGGCTCGTGGCCTGCGCCAACGCGGTCAGCGTCACCCACGCTTCCATGCACGGCCCCGTCGTATCAGGAACATTGATTGGATAGAAGTGGTCGAAGTTCCACGCCGACGTGAAGACGTCGATGTCGTCGGCCGCTGTCCAGACGTCGAGCATGTCTTGCCATGTCGTGTACTGCGGCGAGGTCTTGATTCCGAACTGCATACGATCGAGTCAAGCACAGTACTGAGCGGTGACGTCTAGCTACTATGCCTTTCGGCCGATGTGCCGATGGAGATGACATGGAAGGAACCGTGCCCCACAGCTCGATTCAGCACAGGCCAATTCAGCTCACCTGGCCTGATGACGTGCGAGCGGCGTGGCAGCCGCTGAAGCCAGAATTTGCCGCGGCGTGCAACGGTCTCTCCCTTGGCATGCCTTATGGCGAGCCGTACGTGATGGCTTCAGTGCGATCGGCTCTCAGCGACACCGAGGATCCCGTGCTCGTGGCCGAGATCGAGACCTATCTCGACCAGGAACGCGAACACTCCCGCCAGCACAAGCGTTTCAACACCCTGCTCACCGCCCAACACCCGGCACTCAAGCGTGTCGAGAAATGGCTGGCCTGGTCGTATCGGTTCCTCCAGCGGCGAGCGGGCAAAAAGTTCGGCATCGCCTACGCCGCCGGGTTCGAGGCCACTGCATTCGCGGCGGCCCGATGGATGGACGGCAACCGTCACGAACTCTTCCACGGGGCAGACCCTGAACCGTCAACCCTTATTCTTTGGCATCTCGCCGAGGAGGTCGAGCACAAGACGGTCGCCCATGACGTTTGGATCACAGTCGATGGCAGCCGACTTCGCTACGCCGCGGCGATGACCGTGTGCTTCCTCATGCTCGTGTGGTTCATCTTTTTGAGCGTGATTGTGCAACTGACCGCGTGGAAGCGAATCCTGTCCCCGGTTGCGTGGTTCCGTCTTTGGAAGTGGGGCTTTGGTTTCGCGTTCGAGGTGGTACCAACCATCGCAATCACAGCGTTGAGATCTCACCACCCCAGTCAGCAAGCCGACCCCTCATGGATGCCGCTCTGGCTTGCCGCCTACAACCCTGAGACCAACACCATCCCGACCTGGGATGCCCCCATCGACGAGTACCTGCGCGCTCAAACGAACTAGCGCAGCGCTGCCGCGTTGCCCGAGAGCAGCCGGTCACCCAACTCGGACTCACTCCCACAGGCCACCTCAACAAGGCTGGGCTACCCTCACGCCATGAGCCGAGCGGAGATGCCGGGCATGGTCGTCGCAGACCACACGTTTTCGTTGCCTCTTGACCACGCCGAGTCCAACGGCGAGACCACCGAGGTCTTCGCACGTGAGGTCGTTGCTCCCGGTCGCGAAAACGAGCAGCTCCCGTTCCTCGTCTTCCTGCAAGGTGGACCAGGGAACGAGTCACCGCGCCCGCCGGGGAGCGCATCCTGGCTACCGCGGGCCTTGCGGGACTATCGCGTGCTCCTCCTCGATCAGCGTGGGACCGGTCGTAGCACGCGGCTACAGGCACGCACGCTCGCCGCTCACGCGCCACAGGAGCAGGCCCATCGACTCGGACTCCATCGCATGGACGCAATTGTGAGCGATTGCGAGGCGATCCGCAACGAGTTATGCGGCGACGAGCCGTGGACGGTGCTCGGTCAGAGCTACGGCGGCTTCTGCGCGACGCACTATCTCTCGGCGGCGCCCGAAGGACTCTCGGCGGCGCTGATCACGGGCGGGCTACCCCCGCTCACCGCCCACCCGGACGACATCTATCGTCAGACCTATGTTCGTTGTCGCGAAAAAAACGCGTCCTACTACGAGCGGTACCCCAAGGACGTACATGCCGTCCGGTCAATTATTGACCACCTGGCTGAGAACGAGATCCGGCTTCCGTCAGGTGACCCACTTACGCCGCGCCGATTCCAGTTGCTCGGACTTGCGCTCGGGATGAGCGACGGGTTTGAGAGCATTCACTATCTGGTCGAGGACGCGTTCATTACCGGTCCGAAAGGTCCCGAGCTCGGCTTTCACTTCCTGGCTGGGGTCGAACATGCGCAGAACTATTCGACCAACCCTCTGTTCTCGCTCTTACACGAGCCGATTTACTGCCAAGGATTCGCTTCGAACTGGTCCGCGGAACGCATCCGCGGAGAGTTCCCCGAGTTCGATCCACTACGGACCGACGGCGCAGCGCTGTTCACCGGCGAGATGATTTATCCATGGATGTTCGAAGACTTCCAACAGCTCAGCCCTCTCAGAGACGCCGCTCATCTGCTCGCGGCACACACGGATTGGTCAACGCTCTACGACCCCGGGCGACTCGAGCAAAACAACGTTCCGGTCGCAGCAGCCCTCTACGTCAACGACATGTACGTAGACCGCTCGTTCTCGCTCGAGACCGCCGACACGATCCGGGGCGCAAGGGTGTGGGTGACGAACGAATACGAGCACAACGGCTTACGAGCTGACGGCGAGCGAGTGCTCGACCGACTGCTCGCGATGGCCGGCGGTGACGCCTGACCTACGCTCGTCGCATGGCGTCCAGCGAACGAGCTCGATTCCCCGATATCAGTAGTTCCGCGTGGGAGCACCCGGCCGACCGAGCGGCGCTGAATACGCTCCGAAAAATTCCGGGCTTCGACATCGTGCTACGCAAGCTCGTGGGCATGTTCGGCGAGAAGTCGATTCGCCTCACGTTCAAGGCCAACGCCGTTCGCGTGAGCGACAAGCAATACCCATGGATCCACGAGCGGCTCCTGAGGGTCTGCGACACCTTCGATCTCGACGAGCCACCCGAGCTCTACGTCAGCCAGACCCCGCTGGTGAACGCCGGTGCCGTCGGCCTCGACGCACCGTTCATCGTTCTCAACTCCTCAACCATTGAGATTCTTGACCAAGATCAAGTCGAGGCCGTGATTGCCCACGAGGTCGGCCACATCATGAGCGGCCACGCCGTCTATCGCACGATGTTGTTCATCCTGCTGCAATTCGCCTTGACCCGGTACCCGCTAGCGGGTGTAGCCGTACGGCCCATCCTCTATGGACTATTGGAGTGGAGCCGCAAGGCCGAACTGTCGTGCGATCGAGCAGGCCTCCTGGCCGTGCAGGATCCCGAGATCATGATGGGCGCGTTGATGCGCATCGCTGGAGGCTCGCGCGGCGAGGCGCTCAACCTCGACGAGTTCATCGCTCAGTCCGACGAATACCGCGGCGACAGCGACGTGCTCGGTGGCGTCTACAAGCTGCTGGCCGCCCTCGGGGCCACGCACCCATTCGCTGTCGTCCGAGTAGCCGAGCTGCGAGAATGGGTCGATGGCGGCGACTACCAGCGGATTCTCGATGGTGACTATCGCACCAACACCGACGACGCCGAGACGCCGTACAGCGACGACCTCGGCGATGCCGCCGGCGGCTATGCAGCCACGGTTCGCAAGCTCGCCGATGACGTGAGCGGCAAGATCGGCAACGTCACGACCCGCATCGCCGACGGCTGGCGCGCCCAGTCCGGGACCGGCGACATCGATGGCAAGGACGACACGGATTAGCAAAATCTACGTTCGAGTGCGACGCTCGCGACAAACAACGCGACATGAAGGATTGAGCCCGATGTCAGTCAAATCCGTGTGGCAAATGGTCGACGAGGCCAAGTCCGAGATCACGAACCTCTCCCCCGCCGAAGCACAACGACGCGTCGACGACGAAGGCGCAGTCATCGTTGACATCCGCGATGTGCGCGAGCTTCAGCGTGGCGGTGCCATCGTGGGGTCCATGCACGCCCCTCGCGGCATGCTCGAATTCTGGATCGACCCCCAATCGCAGTATTACAAGGAAGAGTTCGGCGAAGATCGGGAGTTCATCCTGAGCTGTGCGAGCGGCGGTCGCTCTGCGCTCTCGGCCAAGACACTGCAGGACATGGGCCTTCCCCGGGTTTCACACATCGAAACAGGATTCGCCGGTTGGAAGAACGACGAGATGGCGATCTCTGACTACGACACGTATCGGGCCGCTCGGGGCTGACGCAACGGAGTATGTTTCCACCCATGGCTGTGACCGATACAACTACCGCGCCTGCCAAGAAGGAACGGTGGACATACCAGTGGAAAGAACTCCACGACGAGGTGATCACCAGTGGCCTGTGCACCGGGTGCGCCGGCTGTGTGATCTCGTGCCCGCACGACGTGATCGGCTATGAGCACGAACCAGGCGCGTACATGCCGTTCCATATTGAAGAAGAACTCGGTATCGACGACTGCGTCCATGGTCAGAAGGGCTGCACGTCATGCACCCGGGCGTGCCCTCGTTTTCGCATGTGGGAGCCCGAGGCCGACATGCATCTCCACGGCCGCGAACGCGAGCCCGACGAGATGTCAGGTATCTACAAAGACATCCTCCTCACTCGGGCAAGCGACGACTTCGTCTACGACATCGGTCAGGACGGTGGCCTCGTATCGGCGATTCTCATCTGGTGCCTGGAGAACGACATTGTCAACGGTGCGCTGACCTCAGGCGTCGAGAGCCTGCCGAACGGCGAGCCGGGTTGGAAGGCCTTCCCTATGGTGGCCACCAATCGCGAGGAAGTACTGCGCGGTGCAGGCAGCCGCTACACCTACTCGGCCAACACGATGGCCTTCGGCGAAGCCAAGGACAAGGGCCTCGATCGCCTCGCCCTCGTCGGCATGAGCTGCCAGACGTCAGTGGCGCCGGTGATGTGGCATCGCAAGATCGGCAAGGTCTCCAAGCCCATCAAGCTCAACATCGGGTTGTTGTGCTCCAAGTCGTTCGACGATTCGCTCTTCGATGAACTCTTCGAAGCCAAGTACGGCCTCAAGCGCGAGAACATCGCCAAAATGAACATCAAAGGTGTCTTCCAGATCTGGACCAAGGACGGCGGCTACCACGAGATCAATCTAAAGGAGTGCCACGCCTGGACCCGTGAGGGATGCATCTACTGCCCCGACTTTGCCGCCGAGCACGCCGACATCTCGACGGGCGGTATCGGCAATGAGACCGACTGGACGCTCACCATCGTCCGCACCGAACTCGGTCGAGCGATCATTGAGGCGATGGTCAAGGACGGCGTGATCGAGACTCGTCCCGGCGACGACGACCCAGCCGCAGTCGCCTTGATGCACCGTCTCGCCCAGAAGTCGCGCGAGCGTTGGCCCCAGTGGGCGCAGGGGTCCGCTCGGGTTGGAATAGCCGAGAAGAAAAAGAGTTAGAACTTCGGACCGAAAGCCGGCGAGGGCATCTGCAGATGCCCTCCTCACTGGAGCGAGTGGACAAAATGGATATCGAATTCTGGGTTGACCCCATTTGACCGTGGTGCTGGGTGACGGCCCGTTGGGTCGTCGACGAAGTGAAGCCTGCTCGTGATCTCAACATCATCTGGCAACCCATCAGCCTGCTGCTCAAGAATCAGCCCGAGAAGGATTCGCCCTACTACGAGGCGGCTGCGTTTACACACAACCTGATGAGGGTGATGGAGTCGGTGCGAGACGCCGAGGGCAACGATGCCGTCTTCTCGCTGTATTGGGAGTACGGGCGTCGTATCCACCACGACAAGGACCGCGAGTTCACCGCCGCCGAAGCGCTCGAGGCCGTCGGCCTCAACGTCTCGCATGCTGCGGCCTTCGACGACGAGGAGTGGGACAAAGAAATTCGCACTCGAATGGACGCCGGTCTCGATCTCTGCGGCGACGACGTTGGCACTCCGATCATCGCCTTCGACAATCGGAGCGGCGTGAAGCAGGGCTACTTCGGCCCAGTCATCACTCGAGTTCCCAACACCGAGGATTCCGTCGCCTTGTGGGATTCGCTCCAAACGATGATGAATATCGATGGATTCTGGGAGCTCAAGCGAACTCGTACCGAACGACCGGAGTTCGGCGACCGCCCGTGAGCGTCAAACGCCCAGATATTTATGGTCGATGGCGGACGGTTCCGACGAGGTCTTCGCCAGCTAGCAAACGGCGTCGAGAACTACGAGTGCTCGTTCGATCTCAGCGGGTGTGTTGTAGTGCACGGCTGATAGTCGAACCACGCCATCGCCGGGTTCGAGCCCGAGAGCGGTTACAAGCCGGTGGGCATAGAAGTGGCCGTGGCCACACGACACCTTGGCATCAATGAGCGCGGAATAGATCTCCGCTGACGATCGCCGCTCGGACGCGAATGCGATGGTCGGGGCGCGAACGGTGTGGTCCGCCTCGGGCGCACCCACCAGACGAACGCCGTCGCGGCCCCGCAAGAACGAGAGAAGCGGCGACACCAGATTTTCTTCATGAGCGGCGAACAGTTCGAACAGTTCGGCGGTTCGGGCGAACCGCCCGGCATCAGTGACGCCGAAGTGATGCGTGTAAACCGCGTCGTAGTAGTCGCCGATTCCTGCCGCTGCGCCGATCATGGCGTGATCAGGACCAGCGGGGGTAAGCGTGGTGCTGGAGATGCCAGCATTGAAGTAATGGCCCTGGTGGGTAATCTCGTCAAGAAGATCGGCCTTGGTGAACATCATGCCGATGTGGGGGCCGAAGGTTTTGTAGGCGCTGTAGAGATAGACGTCGCAGTCGAGCGCCTTGACATCGACCAGCGCGTGAGGGGCGTATGACACGCCGTCGACGACGACGCGGCCACCCACGGCGTGCACCATGTCAGCCAACTCCCGAATCGGATTGACGGTGGCCGCAACGTTCGACGCATGGGTGACAGCGAGCAAGCGTGTGCGGTCGGTGATGAGCGCCGCCGCGTCGGCGATGTCGAGTCGACCGGTGACCGGATCGGCCTGCCACTCGCGTACCACGATCCCGGTGTCGGCGAGACGCCGCCATACGCCGGAGTTCGCTTCGTGGTCCTGGTTGGTGACGATGATCTCATCACCTTCGGCCCAACCGGCTCGGAATGCATGAGCAAGCACGTACGTGTTCTGGCTCGTGGATGGGCCAAAGTGGGTCTCGGCTGGATCGGCGTTGAAGAGCTCAGCCATCACCCGCAGCGAACGATCCATCGCATCGGTGGCCAGCACCGACGGGCCGAAGTCCCAGCCCGGTTGGCACTTAGCGTGCGAGAACAACTCGGTGACCAGGTCGATGACCTGATTGGGCACATAACTGCCGCCGGCGTTCTCCAGGTGGGCCCAGTCGCTCGTCGGCGCACGAGTGAGCGACGGAAACTGAGAGCGAATGAAATCGAGATCTAGCTGGTGGGTCATTGCTATCCCTCCAGGGATTCGCTCAGCTTGTCTGCTCCAGGCATCCGCCCTTGCCCGTCAGCATCGCCTCAATGTCGGAGGGGATGTCTTCAGGGTCAGAACGTAAGTCGCTTTCAAGGTCTTTGAATGCCTCGAAGTTTCGTCCCTCGATGGCACCGATCAGGTCGGTGATCTGACCATTCTCCATCACCTCGCCACCGTAGTACTCGAGGAGTTCAACGAAGGCGCACTCGCAATAGACGGCGCGCTCCGCGTCGGTGAGTTCGATGTCGCCGCCCTCTACGTTGGCCGCGCTGCAGGCATTCTGAAAGTTCTCGTAGAGGTTTCCGTCGTCACCGGCTTCATCCCAGCTCGTGGGATCATTCGAACCGCATGCAGTACCGACAAGGGCCACCACAAGCAAGATCACGACGAGGACAATACGAGAGCAATTTCTGCGTTCCATGACCAGTTGAGGTTAGCGCCCCAACAACGGGGAACGGCACACGGAACGCCTTACTGACGATCGATGCACAGTTTGGGCAACCAGTTGTCTCAAAGACCCTCGTGTCCGTCATGGTCTCGCCAAGAACCAGGAATATTCAGATTGAGGGCGGCGAGCAATGCTCGGGTCCCTTCGGCATTCCGCTCGGCGAAGCTCTCGCAGAGCTGTCCATGTTCATCCGTCAGATCCAAATCAATCAATGCCATACCCACCTTTCGGCCAGACTTCACACCGACGTACGGACCGATCGAACCATCCGAGCCGATTCGGTTCGAACGGCCCCGTTTACTGCTGTTTTTGTGAACCGTTCGGCCTAGTTATTTGCAGAACAATCTGAACTATTCGGCCCCCAACTCGCGGGCGCGGGAGAATACGGCGTCGAGCATCGGCTCTGTGAGACGGCCCGTGAACGTGTTTTGCTGGCTTACATGGAAGCTGCACAAGAGCGTGCGGCCACCGTCGAGCGGCACCTCAAGACCATGCGCGAACTTCGGTCGTGGACGCACGCCCAACTCTTGGCACGCAACCTGATAGCCAAAGCCGCCAAGCACCACAATGACCTTTACCCGATCGAGCACTTCCATCTCGCGCGTGAAGAAGGGGCGGCAGGTGTCGCGCTCCCCCGTTGTCGGCTTATTGGCCGGAGGAGCACACTTCACCGGCGAAGTGATCCAGGCATCCTTCATCTTCAATCCATCATCGATCGCCGTCGACTCGGGCTGGGATGCGTAGCCGGCCCGCCAGAGTGCCCGATAGAGCCAATCGCCGGATCGATCGCCGGTGAACATGCGGCCTGTCCGGTTCGCCCCGTGAGCTGCGGGGGCAAGCCCGACAACCAGCAGATGCGCATTTGGATCACCGAACCCCGGCACACCCCGGGCCCAGTACGTGTCATCTCGATAGGCGGCTCGTTTCTCCTCGCCGATCTGTTCACGCCATTCCACAAGACGCGGGCATTGGCGACAGTCCGCCACATCGTCAGCGAGAATCGACAGCGCTGAGGCGCGAGTCTTGGAATTCACGAGCAGCAGGCTACGTTGACACGTCGATGGCACGACGTTCTTCCGCACCGCAGGCTCCAAAGCCCACCCTCGTTCTGTTCGTCCGCCACGGGCAGACACCGACTACCGGAGCCTCGCTTCCTGGCCGCGCTCCTAACCTTCATCTCGCCGAGAAGGGAGTGGCTCAGGCCGAGGCCGCAGCTGCGCGAATCGGCGCGCTGAAAAACGTCGCCGCTGTATACGCCTCCCCGATGGAACGCACTCAGGAGACGGCTGCGCCGATTGCACGGGCTCGAAAGCTCCGCGTCCGAAAGGCCGCCGGACTGATCGAATGTGACTTTGGCAAATGGACAGGCAAGAAGCTGGCCGACCTTCGCAAGCTGCCCGAGTGGAAAACGGTCCAGCGGTACCCCAGCGGCTTCCGTTTCCCCGGTGGCGAGTCGTTCTCAGAGATGCAGAGCCGGGCCGTCGACGCAACCCACGTCCTAGTCGGCGCTCACCCCGGCGAGACGATTGTGGCCGTGTCACATGCCGACGTGATCAAGGCTGTCGTCGCGGCGGCAACGGGTACGCATCTCGACCTGTTCCAACGGATCGTCATCTCGCCCTGCTCGATAACCGGGATCCTGTACAGCGCTGAGGGCCCGATCGTCCTCACTGTCAACTCCACGGGTGACGACCTGTCGTCACTGGCGCCATCATGACCAAGTCATTCGACTTCAGCGAGGTGGAGTTCTTCACGGTTGGCACGCTTGGCCCCCGTGGGGAGCGAGCGTTCTTCCTTCAGTGGCGAGCTTCCGGGGAACTCGTTTCACTGAAAGTCGAAAAGCAGCAGGTGTCTGCCCTGGCCGACTATCTCGACCAGGCACTCGAAGATCTTCCTGAGGTCGAGCAGGAGCCTTCCGTGATAGGGACCGCCGACCTCGATTTACGCGAGCCGGTTGTTCCCGCCTTCACCGTCGGTGGGTTCGGTGTGGGCTATGCCAGTGACGAAGATCGCCTCGTTGTCATGGCCGAAGAGCTACTCGAGACCGATGAACTCGATGACCACGAGACCGCCCGGGCACGGTTCCTTCTACGTCGCGACCAGGTTGCGAACTGGATCGAGCGAGCTCGCGAGATCGTCTCCGCTGGCCGGCCGCCGTGCCCGTTCTGTGGCACGCCGCTACAGCCGCGCAATGGCGACTGGTGTTCCTGTAGCAACTGAACTCTCTATGTCCGAGGAAACAGGCACTCACGAGTCCGATACCAATTCCGAGTCGCCTTTTCTCGACCGTTCCCCCATCGAAACGGCTCGCGCTCTGACCTTGCTGGCCCACGGGGAAGCCGACCTCGTCGGCCGCATGCCCTACTCATCGAACGCCACGTTCCTGGTCGACCTTCACCACGACGGACTCCGCGCACAGGCGATCTACAAGCCTGCGGCCGGCGAACGCCCCCTCTGGGACTTCCCCGATGGCCTCTATCAGCGAGAGGTCGCGGCCTTCGAGGTCGACGATGCGCTCGGGTGGGGTTTGGTCCCACCAACGATCGTGCGTGAAGATCTGGTGCACGGCATCGGCTCGCTCCAACTCTTCATGCCGAACGACCACGAAGAGCACTACTTCTCGCTGCACGAGACCGACGACACCTACGACGACTCCTTCCGTCGTATCTGTGTTCTCGATCTGGTAATCAATAACACCGACCGCAAGTCTGGGCACTGCCTACTGGGCGCAGACGGGCGCATATGGGCAATCGACCATGGTGTGGCTCTCCATCATGAGTTCAAACTTCGCACGGTGATCTGGGACTTCGCCGGCGAATGGATCGATGATGAGATCTGTGACGATCTCTGGCGGTTTGTGGCCGATGATCTTCCAGCGTCGTTGTCGGAGCTTCTGAGCTCACTCGAGCGAGACGCAATGCGTACGCGAACCCGTGCCGTCGCGACAGCGCGTCGATTTCCCGAAGATGACACCGGTGGCCGTCGCTGGCCCTGGCCGCTTGTCTGAACCTGACTGGATACTCGCAAACGACACCCACCGATATGGATATCCCTGTGGATAACTCTGTGGATCACTCTCATCTATGAAGGAATCTTGTCAAATCTTCCCTGAAATTCTGGGGTTTTTCTCCTTGATGATGAGAAACTCCAAAAAATGGGCCGCTAAACCCGGCATGGAAATTTTACCTGTGCTATGGTTTGTCTTACCGCATCGCTTCTCTGGGTCTCCCGGGGAAGCGATTTCTGCTTTTCAGCCTGAACTGCTGCTTTTTGGTTCAAGCTGCCGCCGTCGTCGATGTCGCCACGAGCGCTATGCCGGCTGACAACAGGTGTCCCCGTGGCCAGAACGCGAATGTACCCCGAGGAGAACCTCGGGGCACATCAGATCTATACGCTGATCACATCAGCGGTCAAGGGCTTAACGGTTGGCCAGCGCCTCAATCAGCTTGGGCAGCACCTTATGGACGTCGCCCACGATGCCGAGGTCGGCGACGGCGAAAATCGGCGCCTCCGAGTCCTTGTTGATGGCAATGATGTTCTTCGAGCCCTTCATGCCCACCAGATGCTGTGTCGCACCAGAAATGCCGCATGCTAGGTAAACGGTGGGCTTGACGACCTTGCCGGTCTGCCCAACCTGGTGGCTGTAGGGAACCCAACCGGCATCGACGATGGCGCGGCTTGCGCCGGCCGCTCCTCCCAGGCTCTTGGCCAGAGTCTCAATCATGGCGTAGGCATCGGACTCACCAAGGCCACGGCCACCAGAGACAACGATGCTGGCTTCGTCGAGCTTTGGTCCATCGGACTCTTCAGCATGAGTAGCCGTGATACGGGCCGCACCAGCAGCCCCGGAATCCGGGACATCAAGATCCTCGGTGTCAGCTTCTGCACCACCGACACCCCCTGCCTCAAACGACTTTGGCCGCACGAGAAAGATGCCCGACTTGCCGGACGTGTTCTTCGTCTTCACATCGGTAGTGCCGCCAAAGACCGGCTCCGAGCCGATCAAATGATCGCCATCGGCTTCGAGGGCCACGACGTTGGTGATCACGGGCGTGTCGAGCTTCACCGCAAGGCGGCCCGCAACGTCACGACCGTCCTGGCTTGTGCCGAGCAGAAACGCGTCGGGGGCATCAACGTCGCCGCCCTCGATCGCCGCCGCAACCGCGGACGCAACCGCCACGCCTGGCAGGGCCCCACCGAGATCGCCGGTCGAGTACACGGTGTCAGCGCCATGCTCGCCAAGCTCCTCGGCGTAGTCGTCACCGTCGCCGGCCATGAACACCTCAACGGTGTCGGCCAGATCACGAGCGCCCGCCAGCATTTCGAGGGTGATGGAAGCAACGGCGTCGCCGTTCGCCTCTCCGAATACCCAGATCTTGTCGAGTCCCATCAGAGAACCTTCAATTCGTCGAGGAACGCCACGATTCGCTCATGGGCATCTCCTTCGTCTTCGATGATCTCCCCGGCTTCGCGGGAAGGAGCCTCTTCGATTGCGACGATCTCCTGACCGGCGCCGGCCCAACCAACCTCGCCGGCATCGATGCCGAGATCGGCAATAGTGAGCTCGTCGACAGGCTTTGACTTGGCAGCCATGATCCCCTTGAAGGAGGGGTAGCGGGGCTCAACCACACCAGCAGTGACCGACACGAGCGCCGGCAGGGGGCACTCCACCTCGTCATAGCCAGCCTCGGTCTGACGATGCACCTTGGCGGCGCCACCATCGATGGCGACCGACTTGGCGAACGTCACAGACGGCAGATCCATCAACGCGGCGATCATCTCGGGCACAGTGCCCGTGTAACCATCGCTCGACTCCGTGGCGGCGAGGATCAGATCAGGTTCCTGGCGGGCGATCGCTGCCGCAAGCACCTTGGCGGTGCCCAGCGCGTCGCTGCCCTGCAGCGCATCGTCGCTCACGATGGTGGCACTGGAGGCGCCCATCGCGAGAGCGGTACGCAGGCCGCTGACCTCATTGTTCGGAGCCATCGATACCAGGTGCACCTCACCGTCACCGGCAGCATCGACAAGCTGGAGAGCCATTTCGACCCCGTAAGAATCCGATTCGTCGAGGATGAGCTTCGAGTCCCGTTTGAGCGTCTTGGTCTCGGGGTCGAGCGCACCGGGATCGGCTGGATCCGGGATCTGTTTTACACAGACAACAACCTTCATAGCGGATGAGTCTGCCACCAGTGCAGGGGTTTCCCCCTACACGGGCGTACGCAAATATCTCCATGATTCTGACTCGCCTCACCCGCGAGTAGCGTCTGGGTCTTGCGCGTGCTGTTCATCGTCAACTCAGTGGCCTCCTCGGTCACGGCTCGGCGTCGTGTGGTGATCCACAAAGCGCTATCCGCGGATCATGACGTGACGCTTGTGGAGACCTCTCGCCGCGGTCATGCGACCCGGCTCGCCCAGTCTGCGGCACGAGACGGTTACGACCTGGTTGTCGTCCTCGGTGGCGACGGCACGCTCAACGAAGCCGCCAACGGACTCGCCGGCACGGACACTGCCTTAGCGACTCTCCCGGGCGGGTCCACCAACGTCTTCGCTCGAATTCTTGGGCTTCCCGACGATTCTGTTGATGCCATCGGCGTGCTCCTGGAAGCCATCGACGCGGGTTCGATCCGCCGCATCGGGCTCGGTGCAGTGGAGGGGCGCTACTTCTTGTTCCATTGCGGGGTCGGATTCGACGCGGCGGTGGTCGAGCAAGTGGAACGCCGTGGCCCCTGGAAGCGCTGGGCCGGCCATCCACTCTTTGTCTGGGCCGCGCTCGATACCTGGTTCCGCCGCATCGACCGCAAGGACCCGCCGCTACGAATCGTCGGGACCGATGGGCAGGATCGCACCACTGGGTTCTTCACCATCGTGATGAACGCCAATCCCTATACGTTCCTTGGAAGTCGTCCATTCGACCTTGTCAAGGACTTGACCCTCGAAGACCCGCTGGCGGTGGTCACGCTCAAGCATCTCGACCTTCGTACCCTCGGCCCCGTGGCGAGCCGGGCACTCACGTCACGGGATCTCTCGTCCAAATCCGGTCTCGACATCCAGCGAAACGTGCGCTCGATAGTGATCGAGGCTGACCCGCCCGCGCCCTACCAAGTCGACGGCGACCATCTTGGCTCAAGCAAACGCCTTCGGTTCACCTGGACACCCGAACATCTGAGCCTCGTCGTCCCAGTTGATGAGGCGTAACGCTGGTGCGCGAGGGGTCATCGCTCACGTTGCTTACTGAGCGGCCAGGCGGTCAACGACAGCACGGCCAATGTTGGGGACGTCGGTGCAGATGCCGTCGACGCCCATTGCCACGAGATCGGCCATTCGGTCAGGGTCGTTGACCGTCCATACGTTGACCTGAAGACCCGCCGCGTGGGCACGGTCAACAATCGTCGCGTCGACAAGTGGATCGTACGGGTGAATGGCAGACATTTCGTGGGCCAACGCACGATCGATCGTGCTGCTCGGGTCGCCAATGTCGAACAACAGCGCAAGCGGAATGGTCGGATCCACCTCGTGAAGCCGATCAAGGGCATCGATGTTGAACGACGACACCAGCACCCGTTCAGGGCCGAGATATGCCTGCGCCAACCCCGCAACAGCCTCACTGACAAGATGGTCTTCGTCATAGTCGGGATCGTTACGGAGGTTCTTGATTTCGATGTTGACGCCCATCCCCTCGCACTCCTCGAGAGCTTCAGCGAGGCTCGGAATGGCCTCGGGTAGGTCGTCGTAGTCGAGTTCTCGCACCATCCGGCCGTCAGCAAGACAGGCGTCATGGTGCACGATGGCCACGCCATCGGCGGAGCGGCGAACGTCGAGTTCGACCCAGTCAGCGCCGAATTCACGGGCCAGTCGAAACGCGTGAAGAGTGTTTTCTTCGGCTGCCTCACGAGCGCCACGGTGCGCTATCACGTTCGTCATAGCTGAAGTCTCGCGTGGTTTACATCACTGTATGTGGCACTTCAACCCCGAATCTGGCCAAATATGGCGCAATCGGCCGGGTCCAGCGGCAAACGAGAACTCGTTATAAGTTTTCCTTGCGAAAACAAGAACACGTTCCTACTATGAGACCCGGTAACGATAGAGGTCCACTGTTACCCGTAATCTGGGGGATTCCATTGGCGCTCACTGCTGATGTTTTTTTAACGACAATCGACTGGCGCACCGATGCCGCGTGTCGTGACACTGACCCCTCACTGTTCTTCCCCATAGGCACCACCGGACACGCGATCGAACAGATTGCCGATGCCAAGCAGGTTTGCTTTGAGTGCGCTCGCCGTGACGACTGCCTCGAGTTCGCCTTGACAACGAACCAGGACACCGGCGTTTGGGGTGGAGCGTCCGAGGAGGAACGCCGCATCATTCGCCGGCGCCGCAGGGCCGAACGCCAGCGCGCTAGCTAACCCTCAACGCGAGCTATATCAGGGCTTCGATCAGTGAGGGTCCTGGCTCAGCCAGCGCCGCCACCATCGCGACATTGAATTCATCTGCCGTTGTGGCGCGGGTCGCTGACATCCCCATGCCCTGGGCCAGCGACACCCAGTCGAGGTCCGGATTACCGAGGTCGAGCATGCTCATTGCCTTCGGCCCCGGGTTGTGAGCGCCGACACGGTCGAACTCGTACTGCAGAATGGCGTACTTGCGATTGGCGAAGATCACCGTGGTGATGTCGAGGCCTTCGCGGACTTGCGTCCACAAGCCCTGCAGTGTGTACATGCCCGCACCGTCGGCCTGCATACTCAGCACCTTGCGATCAGGACAGGCAACCGCGGCCCCGACCGAAGCAGGGATGCCATAGCCGATTGACCCACCGGTGAGCGCGAGAAAGGAGTGAGCCGGGGCGCCGCGCATTCCCATCTGGTAGCCGGCGCCGGCAGTACCACTCTCGTTGACCACAATCGAGTCCTCCGGCATGAGATGCGCAACCGCCTGGCCTATGGCGAACGGCGTGAGATCACCACTCGGAAGCCCTGGCCGAGCCAACTCCCACTGTGGCGGTTCGTGACCACTGGCGCCCCCGGCATCGCACAGTGCCTCGAGGGCAGCATCAATATCGCCTGACTTGTCACAGATCTCGTAAATCTCCGCACCATCAGGCGTGAGCCAGTTGGGCTTGTCCGGATATGCGAAGAAGGTGACCGGTGGTGTTGCCCCGATGATGATCATGTGCTCGGTGCCGTCGAGTTGCTCAGCAGCCTGTTCGCCGAAGTAGGCGAGGCGACGAATCGGCGTTCGTCCCGCCCCCATCTCATGGCGAGGGGCCCAGGTCGATCCGATGATCTGTGCTCCGGTGGCTGCTGCGATACGTCCAGCCGTTCGCACGCGACTCTCCGAAAGCGGACCGCCCAAATAGATCGTGCATCGTTGACCGCTGGCGAGGGCCCGAGCGGCTCCCTCAATGGCAGCGGCGTCAGGGGCAACTGGTTCGGATGGTCTGCTCCCGGCGACCGCCTTGTTGGTTGTTCTGTTCCACGCCGTATCGGCCGGAAGGATCAGAGTCGAGATCTGGCCCGGGGCAACCAAGGAGGTCTCAACCGCCTCGGCTCCCATCGCCGCGACGTTGTCGGCCGTGTCACACATGCGCACCCAGTGCGACATTGGGGTGGCGACGCCGACGATGTCCGAGGTGAGCGGAGCATCGTACTGACGGTGATAGGTGGCATGTTCACCCACGATGTTGACCATCGGTGAGCCCGCCTTCTTGGCGTTGTGAAGGTTGGCGAGACCGTTTCCGAGCCCAGGGCCAAGGTGGAGAAGCGTGGCGGCGGGAACGCCGCTCATCCGGGCGTACCCGTCCGCGGCGCCCGTGACGACGCCCTCGAAAAGGCCGAGGACACAACGCATCTTGGGATTCGTGTCGAGAGCGGCAACAAAATGCATCTCTGACGTACCGGGGTTCGCGAAGCACACATCGACGCCGGAATCGACGAGGGCGTGAACCAGCGCTTGAGCGCCAGTCATGGACGTCGCGGAGTCAGTGCTGTCGCTCATAGCGCACTGTTTTAGCCCAGCGGCAGCGTTTCGACCCTACGAGGAACTCGGATTTCAACGGCTGTGCCACGAGGCGAAGTGACCTGGTCCGGGCCAATCGAGATCGTTCCGCCGAGATCGTGAACGATGAACGTTCGCACAATCGTCAAGCCAAGACCAGCGTCACGATCCAGCGAGAACCCATCGCTCACGCCGTCACCGCCGTTGATCACCCGGATGGACAGCACTCGGGGATCGGCAGAAAGTTCGATAGTGACGTCGGCCGACTGAGGTGCAGCGTGGTCAATGGCGTTCTGTACAAGTTCGGTAACAGCAACAGACAACGGCATCGCCATGTCACCGGGGATCTCGCCGATGCTGCCCTCCATCGCGACTTGCAGAGGGCGTTCGGGAGCGCCAAGCCCTTCTTCGACCATGCGGACGATCCGGCCGACAACATCGTCGAAGTCGGCGACATCAGCCACTTGGCTCGACAGCGTTTCGTGAACCAGCGCGATCGAACCGATCCGCCGAGCCGACTGTTCGACGGCATTCCTTGCCTCCGCTGCGGACAGCCTCCGAGCCTGAAGACGTAGAAGCGACTGGATCGTCTGAAGGTTGTTCTTCACGCGGTGATGTATCTCACGGATGGTGGTGTCCTTGGACACGAGCAAACGATCACGAGTCCGAAGTTCGGAGATGTCGCGCAACACGGCAAGCGCACCCGTAGCTCGACCGCGTTCGATGAGAGGATGACAGCGAACGACCACTGTGAGCTCGGGCCCATGTTCGAGTTCGGTGACGGTGCTGTGCCTGGTGGTAAGAGCCCGCCGAATCACTGAGTCGTCAATTCCCACGTCAGCGAGAGACCGCCCTTCCACGTTGGATTGAACTCCGAGGCGATGAAGCGCGGAAATTCCGTTAGGCGACGCGAATACGACACGCCGCTCGCGATCGACGAGAACAACACCATCACCCACTCGGGGTTCGCGGAACTCGCCAACCTGCTCTTGCAACGACAGCGGGAACGCACCCTCCTCGATCATCAGCGCAAAGCGCCCCCACAGACGCCGATACACCGACTCGAGTGTCGTACGGTGTCGGATCAACCCGGGTTCGGCTTCCCGCGTGAGCACCGCTATCACTTCGCCCTCGCGGCGAACCGGAATGGCGTCAACCTGAACGCGTCCGATCATGCCCGGAAGGAGGATCTCTTCTTGGACCGTGTCATCGACTGGAGCCGCTTCCACTCGCGGGCCGAGTACGCCACCACGGGCCACTCCGTCGAAGAAGGAGGTACGGAGTAGGGCGAGGAGTTGTGGATTAGCTGACTCTCCCATCGGATCACCGCGATACACGGTGGCACCAACCGACGATCGGGCGTGGCCGAGTACCACGAAGTCGGTCTGGCAATCGTCGGGGTCAACGGGCGCGCTCAAGAGCACATCGGCGAAGGACAAGTCACACGGCAACGCCCAGGTCGCGACAAGCCGCTGGAGATGCGTTATCTCATCGTGGCTCAGTGCAGTTCGTGCTCGTGCCAGTTCGGCGAGGCTTGCCATCGGGTCAGCGTATGGCAATCACGAGGACAGAACCCGCTAACTGAACCCGATTGGGGTGCCACCCTCGGGGCCGAGTTCGACATAGGCGATCTTGGCTGCCGCTATAGCGACGTCCTTGCCTTTGTCGTCGGTGAGCCACAGAGTCGGTGCTTCTCCAGAAAGTGCAGCATCGACTCGGCCACGCAATTCGGCGCGGTCGGCATCGTCGGGAAGTTGGATGTTGATCTCGCGCGGTGAGTCGCTTACGCCAATACGAATGTCCACGGGGTCTCCTCAGATGATCTTAAGCTCAGGGTGCGAGCGCTTGCTCGGCGCGTGAGCGATGACCCACTCTGCCATCTTCACGAACGCAAGCGACGCTTCATTGTTGGGATCCTCAACCATAATCGGTCGGCCATGGTCAGAACCCTCACGCATTGGGATGGTCATTGGCACCTGAGCGATGAGGTCAACCTCGAGTTTGTCGGCGAGATCCTTGCCGCCACCGGCCCCGAAGAGCGGGTAACACGTGCCGTCGTCGCCGGTGAACCAGGACATGTTCTCGATCACGCCCTTCACTTCGATGTTGACCTGCTTGAACATGAATGCAGACCGCTGAGCAACCTTCTGGGCAGCCGGGTTAGGGGTCGTGACCACAAACGCCTCGGCGCGGGGCAGGAACTGGGCCAGCGAGAGCGAGATGTCACCGGTGCCCGGAGGCAGGTCAATGAGAAGGAAGTCAGGGTTGTTCCAGTACACGTCGGTGAGGAACTGCTCAAGCGCCTTGTGCAACATCGGGCCACGCCAGATGACGGGCTGGTCTTCCTGAGCGAAGAAGCCCATGGACACGCAGCGGACGCCGTGGGTCTCGGGCGGGATGATCATGTCGTCGATGACCGTCGGAGGCTGCGACACACCGAGCATGCGCGGAATGGAGAATCCCCAGACATCGGCGTCGATAACAGCGACGGTATTTCCGGCGTTGGCTAGAGCGATAGCGAGATTGGCAGTCACCGACGACTTGCCCACGCCACCCTTGCCGGAGGCGATGAGCATCACGCGAGTGCGGTTACCGGGTTCGTTGAACGGGATGGCGCGACCCTCGGCGTGGCCGTGGGCCGCCTGGCTGCCGGCGCTGGCCGATGGATCACCATGGACAAGTTCGCGAACCTTGGCTCGCTGCTCGTCCGTCATGACTCCGAAGTCAAGGGTGACGACAGAGACGCCATCGAGGGCGGTACCAGCGTCGGTGACGCGGGTCGTTATCTCGTTGCGAAGTGGGCAACCGGCGATGGTGAGATCGATCCCCACCTCGACATGTCCCCCGTCGATGGTGACGGAACGGACCATCCCCAGGTCAACGATGCTGCGATGCAGCTCAGGGTCTTCGACGGGGCGCAGAGCCTCGATCACGGCAGCTTCGGTCACGGACATGCAGGCTCCAGCTATTTCCACTACGGCGATAGGTAGAATACCCACGTGGATGGTGTGTCCCCCCGTCTGGAGACGGCTTCTGAGTTGAGTCCCACCGAGTTCGCTTCGGCGGTCACGGCGATTACCAGCGCGTTCGGCGATCCCACCCGCAGAGAGATCTATCTGTTCGCCCATGCTAAGAGCGATGGCACCACCGCCACCGAGACTGCGAAGCAGTTCGATCTGCATGCCAACGTGGCTCGTCACCATCTCGACAAACTCTCATCGGGTGGGTACCTGGAGATTACGATGGCAAAGCCGTCAGGAGGCGTGGGACGGCCCTCGAAGCGCTACCAGGCCACGCAGTCAGAGGTTCGCCTCGAGGTGCAGGTGCGTCATGACGACATCCTTGTGAGCCTGCTGGGCAAGGCGCTGGGGATGCTCTCGCCCGGGGCAGCCGAGCAGATGGCCGAAGGAGTCGGCATCGAGTACGGCAAAGCCATGGCCGATTCCATCGAGCCGAACGCTACCCATCGCTCGTTCCAGGGCGCTCTACACGCGGTTGCTGATGCACTGTCGGCTCATGGTTTTGCAGCGCGGGCCGAAAGGACCGAGGGATCAGCGCCACAGATCATCGCCGAGCATTGCCCATTCGGCGATGCGGTGGTCGACTACCCGGTGATCTGCGCGGTGGACCGCGGAATCGTGAAAGGGATGCTCAGCAAGCTCTACGGGCCAACGGCTACTGAGACGGCCTCATCAAAGCCGCAGGGCGACGATGTCTGCGTCACACACGTGACGCTCTAACCGCAGACGCGACTCAGCCCACCGACCTCAACTTCGGCGCGGCTGTTTGCGTCGTTCCCAGCCGACCTTGGTCCAATCTTGGCGGACGCGTCGGTCGCGACCACCGGGACGCTCGGAGTGTGCGCTATCGACCGAATGGACCCCAATCCACGAGTCGACGTCGTGGAGACAACGCAGGATGGCACCGGGATCATCGCGGGAGACGACCGCGAACGACCCGGCGGCGCCGACACTCGCCGGGGACCAGTGTTCGGCGGCTATAAGCACCACCTTTGAGGTCGGGCTTAACTCAACGAGTCGGGGCAGACCCCGCCAGCCTTGATCGCCGGTCAGTTCGTTCTCGACAAGGACCACATCGGGGAACAAGAGCTCAACGAGGCGCTGGCCATCTACCATCGTATCGGCCACGCCTTTGACCTCGTAGCCCGCCCGTAGGAGCAAGTCTTCGAAGCCCTCGAAATGCGGCGATATCAGGACAGCTGATTGATGGTTCGTCCCCATCAGGGCCACCTCCGCCCTTATTGTTATCACCTGGCGTCATCGTTGACATAGAACTGTTCGCTCACTGGATCTTCTCGCACGCCAACTATGGTGGCCCGGTGACCCTGTATCTGGTGCGGCATGCGGCTGCCGGCCACCGGTCTCCTTTCGACAACGATCTCGATCTCGATCTCGATCGACAACTCAACGATGTTGGCCATGAGCAGGCGGCGGCGCTCACCGAGTTCTTTGCGCAGATGTCGGTGCGCTCGGTGTGGTCGTCATTGGCGACGCGTTGTTTCCAGACGGTGCGCCCGATTGCGGCTCACCACGGACTCGAGGTCGTCCCGCAACACTTCTTGACCGAGGGCGCACGGCCAGTTGACTTCCTCGAGGCGCTCCGAGCCGAGTCATCACTCAAGGGCGATCTTGTGCTGTGCAGCCACGGCGACCTGATTCCCGAGGTTGTGAGCCGACTGCTACGCGAGGGCATGACGGTGGTTGGACCCCGCGGCTGCGAGAAGGGGTCCGTATGGAGCCTGGAAACGCGCGGACGCGACATCGTGCGGGCCAGCTACACGGCCCGCCCAGTCAGCCCCGGCTGAGCCGATCCCGAAGTAACTCGGCAGCTATCGCTCCCCAGGCGTCGGTGTCGGTTCGAAAGCAATGGCATTGGTGGCCGGGAAGTCGTTGCGCGGCCAGCGACGAGTCCAGCCACCCGTTGCCCCGTCTCGAACCCGTCGTGGGGGAGACCCCGCTGCGCCAGTTGCAGGATCAGGTCAGTCGGGCTTCGTCATCATGACTGGACAGCTGATCGCACTAGCCTGGCCCGATGACCAACTCGGCGAACTCGGCCGACCTGGAACGCCTCAGCCGCACCCGACAGAGCGGCTCAATCGCACACCTCCCGGACTGGCGCGGCATCGACGCCGAAGACATCGAGACCGGTGTGCGTGAACTCCTCGACACCGCCGGTGCCGAACTCAGAGCGATCGAGTCGGACATCGATCCGACCTGGAGCGGGTTGATGGAGCCTCGCGAACGCATCGGTCATCGGCTGAGTGCGGTCGTCGGCCCGATCAATCACCTCCTCAGCGTGAAGTACTCCGACGAACTGCAGACCGCCTATGACGCGGTCCGATCCGACATCGTCGAAATCGGGAACCGGATCAACCAGAGCCGTCCGATTTATGAAGGCATGTTGGCGCTGCGCGACTCCGCGAAGGGTGCAGAACTCTCGACGGCCCGTAGGAGGATCCTGCACGAGGCGATCCGATCCATGGAGCGCTCCGGCGTCCACCTCGAAGGTGAGGCCAGGGCCCGGTACCAGGAGATCGACAAGCGATTGTCGGAACTGAGCAACGGCTTCGGGACCAATCTCGTCAAGGAGGAGAAAGACTCACGGGTCACGGTCACCAACGCGGACCGACTCGACGGCGTGCCCGCGCCATTGATCGCGATGGCACGCCAACAAGCAGTCGACGATGGTGTCGACGGGTCCGACGAGGATGGGCCGTGGCACTTCGTCGTGAGTGGCGTGAGCTATGTGGCGATCATCCAGCACGCCAAGGACCGGACACTGCGGGAGGAGTCTGCCCGTCTGGTCGGCTTCGACACCTACGCCGATCTCAGCATCGACACCAAGATGGCTTCCTCCACCGAGGCCGTGTGGGAGCTGCTCGATCAGCTCGAGTCCGCGGCCAGGCCGGTGGCTGAGGCCGAACTCGAATCACTGAAGCGGTTCATGGCGGCCGCATCGGCCCCCGACGCCGAGGCGCTGCGGGACTACTTCCAGCTGCCGCGGGTGCTCGACGGGCTGTTCGACCTGGTGACCAGGCTCTACGACGTCGAGATCAGCGAGTCCGACGACGACACGATTCCCGTGTGGGACGACGCCGTTCAGTTCTTTGAGGTGCGTCGCTACGGCGCGGTCATCGCTGGCTTCTACATGGATCCCTACGCCCGTCCCGGCGAGAAGCGCGGTGGTGCCTGGATGAACACCGTCGTCGACCGGGACCGACTGCTCGCCGTGGGCGACGCACCCACGTCGCTGCCGGTCGCCATGTTCGTCATGAACGCTCGGCCTCCCACCGATGGCCGGCCCGGGCTGATGTCGCTCGACGAGGTCCGCACCCTCTTCCACGAGTTCGGGTACGCCACCCAGCACATGTTCACCGACATCGACGAGGGCGGCGCCTCTGGCATGAGCCTGGTGGAGTGGGACTCGGTCGAGTTGGCCAGCCAGTTCAACGAGTACTGGATGGAACACAAGCCGTTCCTGAAGGCGCTCACCGCCCACGTCGGCAATGGCGAACCGCTCGACGACGACACCATCGACCGCATCATCGACAGCCGCAACTTCATGATCGGCACCGCCACCCTGCGCCAACTCTTCTTCGGAAAGACCGACATGCGTCTGCACGAGTCGTTCGGTATCACCGACGACGGCCCTGAGCCCCACCAGATCGAGGCCGACATGATGGCCGAAACCCTGGTGGTCCCGATGCTCGCCGGCGAGTCGCAGCTCCCTGCCTTCGGCCACCTCTTCGCCGGTGGGTACGCCGCCGGCTACTACTCGTACAAATGGGCCGAAGTGCTGGCCGCCGATGCATTCGGCGCGTTCCGAGAGGTGGGCCTCGACAACGACGAGCAGTTGCAGGAGGTCGCAGCCCGGTTCCGCTCAACCGTGCTCGGACTGGGCGGCAGCCTTCCGGCGGCGGAGGTCTATCGCCTCTTCCGCGGTCGCGACGCCACCCCATATGCCCTGCTCGCCGATCAGGGTCTGCTCGGCAGCGGCGCCGCCTGACTCATGGGGATGAGTGCCGACCTGTCGCTGGCGATACGTATCTCTGACCAAGCCGCCGAGCTCGCCCTGGCGCACTTCCAACCTGGCATCGCGGTGAAACTGAAGGACGATGGCTCACCGGTCACCGCCGCCGACCACGCCGTGGAACGACTGCTCCGCGATCTGCTCGCAGCCGAGGCACCCACCGACGCACTATTGGGCGAGGAGTTCGGACGGACTGGGGAGTCCGACCGCGTGTGGATCCTCGACCCGGTCGACGGCACCTCGTTCTTCGCCCGCCACGACCCAAACTGGAGAGTGCACGTGGCCCTCGAAGTGGCCGGCGAAACCGAGGTCGCGGTCGTGACTGCGCCCTCCCTTGGGATTCAATGGTGGGCAACACGCGGGGGCGGAGCGTTCGAAGCTTCATGGCCGCATTCAGATGCCGGGGTCGCTCTCGAGGTCAGCCCGACACACAAGCTTGGCCACGCGGTCATCGACGCACTCGACGAATGTCGCGACCGGCTACCGCGCGAGGCTGCGATCGCCGAGCCGAGTCCCCTCCCGCTAGTCGAGTTGGTCAGAGGCGAGATCGATGCCTACCTCGTGGAGCGCTGGGATGCCTGGGATCACGCCCCGTGGATCCTGCTCGTCGAGGAGGCAGGCGGTCGCTTCACAGACCGATCAGGGGGACGAAGCGCCTACGCCGGTGGAGGCCTGTATTCGAACAACCACCTACACGAGGAGCTCCTTAGGGCGACGGATCCGGGAGCACCCAAATAGACGAGAAGCACATCTCGTCGACCGTACCTTCGTTCCACGTGATGTAGCGAGGCTCGGCCATATGAACGAGCGTTCGATCCCACCAGCACTCGAAACGAACCACGTCATCGGTGTCGATACGGATGTCGTCGACGGGGCGATAGTTGAGCTGCCACTCAAAGCTCCACGTCGGGATATCGAGCAGCACGACCTCGCCGGGCGTGTCCGGGTTCAGTGTCATCCGGTAGGCCGCACCAAACTCATGCATGTGCCCGAGCACGCTGAAGATTGTGCCTTCGTTCCTGGCTTTGAGATCACAAGAGCTGGCGCCGATACTTCCATCGAGATCGTCGTAGTCGTCGACAGAACCACCGCACTGGGAAAGCAAGAGACCAGGGATCATTGTGGCCTCGAAGCCGTACTTTTGACCGATCTCGGCAAGAACCGCATCGCGGTCGCAGAGTGGCCCCTGTTCTTCGGGCGTACAGGGAACCTCAGCTGGAGTGAGGTAGGACGCTCGCTGAATGGCGCGCATGCCCGCCGATACCTCCTCGTCCGAAGCAGTCTGAAGGACGATTACTGAGGCATCGGCCGGCGTTTCGTGGTCGTAGTGATAGTGGATTTGGTTGACGATCATGTCGCCGGACTTGAGCTGAATACCGACACCCGGCGGATAGATCCCAGGCTCTTGCCCTGGCGCCCAACCAGCTATCGCGTAGACCCCCTGAGAGCGCAACCCGCTGCGACCAAAGCAGGTCCAGCCCGGCTCACCGTCGGCTCCATCCTTGGCATCAACCTCGGCTCGGGCGGCGGCCGGTACCCGGTACACGATGGCGTGATGCACAACGGCGGTCTGGTCCGGTTCGAACGCGAAGCCGGTAATCCAATTACCGTCGCCATCGAGATCATCGACTTCATAAACCAGACAACGATAGTCATCGGGTTGATCGAGTGATCCGGTGTAGGACTCCGGAACCAGCACCTGATCACGCCTGATCGGGGTAATGAGTTGAGACCGAGCAACCAACGACGTGTCGGGTGAAACATCGAGACCACCACCCTCTGCGGCCCAGTTGGCCAGCGTCGCCAACTCATCAACGCTCAGCGACCAGTCGTTGTGGAAGTCGACACTCAGGTCACTCGGCAGCCACGGCGGCATGTAGCCCGCACCCGTAACCAGGGCGATGTCCTCGGCAATGACCGCAGCATCTCCAGCGGTATCGAGCGCCAGTGTGCTCCATCCCGGTCCGTCGATGGTGTGGCAACTGACGCAGCGCTGCTCGAGAATTGGCTGCACGTGTTCGGCGAACGCGCCACCGGATACCTGATCCGCTGGGACCTCTCGAGAAAGGTCGGTCTCGGCATCACTGCCATCCTTCACTCGTTCGGCCACAAGATCGAACTCGAGTCGAATCCGATCATCAGTGTGAGCCAACCGTGCGATGTTGATCGGGCCGACACCAAAGTCAGATCCCAGCACAGTGGCTGCAACCGACGCAACGACGGCGTCTTTCGTGACAGAAACCGTGCCCTCGAAGGTGACGACACGAGTGATGTCCTTCACCGTCAACTCGCCGGTGAAGGCGGTGTTGATTTGAGCGCCTTCGATCAGTTGATCGGGAAGCCCGGCAATCTCAGTGGTGACGAACCTGGCGAAAGGCCAATGAGTCGACTCGAGAAAGTCGTGCCGCAGTCGCTTGTCCCGCAAGGTCGAGTCCGAATTGAACATCTCGACGTTGACGACAATTTCACCCACCGTGGAGCGGCTGGGGTCATTGACATCAACAAGGATGTCGCCGCCGATCACCGCGCTGGCTCCAACCGTTGTCTTCTCCGAGCCGGCCAGTCGCTCGGTGACGACATAGCGAACCTCAGAACCATTGTCGGGTGACACCCGAAAGAGCCAGGTCTCTCGGCCGTCGTCGTCGACTTCAAGTACTGGGGCGTCGACGCCCTGGGTCTCTGCTTCATCAGACCCGACGATCCAGTCCCAGCGATCCTTCGTCAGCATCGCGGCTGTTGCGACAACAACAAGCACGAGAAGGGCAAGCCGACCAAGGTCAAGACGACGAAGCGCGGTCATGGCGCTAGTGTCGCGCATTGGCCTCGTCCCGAGAAATCAGCCATAGATCTGCGCCCGGAGGTGATAAGCGTCGATCATCTCCACAAGGTCGGCTGGCCGTTCCGGGAGTGCATCGAACGCAGCGAGATCCTCGGCCGCGCCGACGGCGTTACCCAGCAGAATTCTGACAAATGCTCGATAGACGAGCGACTCAGGATGCGTTGGATCAAGGACAAGCGCATCATTGAGATGGGCTTCCGCCACATCAGCGGGCAAAGGCACCGCCGGTGTCGCAGCACGCGCCAGCAGCCACGCATATCCAGCTATGAGATCGACATCGTCGGGACGGTCGGCCAGCACAAGAGCGACCTGTTCGATCGCTTCGAAAACGAGGCCGTCCTGAGCCATGACTTCCGCCGCTCGCAACACATCGTTGGTGCCAAGGAGTCGGGACCGCAAACCCATCTGGACTACAAGATCACGCATGATCGGCGGCGCATCGAGCGCGTCGAACGCGTCAAGATGGGCGCGAGCGGCCGCCTCGTCGCCAACGTCGGCCGCGATCACTGCGGCGAAAACTCGGGCGTCGGGATAGGTCGGATCGACGGCAACCGCCTCCTCGACGCTCTCTTGTGCGTCTTGCGTCGCACCACCCAGTCGGAGGAACCATCCTCGGTAGGCCAAAGCCTCGACGTTGGACGACTGGAGTTCCAAAATCTCGTTGTAGACCTCGATCGCCCCGGCAGTGTCACCGGTGGCCGCGAGTTGTTGCGCCTCGCTGAGCATCTCGCGGGTCGACGCACGGATATCACCAGTAATCGAGTCATTGGAAGTTCGATTCCCGGAGAACTGATTCACCATCAGTCCGGCAATAGCCACAATGGCAAGCGTTCCAACAAGCCAGGCCAGCACACCGACCCAACTGCGGTCAGCCTCGTTCAGAGCGGCCTCAACAGGAAACTCTTCAGCGCGAATCGCGTCGGCGGCGCGCCTGGTGTAGTCCGCCTTCAGTGTGGTGTAGTCGTCGGTATCGATATCGCCAGCGGCTAGTTCCGATTCGAGATCCTCGATCGAACGAAGCAGGAAGTCCAGTTCTTCAGTCGTCATGGCGCTCTCGCCGGGCGGCGGCCACGAGTGCCTCGTCAGCCGCGCTTGCCTCGCTGATCGCTTCAGCCTTCCAACGCCGGAACACGATCGTCAGGCCCGCGGCGGCTACGACGCCACCGACGATCGGAAGTACCCAGACCAGGGCGGAGATGCCGTCAGTCGATGGTGAATAGTCGATGTCTTCGCCATAGATGCTGACGAGTTCGTCGCGAATGAACGATTCGCTCTGACCCTCATCAACCCAGATGCGGAGGTTCCGACGAATCGTACGGGCGATCGGCACGTCGCTCTCGGCGATCGACTGTCCCTGACAAACCGGGCAGGCAAAATCCTTGGCCAAGGAGTAGGCCCGATCAGCGTTGGTCTTTGGTTCACCCTCGTCGACAGCGGCCACGACCAGCGCCGACAGGGCAACGACCATGACCAATAGCCAGGAGGCGGTTCGGCGGGTCACGTGTCGGCCCCGGTCAGCGTGGCAATCGCATCATCGAGGGCGGCGGCAGTGAGTCCACCAATGAAACGGCCGACGACAACGCCCGATGGGGCCACGATATAGCTCTCGGGAACACCGGTCACACCGTACTGAACAGCGATCTCACCGGTGTCTTGCGCAAGCACCGGCCACGAGCCGCCGTTGTCCTGGAAAAACTTGACGACGTTCTCGGCTCGGTCATCGAAGGCTAGGGAGACGACCGTTGCATCGCCGAGCGCATCGTGGGCATCGGAGAACGCAACCAGTTCCGGATGCTCAACAATGCACGGCACGCAACTGGTCGAGAAGAAGTTGACGATGACCCAACGGCCGCGCTCATCATCGATGTCGAACCAACCGCCATCGATCGTTGGGCCCTCGATCAGAGGCGCGACCTCGCCCTGGAGTTGGAAGGTGTTGTTGCGTTCACTGGCCGGGTCGCCGGTGGCGAGCAGCAGTACGAGCAGTCCGAGAGCTACCGCCACGGGCAAGACGATCCAGAAGGCCTGGCGCTCTTGCATGATCACGCGTCGACTCCGAGAGGCTCAGGGTCATACTCGGGTTCAGGCAGGCGCGCCGACGTTGGGGCAGTGGGTTGGCGTCGCTTGCCGGGGATGACTGCGAGAAGGGTTCCGAACGCCATCACCAGACCACCAATCCACAGCCACACGACCAGCGGTTGGATAGTGGCGCGAAGGATCACGTCGTCCTCTTCGGTCTCGGGGAAGCTGAGCACCGACAGCGCCACGTCATCGAAAAGCGTGGAGCGCACCGATGGGATACCGATCGTCTGACTGGCGAATGGGTAGACGGCGATTCCCGGCTCGTAGGCCTTGCCGCCGTCGACCGATACCGCTGCGGTCCACTCCGCGCGATTGGAGTACTCGCGGAAAGTCGACCCTTCATAGGTGAGAGTGTGGCCGGCAATCTCCGCCGTCTCCCCCGGCAAGAGGGTGAACTCACCCTGACGCACATAGGCGTTGCTGGCTGCGAATGCGACGGCAATCAAGACGACACCGACATGCACGATCATGCCGCCATTGGTGCGACCGACGAACCCCCGCCAGCCCTGGCGTCGAGTGGCGAGCACCACCTGGCGAAGCGCCGCACCGCCGGCGAAGCCACCGAGCCCGAACGCAAGCGTGGGCGCCCAGCCGCGGGCGCCAATGAGGAGAGAGACGACCATCGCAGCAGCACCGATCCAGGCGGGCCAGATCAACCGCTCGGCCAGGAGGTCCCCGGAGGCCTTGCGCCATGGCAACACGGGAGCAACCGCCATGAGAAACAACAAGGCAAAGCCGATCGGCATCGTCATCTGATCGAAGTACGGGTTACCCACCGAGATGGTGCGGCCATCGATGACCTCCACGATCAAGGGGAACACGGTGCCGAGCAGCACAACGAACGCGAAGGCGGCAAACAGCACGTTGTTGGCGAGGAAGGCGCCCTCTCGAGAGATCGGCGAATCGATGCGGCCCGGAGAGCGGAGCTCATCGCCGCGCCAAGCGATCAGCCCCAGCGAAACGATCACGATCAACCCGAAGAACGTGAGGATGGCCGGACCGATGCCGGACTCAACAAACGCATGGACCGACTGCAGGACGCCCGAGCGAGTGATGAAGGTGCCGAGGATTGTGAGCGAGAACGTGGCGATGACGAGCGACAGGTTCCAAACGCGCAGCATTCCTCGCCGTTCCTGAACCATCACGGAGTGAAGGAAGGCAGTCCCGGTGAGCCATGGCAGGAACGAGGCGTTCTCCACGGGGTCCCATGCCCAATATCCACCCCATCCGAGCGTCTCGTAGCTCCACCAAGCCCCAAGCACGATGCCGAGGGAGAGAAGGCCCCATGCCATCACGGTCCAACGGCGTGTGGCCAGTAGCCACCCCTCGCCGACGCGGCCCGTGACCAGGGCGCTGATGGCGAAGGCGAACGGCACCGTGAATCCCACATAACCGAGATAGAGCACTGGCGGATGGAATGCCATGAGGATGTGGTTCTGGAGCAGCGGATTCGGCCCTGGTCCATCGAACGGAGTGCCGTCAGCCAGCGGCTGAGGATCAAAGGTGTTGAACGGTGCCGCCACACTGAGCATGAGGAGAAAAAAGAAGCCGCTGACAACGAAGAGCGTGAGTACAGCCCATCCGACCATCGGATCGTCACCTTGGCGCCGAAACTTCAGCACCACTGCCACGACATAGCCGCACAGGATCAGCGTCCACAACAGGATGGAGCCTTCAAGAGCCGACCACAGGGTGGCGAAATTGAAGAGTGCTGGAGTGCGCGACGATCCGTGCTCCGCGACAAATGCCACAGTGAAGTCACGGGTGATCAACGCCCGTTCCATGACGACAAATGCCGCCAGCGCTGCGGCGAACATGCCGAAGACAAGGGTGGTCGCCTCAGCGAACCATCGGGGGCGGCGACCGGCGAGTCCGAGCACCACGATGCTCGCGCCAACGACAGCACAAGCCATGCCGAGTGCGACGGCGCCAGCCCCGAACGCAGCGTTACTCATGTACCGCAGAGGGTGCTTGAAGCATCGGTCAATGCCGTACTTTCAGCGAGCCGCTGGTCGTAGTCCTCATCGTTCTTGTAGTCGTTGTCGTGCTTAACCCGCATCCGGTCGGACGCGAAATACCAGCCATCGGCGGCGACACCGTCGAAGCCTTCGACCGGAGCGCTGCCTTTGACCCATGCACCATCGAGCACCACCGGAACATCGGGCTGGAAGAGATCAGCGGGATCACCGAAGTGCACGATGTCCACCGTCTCCCCGCCGAACGTGACACTGAACGCGACAACAGGATCTTCACCGTTGAAGCCTTCGATAATCGAGCAGCCGATCGGGGCGCCTTGCAGCGTGAAGCGTTCATCGCCCAAATCGACTCGGCGAGCCACCGCTTCGTCGGCGTTGTAGAAGAACAGGGATCCGCCGACGAGGCTCGCCACAAGGGCAACGACGGCCACGACTACGCCGATTCCGATGCCGATCGGCACCATGCGCTGGCGGCCAGATCGAACCGGGCGTGGCGCCTGGGGCGCGAGGTCGTCGGTCGGCGTGGCGTCAGTCATGACGCGTCCTTGGCAGTCATCCAGCGTCGACGTTCGGCCGGCACACGAGCGCCCAGACGGCGGCCACGAGCGATTAGACGGACCGCGTAGAGAACGCCCGCACCGAGCGAGACGCCCCAACCCACGAGGAGGTATCCGAGATGGGTCACCGTTGCGTGCTTTCGTCCTGGAGCGCTTCGGCTCGCCGCTCGGCAATGGCCTCGTTGAGGTCGCCCACCCGTAGTTCCCGCTCGAGCCAGGCGATCCGGAAGCGATGAATCATCGCCCAGAGGAAGAATGCCGCCCACACCGCGATGCCCACCACGAGAGAGAAGAGCGTCATGTCTTCGAGATTGCCGTCGGTGAGCGACGATTTCTGATGCAAGGTGCGATCGAACCACCACTCCACCGAGCGGTTCACGATCGGCAGGTTGACCGCCGCGACCAGGCCGATGATGGCCGCACGGGTGCTGGTGGCCCCCTCGTCGCCGCCACTGGAGCGAATCGAGAGGTAGCCGATCATGATGAGAAACAGGATGAGCGTGGTGACGAGGCGAACATCGCCCCAATCCCAGTAGGTATTCCAGGTTGGGCGCCCCCACACCGACCCGGTGAACAGTGTGAGCCCGCAGAAAATGACACCGATTTCAGCGGCGGCGTGAGCGGTGATGTCCCACCAAACCGACCGCTTCCAAATCCACATCAACGAGCCGAACGCTGTCACGGAGAAGGCCACATACGTGAGGAGCGCCGAGGGCACATGAACGAAGATCATGCGGACGGCATCGCCCTGCTCATCGTCCTCAGGAGCAGCGAAGAATCCGAGTAACACCAGCACGACAACACCGACGATGACGGTGAGGCCGAGCCAGAAGGTGAAGCGCGACCCAGTTCCCGTTGGTGCTGACGCGGTTTGGTTGATCTTGGTCATATTTCCTCCAAGAGCACGCCGTAGGCCAATGCTCCCAGTACCAGGTTGATCGCGCCGAAGCCGGCGAGAAGGCCGAGCCACGCCCATCCATCGACGGCCACGGACCCGAGGGCATCATCAAATGCCCGAGTTGCTCCGATGAGCACCGGCGCAAGAATCGGAAGCAAGAGGATCGGTAACACCGTCTCTCGCGCCCGTACTCCAGCGACCAGCGCCCCCAGAAGACTACCCGAGGCGGCGATCCCAACGGTCGCGACCAGACACGTGACTAGGAGCAGAACCCATTGATCAACGGACGCTCCGTAGAGCACGATGACGCCGGCGACCAGAAGCACCTGTACTACGAGAAGCTGGGCTGCGATGGCCACCGTCTTGCCCACGAAGACAGCGATCGGTTCGATGCCAGCGAGAAGCAGGGCGCGGCGGGCTCCGTCGGTCACCTCCACCGCGGTCGAGCGCTGCACCGCCATGATGGCCACGAACATCACGGTGACCCAGAACAGTCCTGACGTAGCGGTTTCTAACACCGGCCGATTGGCGTCAAGCGCAAAGCCAAATAGCACAAGGACCAGCGCAGCAAACGGGACGATCTGGCTCAGCGTGACCCGGGATCGCCACTCAATCCGAAGGTCTTTGACGGCGATCAGCCAGGCATCACGAAGCATCGTGAGTCCCGGACTCTGGTCGTATCACCCGGTGGTCGGCGGTGATGGTTCCGCCCGCAACCGTGACGCGGCGCGTCGCCAAGTCGACCGTGCGATCGAGTTCATGCGATGCCATCACGACGGTGGCGCCAGCGTGAGCAGCATCGACAACGAGTTGGTCCACAAGGTCACGCCCGCGTTGGTCGAGCCCCGCATGCGGCTCGTCAAGCAGCCAAAGGGTGGGGCGTCGAACCACTACGCCAGCGAGGGCGACCCGTCGGCGTTGCCCGGCGCTCAAGCGAGAGACGGCAACGTCATGAAGACGGCCGGCCACCCCAAGGCGGTCCAGGGCAGGAAGAACCGACTCCGGGGAAACACGCGAGGCGGCAGCCCAAAACTGGAGGTTCTCCACCACCGTGAGATCGTCATAGAGGGCCGTGTCGTGGCCGAGAAGTCCGACGGAGCGGCGCACGGCCGCCCGATCGACGCTGAGGTCATGACCCAGGACTTCGGCCGTGCCTGACTCCACCCGAAGTAGGCCGGCGCAGACCCGCAGAAGCGTCGACTTGCCAGCTCCGTTTGGCCCTTGAACGAGCACAATCTCGCAGGCATCGATATCGAGATCGACGCCGGTAAGGGCGGGGAAACGTCCCAACAGAGCGACAACCCCTCGCAACCGGACCATGGACACCTCGCAACGCTACCCCGCGCCCGTTTCGCACCGTCCCCTGCCGTAGGATCTCTCCTACGCGGACTGAACCCTCATGAGCAACCGGCGACACGCCGATGGGCAGGCCATGACGGTCGACGATGCCCGCAAGACCGACGAAACAACCGCGCCCGTAGTGCCAATACCGCGGCTCGCCATCGTTCTCGGCAACGTCGGGCGAGCGTTGATACTCGGAGGCATCCTCACGTTCTTGTTTGTTGGGTTCCAACTCTGGGGCACCGACATCCATGAGGCCCGGTCCCAGGACGAACTCCGAACCGACATGGACGAGCGGTTCGATGCTGCCGCAGATGTGCTTGACGAACTGCTGGCGGAGCCAACTCCAGAAGACGCTGATGAGCCAGACGAGACCATCGGGGACGACGCACGTGCGGTAGATGGCACCGACGACGCTGAGGAGACAGACGTACCGCTGCAACCAACGACGCCTTCAACTCTGCCTGGGGGCCATGACCCGGATGTCCTTGCCCTCCTCTTCCCCGAGGAAGGAGATGCGATCGCTCGTCTCGAGATCCCGTCCATCGAGGTCGACAAGATCGCCGTGCGTGGCGTTCTTGTGGCAGATCTTCGCAAGGGGCCCGGTCACTACTCTCAGACGCCCCTTCCCGGGAACTCCGGCAATGCTTCGATCGCCGGGCATCGCACCACGTACGGCGCGCCATTCAATCGCATCGACGAACTGGTCAGCGGTGATGAGATCACCGTCACCTCGGTCCAAGGCGAATTCACCTACCGGGTGATGGATCCCTTGGTTGCGTACGCCGATCATCTCGAGCAGATCGATGGCATCGGCGAGGGTCACATCATCGTGCATCCAAATGCGGGCTGGGTGCTGGAAAACTTCGGCGACGACCGTCTCACACTCACCGCTTGTCACCCGAAGCTGTCGTCGCGGCAACGAATCATCGTTGCTGCGGAACTCGTGACTGAGGTGGTGGCTCTACCCGAGTGGGTGATCGAAGCTCAGGCTGAACGCGAGAGCGAGACAATCACAATTGCCGATGAGGCACAGCCATCGACAGAGGACATCGCCGATGCTGCCGCTGACCAGTCAGGGACTGAGACCGCGCTCGACACCGACGTGACCGAGGAACCTCGAACGAGCCCTGCAGATCTCGACGAAGGACTCAACGGCGAACAAGACGCAATCCCCGGCGCAGTGATGTGGATGCTTGCCGGACTCGTATTCTGGTATGGCAGCGGATGGATCGGTCGCCGCATGACCAACGGTCAAATCGGTCGTCTGGTATTTCGTTTTACGGGGCTCGTTCCCGCCATCTTTTGTCTCTGGTTCTCGTTCGAAATGATCGACCGGGCGCTCCCTGCGGGCTGACCTCTCCCATCACCGATCTACGCTGGGGTGTTGTGCATCGCCACTCCCGTCCCCTAGCGCTCTATCTCGGCCTTGCTGTCGCCGCGTTCGCAGTTGTGTCGTGTTCCGATGACATACCCGCTGACCAGCCAACCGACCCGGCCGCGGCCGCCGATGCGGCGCTAACTGCGATGGCTGCCCTGCCAACGACAAGCAGCACAATGCCGGTGAATACGCCGCCAACCGACACCCTGCCCACGGATTTTGACCCGATCGACGAGAACACACCATCCATCGACGAGCCCTACGTAGCGCCCGGGCCGGGCACGGTAATCAGCCACTACAACCTCGGCCCCAACGACTGTTTTGACCGAGAAGAGCAACTGGTCTCAGGACAAAGCGTAATAACCACGACCCGGCTGCCTTGCGAAGAACCGCATCGTTTCCAGATCTTTGCGCAACTGGAGTACCCGGCCGAGCATCCGTCCGTCTACCCCGGCGACGATGTCATGGAGGACTTCGCGCTGCTGTCCTGCTACCGACACTTCGAGCCGTGGGTTGACGCCGTGTACGAGACCAGCGAACTCGAGATCAGCGTCCTAACCCCCAACCAGACCGACTTTGAGGACGATATGAATCACTACCGGGGAATTCATTGCGCAGTACACCGCCTCGATGGTGATCGGCTCACGGGTACCGCTCGAAGCTCAGGCCTCTGATACAGTCCCTCTCGGTCGGCGGGCACGACTTGGGAGGATCCCTCTCGTGACCTTCGCGCCCATAGCCCCATTAGTGCCAATCGGCATTGCTCTGATACTCGGCTTCGCTATCGGCCGTTACCGTCGTGGACGCGTTCGCGCCGTTGCTGGCACCCGTCTCCGACTGAGCGGCCTCTTTGTCGTTGCCATCGCATGTAATCTCGCCGTTGACTTCGCCGATATCGCTGTACCTGGAATCGTTGCCCTAGTAGGCCTCAGCGCTGGTTTGGTGTTCTCACTGCGGAACTTCCATGTCACAGGGATGATTGTGATCGCGATCGGTGTCGCCATGAATCTGCTCCCGGTCGCGCTCAACGGCTCCACCCCCGTACGGATCCAGGCACTCGTTGATGCCGGCATGGTCGATGCCACCGACGTCGATCGAGTGCTCCTCGACGGCGCCCGTGAACTCACCGCCGATGACACGATCTTGCCCTGGCTGGGAGACACCGTGCCGGTGGCCGTCTTCGATCAAGTCATGTCCTTCGGCGACCTGATCATGCTCGCCGGCCTCATCAGCGTGATCAGCAACCTGATGCTGCAACGTCGGCCCCGGCGCGTTCCCCCCAGCGCGATCTCATCGTTGGAAGCGTTTGGATGGCGAGAATTCCCGGTGGGTGACGGCACGATGGTTGAGATCGTCCACAACCTGCGTTCCCTTCACGACTCCCCCGTCGACAGCACCTACCAGCGAGAGCTCGTGCTCTCGGGTTCCAGCAACAACGCCAACCCAGTCCACGACTGAGGGACAGCGCCCCCAGCCAAGCCGGTATCGCTGTTCCAGTACTCGGCAAGACCAGACGCCCACGCGCCTGCGACCGTTCGCCGCGCCAACTCCTCAGCATCAGCTCCAGTAAGGGCACAGCACAACAGATAGCAGAGCTGCGGCCACACCGGCCCGCGCCAATAGGTGTCAGGGTCAAACGTCGGCTCCTGTGCGTGCACACCCCGCGGCCCGAAGGCCCCTCCGAATGCTCGAGGGTCGAACAGTGTGGCGATGACAGCGGCCTGATGCGTGTCGTTCTTGCTGACGAGAAGGCCAAGAGCGGCGTCACTTGTTCTCACGCGACCCGACCCGTTGCCCGCTGATCCGCCATCCATCCAGATCGCCCGCTCTGGATCGAAGCGTGCATCGACGGCCTCCCCCAGAGCATCAGCTTCCGCCACGAGCGAACTGTCACCGGTTGCCGAAGCGAGCTCCAGTGCGTTCCATGCCGCCAACGCGCTGAACGAAACTGGAGCTGCAGCGAACGCTGGATTGTCGAGCGGTTCACCGTCCGGGCCCCGCTCGATGGTCGACAACACGTCGATCTTGAATCGGCGCCATCGCTCGATATCGAATGACGTACCGGGACAGAAGTCGTCCCAACGAGGACTGTCATCGCAACCAGTCTCCCAAGGATGAACCACTCGGAGAAGCCCACTGTCATCACGTCGACGCCGCCGTAGCAAGAAATGCAGACCAGACTGAGCCTGTTCGATCAGAGCACCAGGAACATCGATGCCGAGTTTGATCAGCCGGGCGAGTGCGTGGCCGTACATGGGCGGCTGGGTGATCGATGACGAGCCCCGCCGACCCCACAGTTCCACTGATCGACCGGGGTCGAGTTGGTACCCCATGTGAGGTACGAAGCCGCTCCGATCCTGCATGCCCAATGCGGCCGTGAGTTCTGCAAGCGATCGGTCTGCCTCGCCAAGTTCGGCCCAAATGAGGGCGTGAAAGCAACTGTCCCAGAGCCAGAGCCAGGGATAGACCGTGTTGTTCGGAGCGGTGTAGCCATAGTCGACCCATGCCGCGTCAAGCATCCGGCGGACCACTTCTCGACGGTCGTCAATGGTGGCGTCGGCCCCATCTTCCGGCATCGTGTGCTGCATGCCCGTGTGTGCCTTCGTCTCGTTCCGATTGGGGATGGCCGATGGCGTTTCCGTCGTGACCCGCCACTGGCAGCAGGCATTCGAGCAACTCGGCTTCGAGACGCTCTCCGTCGCAGGGGAGGGTCCCGTCAACCGGACGGTAGCTGGTCTGGCCATCGGAGCGGAACACCCACCCCAGCATGGCGAACTCGCGGACGCGTTGGCAGACGCCGACCTTGTCGTCGTTGAGAATCTCTGTTCGATCCCGCTCAACCTCGCGGCAGCACGGCTCATGGCGGAGATTCTCGCTGAGCGGCCGGCGGTGATGCACCATCACGATCCCCCATGGCAACGTGAACGTTTCCGTCATATCACCGAGCTACCGAAAGATCGACCGGGATGGCGGCACGTGACCATCAACCAGTTGACCCAGCGGGAATTCTCGGACCGAGGCATCGACGCCACCTGCATCTACAACGGCTTTCCGACAGCCATAAGCGAAGGTGATCGCTCGGGCGTTCGCTCCAGGCTCCGGGTAGCCCCTGACGCCCGCCTCTTCGCCCATCCGGTGCGCGCTATTGCCCGAAAGGACATTGCAAGCGCGCTCCGTCTCTGCGAGCAACTCGATGCCACCTACTGGCTTTGGGGACCGGCGGAGGACGGATACGACGACGAACTCGAACGGTTACTTGCCGCGACGACGTGTCCTGTTGTCCGGGGCACCTCCGGTGAGTCTGCGGTCGATCTCTACAGCGCCGCGGACGCGGTTGTTTTTCCCTCGCTCTGGGAAGGCTTCGGTAACCCGCCGATCGAGGCCGCAATCCATCGGGTCCCGGCGGCCGTGGCGAACTATCCCGTAGCTCGCGAACTTGTCAGCCTTGGGATGGCCTGGTTCCCCACCGACGACCCCGGACCGCTCGGCGAATATCTTGCCAAGCCCGAGCCCAGCCTGCTCGATCACAATCGTGAGGTCGCACTCGCGAATTTCTCGCTCGAAGCCATGACCGGCAAAATTTCTGCGCTGCTCGCCGACGCAGGCTGGCTACCGTGAAGGTCTCATGACCGATAAACCAGCGATCGACCCGGTCCTGCAACGCCGAGCCCAGTTATCGAGCCTCGCCGATCTCGGTAAACGCATCGGCTACGGCCTCTACGGGGTCGCCATGCTCGTGTTCTTCATTGGCCTCTTCACCAGCTTCTCCTCGACCGTCTCGACCATCATCATCGCCTGCATCATCGCCGGTTCGGCCATACTCGCCCCAGCCATCGTCACCGGGTACGCCGTGAAAGCCGCCGTCCGAGATGACCTCGAACATGGCCGCGACATCGGGTCATGAACGCCCGCCTGCCCGCTGCGCAGCGTAGAGCGCAGCTCCTGCAGGTCGCCCTCGGAACGTTCTCCTCCGCCGGCTACAGCAATACCACGATGGACCTGGTGACCCAACGTGCCGGGGTCACCATGCCGGTGCTTTACCAGCACTTCGCGTCCGAGCACAGCCTCTTCCTTGAGCTCCTGCGT